>WBZS01000519.1_pt1 | contig 47108 bp, 42 predicted proteins | sample 5204201 | NCBI WGS metagenome assembly WBZS01 (sample SAMN12344357, study PRJNA552823) | activated sludge metagenome | biome: Activated sludge suspended growth; feature: Nitrification reactor; material: Wastewater; isolation source: activated sludge from nitrification reactor of wastewater...
CGGCAGCAAAGGACTGATCAACGCCCACTGCGCATCACTGAGACCACGGAAACGAGATGGAGATTCGAAAGGCACGACCTCAGTTTCGCGCGTCAATCCCCATACATATGGGAGACACGCCCTAGCCGCCCGCCCGGGTGCCGCCGCCGAACCGGTCGTGGTTCATCGCGATCATCGCGGCCGAGGTGGGCCAGGGCGGCTGGCGCAATACGGCCAGCGTTGCGAGGGTTCCGGCGATGAGGCCGGTGAGCACGGCCACGAAGGCGACCCGGTCGCCGTCGACGGCCGGCACCCAGGACGTGCCGGCCTCGTCGATGGCGACCACGCCGAGCGCCTTCGAGCCGAATGGGCCCTCCCGCGTCGCCGGGATGATCGTCGTACCGCCGTGCTGCTGCGGTTCGCCGAAGACGACGTCGGAGCGCCAACGGCTTGTGCGGGTCGTCGGTTTCATCACAGGTACCGCCCGCGGAGCTCGCCCTTGACCATCTTGCCCGTAGGTGTGCGGGGCAGGTCGTCGAGGAAGTCGACCGAGCGCGGCACCTTGTAGGCCGCGAGCGACGACTTGGCGAAATCGATGAGTTCGGCCGCGAGCCCGTCCGACGGTTCGTAGCCGTCGGCGAGTTGGACACACGCCTTAACCTGTTCGCCCATCTCCTCGTCGGGGATCCCAATGACGGCGACGTCGTACACGGCGGGATGGTTGATCAAGACGTTCTCGGCTTCCTGCGGGTAGATGTTGACCCCGCCGGAGATGATCATGAAAGCTGATCGGTCGGTCAGGTAGAGGAAGCCCTCGTCGTCGAGATAGCCGAGGTCGCCGGTCGTGGCCCAGTTCTCGTGCGCCGGATGCTGGGCCTTGCGGGTCTTCTCGGGGTCGTTGTGATAGATGAACGGCATTTCGTCGCGCTCGAAGTAGACGGTGCCGACCTGCCCGACGGGGACCTCGGCGCCGTCCTCGTCACAGACGTGCACGATGCCGAGCGCCGCCTTGCCGACCGAGCCCGGGTGGGTCAGCGAATCATCCGAGCCGATCAGGCAGACGCCGGCCGCTTCGGTGGCGGCGTAGTACTCGTTGATCACCGGTCCCCACCAGTCGATCATCGCGCGTTTGACCTCCGCCGGGCAGGGTGCGGCCGCATGGACGGCGGCCTGCATGCTCGACACGTCGTAGCGCTGCCGTGTCTGTGCCGGGAGTTTGAGCATGCGGACGAACATGGTCGGCACCCATTGGCTGTGGGTCACCCGGTACTCGTCGATGAGGCGCAGGGCGGTCTCCGAGTCGAACCGGTCCATCAGGATCGTCGTGCCACCCAGGGAGTTGACCATCGCGCAGTAGCGCAGCGGTGCGGCGTGGTAGAGCGGAGCCGGCGACAGATAGACGGTGTCGGTGCCGAATCCGTAGACCGGGCCGAACACCGCGGAGATCATGTCGGGGATCGCATCGACCTGCCCGACGGGCAGGGGCGGTTTGATGCCCTTGGGCCGGCCGGTGGTGCCCGAGGAATACAGCATGTCCGCCCCGCGCGGCTGATCGGTCAACGGTGCGGCCGACGAGGCCTCGAGGACCTCGTCGTAGTCGGCGAATCCGGGGATCGCCCCGCCCCAGGCGACTCGGCGGCCGGGTGCGCTCAACGCCTCGAGCAGGCCGGAGTCGGCGACCGCGGGTGCCACCGCGGCCCCGGCGAACAGTGCCTTCGCGCCGCAGTCGTCGAGGATGAAGTTGGTCTCCGCCGCAGTCAGGTGGTGGTTGATCGCGGTGATGTACATGCCGCTGCGGATGGCGGCCCAGTACACGTCGAAGGCGCGCAGGTCGTTGTCGGTGACCATCGCCACGACGTCGCCCGGCACCAGGCCGAGCGTGTCGCGCAGGTGGTGCGCGATCCGGGTCGAATTCTCATCGAGTTCGCGATAGGTGACCTGCTGTCCCGTCGCGGGGACGATGACGGCGGGTTTGTCCGGGGTGCGGGCGGCGTGGGTTCCGGGGTACATGGGCCGAGCGTACCGTCGGCCGCTCCGCTCAGGGGGAACATGAACGGCTTTCCAGGGCCTCGTCCGCAGGGGACCGGATCGCTGTTTGATCCGTGGGCGAGCACGCCGGGGTACGCCGGCCGGCGATGTCGACAATGGCCTTGTCGACCTGCCCAACGCCGGCTGTGTCGGCTGGGCTTCAAGACTGGTCTGGCCGCGGCTCTACAGATAGCAGCGCCAGCCCATCAGTTGCGCGGGTTGCTGCGGACCGAAGCCTCGACCAGGTCGAGGACGGCCTCCAGGTTGGCGGTCGACTCGCCCGTCGCCAGGCGATTGATCAGGCCGTCCATGATCAGGTCGAGGTAGGTCACCAGCACCTCGGCCGGCAGGTCGCTGCGCAACCGGCCGCCGGTCCGCTGGCGCTGCAGACGGGCCAGGGTGGCGGAGTCCAGCTCGGCCGAACGGGCCTGCCATTCGTCGCGGAAGGCCGCATCCGTGCGGATCTTGCGCGTGATCTCCAGGCGGGTGCCGAGCCAATCGAAGTCCTGGGGCCGGGCGAGCATGTCGCGCATCACCTGGACCAGGCCGTGTTCGGCGGCGACGTCCGCCATGCGGTGGGCGTCCTCGTCGGCGAGCGCGAGGAACAGCGCCTCCTTGTCGCGGAAGTGGTGGAAGATCGCTCCCCGCGACAACCCGGTGGCCTCTTCGAGGCGCTTGACGGTCGCCCCGTCGTAGCCGTTGTCCGCGAAACACCGCCGCGCGCCGTCGAGGATCTCTCGACGACGCGCGGCAAGGTGGTCGTCGGAGACCTTAGGCATCAGCCTTCAGCATGTTGCGCAGCACATACTGGAGGATGCCGCCGTTGCGGTAGTAGTCGGCCTCTCCGGGGGTGTCGATCCGGACGACGGCGTCGAACTCGATCTTCCCGCCATCCTCCTTGGTGGCCGTGACGTGCACGGTCGCCGGGGTGACGCCCTCGTTGAGCTTCTCGATGCCCGCGATATCGAACACCTCGGTGCCGGTCAGGCCCAGCGACTTGGCGGACTCGCCAGCCGGGAACTGCAGCGGGACGACGCCCATGCCGATCAGGTTGGACCGGTGGATGCGCTCGAAGGACTCGGTGATGACTGCCTTCACGCCCAGCAGCACCGTGCCCTTCGCGGCCCAGTCGCGCGAGCTGCCCGAGCCGTACTCCTTGCCGCCGAGCACGACGAGCGGGATGCCGGCCTTCTGGTAGTTCTGCGACGCGTCGTAGATGAACGACTGCGGGCCGCCGTCCTGCGTGAAGTCGCGGGTGTAGCCGCCGGACACGCCGTCGAGCAGCTGGTTCTGCAGCCGGATGTTGGCGAAGGTGCCGCGGATCATCACCTCGTGATTGCCGCGACGGCTGCCCAGCGAGTTGTAGTCCTTGCGCGCGACCCCGTGGGCGTCGAGGTACTGCGCGGCCGGGGTGCCCGGCTTGATGGGCCCGGCCGGGCTGATGTGGTCGGTGGTGACCGAGTCGCCGAGCAGCGCCAGCACGCGTGCGCCCTTGATGTCGGTGACCGGTGCCGGCTCCAACGCCATCCCGTCGAAGTAGGGCGCCTTGCGGACGTAGGTCGAGTTCTCATCCCACGCGAAGGTGTCCCCGTCGGGGGTGGACAGGCTGCGCCAGCGGTCGTCGCCCTTGAACACATCGGCGTAGGACTTGCGGAACATGTCCTGGTTGATCGCCGCCTTGATCGTGTCGTCGATCTCCTGCGCCGACGGCCAGATGTCCTTGAGGAAGACGTCGTTGCCGTCGGTGTCCTGGCCCAGCGGCTCGGTCTCGAAGTCGAAGTCCATCGTGCCGGCCAGGGCGTAGGCGATGACCAGCGGCGGGCTGGCCAGGTAGTTCATCTTCACGTCGGGGGAGATGCGGCCCTCGAAGTTGCGGTTGCCCGAGAGCACCGCGGTGACCGTCAGGTCGTTGTCGTTGACGGCCTTGCTGATCTCATCGGGCAGCGGACCGGTGTTTCCGATGCAGGTGGTGCAGCCGTAACCGCCCAGGTAGAAGCCGAGCTTCTCCAGGTAGGGCCACAGGCCGGCCTTCTCGTAGTAGTCGGAGACGACCTGCGAGCCCGGCGCCATGTTGGTCTTGACCCAGGGCTTGGACGACAGGCCCTTCTCGACGGCGTTGCGCGCCAGCAGCCCGGCGCCGATCATCACCGACGGGTTCGAGGTGTTCGTGCACGAGGTGATGCCGGCGACGGCGACGGCGCCGTGGTCGAGGACGAAGTCGCCGTACTCGGGCGAGGACACCGCGATCGGCTTGCTCGGGCGGCCCTCCGACCCGTTGGCCGCGGACTGCACCCGCACCGCACCGTCGTCGGCGAAGGAAAGCGCCGCGGGGTCGGAGGCGGGGAAGGACTCCTCGACGCACTCGTCGAGCTTGGTGTGCTCGGCGGGCCGGTTCTCTTCGACGTAGTTGTGGATGTCCTTGCGGAAAGCCACCTTCGACTCCGACAGCAGGATCCGGTCCTGGGGACGCTTGGGGCCCGCGATCGACGGGACGACGGTGCCCAGGTCGAGCTCGAGGTGCTCGGAGAAGGCGGGCTCGTGGTCGGGGTCGTGCCACATGCCCTGCTCCTTGGCGTAGGCCTCGACGAGTGCGAGTTCCTCGTCGGTCCGGCCGGTCAGGTGCAGGTAGTTGATGGTCTCCTCGTCGATCGGGAAGATCGCACAGGTCGAGCCGAACTCGGGGCTCATGTTGCCCAGCGTGGCGCGGTTGGCCAGCGGCACCTCCGCGACGCCCTTGCCGTAGAACTCGACGAACTTGCCGACGACGCCGTGCTGGCGGAGCATCTCGGTCACGGTCAGCACGACGTCGGTCGCGGTGACTCCCGGCTGGATCTCACCGCTGAGCTTGAAGCCGACGACGCGCGGGATGAGCATCGAGACCGGCTGGCCCAGCATCGCTGCCTCGGCCTCGATGCCGCCGACGCCCCAGCCGAGGACGCCGAGGCCGTTCTGCATGGTGGTGTGCGAATCGGTGCCGACACAGGTGTCGGGGTAGGCCTGGCCGTCGCGAGTCATCACAACTCGGGCCAGGTACTCGATGTTCACCTGGTGGACGATGCCCGTGCCGGGCGGTACGACCTTGAAGTCGTCAAAGGCCCCCTGGCCCCAGCGGAGGAACTGGTAGCGCTCGGAGTTGCGCTGGTACTCCAGCTCGACGTTGCGCTCGAAGGCGTCGGCGGTGCCGAAGACGTCGAGGATGACCGAGTGGTCGATGACCATTTCGGCCGGCGAGAGCGGGTTGACCTTGTTCGGATCGCCGCCGAGGGCGGCGACGGCCTCGCGCATGGTCGCCAGGTCGACCACGCAGGGCACGCCGGTGAAGTCCTGCATGAGGACGCGGGCGGGGGTGAATTGGATCTCGATGCTCGGGTCGGCGTTGGGATCCCAGTTGCCCAGGGCCTCGATGTGCTCGGAGGTGATGTTGGCGCCATCCTCGGTACGCAGCAGGTTCTCGGCGAGGACCTTGAGCGAATAGGGGAGTCGCTGCAGGCCCTTCACGGTGTTGATGCGGAAGATCTCGTAGGACTTGTCGCCCACCTCAAGGGTGCCGCGGGCGCCGAATGAATCAATACTCACTGGAAAACATCTCCTCATGTGTCTTCGCGGTGCACTGGCGCGGGCTGGGCCAGTGCGGACCGACTGGGCTGTGTCGGGGTACTCCGGTCTTGCTTGCCACTCCGGTTTTGCTGCTACTCCGGTTTTGCTGCTACTCCGGTCTGCTGCGCCGACAACTCGGCACGACTACCTCAGCCTAACAGTACGTCCGTACTGTTACCAGGCCGGGGTGTCGACGGGCTGCTCGTCCGGCACCTCTCCATTGTGTCGTAGTCTTGCGCTGCAGGAAGGCGCAGCAGAATTAATTCCGGTACGAGGGGTTGATTCCGGTAGAAAGGTCCGTTGCGATGAGTCCCGACCCCAGTTCGACGGCCCCGACGATCCCGTACGGCGCCAGCGTGCCGACCAACGTGGATGTCGACGCCATCCTGCGCGACTTGCAGGCGCAGGGGGTTTCGGGGCCCGCCGAGCAGGTCCCCGCGCTCAAAGCGGTGGTTGCCGACGCCAAGGCCAAGGGGCACGACATCAAGGTCGTGGTCCTGACCGAGAAGCAGCCGAAGTTCACCTACTACCGCGACATAGCGCTGACCCTGCAGCCCAAGACCGGCGGCACGGTGATCGTCCTGGGCCCTGACTCGGTCGGCAGCTCCGGGCCCGAGTTCGCCCGCGTGGTCCAGGAGGAGGCGGCGCAGAACCTGACGCTCACCGATCCGCCCGGTGCCGCCCGGCAGATGGTCGACCAGCTGACGGCCCCGCAGACCAACTGGTCGGTGATCACGATCATCTTGACCCTGGTGGTGCTCGTCGGGGCGGTCGCGGCGCGGCTGGTCGCCAAGCGGCGTGCCGCCGCCCCCCCCGGCCCATGCCGCTTCGGCCGATCCGACGGCCGCTTCGGCCGATACGACGGCCGGTCCGGCCGATACGACGGCCGCTCCGGCCGATGCGACCGCCGGTGACTCGGTGGACGAGGCGGACGAGGCGAACGCCCCGGCGCCGGCCGACGACTGATAGTCCGCTCGTCAGCCCGGCTCCCTGATGTTGCCAAAGTGAGACATCCGGACATTTTGGCCCTTTTGCCCTGATCACAGGATCGCCACAGGTTAATCCCATCCTTGTAATTCTGTTTCCACTGTTTCCCATGCTCACGGATGTGACGTACGGTGCAGATGTCGCAGGTGAGGTTCCTGTGACGACTGATGTCCCCGTCGCGATTGAGGAGCAACGGCGTGAGGCGAACCCAGAAGACCAGTGCACACCGAACCGGTCATCCGCTCACCGCAGCAATGCGTGGTGGTGTGGTGGTGGCCGCGGTCGCCCTGTCGACGCTGGTCGCCGGTGTGGCCGGAGCAGCCCCCGCCGACCACAAGGCCCGGAACATCTCGCGGCTGGTGAACCAGATCGCGACCACCGACCAGAATCTGACCGACCTGGACAACGCTCTGGCGGTCAAGCGCGAGGCGGTGAACCGCGCACTGGTCGACTTCCAGAACTCGCTCGTCGCCGAGCGGCTGGCCTCAGTCGCGGCGGTGGGCGCGCGCAAGTCGTTGGTCGACGCCGACCGCCGGCTCGGGTCGGCCCAGAAGGCGTTCAACGCCTACGCGGCCACCGCGTATCGGCGCGGCGCGGCGGGCACCATGCGTGACTACATCTCCGCCGAGGATCCGCAGAAGGTCCTCGACCAGGTCGGTGTGCTCGACCGCGTCACCGCCCAGCAGCGCCGGACCATCGAGCAGCTCAAGATCGCCCGCAACCAGAAGGCCAACCGCGCCGCCGCCGCCGAGGCCTCCCGGCGCCAGGCGTCCTCGGCGGTCCGCAGCGCCGCGAGTCGGCGCACCGATGCGGTGTCGGCCGTGCAGACCGCGCAGCAGGCGATGGCCGAGCAGCAGGGCCGCAAGGCAGCGCTGCTAGTCCGCCGTGCCGAGGCGCAGAACAAGCTCAACGCGCTGCGCGGCATCAACGCGCGGGTGTCGGCCCCGGTGATCCCGGGGCTCGGCGCGGTCACCATCGACGGCGCCACCAGCCAGGCGGCGCTGGACGCGGCCACCGCGGCCGCGAAGCTCGCCCTCGACATCGGGCAGAAGGTGGTGGCCAGCGTCGTCGGCTCCCAGCAGGTCCCGCAGTCGAAGCTGTTCGACGAGCTCGGGCTGAGCGGCAGCGACCTGACCAGCACCGGGGGTAACGGATCGCTGTCGCGACTGTCCAGCGGCTCACTCGGCGCGCTGTTCGGGAGCACCGGCAGCTTCGGCAGCGGCAGCGGCGGCGGCCAGGTCCGGGCCGGTCTGCGCGGCCCGCAGGCGGTGGAACTGGTGGTCAACCGTGCGATGTCGCAGCTGAACAAGCCCTACGCCTGGGGCGGCGGCGACGCGAACGGCCCCACCAAGGGCATCCGCGACGGTGGCGTCGCCGATCAACACGGCGACTACAACAAGATCGGTTTCGACTGCTCGGGGCTGATGATCTACGCCTTCGCCGGAATCGGGTACGACCTGCCGCACTACACCGGCTACCAGTACACCTCCGGACCTCGCGTGCCGATCGCGCAGATGGCGCGCGGCGACATGATCTTCTGGGGCGCCAACGCCAGTCAGCACGTCGCCCTGTACCTCGGCGACAACAAGATGCTCGAGGCCCCGCAGTCGGGCGACGTCGTCAAGGTCTCGCCGGTCCGGATGGGCGGTGCGATGCCGATGGTCGTGCGTCTGTGGTGATCGCGGTGCCGCGATCGGCTCCGCGCCGTCGTTCCACCGGCGGACGCGCTGGACGGGCCTTCATCGCCTAACCACGCCCACGCGGCTAGGCTGGGGCAGACCGTTCCGCCACCCGCCCGTCCGCGCGCTGCGCACAGGTGCGGGCCCCAGACGACAGGAGTTGGGCTTTGACGTCACAGCCCACCAACGGCCAGCAGTCCTCGGCCGCTCTCACCGATGCCGATTCGAAGTTGATCGAGAAGGCGATCTTCGAGGTCAAACGAGTCATCGTGGGTCAGGATCAGCTCGTCGAGCGCATCCTCGTCGGCCTGCTGGCCCGTGGCCATATCTTGCTCGAGGGCGTGCCCGGCGTCGCCAAGACGCTGGCCGTGGAAACATTCGCCACCGTCGTGGGCGGCACCTTCTCCCGTGTCCAGTTCACTCCGGACCTGGTGCCCACCGACCTGATCGGCACGCGCATCTACCGGCAGGGCCGCGAGGAGTTCGACACCGAACTCGGCCCGGTGGTGGCCAACTTCCTGCTGGCCGACGAGATCAACCGCGCGCCGGCCAAGGTCCAGTCCGCGCTGCTAGAGGTGATGGCCGAGCGCCAGGTCTCGATCGGCGGCGTGACCTACCCGATGCCGCGCCCGTTCCTGGTGATGGCGACGCAGAACCCGATCGAGAACGAGGGCGTCTATCCGCTGCCCGAGGCGCAGCGGGACCGCTTCCTGTTCAAGGTGTTGGTCGACTACCCCTCCGTGGAGGAGGAGCGCGAGATCGTCTACCGGATGGGAAACGTGCCGCCGACTGCGTCGCAGGTGCTCGACCCCGAGACGATGATCCGCCTGCAAGACGCGTCGGCCAACGTCTTCGTCCACCACGCCCTCGTCGACTACGTGGTGCGGCTGATCAACGCGACCCGTCGCCCGGCCGACCTGGGGATGACCGAGGTGGCGTCGTGGCTGGCCTACGGAGCGTCGCCGCGTGCGACCCTCGGCATCATCGCCGCGGCCCGGGCCCTGGCCCTGGTGCGCGGGCGCGACTACGTCGTGCCCAACGACATCGTGGAAATCGCCCCCGACGTGCTGCGCCACCGCCTAGTGCTCACCTATGACGCGCTGGCCGACTCCGTCGACGCCGACGACGTCATCGGCCGGGTCTTGCAGACCGTCGGCCTCCCGCAGGTGGTGGCGGCACCGGTCGCCGGCAACGGCGCGGGCCCGACGCCCGGTCAGATCCCGGCGATCCCGGTGCCGGCAGCGCCGTCGGCGACGCCGGCGGGTCAGATCCCGACGCCGCCGACCAATGTCCGGCATGCCGGACAGTAGCGCCGCACTGCCGTCCTTCGATGACGGGTTGCTGAAGGACCCGGCACTCACCGCTGCGCTGAACAACCTGGAGCTGACGGTTCGCCGCAAGCTCGACGGCGTGCTGCAGGGTGACCACCTCGGCCTGATCCCCGGACCGGGCTCGGAGCCGGGGGAGGCCCGCGCCTATCAGCCCGGGGACGACATCCGCCGGATGGAGTGGGCGGTCACGGCGCGCACGACGGTGCCGCACGTGCGCCAGATGATCGCCGATCGCGAGCTCGAGACCTGGCTGGTGGTCGACGTGTCGGGCAGCCTGGACTTCGGCACCGTCGGGCACACCAAGCGCGACCTCGCGGTGGCTGCGGCCGCGATGATCGTGCACCTGACCGCGGGCGGCGGCAACCGAATCGGCGCCATCGTCGTGACCGGTGACGATATCGTCCGGGTGCCGGCCCGCGGTGGCCGCGCCCACGCACAGAACCTCTTGAAGAAGATCGCCACGACCCACCGCAGTTCCCCGACGGTGCGCGGAGATCTGCGCGACGGCATCGAGGCGCTGCGCCGGCCGGAGCGGCGCCGGGGGCTGGCCGTGATCATCAGTGACTTCCTGGGCCCGATCGATTGGGACCGTCCACTGCGTGCCATCGGCGGGCACCACGAATTGCTGGCGATCGAGGTCCTCGACCCGCGCGACCTCGAGTTGCCGGTGATCGGCGACGTCCGGCTGGCCGACGCCGAATCGGGGGAGATCCACGACGTGGTGATCACCGAGCAGGTGCGCGACGACTTCGCCGCTGCGGCCAAGGCCCACCAACAGAAGGTCCACCGGACGATCCGGGCCTGCGGCGGGCCGGTGATGACCCTGCGCACCGACCGCGACTGGCTCGCCGACACCGTTCGATTCATCGGCGGGCGCCGGCGCGGCCTGGCAGCGGGGGTGGGCTGATGCTGTCCAACCCCTGGTGGCTCCTCGTCCTGCTCGTCGTCGCCGCGCTCGTCGCGTTGTACGTGTACATCCAGCGCCGGCGCGCGTCGCGGGCGATGAAGTTCGCCAACCTCGAGATCCTCAAGACGGTGACCCCGAAGCGGACCGATCGGTTCCGCCACGTGCCCTTCGCACTGCTCGTCGTGTCGCTGATCCTGCTGACCGTCGCGCTGGCCGGCCCGCAGGCCGACCGCAAGGTGCCGCGCAACAAGGCGACGGTCATGTTGGTGATCGATGTCTCGCGCTCGATGAACGCCACCGATGTGGCCCCGAGCCGGATCAAGGCGGCCCAGGCGGCGGCGAGGAAGTTCGCCGACGACCTGACCCAGGGCATCAACCTGGGGCTCATCTCCTTCGCGGGGACGCCCACGACCTTGGTGAGCCCGACGCCGGACCACGATGCCACCAAGCACGCCATCGACAAGCTGCAGCTCGACGACAAGACGGCGACCGGTGAGGGAATCTTCGCCGCGCTCGATCAGATCCGCACCCTCAACTCGCTGCTCGGCGGCGACAAAGAAGCCCCGCCGGCCCACATCGTGCTGCTCTCGGACGGCAAGCAAACCGTGCCGGACAGCCCGGACGCCCCCCGCGGCGGATTCACGGCCGCACGCAAGGCTCGGGAGCGCCATGTGCCGATCTCGACGATCTCGTTCGGCACGCGCACCGGGGTCGTGGAGATCGAGGGAGAGCGGATCCCGGTCCCCGTCGACGATGCCTCGCTGAAGAAGATCGCCCAGCTCGGTGCACCCGGCGGGCGCTTCTTCACCGCGTCGAGCCTCGAAGAGCTCAACGCCGTCTACGGGTCGTTGCAGGAGCAGATCGGCTATGAGACGACGCGCGGCGACAACTCCCACCCCTGGGTGCTCGCGGGCACGTTGCTGGCCCTGCTCGGTGCGGCCGGCGCACTCCTGCTGAACCAACGGTTGCCCTGACGACGCTCCACCCGCTGTTCCACCGATGACCCCCGACACGATAGGTTCTGTACCCATGACTACGTCTCGTTCTGTCCTTGTCACCGGTGGGAACCGCGGTATCGGGCTGGCCATCGCCCAGCGCCTGGCCGCCGATGGGCACAAGGTCGCCGTCACCCACCGCGGGTCGGGGGTCCCCGAGGGCCTGTTCGGCGTCCAGTGCGACGTCACCGACACCGAATCGGTCAACCGTGCCGTCGCCGAGGTCGCTGCACACCAGGGTCCGGTCGAGGTCGTCGTGGCCAACGCCGGTGTCACCGAGGACACCTTGCTGATGCGGATGGACGTCGACCAGTTCGAGCGCGTCGTCAATGCCAACCTGACCGGCGCGTTCCGGGTCACCAAAGCAGCGACCCGCGACATGCTGAAGAACCGGTGGGGCCGCTTCATCTACCTCGGCTCTGTGGTGGCACTGATGGGCACCCCCGGTCAGGCCAACTACGCCTCGAGCAAGGCCGGCGTCATCGGCCTGGCCCGCTCGGTAACCCGTGAGCTTGGCAGCCGCAACATCACCGCGAACGTCGTCGCTCCGGGCTTGATCGACACCGACATGACGCGCGCGCTGCCCGCGGAGTACACCAAGACCGCAGTCGACCAGGCCATCCCGGCCAAGCGGATGGGCCAGCCCGAGGACGTCGCCGCGGTGGTCTCCTTCCTCGCCTCCGACGACTCGGCCTACGTCACGGGCAACGTGATCAACGTCGACGGCGGATTGGGTATGGGCCACTAGGCCCCGACGACCCCGACCGGCACCAGCCACCCACCACAACTCAGGAGTCACCCATGGGCATCCTCGACGGCAAGACCATTCTCGTCACCGGCATCATCACCGACGCCTCCATCGCCTTCGCCACCGCGGCGCAGGCGCAGGAGGCCGGTGCCAACGTGATCATCACCGGGATCCCGGAGCGGTTGCGGCTGATCAACCGCATCGCCAAGCGCCTGCCCCAGGAAGTGCCCGACGCGATCGCGCTCGACGTGACCGATGAGGAGAGCCTGTCGGCACTCGCCGGGCAGGTGCGCGAGCTCGCGCCCAACGGCATCGACGGCGTCGTGCACTCCATCGCCTTCGCCCCGCGCACCCTGATGGGCCCCGGCGCCCTGCCCTTCCTCGAGGGTCCCGGCCCCGACGCCGCCAAGGCCTTCGAGATCTCCGCGTGGAGCTACGCGTCACTGGCGCGCGCAGTGCTCCCAGTGATGAACGAGGGCGGATCGATCGTCGGCATGGACTTCGACCCGCGCACCGCGGTGCCCGACTACAACTGGATGGGCGTGGCCAAGGCCGCCCTGGAATCGGTGAACCGCTATGTCGCCCGCGAGGTCGGCTACGCCAAGAAGATCCGGTCGAACCTCGTCGCGGCCGGGCCGATCAAGACGCTGGCCGCCAAGGCGATCGCCGGCACCGCCACCGATGATGCCAAGAAGCTCAACATGCTGAACGACTACTGGAACGGCGCCTCGCCGATCGGCTGGAACGTCGACGACCCGACGCCGGTCGGCAAGAGTGTGGTCGCGCTGCTCTCGGATTGGCTGCCGGCCACGACGGGATCGATCGTCTACGTCGACGGCGGTGCCAGCCACAACACCTGGTTCCCGGAGGATCTGATCGCCGGCAAGTGAGCCCGCAACGATGAGGGAGCCGTTCTCCGCGCTGCTGTTCCTCTCCTTCGGCGGTCCCGAGCACGCCGAAGACGTGATGCCGTTTCTGGAGAACGTCACCCGGGGCCGCGGCGTGCCGCGCGAGCGCCTCGACGAGGTCGCCCAGCACTACCACCATTTCGGCGGCGTGTCGCCGATCAACGCGCTCAACCGCGAGATGATCGATGCGCTGCGCGCGGGCCTGGCGCAGCGAGGGCGGGACCTGCCGGTGTACTTCGGCAACCGGAACTGGGAGCCGCGCGTCGAGGACGCGCTGGCCGCGATGTACCGCGATGGGCACCGTCGGATCCTGGTCTTCGCCACGTCGGCGTGGGGCGGCTACTCCGGGTGCAAGCAGTACCACGAGGACATCGCACGCGCGGTCGCGGCTCTGGGCGAGCGGGAGCCGGGCAGTGCGACCGATCCGGTGCTGCTGCGCAAGCTGCCGCAGTACTGGGGTGAGGAGGCCTTCCTCGACGCGCAGGCCGATGCTGTGCGCCGGGCGGTGGCGTCCCTGCCCGACCCGGCCGGGTCGACCCGCATCGTGTTCACGGCGCACTCGATCCCCGTCCGCGCCGATCGGGCCGTAGGCGACGGGCTGTACTCCCGACAGGTCGCGCAGGCCTGTGCCGCGGTGGCGCAGCGCTTGGTCGCCGAGGGGATCGTCGCCGGAACCGTGGTGGGCACCGACTACGACCAGGTGTGGCAGTCGCGGTCGGGTCCGCCGCAGGTGCCCTGGCTCGAGCCCGACATCGCCGATCACCTGTCGTCGCTGGCGCCAGCCGGGGTCGGGCAGGTCGTCGTGGCCCCGATCGGTTTCGTCTCCGACCACCTCGAGGTCGTGTGGGACTTAGACCACGAGTTGGCCGAGCTGGCCGCTGGCGCGGGGCTGGCCTACGCCCGCGCCGACACGGTCGGGACGGATCCGGGGTTCACCGGAATGGTCGCCGACCTCGTCGACCGATACGCCGACGGCGGTGGGGACCTCGACGCGCCGGGCTGTGGGGACAACGGCGCGGGCTGCCGGTCCGGCTGCTGCGGCCCAGGGGACCAGGCACTCGAGCGCTACAGCTAGGCCACTCGAGCATTAGCCACTCGAGGACCGGGCGTATTCGGCCATCACCCGGTTGACCGCCGCGGCGAGGGCGTGCCGAGCGGCGGTGGCGACCTCGCGCAGCGTCTGGGTGGACCGTTGGGCGTGGGCGCCGGTGATGCCGAAGCTGACCAGCCGCGCCTCGGCCAAAGCCACGGTGCCCAGTACCTGGGCGGCCAACCCGGCGACGTCGACGGCCCGTGCGTGCGCTCCCGGGGGCAGTGCGGGTGCGAACCGGGCGGTCTGGACGGCCAACTCGGCGCGCAGGGTCGCCGGGTCGCCGGCGGACGTGCCGGGGAGGCCGGTCAGCACCGCGGTCGCGTCGTCGACGACGTCGAGCAGGGTCCGACGTGCGTCGCCGAGGTCGGCGATGTGTGGCTCGGCAGTCGGTCCGTCAACCGGGTATCCGACCCAGCGGGCGGCTCGATCCGCGTCTCGTTCGCCGACGACGACGACCGTCCGCCGATCGGGGGCGGCGACGACGAGCGCTTCGCCCGCCACTGCGGCGGCGCGCGCCGCCGGCCCGGGTGCGATCCCGGCGGGGTCGCCGGGGGCGGGCAGGCGCACCGAGAGCGACGCTGCCGGGCCCACGAGTTCGAGCCACCCGGTCGCGTCGCCGGTCGACGAGTCGACGACCGCGGATGGCATCGCTGCGGCGCGCAACTCGTCGAGGAGGTCGTCGCCGGCGCACCGTCGGGCGGCGAACGCCGCCGCCCACGGTCCCAACGAGGTCAGCAGGTATGCGGGATTCATGACCGGACCAGCCTAGTCGCTGTCGGGTCGGCTACCCTGGGCGACCGTGACCGATGACCCGTACGGACGCGATATCCTGGCGCAACCGCCTCGTCGGGGCCCGCAGGCCCCAGTCGTCGCAGCCGACAAGGGTCTTGTGGTGGAGGATGCCGCCACCGGCTATTGCGGCGCGGTCGTCGGGTTCGAGAAGTCCTATGACGGGCTATTCGTCCGCCTCGAGGACCGTCACGGGGCGACCCGGATCTTCGCGATGCGGCCCTCGGCCTTCCTCATCGACGGCAACCCGGTGACGCTGGAGCGCCCGAAGGCGTCGGCTTCGCAGGCCCCTGTGCGAACCGCATCCGGCTCCCGAAAGGCGCCGGTGGCGCGCGCCCGCGTCGCCAGGGCCAGTCGTGTCTTCGTGGAGGGACTCCACGATGCGACGCTCGTGGAGCGGGTTTGGGGCGACGATCTGCGCGCCGAGGGCGTGGTGGTCGAGAGCCTCGACGGCCTCGACAACCTCGCCGCCGCACTCGTCGATTTCGACCCCGGCCCGCAGCGCCGCGCCGGGGTGCTGGTGGACCATCTCGTCGCCGGGTCGAAGGAACAGCGCCTCACCGGCTCGGTCGGCCCGCACGTGCTGGTTTGCGGACACCCCTACATCGATGTGTGGGAGGCGGTGAAGCCGGGCGCGGTAAAGATCGAGGCGTGGCCGGTGATCCCGCGCGGCACCGACTGGAAGATCGGTGTGTGCACCGAGCTCGGGTGGGGCGCGCCCGGCGACGGGTGGCGCCGCGTACTGGCCGGTGTGCGCGATTTCCGCGACATCGAGGTCCCGCTGCTGCGAGCGGTGGAGGAGCTCATCGACTTCGTCACGGAGTCGGGAGCCTAGTCCGGGCTCGCTCGGCGGGGAGGTGGGCTCGCTCGGCGGGGAGGTGGGCTCGCTCGGCGGGGAGGTGGGCTCGCTCGGCGGGGAGGTGGGCTCGCTCGGCGGGGAGGTGGGCTCAGTCGACGGGAGCCTTCGCGTCGAAGACCAGGCCGACGATCCCGAGCGCGAAGAAGAACACCGTGCTGCCGATCAGCCACGGGTTCGGTCCGCTGGTCACCGAATGCCCGAGCAGTACGACCGCGGCGGTGCCGGGGAACACCCCGATCAGGGTAGCGGCAGCGTAGGGGAGCAGCCGCACCGAGGACAGCGCCGAACAGTAGTTGGCCAGGGAGAACGGGCAGGCAGCGATTAGCCGCAACGACCCGACGGCGAGCCAGCCCCGGCGAGCCAGGCGGGCGTCGATGGCGCGCACGACAGGCTGCTTGAGGTGGGGCGCCACCTTGTCGCGGCCGATGATGCGGATGCCGATGAACGAGACCAGGGCCGCGACCATAGTCGCCGCCATCGCACCGGTCAGGCCCACGGCGGCGGGAAACAGGATCCCGGAGGAGAAGGTGAATGCCGAGCGCGGGATGGGGAACACGGTGATCAGCGCATAGCAGGCGAAGAAGATGACGGGGAACGTCGGGCCCAGACCGGAGCGCCACGATTCGATCGCCCCGACGATCCCGCGGGTGGGAACCACATATGAGCCGACCATGATGACGGCGATGACGACGCCGACGACCACGATCCGGCGGATCACCGTCCCCCGGATATCTGCTTCGAGCAGCTCTTCCCCGGTGTGCGGGTGCGGTCCGGAGGGTTGGCTCACCTGCGCGACTTTACTGCGCCGGGAACGCGGGAGCCGCCCGCAGAGCCGAGCGTTTGATCGGCTATCGTCGCAATCACACCCGGAAAGGCGGCGAGATGTCCCTCACCACGGTCTACGAGCAGTGGTCTGAATCGGCGGCGGCGGTGCTGGCGAAGTCGCGCCGGGTCGACGTGGCCGACCTCCCCGACACGCCGACCGGCCTGTTGTCGACCCCGATCCCCGGCGGCCTGACCGTCCGACCGCTCTACACGCGACTCGACGAGACGGCCGAACCCGGCCTGCCGGGGGGATTCCCCTTCGTCCGCGGAGCCGATCGCGCCCGGGACGTGGTGATGGGCTGGCGGGTGACCGAGCGGTTTGGCGATGACGACACGGCGCCGGACGCGGTGCGCGAGCAGATCCTCGACGCCTGCGCCAACGGTGCCAGTGGACTGTGGTTGCGGATCGGCTCCGGGGTCGGCGCTGGGGGGGTCGGCGCTGGGGGGGTCGCCACTGCGGGGATCGCCACGGCCCTGACCGGGGTGTACCTGGACCTCGTGCCGTTGACCATCGAAGCCGGCGCCGAGGGGATCGGCGCGGCGCGGGCGGTGCTGCAGATCCTCGACGAGGCGCCCCGCGCACCCCTGGAGGCAGCGCCGAGCGCGGCCACCATCCACTCGCTGGGCCTGTCGCCGCTCACCGCCGCGTTCTCCGGGCGGCCGAGCCCCACGGCCGAAGAGGCCACCGCGCTCGCGGTCGAGGTCGCAGGCAGCGCGCACGCCGAGCGGGTCCGAGCGCTGCGGGTCGACGGACTCGACTTCGCCGGCGGCGGCGCCGACCCGGTTGCCGAGTTGGGACTGGTCGTGGCGGCCGGGGTCGCCCACGTGCGCGACCTCGTCGACGCGGGACTGTCCCCGGCGCAGGCGCTGCGGCAGATCACCTTCGCGGTATCGGTCACCGACGACCAGTTCGGCGTCATCGCCAAGTTGCGCGCACTGCGCCTGATGTGGGCACGGGTGGCCGAGGTGCTGGGCGTCCCCGACGCGGGCGCCGCGGTGACCCACGCCGTCACCGATCTGGCCATGTTCTCCCAGCGGGACCCGTGGGTGAACATGCTGCGCAGCACGGTCGCCGCCTTCGGGGCTGGCGTCGGCGGCGCCGACCAGGTCACGGTGCACACCTTCGACGCGGCGATCCCCGGCGCCGAGCGGACGGCCAAGCCAGCCTTCACCCGCCGGATCGCGCGCAACACGCAGTTGTTGCTGCTCGAGGAATCCAACATCGGCCGCGTGCTCGACCCGGGCGGCGGTTCCTGGTACATCGAGTCGTTGACCGACGACCTCGCCGATGCCGCGTGGGCGGTCTTCACCGACGTCGAGGCCCGCGGCGGCTTTCAGGCCGCGTTGGCCGACGGATCGGTCTCGGCGCGGGTCGCCGCGGCGCTGGCCGACCGGGATGCGGCCGTCGCCACCCGCAAGACGCCGATCACCGGGGTCAGCGAGTTTCCCAACCTCGACGAGCCAGCCCTGGGGGCGCACGCGGCCGCAGTCACCGACCTGCCCGGCGCGGCCCCGAACCTTGCGCGGGTGGCGCGGAACTTCGAGGCGTTGCGCGACCGCGCCGATGCCGCGACGACCGGCGGGCGGCGCCCGAGCGCGTTGCTGATCCCCCTCGGGCCGATCGCCGAGCACAACGGCCGCACGACCTTCGTCGCGAACCTCCTGGCCGCCGGGGGCATCGCCGCGATCAACCCCGGACCGGTCACCGCCGACGGGGTCGCGGCACTGGTCGCCGAGCACTCGCCGAGGGTCGCGGTGCTGTGCGGGACCAAGGCGCGCTACGGCGAGGACGGGCCGGCTGTGCTGGCGGCGGCTCGCGCCGCCGGCATCGACCGCGTGCTGCTGGCCGGGCCCGACAGGGAATGGCCCGATGCCGGTGCCGGTCCCGACGGATCGCTGCGCGCCGGGATCGATGCCGTCGCCGTCCTCACCGAACTGCTGGACCTGCTCGCCGGGCCCGCATCGACCACGGGAGCCACCGCATGACCGCCGTCCCGCCCTTCGCCGGGGTGCCGCTGCGCACCGACACGCCCGAGCCGCCGGTCACCGCGGCCGAGGCGAATGCGCGCATCGAGGCGGCGGCCGCTGTGCATGGGTACACCGCCGAGCAGGTCGTGTGGCAGACGCCCGAGCAGATCGACGTCAAGCCGATCTACACCCGCGCCGACCGTGACGCGGTCGCGGCGGACTACCCGCTCGATTCCGTGCCGGGGGCGGTGCCGTTCATCCGCGGCCCCTACCCGACGATGTACGTCAACCAGCCGTGGACGATCCGGCAGTACGCGGGCTTCTCCACGGCTGCGGAGTCCAATGCCTTCTACCGCCGCAACCTGGCCGCGGGCCAGAAGGGCCTGTCGGTGGCCTTCGATCTCGCCACGCACCGGGGCTACGACTCCGATCACCCGCGCGTCGCCGGCGACGTCGGCATGGCCGGTGTCGCGATCGACTCGATCCTCGACATGCGCCAACTGTTCGACGGTATCGACCTGGGCAATGTGTCGGTGTCGATGACGATGAACGGCGCGGTACTGCCGATCCTGGCGCTCTACGTCGTCGCCGCCGAGGAGCAGGGGGTGGGCCCGGAGAAGCTGGCGGGCACCATCCAGAACGACATCCTCAAAGAGTTCATGGTCCGCAACACCTACATCTATCCGCCGGACCCCTCGATGCGGATCATCTCCGACATCTTCGGCTACACCAGCGCGAAGATGCCGAAGTTCAACTCCATCTCGATTTCCGGCTACCACATCCAGGAGGCCGGGGCCACCGCCGACCTGGAACTGGCGTACACGCTCGCCGACGGGGTGGAGTACATCCGCGCCGGACTCGACGCCGGGTTGGACATCGACAAGTTCGCGCCCCGGCTGTCGTTCTTCTGGGGCATCGGGATGAACTTCTTCATGGAGGTCGCCAAGCTGCGCGCGGCCCGACTCATCTGGAGCGAACTCGTCGCCCAGTTCAACCCGCGCAGTGCCAAGTCCCTGTCGCTGCGGACGCACTCGCAGACGTCGGGCTGGTCGCTGACCGCGCAGGACGTGTACAACAACGTGGCTCGCACCTGCGTCGAGGCCATGGCGGCCACACAGGGCCACACCCAGTCGTTGCACACCAACGCCCTCGACGAGGCGCTCGCCCTGCCGACCGACTTCTCCGCGCGGATCGCCCGCAACACGCAGCTGCTGTTGCAGCAGGAATCCGGCACCACGCGCCCGATCGACCCGTGGGCCGGCTCGAACTACGTGGAATGGCTCACCGCCCAGCTAGCCGACCGGGCGCGGTCGCACATCGCCGAGGTCGAAGAGGCCGGCGGCATGGCCAAGGCGATCAGCGAGGGACTGCCCAAGCTGCGCATCGAGGAATCCGCGGCCCGCACTCAGGCGCGCATCGATTCCGGGCACCAGCCGGTCCTGGGCGTGAACAAGTACCGGGTCACCGACGAGGAGCCGATCGAGGTCCTCAAGGTCGAGAACTCCAAAGTCCGCGCCGAGCAGCTCGCCAAGTTGGCGAAGCTGCGCGCTGAGCGCGATTCCGGTGAGGTGCAGGCGTCGCTCGATGCGCTGACCCGTGCGGCCGGGCGGCCCGGCGGATCGATGGACACCAATCTGATGGCCTTGGCGATCGACGCGGCCCGGCACGGCGCGACCGGCGGCGAGATCTCCGACGCGATGGAGAAAGTCTTCAACCGGCACCAGGCGGAGATCCGTACCATCAGCGGTGTGTACCGCCACGAGGCCGGGCAGTCGGGGAACATCGACGCCGCGACGGCGTTGGTCGAGCAGTTCGCCCAAGCCGAGGGCCGTCGGCCCCGCGTCTTGGTGGCCAAGATGGGCCAGGACGGGCATGACCGCGGGCAGAAGGTGATCGCCACCGCGTTCGCCGACCTCGGCTTCGACGTCGATGTGGGCCCGCTGTTCTCCACGCCGGAGGAGGTGGCCGCCCAGGCCGCCGACAACGACGTCCACGTCGTCGGCGTCTCGTCGCTGGCGGCCGGTCACCTCACCCTGGTGCCGGCGCTGCGCGACGCGCTCGCGCAGGTCGGGCGCAGCGACATCATGATCGTCGTCGGCGGCGTGATCCCGCCGGGCGACTTCGACGAACTGTATGCCGCCGGCGCCGCGGCGATCTTCCCACCGGGCACGGTGATCGCCGACTCGGCCGTCGAGTTGATCGAGAAGCTGGCCGACAACCTGGGGCTGGCGCTGTCGGGCGCGGAGAAGTAGTGGCCGCTGGTCCGGCCCGCACCGATCCCGGACTGCTCGGTGCCGGGGTCCTGGCCGGGCGCCGCGCAGACTTGGCGCGGGCCATCACCCTCGTCGAATCGACGAATCCCGAGCACCGGCTGCGGGCCCAGGAGCTCCTGCTGGCCATGACCCCGCACGCGGGAAAGTCGTTTCGGGTCGGGATCACCGGGGTGCCCGGGGTGGGCAAGTCGACGACGATCGAGGCCCTCGGGATGTACCTGATCGACCAGGGCCACCGCGTCGCAGTGCTCGCCGTGGACCCGTCGTCGACGCGCACGGGAGGCTCGATCCTCGGCGACAAGACCCGCATGGCGCGCCTGGCAGCGCACCCGAACGCCTACATCCGGCCATCGCCGACGGCGGGCACGCTGGGCGGCGTCGCCAAGGCGACCCGCGAGACTATCGTGCTGGTGGAGGCCGCCGGATACGACGTGGTGTTAGTGGAGACGGTCGGGGTGGGACAGTCGGAGGTCACCGTCGCCAACATGGTCGACACCTTCGCCTTCCTCACCCTGGCACGCACCGGTGACTCGCTGCAGGGGATCAAGAAGGGCGTGTTGGAACTCGCCGACGTCGTCGTGGTGAACAAGGCCGACGGCAAGCACGTCAACGAGGCGCGGGGGGCGGCGCGCGAATTGCGGGGCGCGCTCGGCCTGATCTATCCGCACGACGCCTTCTGGACGCCGCCGGTGCTGACCATGAGCGCGATGACCGACACCGGCGTCGACGAGTTCTGGGCGGCCGTGCAGCGTCACCGGCAGGCGATGGTCGATGACGGGCGGTTCGACGCGCACCGCAGCGGCCAACAGGTCGACTGGATGTGGACGATGGTCCACGACGAGCTGCTGGCCCGACTCGCCACCGACCCGGCGGTGACCGCTGCGCGCGGGGCGGTGGAGGGCAAGGTCGGGGCCGGGGATCTCACCCCGGCGCTCGGCGCCGCGGCGATCCTTGCCGCCTTCGACGGGCGGTAGTGCCGGGTCGTATTGCCGGGCGGTAGAGCTCAGCCCGGCCGGGTGTGGGCGGCGAGGGTGTCGATGAGGTCGGTGAGCATCGCCCCGGTGTCGGCGCCGGTCACGATGCGCGCATTGGGTGGGCCGAGCATGCCGCGCCGATCGGCGACGGTCATCGCGCGGGTGAGCGTGCCGTCGAGTTCCACCGCCACGCGGGCGGGCACCGAGGCGACCCGGTCGGGGTGCAGGGCGACCATCGCGGCGAAGGGGTCGTGCAAGTAGGCCAGATAGCCCTCGTTCTGCGCGGCGTGGAACTCGAAGTAGAAGCGCAGGGCATCGGCGATGTGGCCGACCAGTGGTGCGTCGCGCGCGTTGGCGCGCAGGCGGGCGAGATGGTCGGGGGCGAACGCCATCTGCTCGGTGATGTCGAGCCCGCACACGAATGGCGCGGGGGCGTCGGGGCGGTCGAAGGCGGCGAAGACCTCGGCGGCGGCCTCCGGGTCGACGACCATGTTCCACTCCGCCACCGGCGTCGTATTGCCCGGCACACCGAACGCGCCACCCATGATGACCAGCCGGGCCAGCCGCGTGGGCAGCCCCGGGTCGATCCGCAGCGCCAGTGCCAGATTGGTGAGCGGACCGACTACCAGGCCGACGAGCTCGCCGGGGCGCGCGCGGGCGGCGTCGCACCACGCCCGGGCGGCCGTGGTGCCCGCCGGCGGTGTCGCCGGGGCCGGGAGTCGCGCATAGCCGATGCCGTGGGGGCCGTGGGTGTCGCACGCGGTCCGCAGTGGCGCGACGAGGGGCCCGGGGGAGCCGGGGTGCACGGGGATCGCGGAGCGACCGCAGAATTCGAGCCAGGCGAGGTTGTTGGCGACGACGTCGTCGGTCGCGACGTTGCCGGCGGTGGCGGCGATGCCGACGAGGTCGACATCGCGCCGCGCGAGCAGGTACAGCAGCGCCACCGAGTCGTCGATGCCGGTGTCGCAGTCGAGGAACAGTGGGGTTGCGGGCATTGCCGGACTGTAGCCCGGCACCAGAGATGCCGAAAGCCCCCGAGATGCCGAAAGCCCCCGACCACGATTGGGTCGGGGGCTCTCGCCGGTGTCCGAGGGGGGACTTGAACCCCCACGCCCGTTAATAGGGCACTAGCACCTCAAGCTAGCGCGTCTGCCATTCCGCCACTCGGACTCGGTGCCGGATAACCCTAACCGAGGACGGCGCGATAACCCAAATTCGCAATAATGGGGTGGTGAACACCCCCCGAGCGCTTGACGAAGTCGTGGCCCTGATCGCCGAGTTGATCCGATTCGACACCTCCAACACCGGCGAGCCGGAGACGACGAAGGGGGAGGAGGCCTGTGCGAAATGGGTGGCTGACCAGCTCGCCGAGGTGGGCTACGAAACGACCTACGTCGAGTCGGGGCAGCCCGGTCGGGGCAACGTCTTCGCGCGGCTGGCCGGCGATCCGCACAGCAGCGCCGGCGCACTGCTGGTGCACAGCCATCTCGACGTCGTGCCCGCCGAGGCGGCGGACTGGTCGGTGCACCCCTTCGCCGGATCGGTGGCCGACGGCTACATCTGGGGGCGTGGAGCGGTTGATATGAAGGACATGGCGGGCATGGCCCTCGCCCTGGCGCGCCAATTCTCCCGGGAGGGCACCGTCCCGCCGCGCGACCTCGTCTTCGCCTTCCTCGCCGACGAAGAGGCGGGCGGGACGTGGGGATCGCACTGGTTGGTCGAGCACCGGCCGGACTTGTTCGCGGGGGTGACCGAGGCGGTGGGCGAGGTCGGCGGCTTCTCTCTGACCGTCGACCGGCCCGACGGGCAGACGCGGCGGCTGTACCTGGTGGAAACGGCGGAGAAGGGCCTGTCGTGGATGCGGCTGCGCGCCACCGGCACGGCCGGGCACGGCTCTTTCCTGCACGCCGACAACGCGGTCACCGAACTCGCCGCCGCCGTCGCGCGGATCGGCGCCCACCGGTTCCCGCTGGTGCTGACCGACGCGGTCAGCGAGTTCCTGGCCGCGGCCGCCGACGAGACCGGCCTGGACCTGGGGGTGAACACCCCCGACCTGGAGACGGCGCTGTTCAAGCTCGGCGGTCTGGCCCGCATCATCGGCGCCACGCTGCGCGACACCGCAAACCCGACGATGCTGCGTGCGGGCTACAAGGCGAACGTCATCCCGCAGACTGCCGAGGCCGTCATCGACTGCCGCGTCCTGCCGGGTCGACGAGCGGCTTTCGAGGCAGAGATCGACCGACTGCTGGGGCCGAACGTGCACCGGGAGTGGATCACCCATCTTGAGCCCTATGAGACGACCTTCGACGGGCACCTCGTCGACGCCATGAATGCGGCGATCCTGGCGTACGACCCGGACGGACGGACCGTGCCCTACATGCTCTCGGGCGGGACCGATGCGAAGGCCTTCGCCAAGCTCGGCATCCGCTGCTTCGGGTTCGCCCCGCTGCGGCTACCGCCCGAACTGGACTTCGCGGCCCTGTTCCACGGGGTTGACGAACGCGTCCCGGTGGACTCAGTGTTGTTCGGTACGGAAGTTTTCGAGCACTTCCTGTTGCACAGCGCGCCGACCGAAAGGTAACCCATGCCCGACTCGTCCTATGACCCCTACGCTGCCCTGCCGCAGCTGCCCGCCTTCGCCCTGACCTCGACCGACGTCGCCGACGGCGCCCCGTTGGCCACTCCGCAGGTGAGCGGGATCATGGGCGCCGGCGGGGGCGACGTGTCCCCGCAGCTGAGCTGGTCGGGTTTCCCGGCGAAGACGCGCAGTTTCGCGGTGACCGTCTTCGACCCCGACGCCCCGACGGTTTCGGGATTCTGGCACTGGGCCGTCGCCGACATCCCGGCATCGGTCACCTCGTTGGCGTCCGGAGCCGGCGACGGCCAGCCGGGTTCGCTGCCCGACCCGGCCGTGACACTGGCCAACGATGCGGCCCTTCGGCGCTACCTCGGGGCCGCTCCACCGGCCGGACACGGGCGCCACCGCTATTTTTTCGCCGTACACGCGGTCGACGTGGAATCGTTGGGCCTGCCCGACGGGGCCACGCCGGCGTACCTCAACTTCAACCTGTTCGGCCACGCGATCGCGCGGTCGATCATCATCGGCACCTACGAGCAGCACTAGACCGAGACGCGCCGGTCACCGGCGCTGGGCGACTCCGGAGCCGACGGCCTGCCCGATCGAGGCGAAACCCGCGCCACGCACCCGGGCGGCCAGGCCGGCGTGGATGCGATGGGCATAGAGCGGGCCGCCGTAGATGAAGCCGGTGTAGCCCTGCAGCAGGGTCGCCCCCGCCTGAATCCGCTCCCAGGCGTCGTCGGCATCCTCTATTCCGCCGGCGCTGACGAGCAGGATGCGGTCGCCGACGCGGTCGTACAGTCGGCGCAGCACCTGCACCGAGCGGGCCGCGACCGGGGGGCCGGAGATCCCGCCCGCCCCCGCACGGTCGAGCTCGGCGGGGGCCGACTGCAGCCCGTCGCGCGAAATCGTCGTATTGGTCGCGACGATCCCGGCGAGCCCGGCCTCGACGGCCAGGTCGGCGACGGCGTCGACATCGTCGTCGGCGAGGTCGGGGGCAATCTTGACCAGGACGGGGCGGTCGGTGGCCGCGCACACCGCGGTCAGGATCGGCCGGAGCTGGTCGACGGCCTGCAGGTCGCGCAGCCCGGGTGTATTGGGCGAGCTCACGTTGACGACCACGAAGTCGGCCAACGGGCCCAACAGCGCCGCGCTGCGGGTGTAGTCCGCGGCGGCGTCGGCCAGGTCGACGGCCTTGGTCTTGCCGATGTTGGCGCCGATCGGCACGGTGTGTGCGCGCGGCGACCGGTGGGCACCGGTCAGGCGCCGGGCTGCGACATCGGCGCCGGGATTGTTGAAACCCATCCGGTTGAGCAGCGCGCGGTCGGCCGGCAGACGGAACAGGCGGGGCGCGGGGTTGCCGGGCTGCGCGTGGCCGGTGATGGTGCCGATCTCGGCGTAGCCGAAGCCCAACGGTCCCCAGGAGCGGGCCGCGGCTGCGCTCTTGTCGAAGCCCGCGGCCAGGCCCATCGGGCCGCCGAAGGTGGTCCCGAGCACGTCCTGGCGCAGGATCGGGTCGTCGACCACCAGGGCGCGGCCGACGACCCTCCCGGCGCCGGGGAGAGCACCGACGAGGCGCAGCGCGCGGGAGACGAGTCCGTGAACGGTTTCGGCCGGGAGCCGGAACATCAACCATCGCAGCGGGGGGTAGAGGGCGGTGTCGCAGGCTTCGACCACTCGGGAGCGCTCCGGTTCCACCCGGACCGGCTTCTCGGCGGTGCCGCCGAGGCGCTCATCGGCCAGGCCCATCGCGGCCAGCAGTTTGTCGGGGTGACGGGTGGAGACCAGCCAATAGGGGGTCGGATCGTCGGGGTCGTCGAGCACGAGGAGGACCATCGAGTGGACCCAACTGTGGTGGACCAGATAGGCGGCGGGGTCGAGCTGGCGGCCCATTGCCGCGCTCTTGGCGCTCGGCGGCACCGACGCCCCTCGGGCGATGACCGAGCGGGGCAGCCGGGCCCCGCCGGCGTGCAACTCGCCGTCGACGTCCACCCAGACCCGGCGTCGGCTCATCGACACCAGGACCGCGACGAGCAACACGGCGATGACCGGAAAGGCCCACCAGCTCCACGCGGCACGATGCGCTCCGAGTCGGATCTCGTAGCCGAGAACCCCGGTGAGGACCGCGGCGGCCAGCCACCACCACAGGGGCCCCCGCAGGCGCTCGGTGTATCGATCGGTCTGGGCGTCACTAGTCACGGCGCCCAGCGTAGTCTGCGGGTGTGCCCGATCGAATGCCGTCACCCCCGACCCCGGCCGTGCCGCTGCGCATCCGCCGCCTGGACAAGGATCTGCCGCTGCCGGCGCGGGCCCACCCGGGCGACGCCGGCGTCGATCTGTATTCCACCACCGACGCGGAGCTGGCGCCCGGTCGCCGGCAACTGGTCGGAACGGGGATCGCCGTGGCGCTGCCGCACGGCACCGTGGGCCTGATCCACCCCCGGTCCGGGCTGGCCGCGCGCGCCGGGCTGTCGATCGTCAACACGCCGGGGACCGTCGACGCCGGATATCGCGGGGAGATCAAGGTTTGCTTGATCAATCTCGACATCGAGGAGTCGATCGTGATCAAGCGCGGCGACCGCATCGCGCAACTGGTGGTGCAGCGCGTCGAGTTGCCCGAGCTCGAGGAGGTCGAGGAACTCGACGACACGAGCCGCGGGGCCGGGGGCTACGGCTCCAGCGGCGGGCACGCAGTCCTGTAGCCCGCGGAACCCGACGAGCGCCCACACCTAAGGAAAGGATGACGACATGGCAGGAAGCGCACGGGTCGGCGAGGCAGCCGGCCCCTACGACATCGCCACCCTGGCGACCACCGCCGAGGAACTGGCCAATTCCCACCTCGACCTGGGGTCGGTCCTTGTGCCGGTCGTCGAGGGCGGCCAGGTCAGCGTCGAGATGTCGGTCGACCACCAGCCCGAGGCGGTGTACCTGCTGACCGCGGTCGGTCGGGTGTCGGTGGCCGCGTACGCCGCACCGAAGTCGCCGGGCCAGTGGCGCGAGGTCGTGAGCGAGCTGGCCGATTCCGTCCGCGCGGAGGGGGCGGTGACCAGCGCCGAGGAAGGGCACTGGGGCCGCGAAGTCGTCGCCGAGATCCCCGGTGGCGAGATCCATCGGTTCATCGGGGTCGACGGCCCGCGGTGGATGGTTCGTTGCGTGGCCAGCGGGCCCCCGGACACCGCCCCGCAACTGGCGCAACTGGCCCGTGCGGTCCTCGCTGAATCGGTGGTGCGGCGCGGTACCGATCCCTTTCCGCCGCGCGAACCGCTGCCGCTGATCCTGCCCGATGTCCTCGCCGAACAGGTTCGGCTGGCCCAGCAGCAGATGGTCGACGACGGGCAGCTCGCGCTCGACGACCTTCCGCCCGAGTTCACCGACCCGCCGGCGACGCCCGGCGCCGAGTCATCCGTGACGCCCGAGGCCGGGCCATCCGCGACGCCCGAGGCCGGGCCATCCGCGACGCCCGAGGCCGGGCCATCCGCGACGCCCGGGGGCGGAGAGCACTCCCGCGGGACCGCGATGCAGCGGTTGCGCAACCGGCGGTAGGGAAGCCGCCGGATCAGTCCCGGGCAGCCGGTCGATCCGACGGGATCCGGGACCAGGCCTCGGCCGCGAGGTTACCGAGCAGCGCCGGGTCGTGGCCCCATTGCTCCAGCCCGATCCGGCACAACGCTGCACATGGTGCGGCCTCGGCCCACGCCGACCCCACATGCGCCGGATGAATCGGATCGTCGTCGCTGACGACGACGGCCAGCGGGACCTCCAGCCCGGCGAGGGTGGCCGGGTCGGGCCCGATCAGGGCGGCAGCGGCCCGCAGCGACGCGATCAGGCCCGGGTGCAACGCGGTCCAGGAGCGGGCCAATTCGGCCGCCAGCCATGCCGGGCTCGACGCCGCCATCGCCGCGATTGTCGGTCCGAGGCCGTCGCGCTCGAGGGCGTCGGCGGTGGTGGTCGCCGAGACCGCGGCCGGGCTCCCATCGGGTTCGCCCGACCAGGGCGGCAGCACCGCCCACACCCCGGCGCACCGTCGCGCGCCGACCCGGGCGGCCCACTGCACGGCGATGCTGGCGCCGATGGAGACCCCGCCGACGAGGAGGGGGCCGTGTGTGCGCGCGGCCTCGTCAAGGGCGCGGTGATACCCGGCGACGAGGTCGTCGCCGGGCTCGAGCGCCAGTAGTGGTCGGCCTGCCGCGGCAGCCGCCGGACCGAACGCGCGCCGGGCATAGTCACCGTCGGATCCGGTGCCGGGCATCACGACCAGGGGACCGGGCCGGGCGGGGCCGGGCGAGGCGGGGGGACTGGGCATGACGGGATCCTCCCATGGGTCTACCCTGGGCACCGCAACGGTAGGAATTCTCTCGCCCCGGGTAGGGGTGCCAGGAGGGTGTGATGGCCACAGCGGGCTATTTGCGTCGGATGACGCGCAGGCTCGTGGAGGATCTCGAGGAGGCCGATGCGGCCGAGATCGCCGACGAGTCGCGGTCGCACGGCGCCCAGTGCGCCTCGGATTGCGCTCGCGGCCAGGAGGTGCGCATCTTCGGGGAACTCCGCTCGGTCCAGACGTGTTCGAAGAACGCCAAGGCCGGCGTCGTCGCGGAGTTCTTCGACGGCACCGACACGGTGATGTTGAAGTGGCTCGGCCGTCATCGCATCCCGGGTATCGAACCGGGCCGCAAGCTGTGGGTCACCGGCCGGCTCGGAGAGCATGACGGCACCAAGGTGATCTTCAACCCGTATTACGACCTCGACGGTGACTGAGCCACACACGGCACCCGAGGAGGCCGCATCTGAGGCGGCCGCACCAGCGCCCCGAACGTTGCTCGACCAGATGGGCGGGGTGTCCGGGCTCGTCTATTCCACCCTGCCGATCATGGTCTTCGTTCCCGCGAACGCGTGGTTCGGCCTGCGCGGGGCCATCATCGCCGCACTCGCGGCCGCAGCCGCGATCCTCGGATTCCGACTCCTGCGGCGCGAGGACCTGACTCCGGCCCTATCAGGGTTCCTCGGCGTCGCGATCTGCGCCTTCATCGCACACCGGACCGGCGACGCCAAGGGCTACTTCCTCTTCGGCATCGCGACGATGCTCGTGTACTCGGTGGCCCTCGTGGCGTCGATCCTCGTGCGGTGGCCGTTGATCGGCGTCGTATGGCATGTGGTCAACGGCCGGGGGACGGCGTGGCGCCGACACCGGCCCACCCTGCTCGCCTACGACCTCGCAACGGCGGTGTGGGCGGCGGTGTTCATCGCCCGCTACCTGGTCCAGTCCAACCTGTACGACACCGGGCACACGGGGCTGTTGGCCGCGGCGCGGATCGGGATGGGCTGGCCGTTGACCATCGCCGCGGTGCTCGCGACGGTGCTGTTGGTCCGGCGCGCCGATGCTGGCGAGGCACGAGACGGCGGGGCACGGGACGGAGAACAGTAGGTGGTCGCCGGCCACGCCCTGTGCCGCAGGCTCAGTCGAGGTGCAGGGAGGTCTTGAGGTCGTCCTCGACCTCTTCGGGTGCGACGAAGACCAGTTCGTCACCGCCCTCCACCGAATCGTCGCCCTGTGGGGCGATGACCCGGTTGCCGCGCAGGATGGCGACCAGTGCGACGTCGCGCGGCAGGGCCAGCTTGCGCACCGGCCGACCGGCGAGCGGGGTGTTGTCGGGCAGCGTCATTTCGACGAGGTTCGCCTGCCCCTGCCGGAAGGTCATCAGTCGCACCAGGTCGCCGACGCTGACCGCCTCCTCGACCAGGGAAGCCAGGATGCGCGGGGTGGACACGGCCACGTCGACGCCCCAATCTTCGTCGAAGAGCCATTCGTTGCGCGGATCGTTGACGCGGGCGACGACCCGGTTCACCGCGAACTCGGTCTTGGCCAACAGGGCGATGACCAGGTTGGCCTTGTCGTCCCCGGTGGCAGCCACCATCACGTCGTAGTCCTGCAGCCCGGCCCGCTCGAGGTTGGTCAACTCGCACGCATCGCCGGTCACCCACTCGGCCCCGGCCACGGCCGCGGGGTCGACCTTGCGCGTCTCGCGCTCGAAGAGCGTGACCTGGTGGCGGTTACCGAGGAGCTCGCGGGCGATGGAACGGCCGACGGCGCCGGCACCGGCGATCGCGACTTTCACAGTGGTCCTCCTGTCGGCGCCGAGACGGTGCGGTGGGCGGGGCGCGGCTCAGTCATGGGTCGGCCGGGGGGCGGCGGCAGCCGCGCGGACGGCGGCCCGATCGGCGGTGCGCACCGCCACGTAGACCAGGTCGTCATCCTGCAGGGCGGTGCGGGCCTCGGGCAGGATGGGTCGGCCGACCCGGTTGATGAAGACCACGTGGCAACCGGTCTCCTCGCCGAACCGGGCCACCGAGATGCCGATCCAGGACTCGTCGATATCGAGTTCGACGAGGTCGACGTTGCCGCTCGGGTCGCGCCAGGCGACGGGGTCGACGTCGTCATCGAGTTCGGCGACGAACCGCTCGGTCGTCCACGGCACGGTGGCCACGGTGGGGATGCCGAGGCGGGCGTATACCTGCGCGCGCCGCGCATCGTAGATGCGGGCGACGACCCGGTCGACCCCGAAGGTCTCGCGGGCGACCCGGGCGGCGACGATGTTGGAGTTGTCCCCCGAGGACACCGCGGCGAAGGCGTCGGCCGATTCGATGCCGGCGCGCTTGAGCACGTCACGGTCGAACCCCATCCCGACCGTCGTCGTGCCGGTGAACTCCGGGCCCAACCGGGCGAAGGCCTCGGAATCCCGATCGATGATGGAGACGCTGTGGCCGCGCTGCTGCATGGCCGCGGCCAGCGCCGCGCCGACCCGTCCGCAACCCATGATTACTACCCGCACGCTGACGAACCTACACCGCGGTCGGGGGTGATCGGGAGTCCCCTCGCACCTCGGCCCCCGATGGCCTACTGTGAGCGGAATGTCCACCCTGTCCCAGGCCCCGGCAGTGGTCAAGCGCCTGCTCGTCGGGCGCCCGTTCCGCAGCGATCGGTTGGGCCACACCCTGCTGCAAAAGCGGATCGCACTGCCGGTGTTCGCGTCGGACGCGATGTCGTCGGTGGCTTACGCGCCGCAGGAGATCTTCCTCGTCCTGTCGATGGCCGGGCTCACCGCCTACGGCTATAGCCCGTGGATCGCACTGGCGGTCGCGCTGGTGATGGCCGTGGTAGTGGCGAGCTACCGGCAGAATGTGCACGCCTATCCGTCCGGCGGCGGCGACTACGAGGTCGCGACGGTCAACCTCGGCCCGCGGGCCGGGCTGGTGGTGGGCAGCGCACTGCTCGTCGACTACGTGTTGACTGTCGCGGTGTCGATCTCGTCCGCGGTGGAGAACATCGGGTCGGCCGTCGACGTCGTGCACCATCACAAGGTCTGGTTCGCCGTCGCGGCGATCGTGCTCATCGCTGCGGTGAACCTGCGGGGGATCCGGGAGTCGGGCGCGGTGCTGGCGATCCCGACGTACTTGTTCATCGTCAGCGTCGCGGTGATGTTGGTCTGGGGCTTCGTGCGCGTGTTGCTCGGCGACGAGGTGCGCGCCGAGACCGCGGGCTTCGGGCTCCGCCCCGAACCGGGGCACTGGGCCGGACTGGCGATGGTGTTCCTGCTGGCGCGCTCGTTCTCGTCGGGCTGTGCCGCCTTGACCGGTGTGGAGGCGATCAGCAACGGGGTGCCGGCCTTCCGCAAGCCCAAATCGCGCAACGCTGCGACCACGCTGCTGCTGCTCGGGGTGTTCTCGATCACCCTGCTGATGGGCTTGGTGCTGCTCGGGCGGGAGGCCGGGGTCAAGTACGTCACCAATCCGGCGCGCGATCTGATCGGTGCACCGCCGGGCTACCAACAGCAGTCGATGATCGCCCAGTTGGCCCACGCGGTGTTCGGCGGCTTCACTCCGGCGGTCTACCTGTTGGCGATCGCGACCGCGCTGATCCTGATGCTGGCCGCGAACACCGCTTTCAACGGGTTCCCGGTGCTCGGGTCGGTGCTGGCCCAGGATCGCTACCTGCCGCGCCAGTTGCACACGCGCGGCGACCGCCTGGCCTTCTCCAACGGCATCGTGTTCCTGGCGTTGGCCGCGATCGTCTTCGTCGTCGCCTTCGGCGCCGAGGTGACCGCGCTGATCCAGCTGTACATCGTCGGGGTGTTCGTGTCCTTCACCTTGAGTCAGACGGGAATGGTGCGGCACTGGACGAGGCTGCTGCGGACCGAATCCGACCCGACCGCTCGCCGGCGGATGCAGCGCTCCCGGGTGGTCAACGCGATCGGCCTGGTGATGACGGCGACGGTGCTCGTCGTCGTGCTCATCACCAAGTTCCTCGCCGGCGCGTGGATCGCGATCGTGGCGATGGCTGCGCTGTACGTCTTGATGCAGCTGATCCACCACCACTACGCGACGGTGCAGGGCGAACTCGACGCCGCGGTGGACGACGAGGACCTGGTCCTGCCGCCGCGCACGCATTCGATCGTCCTGGTCTCCTCGCTGCACCTGGCGACCCGGCGCGCGGTCCGCTATGCCCGTGCCACCAGGCCGGACACACTCGAGGCCATCACGGTCAACGTCGACGACCGTGACACGCGCAAGCTGGTCGCCGAGTGGGAGGCCAGCGATATCACCGTGCCGTTGAAGGTGATCGCGTCGCCGTACCGCGAGATCACCCGCCCAGTCCTCGACTACGTGCGCCGGGTGCGCCGGGACAACCCGCGCGACGTGATCACCGTCTTCATCCCCGAGTACGTCGTCGGCCACTGGTGGGAGCAGATCCTGCACAACCAGTCGGCGTTGCGGCTCAAGGGCCGATTGCTGTTCGAGCCGAGCGTGATGGTGACGTCGGTGCCGTGGCTGTTGAGCTCGTCGGACCGGCGCAAGGAAGTGCGGCGCTATGTGGCTCCGGGGGAGACCCGGCGCGGTGTCGGAACCTGACGCCCCGGTGGGGTCCCCGCTGGCCTGTGAGGTATCGGCGCTGGCCCACGGTGGCGCGGGAGTGGCCCGCGTTGAGGGCCGCGTCGTGTTCGTCGACGGGGCGCTGCCGGGGGAGAGGGTGCTGGTCGAGGTCACCGACAGTTCGCGCGACTCGTGGTGGCGGGGGCGGGTGCTCGAGGTATTGGCGCCGTCGCCCGGGCGCACGACGGTGTCCTGCCCGGCGGCCGCGGCCGGCGCGGGCTGCTGTGACCTGGCGTTCGGGACCGCAGCAGAGATCAGGCGGGCGAAGACGACGATCCTGACCGACGCGCTGACCCGGATCGGCCGGATCGCCCCGCCCGCGGATCTGGCCGTCGAGCCGATCCCCGGCGGGGAGTCGGGACACCGGTGGCGCATCCGGGCTCGCCTGGGCGTCGACGCGAAGCGATCGGCGATCGGCTTCCGGGCTGCGCGGGGCACCGCGATCATCGCGGCGCCCTGCGCCGCGCTCACCGCCGACTTGGCGGACGCGGTGGCCGGACTCGATGCCGCGGCGCTGCGACCCGGTGCCGAGGTGCTCGCCGTCCACGATGATGTCGGCGTGGTCCACCTTGCCGAATTGTCCGGGGGCGCAGTGGCCGCCCGCTCCGGCGGCGGTGGCGCGCGCGCGACCGCCCAGCGCCGCCGATCGCGGCCCGGCGTCGCGCCGCGGGTCTTGGCGGGCGGGCCGACCGCACGGTACCGGATCGGTGAGCGCGTGTGGGACGTGCCGCTCGACGGCTTCTGGCAGGCGCACCGCGGCGCGGCGCCGGTGTATGCGGGCACCGCGGCGCAGTGGCTCGCGCCGTGGTTGTCCGGCGCCACCGTGTGGGACCTCTACGGCGGTGCCGGCGTGTTCGCGGCGGCGGCGGTCGACGGCGGCGCGCAGGACGTCCGGATCGTCGACTCCGCTGCTGCCGCGCTCGCCGCGGCGCGCACGGTGCTCGAGGGCACGCCGGTCCGCACGCGGCACTCGGCAGTTACAGCCGCCGTGCTCGCGGAGTTGCCCGAACCCGACGTCGTCGTGCTCGACCCGCCCCGCAGCGGCGCGGGCCACGCCGTGGTCGATGCCGTCGTCGCCGCCGGCCCGGCTGCGATCGTGCACGTCGGCTGCGACCCGGCCGCCTTCGCCCGTGACCTCGGTCGGGCGGTCGCCGCAGGGTACCGGCTGGCCCGGGTGCGCGGCTTCGACGCCTTTCCACTCACCCATCACGTCGAGGCGATGGCGCTGCTGGTGCGCGGGTGAGTCGTCCGTAGACTGGACCCCATCTGCCATGCCCGCGACCCGATCGGACAGGAGGGCTCATTGATGAGTCTGTTGGAGTCGATCCACTCCCCGGACGACCTGTCCAGTCTGACCAGCGACGAGATGGTCTCGCTGGCCGGCGAGATCCGACGATTCCTGGTCGCGAAGGTGGCCGCGACCGGCGGGCACCTGGGGCCCAATCTCGGTGTGGTCGAACTGACGCTGGCCATTCACCGGGTGTTCGATTCGCCCGCGGACCCGGTGATCTTTGACACCGGCCACCAGTGCTACGTGCACAAGATCCTGACCGGGCGGGCCGGGGGCTTCGGGTCGCTGCGCCAGCGCGGTGGACTCACCGGCTACCAGGAGCGGGCCGAGAGCGAACACGATTGGGTGGAGTCGTCGCACGCCTCGGCGGCGCTGTCCTACGCCGACGGCCTATCGAAGGCCTTCGAGTTGCGCGGCGAGCACCGCAGTGTCGTCGCTGTCGTCGGCGACGGCGCGCTGACCGGCGGCATGTGCTGGGAGGCGCTCAACAACATCGCGGCGGCACGTCGCCCGGTGGTGATCGTCGTCAACGACAACGGGCGGTCCTATGCGCCGACCATCGGCGGGTTGGCCCAGCACCTCGCCGGTCTGCGCCTGCAACCCGGGTATGAGCGGATTCTCGACGAGGGGCGCAAGCGCCTGCGCCGGGTGCCGGTCGTGGGCGAGTCCGCCTACGCGGTCGTGCACGGCATGAAGAGCGGTATCAAGGACCTGCTCGCACCGCAGGCGCTGTTCGCCGACCTTGGGCTCAAGTACGTCGGCCCGGTGCAGGGCCACGACATCGGTGCGCTGGAGGCAGCCCTCCGACAGGCGAAGGCCTTCGGTGGGCCGGTGATCGTGCACGCGGTGACCAGAAAAGGTAACGGCTACGGCCCGGCCGAGGACCACGAAGAAGACCAGATGCACGGTATCGGCGTCATCGACCCGGCCACCGGCCGGCCGGCCGCGGTCACCGCGCAGGACTGGACCTCGGTGTTCTCCGCTGCGCTGGTGGAGGCCGGCGGGCGGCGCGACGATGTGGTGGCGATCACCGCGGCGATGGCCGCGCCGACCGGGTTGGCCGCCTTCGGCGAGCGGTACCCGGACCGGTTGTTCGACGTCGGGATCGCCGAACAGCACGCGCTGACTTCGGCGGCGGGGCTCGCACTGGGCGGAATGCACCCGGTCGTGGCGATCTACTCGACCTTCCTCAACCGCGCCTTCGACCAGTTGCTGATGGATGTGGCGTTGCTGCGCCAGCCGGTGACCCTCGTCTTGGACCGGTCGGGGATCACCGGGCCGGACGGGCCCAGCCATCACGGCATGTGGGACCTGTCCCTGATGGCGATGGTGCCCGGACTGCGGGTCGCCGCGCCGCGCGACGCAGTCCGGTTGCGCGAGGAACTCGACGAGGCGTTGGGCACCGATGACGGCCCGACGGCGATCCGCTTCGCCAAAGGCGCAGTCCCCGAGGATATCCGGGCACTCGAACGCACCGGCGACGGAGTCGACATCCTGCACCGCAGCACGTCGGCGTCGGCGCAACCGGTCGGTGACGTGCTGCTCGTCGGGATCGGTGCTTTCGCGGCCATGGCGTGCGATACCGCGGCGATCCTGGAGCAGCACGGGATCGAGGTGACCGTCGTCGACCCTCGCTGGGTGCTGCCGGTGGCGGGCTCGCTCGTCGAGATGGCCGCCGGCCACCGCCTTGTCGTCACCCTAGAGGACGGGCTCCTCGACGGCGGCGTCGGATCGGAGATCCTCGTCGCCATGGCGGCGGCCGGGGTGAGTGTCCCGGTGATGGCGCGGGGGATACCCAAGGAGTTCGTGGCCGCCGCGACGCGCGGGGAGATCCTGGTCGATCTCGGCCTGACCGCCCAGGAATTGGCGCGCACCATCACCGCGACGGTGTCGGAGCGGTTGGATTCGTCTGACGAGGAGTCGGTGCGCGGCGAGACCCGCTAGCCTGGCGGGCGCTCCGGTTAGAGCTGCTGCAGTGCCGTCGCGATGGCGTCGCGCGTCAGTTCCCGCTGCCATGGCCGAGCCTGACCGGCGGCCAACGCGTCGTCGACGGCCGTGCTCGATGCGGCCACCCCGGTCCAGCAGAGTTGCCGGACCAGGTCTGGGGAGAGCAGGTTCTCCGCGGGGACGGTCACCGATTCGGCGATCTCAGCGATCACCGGGCGCACCACGGCGGCGCGCGCGGCGGCCTCGGGGTTGCGCTGCTCCCAGCGGTTGACCGGCGGCAGGCCCGTCGACGGTGCGGTGCGGGCCGGCAGGTCGTCTTCGGGCAGAGCCTGCGCGCGCTGGACGGCGGCGAGCCACCGGCGCGCATGGCGCCGCTGACGGGGGCCGCCGAAAACTTTGAGCCGGGTCAGTTCCTCGACCGTGCCCGGGTCGGCCCGGGCGGCGTCGACGATAGCTGTGTCCGGGAGTACGCGACCGGGCGCGACGTCCCGCTCGCGCGCCAGTTCCTCGCGGGCGGTCCACAGCTCGCGCACCGTGGCCAATTGGCGCGGTGTGCTCAGGCTGTGGATGTTCGACGTGCGACGCCAACGGTCCGCGCGCGGCGGAGACGGAGGGCGGCGCAGCACATGGTCGAATTCCTGTGCGGCCCACGTATCCTTTCCCTCGGCGGTCAGCCGTCGGTCCATCGCGTCGCGCAGTTCCACGAGCAACTCCACGTCGAGCGCTGCGTAGTTGAGCCAGTCGGCGGGCAACGGCCGCTTCGACCAGTCCGCTGCACCGTGGCCCTTGCGCAACCCGCGGTTGAGGAAGTGTGCGGTCATAGCAGCCAGGTTGACCCGAGTCAGGCCGAGTAGGCGGCCGGCGAGTTCGGTGTCGTAGAGGGTGCCACAGGCGAAGCCGAGTTCCCGAAGGCAAGGAAGGTCCTGGTCGGCGGCGTGCAGCACCCATTCCGGGCCGTCGAGGGCGGTGATGACCTCGTTCAGGCGGTCTGGGTGCTCGATCGGGTCGATGAGGAAGGTGCCGGCGCCGGCGCGACGGATCTGGATCAGATATGCCCGCTGTGAGTAACGGAAGCCCGAGGCGCGCTCGGTGTCTACCGCGATCGGCCCGACGCCCACGCGCAGCTGCTGGGCCGCCGCGGCGAAGTCGCCGGGGTCGACGAGGACCGGCGGCACGCCGTCGGCGGGGGCCAACAGCGGTTCGGGCTCGGGTTCGGGTTGATCGGTCTCTGGGTTCGACGAAGCATCTGCCATGGATCTGGTGGGCGTCAGTCCGCGGACTTCAGTGCCGTGATCCCGGTGGGCGGCAACCCCGCGGCGGTGGCGAGGACGTCGCAGAACGCCTCGAGGTGCGGGCCCAGGTCCGGGTGCAGTGCCGTCCACGAGGCGCGCAGTTCGAGTTGGTGGGCACGCGGTGGCCCGGCGATGTCGCCGTAGCGGACCGAACTCGTCGACGTCACCGTCCCTCCCAGGGCGGTGAGCACGGGCCGGCCATCGGAGGGATCGCTGTCGCCAGGGGTCGAGTTGTCGCCCTCGGGCACTCCCAAGGCGTCGGTCAACCAGCTCCACGCGACCTCGGGCAACATCGGGTCGGTGGCGAGGTCGGCTTCGACGTCGACCTGGATATAGGCGACCAGGCGGATGGTGCCGCTCCAGGCCTCGTGGCCCTGCGGGTCATAGAGCAGGATCAAGCGGCCGAAAGCTGAGCCGGTCGAGTCGGTGGGCACCTCCTCGGGCGCCCGGTCGATCCCGAGATCGCCGACACCGACCTCGGCCCCGACCGCGTAGCTGTAGGGGGCAAGTCGCTGCGGCGGGCGGATGGGGCCGACTTCGATATCCGGGCGCACCCTCGCAGCCTGCAACGACTCCACCGCGAGCGCGAAATCGGCGGGATCGCCCGCCCGGCTCGCCGCGGTACCGCCGTCAGTGGTACCAGTTCCGATCACCGCTCCAACGTAAGACCGACCTCGATCCCTCGGTGGGAGGCGCGCCGCAGCGGGGACGGCAGTCGGCGCCGGCTGTGGCACAGTGGGTGCCGTGAGTCTGAAACCCTTGCTGGCCGCTGCGGCCGGAGAGCAGCCGACGCGCCGGCCGGTGTGGTTCATGCGGCAGGCCGGGCGGTCGCTGCCCGAGTACCGGGCGTTGCGGGCCGACCGCGGCATGCTGGAGGCCTGCTTCGATCCCGCGATGGTCTGCGAGATCACGATGCAACCGGTGCGCCGCCACGACACCGACGGCGCCATTCTGTTCTCCGACATCGTGGTGCCGTTGCGCGCGGCCGGGATCGACCTCGACATCGTCGCCGGAACAGGCCCGGTGATCGCCGCGCCGGTCCGGACTGCGGCCGACGTCGAGGCCGTGGGCCGACTCGACCCGGAGGCGGTCGGGGCGATCGGCCGTGCCGTATCGCTGTTGCGCGCCGAACTCGATCCGACGCCCACCGCGCTCATCGGCTTCGCCGGCGCGCCGTTCACGCTCGCGTCCTACCTGATCGAGGGCGGGCCGAGCCGCCACTATGCGCACACCAAGGCCATGATGTACGGGCAGCCGCGGTTGTGGCACGAGTTGATGGCGCGGCTGGTCGACATCACCGTCACCTTCCTGCGGGTCCAGCTCGACGCGGGGGCCCAGGCAGTCCAGTTGTTCGACTCGTGGGCCGGGATGCTCTCGCGCCGCGACTATGAGGCATTCGTCGCGCCGCACAGCACCCGTGTGTTCGCCGAGGTAGCCACCGCCACTGCGGGTGGCACCGGGCACGTGCCGCGGATCCATTTCGGGGTGGGCACGGGAGAGTTGCTGGTGCCGATGGCGCAGGCCGGTGCCGACGTCGTGGGGGTCGACTGGCGCGTACCGCTCGACGAGGCGGTTCGCCGCATCGGCCCCGGCCGCGCGTTGCAGGGAAACCTCGATCCCACGGTGTTGTTCGCCGGCCGCGAGGTGATCGCCGAGCACGTGGGGCACGTGTTGGCCGATGCGGACCGCGCCATCGCGGCCGGGGCTCGCGGCCACATCTTCAATCTGGGCCACGGCGTGCTGCCCGAGACGGACCCGGACGAGATCACCCGCGTCGTCGAGCTGGTGCATTCGGCGTGAGCCGGGTCGCGGTTGTCGGGGCCGGACTCTCCGGCCTCGTCGCGGCCCACGATCTGCGACGGGCACTGGGCCCGGACCTGGTGCTCGACGTCTACGACGCCGCGGACCGCGTCGGCGGCCTGCTGCACGGCATCGGGGTGGCCGGACGACTCACCGACGTCGGCGCAGAGGCCTTCGTGCTGCGCCGTCCCGAGGCCCGCGAGCTGGTGACCGAGCTGGGCCTGGCTGCCGAGATCGTCGTGCCCACCGGGGCTCGTCCGGCGGTGTGGGCGGGCGGCCGCCTGCACCCGCTGCCGACGCCGGCCTGGATGGGCATCCCCGCCTCGCCGGCCGCGGTGGCCGGCCTCGTCGACGAGGCCGACGCGGCCCGGATGGCCGCGGAGCCGGATCGGCCGCTGTCGTGGACGCCGGGCAGCGACTGTTCCCTCGGGGAGTTGGTCGCCGACCGGTTCGGGCCGTCAGTCGTGGCGCGCAGCGTGGATCCGATGATCGGCGGGGTATACGCCTGCCTGGCCGTCGATACCGGTGTGCGTGCGGCAGCGCCCGGGCTGGCGGCGCTGCTCGACGAGGGCGCGCCGAGTCTCACCGCCGCGATCGCCGCGCTGCTGCCGCCGCCGGCGCAGGCGTCCGCCCCGGTCTTCGGGGCGCTCCGCGGTGGCTACCGCCGCCTGGTGGAGGCCCTCGTGGCCGCGGCGGCACCCACGTTGTACCTCAACCACCGGGTGGGCGCCCTGGCCAGGTCCGGCTCGTCCTGGGCCGTCGACGGGGTGGCCTACGATGCCGTTGTCGTCGCGACACCGGCGCCGGTGGCCGCGCGACAGCTCGCCGGCGCGGCGCCCGACAGCGCGGCGGGATTGGCCCGGGTGGCCACGGCCTCGCCCGCGGTGGTGGCGCTGGCGGTGGAGTCGGCGACCGGCGTGCCCGAGCACTCCGGCATCCTCGTCGCGACCGGCGAGGAGCTCGCCGCCGGGGTGTGCAGCAGTGCGGTGAAGGCGATCACCTTCAGCTCGCGCAAGTGGGCCCACTACTCGTCGTCCCCGGTCGATCGGCCGGCCGGTGCGGCCGCCCTGCGTTTGCGGGCGTCCTTCGGCCGTCTCGGTGACCCGGTGACGGCGACGGATGCCGACTTGGTCGCCACCGCGACTGCCGCGCTCGCCCAGGTGAGTGCCCCGACGGCCAGGGCCGGCGCAGCGGCCGTCATCGACGCCGCGGTGCAGCGCTGGCCCGACGGACTGCCGTGTTACGCGCCCGGGCACGAGGCGCTGGTGGCCGCGGTGCTCGCCGGGCTCCCACCCGGCGTCGTCGTGGCCGGCGCCACCTATCGGGGGGTCGGCGTGCCCGCCTGTATCGGCGCGGCTCGCGCCGCGGCCGCCGCCGTACGGGCCCATCTGGACACGCGGTAGCGTGGGGGCATGGCCCGCTTGGACTTCGACGAACTCAACAACACCATCCGCTACCTGATGTTCTCGGTGTTCACCGTGCGCCCCGCGGATCTCGCAGTGGTGGACCGGGACGCCGCCGCCGCGGAGTTCGCGGCCTTCATCGACGATCTGGAGCGCGAGGGCCTGGTCGTGCGCGGCGTCTACGACGTGGCCGGGCTGCGCGGCGACGCCGACTTCATGATCTGGTGGCACGCCGCGACCATCGAGGAACTCCAGGCCGCCTATCAGCGGTTTCGCCGGGACACCGCGCTGGGGCGGGCCTGCGACCCGTTCTGGAGTTCGGCTGCGCTGCACCGGCCGGCCGAGTTCAACAAGAGCCACATCCCGGCCTTCCTGGCGGGGGAGGCGCCGGGCGCCTACATCTGCGTGTACCCGTTCGTGCGGTCGCTGGACTGGTACCTGCTGCCCGACGAGGAGCGTCGGACGATGCTGGCCGACCACGGCAAAGCCGCGCGCGGGTACAAGGACGTCCGCGCCAACACGGTGCCCGCGTTCGCCCTTGGTGACTACGAGTGGATCCTGGCCTTCGAGGGGCCCGAGCTCGATCGCATCGTGGACTTGATGCGCGATCTGCGGGCCACCGAGGCGCGTCGCCACGTCCGGGTCGAGATCCCGTTCTTCACCGGGCCGCGCGTCGAGCCGACGGCATTGGTGCGGTCGCTGCCCTAGTCTCCGGCCCGGTCGAGGGCCAGGCAGACCGAATTGATGCAGTAGCGCAGGTCGGTGGGGGTGTCGTAACCCTCGCCGGCGAACACGTGGCCGAGATGGCTGTGGCAGTTCGCGCACAGCACCTCGGTGCGGTCCATGCCGCCGGAGGAGTCTCGGCGCTCGATGACGGTGTCTCCGGCCAATGGGGAGAAGAACGACGGCCAGCCGCAGTGGGAGGCGAATTTCGCGTCGCTGCGGAACAATTCGGCGCTACACGCGCGGCACCGGTACACCCCGGTGGTGGTGGTGTCGGTGTATTCGCCGGTGAACGGGGGCTCGGTGCCGGCGCGGCGCAGCACCCGGAACTCGGTGGGTGTCAGGCGCCGGGCCCAGTCCTCATCGGAGAGCGCGGTGAAATCAGCGGGCTGGTCGGTCACACTCCCACAATAACCGCCGCCGGCACCCGCGTGGCGGCGCGCAGATCCAGATAGCGCCACAGCAGCGAGAAGAAGACCGCGATCATCAGCAGCGACCAGCCCCATGTGACGGTCAAGTACTCCATATTGCGGCCGAAGCCCTCCCAATTCTGCGGCAGGTGCTCGGAACGCGGATTTCGGATCGTGTAGTAGATGTCGAAGGTCATGCAGCCGTAGACGCCCAGCCAGGCCGGCCAGTTGCGCATCGGCGACCCCGGGCGGATCACGGTCATCACCAGCGGGAATATGAGCATGGAGTAGTAGCCCTGGCCCAGAGGGCCGACCAGGAACGACGTGGTAAGCAGGATGCCCGACGACGCGGTCAGCCACAGCACTTCATCGGTCCGGCGGTAGTAGCGCCACAGGAACCAGATGCCGAAGGCGGCCATCCCGACGAACATCACCCGCAGCGCGACGATCAGCCACGGCTCGAGGCCGTAGAACGCGCCCAGCCCGCCGATCGAGCTGTTGTAGTAGTCCCGTGTCTCCCGCAGGTACGGGAAGGTCTGCGCCACGAAGTTGTCGGTGTCGGCCACCAGGCGCCACGCGATCACGTTGAGCACCACCGGGATGCCCAGGGCAGGGATCAGTGCGCGCCACATCCCGGGCTTGAGCAACGGCAGCAGAAGCACCGGCAGGAGCACCGGTTTGACCGCGATCGTCAGGCCGACGGCGATCCCGGCCCACCACGGCCGCCCTTCCCGCAGCAGCCACAGGAACACCACCAGGCTCAGCAGGACGAAGGAGTTGAAGTTCGTGTAGATGAGCGTGCTGGCGACCGATTCGGAGACGAAGAAGAAGAACAGCACCGTCGGGAAGACCCAGGACGATGCGCGGTAGCCGAACAGGCGGGTCAGCAGGTACGCCGAGGCCACCAGTGCCAGCACTGACAAGGCGATGAACACCCAGCGGGAGCGCTCCGGGTCGATGAGGGCGATCGGGGCCATGAGCAGAGTGCCCGACGGCGGGTAGAGGTAGTGCGGCTCGACCGTTAGATAGCTCTCCGCGTAGACGGGCTGCCCGTGCAAGAACCGCAGCGCCGCCTCGTAGACGGGCTTGAAGTCGTCGGTGCGGTCGCCGTTGATCCCGAGTACCACGCTCTTGTGGAAGATCATCATGATGCTGATCGGCCACATGATGGCCCGGATGATCCGCTCGGTCGACACGGGCGGGTACAGGTAACGGTCTGCAATCGTCACGCTGCGAACCGTACTACACGCGCTCCGGCCGACCGGTGGGGCAGGCCGGAGGGCGGCGCGGTCGGCGGGCTAATCCACGGGGCAGGCGCGACTGCGCGGCGGGCCCAGCGGCCCGGTGCCCAGATAGTCGTTGGCGATCCCCGCCGCGCAGTCGCTGTGGGCCAGGACCGAGTAGCCGACGCCGTCCCAACTGACGGTGGTCGGCGCCGCGACGGCCTCGGTGAACAGTCTGTTGAGCACGGTGGGGTCGCTGCCGTTGACCGGGTCGCCGCCGGCACCGAAGACCAACGGGGCGACGGCGAACCCGGACGGGGCCGTGGCCGGGGTGCTGGTGCCCCAGCCGGTGCACCGGGCCAGCGCGATGGCCATCGTCTGCCCGGTGAGCGGGTATTGCTTGGCCCAGTCGCCGACCAGTGCCTCGACCTCGTTGAGTCCGGCGGTGCCGGTCACGTTGTTGCAGCGACTGACCAGCAGGCCGTCGGGTGTCTGCAGTGCGGTGGTGCGCTGCACCAGTGCCGCCAGGTTGTCGGTATCGCCGCGGTCGGCCGCCGCGAGCGCCGCGACGAGCGGGCGTGCGTCGGCAGGCTCGGTGGCCAGCCCGAACCCGGTCATCACGGCGTCGAGGACACCGGCGTCGTCGAGACCTGCCAGGCTCCCCGCCCGCGCCTTGGCCAGCACCGAGCGCAGCGTCGCGGCCGGGTCGGCGACGGTGCCCCGGCAGGCCGGATTGGTGGCACAGCGCCGGGTGAACGTGTCCAGCGCCTGCTCCACCCCCCGGACGCGCAGCGCGGCCCGGTCCCGCGCGCTGCCGGCGAACGGGGTCGGCGAATCGAGGAGGAGTCGGCCCACGTGCTCGGGGTACTGCGCTGCGTACGACAGTGCGACCTCGGTGCCGGTCCCGACGCCGAGCACAGCCACCCGGTCGACACCCCACTTCTTGCGCAGTGCCTCGAGGTCGGTGGCGGCCAATGCGTAGGTGAAGGCCATGGCGTTGTCGTCGAGCGTGTCGGCACAGGAATCAGCGGCGCTGCGGGCGGCCGCGGCGACCCGTTTGATCCGTGCCCGCGGATCAGCACCGGAGCCCTGCGCACCGTTGTCGCTGATCGCGCGCCGGTCGGTGCGGGTCATACAGTCGACATCGGCGATCCCGCGCTGCTCCACGGCCACGACGGGGTGTTGGGCCAGCAGTGCGGCTCCGGCCGGTCCGGTCCCCAGGGTGAGTGCGAACTGCCCGGCGGGGAGGTCGGTACCGGTCACGGCGATGATCGGCGCCGCGTCGGCGGGGGTGGTCGCCAGGCGCACCCGCACGAGGGGCACGGTCACCGATTCGCCGCCGACGACGTTGGGGTCGGCCCGGTTGCGCATCGTGGCGCATTGCACCGAGACTCCGGCGCCGGGCCGGACCCCGTACCGTGCGGCCATCGTCGACGGGCAGTCGCGCCAGCCGACGTCATCGCGGACTCCGGAGAGGACCGGGATCGCCGGCTTTGCCGAGGTGCTGGTCGCGGAGCCCGGTGACCCCCCCTCGCGCACGACGCCGGGCCCGGTGTTGGGGCCGACGGCGCACCCGACGGCCAGCAGGCCGACGAGGGGCAGGAGGAGGATCCGGGCCGCTGTGCCCGCGCCGCGCAAGTGCATGGCACCGAGACTAGCCGGGGGAGGCCGCCGCGTCGTGCGTCCCGTCGCCCGTGTGGGCGGCCGTCGGGGCAGGTCGACGGACCCAGCGGGCGTACAGGTAGCCGTCGTCATCGGTGAGGAGGTGGGCGCAGCGCATCGGGCGGGTCCACTCCTCGTCGACGTCGACGGTCCGGGCGGCGGCGCCGCCGAGGATCACCGGACTCGTGGACAGGCACAGCTCATCGAGTGCGTCGGCGGCGACGAAGGCGCCGAGGAGCCGGGGCCCGCCCTCGAGCAGGATGCGGGGCCAGCCGCGCCGCGCGCATTCGGCGGCGATCGCGGTCGGTTCGACCGTGTCGGTGCCGCAGTCCACGAGTGTCGCACCGGCTCGCTCGAGAGCGGTACGGCGCTGCTCGGGCGCGGCGGAGCAGGTGAGGACGACCGTGCGCGGGTCCGTCAGCGGAGAGTAGTCGGTGGGGATCTGCAACGAACGGGAGACCAGGGCCAGGGCCGGACCGGCCGGTTGGCGGTAGCCCTCGGTGAGGGCGGTGTGGGCTCCGACCACCACGACGTCGGCCGCCGTCCGCAGCAGCGCGAAGAGTGCCCGATCGCCGGCGGCGCCGAGCTCGCCGGACCGCCCCGGCAGTCCGGCCGCGCCGTCGATGCTGGCGATCATGTTGGCGCGGACACAGGGGCCCTCGCCGGGGTACGAGTAGAGGGCGACCAGGCCATCGGGTGTGACCTGGCTCGCTTTGCGAAGAATCTGCATTACACCATTGTGACCGGGCCGGTTACGCTTCGAGGGCCATGACTCTGCATTTGTGTGATCGCAACCCGATCGTCGCGCCCGAAGCCCTGATCGCCGAGATGGTTCCGCCCTCGACTTTCGACGACGTCGCCTTCGATACGTACATCCCGAGCCCCGATGAACCGAGCCAGGCGGCGGCACTGGCGTCGGCGCGCGCTTTTGCCGAGCGGGCCCGCGCCGTTCGCGGCGGCGGGAAGCGCGGCCTGTGGCGACGCCGGTCCGGGAGCGCGCAGGGCGTCGGGCTCTATCTCGACGGCGGCTTCGGCGTCGGCAAGACGCACCTGCTGGCGTCGATCTACCACGCGATGCCCGGACCCAAGGCCTTTGCGACCTTCGTGGAGCTGACCCAGCTCGTCGGCGCTCTCGGCTTCATCAACACTGTCGAGCGGCTCGCCGAGCACACCGTGATCTGCATCGATGAGTTCGAACTCGACGATCCCGGTGACACGATGCTCGTGTCCCGGCTGCTGACCGAGCTCAGTGGCAAGGGAGTCTCGATCGCCACGACGTCGAACACGCTGCCCGGACAACTCGGGGAGGGCCGTTTCGCCGCGCAGGACTTCCTGCGGGAGATCCGCAAGCTCTCCGCGATCTTCGAGTCGGTCCGCGTCGACGGCCCCGACTACCGCCACCGCGACCTGCCGCCGGCCCCGGAGCCGCGCACCGATGCCGAACTGCGGGATCTCGCCGACACGACGCCCGGCGCCAGCCTCGACGACTTCGAGGCATTGTGTGACCACTTGAGCACGCTGCACCCGTCGAAGTACAAGGAACTCGTCGAGGGGGTATCGCTCGTCTGCGTCTCGGACGTCTCGCCGGCCGCCGACCAGTCGGTGGCGCTGCGGTTGGTAGTCCTGGCCGACCGCCTATACGACGCCGGGATCCCGCTGACGACGTCGGGCTGCAAGCTCGACGAGATCTTCACCGAGGAGATGCTGGGCGGCGGATACCGCAAGAAGTACTTGCGCGCGACGTCGCGCCTGTTGGCGCTGTCGCGCTTCGCCGAGGCGAGCACCGTCTAGGGCGTGTCTCCCATATGTATGGGGATTGACGCGCGAAACTGAGGTCGTGCCTTTCGAATCTCCATCTCGTTTCCGTGGTCTCAGTGATGCGCAGTGGGCGTTGATCAGTCCTTTGCTGCCGTC
>WBZS01000520.1_pt1 | contig 47103 bp, 36 predicted proteins | sample 5204201 | NCBI WGS metagenome assembly WBZS01 (sample SAMN12344357, study PRJNA552823) | activated sludge metagenome | biome: Activated sludge suspended growth; feature: Nitrification reactor; material: Wastewater; isolation source: activated sludge from nitrification reactor of wastewater...
CCAGACGACGCCAAGGGGACGCCGAGGCCAACCCACTGGGCCGGGCGCAGCCTGCCCGACCCAGGGGCTGGCGGGAACTCAGTACCCGATGGAGGCGAGGTAGGCGCGCGAGTCGGCGATGCAGTCGAAGGGGTCGCGCCCGTAGGTCTCGTCCTGCTCGATGAAGAAGAACTCCGCGCCGGCGTCGAGTGAAGCGGGCAGCAGGGCCGGCCAGTTCATGTTGCCCTGCCCGACCTCGGCGAACTGGGCGATGTTCAAGAAACCCTGGAAGCCGCCGGCGAAGTCGCCGGACGCCATCTTGTCGACGGTCTCCTGCGAGACCGGCACGACCCGGAAGTCCTTGACGTGGATCAGCTTGCACACCCCCGAGTACGCCGCGAGCATGTCGAGCGGTGCCATGCCGCCGCGCTGAACCCAGTGCAGGTCCACCTCGAAGTACAGGCTCGGCGCGACGCGGCGCACGATGTCGAAGATGCGCTCGCCGTCGAACTGGGCGAGGTCGACGTGGTGGTTGTGGTAGCACAGGGTGATGCCCTCGGCCGCCAGCCGCTGGGCGGCCGGCTCGCACTCGGCGGCCCACGCCTCGCACGCCGCCTTCGAGACCATGGCGGTGAAGGGCATCATGCCGATGCGGACGTAGCGCGTCCCGAGGCGATGACAGTCGGCGACGATCTTGTCGAAGTGCTCCTCGAGGTTGTCGCCCGTGGCGGTCGGTCCGGGCTTGAGGGCCACCGACAGCGCCCCCACCTCGATGCCGAGCTCACGGACGCCGCGCTCCAGGTCGGCCGTGTTCGCCTCGTTCATGGGGATCTGCGACACCTCGACAGCGTGCAGGTCGAGGTCGGCGAGGCGCTGCAGGACGGGGTACATGCCCTGCTCGGCCACCTGGTTCTTGAGCATCATCATCTGGACGCCGAGGACGGCCATGGGAGTTCCTTTCCTAGCTTGTGAAGGGGGTGTTGAAGTGGTTGGGTGTGGCGTGTCTGAGCGTCATCACTCAGCCACGCCACACGCCCAAAGCACGCTCAGGAGCGCGTCTCGAACAATCCCTCGTCGGCGATGCGACGGTTGAGCTCGACGAGGTAGGTCTCCTCGTCGAAGTTCTCGATGGACACCTCCTGGCCCAGCCAGCTGGACAGGTGGATGGCGTTGGCCAGCCGGACGCCGTGGATACCGTCAGCCCCGGGGGCGATGAGCTCCTCGGTGCCGGCGACGGCGGCGGCGAAGTTGCGCAGGACGTCGCAGTGCTGGGCGCCCCACACCGAGCCGTAGTCCTTCTCCTCGGTGGTCATCAGCTCGGCGATGTCGAGCTGACCCGTGAACAGCCGGCGGACGGCGTCCACGTCCATGTTGGCGCTCATCTCGCGCTCGTCGCCGACGAGCCGGGTGATCTTCACCGTCTTGGAGCCCTCGACCACGACCTTGCCGCGGTCGCAGAGGATCTCGAGCCGGTCCGTGCCGGCCAGGTCGTGCGTGGACGTCATGAACGACCCGGTGGCGCCGTCGCCGAAGTCGACGAGCGCGTTGACCTCGTCCTCCACGATGATGTCGCGCCGGAACCCGTACGCGCACTTGGCGAACACGCTCTTCGGGACGCCGCAGATCCATTGCCACAGGTCGAGCTGGTGGGGAGCCTGGTTCACCAGGACGCCGCCGCCCTCGCCGCCCCACGTGGCCCGCCACGCCGACTGGGCGTAGTAGGGCTGGGGACGCCACCAGGTGGTGATGATCCACGACGTGTGCCGCAGCGCGCCCAGCTCACCGGAGTCGAGCAGCGCCTTCAGGTCGACGTACAGGGGGTTCGTGCGCTGGTTGAAGAACACGCCGAACGTCAGCTCGGGCTTGGACGCCGCGAACTCAATCAGCTCGCGCGCCTGCTTGGTGTACACGCCCACGGGCTTCTCGACCAGCGCGTGCACGCCGTGGTCGAGCGCATAGATTCCCATCTCGGGGTGCAGGTAGTGCGGCACCGTGGTGACGACGGCGTCCACCTCGCCGGACGTGATCATCTCCTGGTAGTCGGCGAAGAACGGGACGCCGAACTTGTCGGCGGCCTCCTTCTTCTCCGGCAGGATGTCGCAGATGGCCCCGAGCCGCATGTTCTCGACCATGCCGCCGGCCAGGAAGTTGGCGTACATGCCACCCTCGGCACCCAGTCCGATGATGCCAAGACGCAGCTTGTCGTCCGTCATGAAACCAGCTCCTTTGCTCGTGTTGCTTCGTTGCGTTCAACTGTACGGCCCTAAACGGAGGGGCCACCGTTTCGGGGGAAAGTTGCCTAAAGTTGCCCGGTGAACTGCGCGTCACGGGCGTCCTTGCCCCGGTCGACACTCCATTGATGTATCAAGACTCCGCCTTCGTCGCGGAGTCTCGACGCATCAATGGAGTGTCGGCGCCCGCCGGGGCCGAGAACGAGACCCCTCAGCCCGCGGACACCTCGTAGGTGCGCTTCAGGATCTCCAGCGACTTCCAGGCCTCGGCGGGGCTGATCCAGAACGGCTCGGGATCGTCCACCTTCGCGTAGAAGTCCCGGATCAGCAGCTCGTGCGACACGCCCCAGTACGCGCGCCCGCCCGAGGGCGCCTTGCGCTCGGCGAAGTGCTCCGCCGGACGCCCGTCCTTCCACGCCACGGTCAGCCCGTTGCGCAGCGTGACGTACGCGTTCTCGCACTCCAGCTCGAGCTCGACCGCCCGGTGCCGCGGCGCGGTGAGCGTGGCGTAGAACGAGGTCTGCACCCCGGACGCGTGCGTGAACAGCATCTCCGCGGTGTCCTCGACCTCGATCACGTCGGCGAACTTGTGCGTGTCCACGTGCCCGGCGATGTCGATCACGTCCCCCAGCAGCCACTGCACCAGGTCGAGGGTGTGGATCGCCTGGTTGATCAGCAACCCTCCCCCGGACCGCTCCAGCGACCCCCGCCACGGCTTGGCCCGGTAGTAGTCGGCCGTCCGCGTCCAGACCACCGACGCGTAGGCCCCCTGCACCGCGCCGAGCTCGCCGGAGTCCAGAAGCCGGCGCAGCTCCTGGCTGCTGACGTTGTAGCGGTTCTGGTAGCAGATGCCGACCTTCGCGGACGCCGTGGGTGCGGCTTCCACGAGCCTGCGCGCGTCGGCCAGGGACGCCGCCAGCGGCTTCTCCTGGATCACGTGGACGCCGCGCGCCAACGCCGCCAGCGACGCGGACACGTGCTGGTCGTGCGGGGTGGTCACGTGGACGACGTCGGGGGCGACGGCGTCCACGAGCTCGTCGATGGTCGCGAACGCCGGCGCGCCGGTCTCCCGGACGGCCGCGGCGCGGCGGTCGGCGTCCGTGTCGACGACGCCGACGAGTTCGACCCCCTCGATCGCGTCGATCGCCTCGCGGTGCACGGTCGCGACGTCGCCCCAGCCGATGATGGCGGCCCTGCTCACTGCCATGAGATGCCCTGTTCGGTGAAGAGGCCGGTCAGGGCGGCGTGGGCTTTGGTCCACAGCCGGGGGCCGGACAGGCCGCCGAACGCGTCGAACTCGGCCAGGTGCGGCTCGAGGGAGAAGAACCCGTCGTACCCGGACTCGGCCAGCGCCGCGATCACCTCGCGCACCTGCCCGTCGCCCTCGCCGCACGGCAGGACCAGGTTCAGCCCCTCGGCGTCCACCTCGGTCGCGCTGGCGTCCTTGCAGTGGATGTAGTCGGTGAACTCGCGCACCTTCGGGTACGCCTCGTCGAACGGCCGGACGCCGCATTGGACGTAGTTGGCGGGGTCGAAGATCGCCCGGTAGTTCGGCGAGTCGATGGACGTGAGCAGGTCGACGACGCGGTCGGGAACGTCGCCGTAGATGTCCTTTTCGTTCTCGTGCAGCAGCGTGACGCCGCCCGCCTCGGCCAGCCGGACGAGCGCCCGCGTGCGGTCGATGACGGCCTCGCGGTGCTGGGCCGGGTCGTCGCCCTCGGGGATGAAGAAGCTGAAGATGCGGATGTAGGGGGTTCCGAAGAACTTGGCCACGCCGATGGCGTGGGCGGCGCGCTCGAGGTGGGCCTCGAAGGGGTCCGTGATCTGGATCTTGCCCAGGTCGGAGCCCACCGAGCTCAGCGTGATGCCGGCCTCGTCGAGCATCGCCTTGGCGCGCTCGAGTTGTTCGTCGGTCAGGTCGAGCACCTTGGTGTTCCAGGCGCTGCGGAACTCGATATGGCGGACCCCGAGCTCGTTGAGCAGCGCGATCTGCTCGGTCAGGTCCTGGCTGATCTCGTCCGCGAAGCCGGTGAGGGTCCACATGGGCCCGCCCCTTTCTCTCGTCGTTCGTGAGCGGTCGTGGCGGCGTCCCCCGCAAGTGGAGGCGCCTCCGATAGGATGGCTTCACGTTACCGCGTGCCGGGGGGCGGCACACCCCGGTCACGGCAACTTTCCACAACCGGACGCCGAAGGGAGCCCGATGGCCCGCGCCGACGCGCACCGCAACCGCGAACGACTGATCGCGGCCGCCCACGCGGCGATGACCACCGAGGGCCCGGACGCCTCGCTCGAGGCCATCGCCCGCGCTGCCGGCGTCGGCATCGCCACGCTGTATCGCAACTGGCCCACCCGGGCTCATCTGATCCGCGAGGTGTACGCGGACGCCGTGTCCGCCCTGGTCGACGACCCGCACGCGCGGCTGGCGGCCGACCCGCCGGTCGCGGCCCTGCGCGGCTGGATCTCGGACCTCTTCGACCTCGCGCCGTCGCTGCGGGCGGTGATCGAGTCCGACCCGCACCGCGGGCTCGTGGACGGGTTCGAGGCGGCGCTCGCCGTCCTGCTGGACGCCGCCCGCGGTGAGTTGGCCGGGGTCCCGCCCCGCGACCTGATCATGGCCCTGGCCGGCATCATCGGAATCCTCGACAAGCCGCACGACCGGGCGCGCGCCGACGCGTTGGCCGAGTTGCTCCTCGACGGCCTGCGCTACCGGGCGTCGTCGGCTGAGCTGGTCAAAGCCCCTTCGACTGGCTCAGGGGACGCTGGCTGAGCGTGTCGAAGCCCCTTCGACTGGCTCAGGGGCCGCTGGGCGCAGGGTGGTCCAGGCGGCCAGCACCATCACCCAGGCGGTGAAGGCGAGCAGCCCGACGTTGCGCCAGACGAGGAAGCCCAGCGCCGCGGCCGTCCGGTCGGAGCGTTGCCATAACCCGTTGTAGAACGTGGGGTAGATCGCCGTGGTCAGCAGGCACAGCACGACCAGGGCACCGAACGTGGCCCAGACTCCCCCGCGGTCGCGGCGGTGGCCCTCGTGGACGGCCACCCCGACCATCACCACTGCCGGCGCGGCCAGCCACAGCAGGTACTGCGGGCTCAGGGCGCGCGACGTGACCACGAAGGTGGCCACGAAGGCGAGGGCGAGGTAGCCGATGGCGCCGCGGGGCGTCCCGCGCCAGAACCACAGCGCGAGCAGCAGGGCGCACACGGCCAGGCCGACCAGCGCGGCGGCGTCCGCGATCCGCAGCCAGCCGGGGACGCCGGGTCCGGTGACCTCGTACGCCGCGAAGCTGCCGTAGTAGACGCGATAGGCGGTGTCGGTCGACCACGTCACCATCGGCACCGTCGCCGGCACCGACTCGATCTGCAGGCCGCGGTCGCGCTGGTAGCCGAGCGGGGACAGCAGGCGTCCGACGTCGGCGACCAGCAGGCTCAGCACCACCAGTGCCGTGCCGGTCGCGACGAATGCGACGGCCGCCCGGGTGCGGTCGCGGACGCCGAGCGTGAGCGGGGCCAACACGACGGGCCAGGCCTTCAGGCCGGTGCCTAGGGCGACGAGGACGGCGGCGGTGCGCTGCTGGCCCTGCAGCGCGAACAGCACCGCGGCGCCCGCCACCACCGCCGGGAACACGTCGAAGCGCAGCAGCACCAACTGGCCCAGGACGGTCGTGCAGAGGATCCACGCGAACACCCCCGCCGGACCGGTGCGGCGTCCGAGCAGGATCGTGAACGCAGCGTCCGCGACCGTCGTCATCGCGATGACGGCCGCGCGGTACTGGGCGGGGTCGTCCGCGCCGAGCACCCACGGCAGCAACAGCAGCAGCCCCGCCGGCGTCGGGTACTCGCGGAACACGCTGAGCACTCCCGTGCCGGACGCCGCCGCCTCCTGCGCGCGCAGGAGGTAGTAGTAGGTGTCGCCGTACTCCCCGGGCAGGATCACCCACGCGAACCCCGCGAGCACCTTGAGCACCACCCACGCCAGCGCGACCAGGGCGATCGCGGTGATGGCCGCCGGACGGTCCGGGCCCCAGGCGACCAAGCCGGACGCCCGCGCGCCGGCCGACGCGGCACCCGACGCGGAGCCGGGCGCTGGGCCGGGCGCGGGGTCCGTAGGTGCTCCGAGCATGGGGCCCATCATCGCGCACCGCCCGGCCGGGGACGCTCGACCGCCCGCGAACCCTTTCTACGGAAATGTCGGACGCGGCGGGCAGACTGGGTTCATGGTCACCACCGGATGGCGCGACACCCCCAACTGGGCCCTCCCGCGCGGCATCATCCCCCCGTACGTGCTCGAGGCGGTCGCCGCCTCGGGGTCCGACGAGCCGGCCCGCAGGGCCCAGGCCACGCTCGAGCACGACCGCACAATGCGGGCCGAGCGGGGGGCGGGGGCATGGGCGTCCGAGCCGGGACGTCCGCGGGTCGCGGCCGACGACGGAAAGGGTCCCGCGCGCAGCGTGCACGACGCCCGCCACGGCGTCGCGCTGCCCGGCACGAAGGTGCGCGGCGAGGGCGATCCGGCCACCGGCGACGCGTCCGCCGACGAGGCGTACGACGGGCTCGGCGACACGTGGCGGCTGCTGCACGAAGCGCTCGGGCGTGACTCGCTGGACGACCGCGGGCTCGGCCTGGTCGCGACCGTCCATTACGGGCGCGACTACGTCAATGCGTTCTGGGACGGCCGGCAGATGGTGTTCGGCGACGGCGACGGGGAGATCTTCTTGTCGTTCACTCGCAGCCTCGATGTGATCGGGCACGAGTTGGCGCACGGGCTGACGCAGTACACGGCGGGGCTGCACTACGCCGACCAGTCGGGGGCGCTCAACGAGCACATCTCAGACGTGTTCGGGGTGACGGTGAAGCAGTTCGCTCTGGGGCAGTCTGCGGCCGAGGCCGACTGGCTGATCGGCGCGGAACTGCTCGCGCCGGGGGTCCGGGGGGTCGCGCTGCGGTCGATGAAGGCGCCCGGCACGGCCTACGACGACCCGCGTCTGGGCAAGGACCCGCAGCCAGACCGCATGAGCCAGTACGTCGAGACGACAGACGACAACGGCGGCGTCCACATCAACTCGGGCATTCCGAACCGGGCGTTCCACCTGGTGGCGACCGCGATCGGGGGGGCGTCGTGGGGGGCGCCGCTGCAGGTCTGGTACGACGCGCTGGTGGGCGACATCCGGGCCGACTGCGACTTCGCCACCTTCGCGCACCTCACGATCGCGGCCGCGAAGGCGCGGTTCGGGCCGGGGTCGCGCGAGGCCGCCGCGGTGGCGTCCGCGTGGCAGACGGTCGAGGTGACGCCAGTCCCGGCTCGTCAGCCCGCTCGGCGTCCGGCGGCGTCGACGCGGCTAGAGGTCCGGCGCACGGGGGGCTTCGCTGGGCTGACCAGTCAGAACAGCGTGCGGCTTGGCGACCTGCCGAAGGCGGACGCCGCCGCGTGGCGGACGTTGCTGGCGTCGCGGCGGCTCGACGCGCTGGCCGGCGACGCCGCCGGCGGGGCGGCGACCCCGGACGCGTTCTGCTACTCGGTGCGCTGCGCGCGGCCGAAGGTGGACGTGGTCGTCCCGGAGCCGGCGCTTCCCGACGACGTGCGGGGATTGCTGGACCGAACTCTCCGCGCGTGATCCGGGCAGCGCGGCGGCCGTCCCGGTAGAGTGACCCGGATCAGGCAGGGGCAGTCCTCGTTCATCGTCGCACCGGGGGGATCCAATGGACCCTAACGTCGGAAAGACCGACCGCATCGCGCGGTTCGTCCTCGGCATCATCGCCGTGATCGCCGCGTTCGCCGTCGGCGTGTGGTCGTCGTGGGGCTTCGTGCTGGGTGCCATCGCCGCGGTGTTGCTCCTGACCGCGGCCGTCAGCTTCTGTCCGATCTACCGGCTGTTCGGCATCAGCACCTGCGCTCGAACCGAGCGTCAGGGTTCCTGAGCTCGTCGAAGAGCCGGTTCCTGAGCCCGTCGAAGAGCCGTTCGGCTCAGCCCGCCCGTCTGTTCGCGTCCGCCCCTGGCATCCCTTCGCCGGAGCGGCCGGGTCGGCCTCACCCCAGCAGAGCGCGCAGGTAGGCGGCGTCGGCGTCCACGTCGACGTGCCGCGTGCCGTCGGCCAGCACGACCGCGTAGCCGGACGACCCGCCCTCGACCGGCGCCAGCCGCTCCAGGCGCGAGAAACGGTCACCCAGCAGGTCGCGCAGCTGATGCTCCCACGGCAGCCAGAGCACGCGGTCGGCGCTGATGCTGTCGAGCGCCCACTCGGTGGTGCCATTGAACCGGATCAGGCGGCCGGTGGGCAGATCGTGCACCTCGATGGTCATGTCGGCGACGACGAAGACGTCCGTGAGGTCCGAGCCGGGGATCACAAACCGGTCGCCCGGCACCGGCGTCCACCCGCCTCCCTCGGCGCGCAGACGTTCGTCCAGTCGGGCCGCCTGCTCGGACGTGATCACGGTCACATCATCCACGCGCGCCGGGCCGGCGCGTCAAGGGCTGGCGGGGACGCGGGGCGACGGAACGTCCCGGCCCCGATGCGCCGACACTCCATCAATGCGTCGAGACCCGGCGAAATCACCTGCGTTCGAGTGCATTGATGGAGTGTCGGCATCCCGGGGGGCCTGGCGGCGCCACGGCGAGGGGGGCGGTCCTAGAGTGGGCGCATGGTCCGCCAGGTCGTCGATGACATCGTGCTGTGCAAGCACCCGGCCGGCACCAACCACGACGAGTTGGCCGCGCGGTTGCGCGCGGCGGCGGCCGACCCGATCCGCGCGGTGTTCGCCGCCCCCCTCACGGCGCAACCGATCGCCGCGCCGGACGGGCGGCTCGTGACCCTATGGCCGCGCACGGACGCCGTGGCCCCGGACGCGCCGCCGCCCTGGCGCGACGCGGGGGCGCTGCTGGCCCGGCTGCACGCGTCCGCGGTGCCCTGGGGGCTGCCGGCGCACGGGGGCCGGGCGCGGCTGGTGCGGGCGGTGGCGGCCGCCGACGCGCTGCACCCCGGCGGATCGACCGACATCCTGCGCGAACTGGGCCGCGCGCTGCTGTCGTCGTGGCCGACCGCGCGGTCGGGGGCCGTGGTGCACGGCGACTGGGATCTTTCCCGGCTCGGACGCCTGCCCGCCGCCGGGGGCTGGCTGCTCACCGGCATCGGCTCGCTCGGGGTCGGGGAGCCGGCCTGGGACCTCGGCGGTCCGGCCGGACTGTGGGCCGCGGGGCTGCTCGACGAGGCGAGCTGGCAGGCGTTCGTGGCCGGCTACGCCGACGGCGGCGGCCCCGTCCCCGGGGTGGGGCTGCCGTGGCCGGCGCTGGAGCATCCGGCGAAGTGCGCGGTGTATCGCCGCGCGGTCTCGGAGGTCGCGCGCTGCGGCCGCGGACCCCTCGGCGAGCCGGCGGAGACGCTGCTGCGCGCGTGCGTCCGCATCAACGGCCGGCCATGGTGACCGCGCGCGCCTGCCCGTTCTGCGGCGGCCGGCTGCTGGCCGACCGGCAGGCCGGGGTGGATCTGCTGGTGTGTCTCGCCTGCGGCGCGGGGAGCCTGGAGGCGGACGCGCTCGGCACCTTGCTGCTGGCGGGGCGAGACTCGCGGGTCGGTTCCGAGGCTGGCGGGCCCGGGGCGAGGGGGTCTGGGCCACGGGGTTCCACGGCCGGCGGTCCCAGAGCGGGTGGACACGGCGCCGGCAGACCCGCAGCGCCGCCGCCGGAGCATGGCTACCCCGCGCACTACCCGCAGGACGCGACCGGACACCCCCGAGCCACGCCTCCGCCGTTCGGCCCGACCTGGGGCCTGGGTCCGGGCGATCATCCCACCTCCGACGCCGGGGGGCTCCTCCGCGGGGAGTAGTTGGGGCGGTGGCGGGCACGTCCTGGGTGGGGTGATGTCAGGATTGCAGTCGATTCGGTTCTCGCCTGCGTTTCCCCTCGTCGACTTTCGCGGCGCGTGATCGAGCGCAATTCTGACATCAGGTGGGTGCCGCCGGGTCGGCTAAGCCCGCTCCGCCGAGACCGGGACGATCACCGTGTCTGCGCGCCCCTGGGACAGAAATCACGACCCAGGATCGGCCCTGAGGTCACGAAGTTATCCACAGACGAAGGAATCTTGAGGTCACCGGGGCCTTGGACCCCTCACCGTAGAACCGTGACCTACACCGCGCAGATCGAGGCCGCCCTAGAGGACAACACTGTCGTGTGCACGCGCGCCAACAGGGGGCTCGCGACCGCAGCCTCCCGACTGGCGGCCCGGGGTTGGCTGGTCGAGATGCTGCCCTCGGTCTACGCGCGCGCCGAGCACGCGGACCTCCCCGAGGTTCGTCTCGCGGCCGTGGCCCTATGGAGCCCCGAAGCCACCTGCGTCGGAGTCACCGCGGCGGCGCTCGCGCGCGGTGACGTGCCGGCGCCGCCGTTCCACTTCGCGGCGCCGCGTTACCTGGTGACGCCGTCGTGGCTGGCCTGGCACCGACGCTTCGTGCCCCCAGAGGAACGACGGACGTTCTGTGGATTGGCCTGCGCCAGCCCCGGCCTGGTGGCGGTCGAGCTTGCGGCCTACGACCAGGGCCACGCCCTCTTCGAGGCGCTGCGCGGCAAGCAAGTGCGTGTTGACGCGCTACCCGCGCTGCTCAGCACCTTCAGGGGCACCCGCGGACAGGCGGAACGTTCGCGCGTGGTGGAGGGGTGCTTACGCAAGCCGTGGTCGTTCGCCGAGGCACGGCTCCATTCGCTGCTGCTCCAACACGGGTACACCGATTGGGTCGCGAATCATGAGTTCCGTGTGGGCAGCCGCCGTCTGGTGGCGGACGTGTACTTCCCCAAGGCGAACCTGATCCTCGAGTTCGACAGCTGGGAGTTCCACGGGGGCGAGCGTGCGTTCGGCACCGATCGGGTTCGGATGAACGACCTCGCTATCTTGCGACTCCGCCACGCGCACGTCACGTGGGAGATGTTGAACGACAAGCCCGATGAACTCATAGCCCTCGTCCGGCTCCTGTTGGATGACGGCGATCCGGGCGACGCCGTCGCGTGACGTCAGGATCGCGCTCGATTCGGCCCGCCGCCGCGTTTGCCCTAGTCGGCCGCCGTCGCCGTGAAGCGAGCGCAATCCTGGCATCACCCCTTCAACACTGTCGGACCCACCTGGCAGAGTGTGCCCATCATGGACGCCGAGGCACCACGCACCCCCAACCCGGGGGTGCTCGAGAAGTTCTCACCCGCCACCCGGGCGTGGTTCGAGACCAGCTTCACCGCGCCCACGCCGGCTCAGGCGGGGGCGTGGCAGTCCATCAGCACGGGCCGACACACGCTGGTGGTGGCGCCCACCGGCTCGGGGAAGACGCTCGCCGCGTTCCTGTGGGCGCTCGACGGGCTCAGCGCCGCACCGCCCCCCGACCACCAAGCCCAGAACCCCCAGCGCCGCTGCCGCGTCATCTACGTCTCTCCGCTCAAGGCCCTCGCCGTCGACGTGGAGCGCAACCTTCGTTCCCCCATGGTCGGCATCGGCCACGCCGCCGCCCGCCTCGGCCTCCCCCGCCCGGACGTGACCGCGTCCATCCGCTCCGGCGACACCCCCGCCGACGAGCGCCGCCGGTTCGCGCGCACGCCCTCCGACATCCTGATCACCACCCCCGAGTCGCTGTACCTCCTGCTCACGTCGCAGGCCCGCGAGGCCCTGCGCGGGGTCGAGACCGTGATCCTCGACGAGGTGCACGCCGTCGCGGGCACCAAACGCGGCGCCCATCTCGCCCTCACGCTCGAGCGCCTCGACGCCCTCCTCGACGCCCCCGCGCAGCGCATCGGGCTGTCCGCCACGGTCCGCCCGCTCGACGAGGTGGCCCGCTTTCTGGCCGGCGGACGCCCCGTCTCCGTCGTCGCACCCCCCTCCGACAAGCGCTGGCAGCTCGACGTGGTGGTCCCGGTGCCCGACCTGTCGGCCCTGGGCCAGCCGGTCGAGGGCGACCTCAGCGGCGCCGCGGCCGGCGACCCGCGCCGCACCTCGATCTGGCCGCACGTCGAGGAGCGCATCGTCGACCTGATCGAGTCCCACCGCTCCACGCTGGTGTTCGCCAACTCCCGCCGCTTGGCCGAACGCCTCACCGGACGCCTCAACGAGATCGCCGACGAACGCCACCCCGGCCCGGACGCCGGCCCGGACGCCAACCCGGCCGCCAACCCCCGCCCCCGCCGCGCCCCCGCCGAGGTGATGGCCCAATCCGGCACGGACGCGGGCGCCCCTCCCGTCATCGCCCGCGCGCACCACGGGTCGATGTCGCGCGACCAGCGCTCCGAGACCGAGGAGGCGCTCAAGGCCGGCACGCTGCCCGCCGTGGTGGCGACGTCCTCGCTCGAGTTAGGCATCGACATGGGCGCGGTCGACCTCGTGGTGCAGGTCGAGGCGCCGCCGAGCGTGGCGTCCGGCCTCCAGCGCGTGGGCCGCGCCGGCCACCAGGTCGGCGCCACGTCCCGCGGGGTGTTCTTCCCCAAGTTCCGGGGCGACCTCGTGGCGTCCGCGGTCATCGTCGAGCGCATGCGGGCGGGGGCGATCGAGTCGCTGGCCATCCCGGCGAACCCCCTCGACGTGCTCGCGCAGCAGATCGTCGCCATGGTCGCGCTCGACGACTGGGCGGTCGACGACGTCGAGGCCCTCGCCCGCCGGGCCGCCCCGTTCGCGACCCTCACCCGCGGCGTCCTCGAGGCGGTCCTCGACATGCTGGCCGGGCGCTACCCGTCCGAGGAGTTCGCCGAGCTGCGCCCCCGCCTGGTGTGGGACCGCGTGGCCGGCACCCTCTCCGGACGCCGCGGCGCCCAGCGCATCGCCGTCACGTCGGGCGGCACCATCCCCGACCGCGGCCTGTTCGGAGTCTTTCTGGCCGGCGACGGCCCCGGACGCCGCGTCGGCGAACTCGACGAGGAGATGGTCTACGAGTCGCGCGTCGGCGACGTGATCACCCTGGGCACGTCGACCTGGCGCATCGAGAACATCACGCACGACCAGGTGCTCGTCACGCCCGCCCCCGGCGAGCCTGGCCGCCTGCCGTTCTGGAAGGGCGACACCATCGGCCGCCCCGCCGAGCTCGGCGCCGCGGTCGGTGCGTTCGTGCGCGAGGTGTCCGGCCTGGCCCCGGACGCCGCCCGCGCCCGCGTCGCCGCGGGCGGCCTGGACGCCTGGGCGTCCGACAACCTGCTCGCCTACCTCGCCGAGCAGCGGGACGCCGCGGGTACCGTCCCGACCGACAAGACGATCGTGGTCGAGCGGTTCACCGACGAGCTGGGCGACTGGCGCGTGGTGATCCACTCCCCGTACGGCGCCCCCGTGCACGCGCCGTGGGCGCTGGCCATCGCCGCGCGGATGCGCGAGCGTTACGGGGTCGACGTGCAGGCCATGCACGCCGACGACGGCATCGTGCTGCGCCTGCCCGATGTCGGCGGGTTCGATGCGGCGCCCGGCAACGACGAGGCGGCGGCCGGGCCGGCGGCCGAGTTGCTTGAGCTGATCCTCCTCGACCCCGACGAGGTGTCGGCGCTGGTCACCGAGCAGGTCGGGGGGTCGGCGCTGTTCGCGTCCCGGTTCCGCGAGTGCGCCGGGCGCGCGCTCCTGCTGCCGAACCGGCGTCCCGGGCACCGTCAGGCCTTATGGCAGCAGCGGCAACGCTCGGCGCAGCTATTGGGAGTGGCGTCTCAGTACCCGGCGTTCCCGATCGTGCTGGAGGCCGTGCGCGAGTGTCTGCGCGACGTGTTCGACCTGCCGGGGCTGGTCGACCTGCTGCGCCGCGTCCGGTCCCGCGACGTGAGCGTCGTCGAGGTGACCACCCGCCAGCCGAGCCCCTTCGCGTCCAGCTTGCTGTTCGGGTACGTGGCGCAGTTCCTGTACGAGGGCGACCAGCCGCTGGCCGAGAAGCGGGCCGCCGCGCTGTCGCTCGACCCCGACCTGCTCGCCGAGCTGCTGGGCACGGCCGACGGGCTCAGCCTGCGCGACCTGCTCGACCCGGCGGCGATCGCGCGCACGGAGTCCGAGCTGCAGCACCTCGCCGAGTCGCGCCGCGCCCGCGACGCCGACGAGGTCACCGACCTGCTCCGCACCCTCGGCCCCCTGACAACGGCAGAGGTCGCCGCCCGGGCGTCCGACCCGGACGCCGTGCCGGGCTGGGTGGCGGGGCTGGCGCAGTCGCGGCGGGTGTTCGCGGTCGGCGAACGCTGGGCGGCCATCGAGGACGCCGGACGCCTTCGCGACGCCCTCGGCACCGCCCTGCCCCCGGGCGTTCCGGCCGCGTTCGCCGAGCCGGTGGCCGACCCGTTCGGCGACCTGCTGGTGCGCTACGCCCGCACCCACGCGCCGTTCGCCGCCGACGCCGTGGCGTCCCGGTTCGGGCTGGGGCGCGCGCTGGTCCTGGACGGCCTGCGCCGCCTCATCGCCGCCGGACGCCTCGTCGAAGGCGAGTTCACCCCCGACGCCAGCGGCCGCGAGTTCGTCGACCCCGGGGTGCTGCGCACGATCCGCCGCCGGTCGGTGGCGGCGCTGCGGGCCGAGGTCGAGCCCGTCCCGATCGAGGAGTACGCCTCGTTCCTGCCCGCCTGGCAGGGGGTCGGCGGTCAGCGGCGCGGCCCGGACGCCGTCCTGCGGGCCGTCGAGCAGTTGGCCGGGGTGGTGCTGCCGGCGTCGGCGGTCGAGGCGCTGATGCTGCCCGCCCGGGTGCCCGACTACGCGCCGGCCCTGCTGGACGAGCTGTGCGCGTCCGGGGAGGTGATCTGGCGCGGCCACGGCGCGCTCTCGGGCAACGACGGCTGGGTCAGCCTGTGGCCGGCCGACCTGGCCCCACTCGCCGCGGCCCAGCCCGCCACACCGGCGGAGGGGGAGCTCGAACTGGCCCTCGTCGACGCCCTCGCCGATGGCGGCGCGTGGTTCTTCGCGGCGCTACGCCAGAAACTCGCGACCCCCGCCGACCCCGGCGCCCGGCTCGCCGACGCCCTGTGGTCGTTGGTCTGGAAGGGCGTGGTCACCAACGACACCCTGGCCCCCCTCCGGGCGCGTCTGGGCGGCGGCTCCACGGCCCACAAGGCCCGGACGCCGGCGCCGCGGGTCCGGTACGGGCGGGCTCGGGTGCCGCGGCTGCCGCGGCTGGACGTCCCGCGCGACGTGGCCGGGCGCTGGTCGCTCCTGCCCGCCGACGCCGTCGACCGCACCGAGGCGCTGCTCACCACCGCCGAGATCCTGCTGGAGCGCTACGGCGTGGTCACCCGCGGGTCGGTGCAGGCCGAGGAGGTGCCCGGCGGCTTCTCCGGGGTCTACCGCGTGCTGAGCGCCGCCGAGGACGCCGGGCGCGTGCGCCGCGGCTACTTCGTCGAAGGGCTGGGCGCCGCGCAGTTCGCGACGGTCGGCGCGATCGACCGGTTGCGGGCGGCGAAGCCCGACGCGGGCGCGCTGGTGCTGGCGGCGTCCGACCCGGCCAACCCGTTCGGCGCCTCGCTGGCCTGGCCCGAATCGGGCGAGCACAAGCCCGGACGCAAGGCCGGCGCGTTGGTGGTCCTGGCCGGCGGGCGGCTGGTCGTCTACCTCGAACGCGGCGGGCGCACGGCCCTCACCTGGTCCGCGGACGCCGCCCAGCTGGGCGCCGCGGCGTCCGGGCTGGCGGGGCTGATCCACTCCGGGCGCCTCGCCGCCCTCACCGTCGAGAAGGTCGACGGCCAGCCCGCCCTGGACGGGCGGCACCCCTTCGCGTCCGCGCTGCTGACATCTGGGTTCCATCAAACCCCACGGGGCCTGCGCCTGCGGCGCTAGGGTCGAGACGCCCCCCGCCTCCCGGGCGCGGGGCACCCCTACCCACGGACACACGACGGAGAGTGTCGATGAACATTGAGGAACGGGTCGCCCACCACAAGCGGATGGCCCAGAGCTACGCCCAGACCTATTTGCGGCAGGCGGTCCAAGAGGGCGAGCGCTACGAGGCGTGGACGTTCGCCTCCGATGCCACCTTCGCGTCGCCCTACTTCACCGGCGAGGGAGTGCTGATCCCGCTGGCCGCCACCCCGGCCGACGCCGGCAAGGTGGCCACCATGGAAGCCAAGGCGTACGCGCTGAAGTTCCCGGACTGGAAGCCCGCCAAGTTCGACTACTGGGCCGCCGACAACGGGTTCGCGATGAAGACCCGCTGGGAGGGCCACGCCGAGGACGGCACCACCATGGGCTTCTACTCCTACGGCTACGTGACCACCAACGAAGCCGGCGAGATCGCCCACTGGGAGACCCACGTCAACGACGAGTACAACGCCTTCCTCGACTACGTGATCGGCGTGCACGGCCCGTTCCACGGCCACAGCGAGTACGTCCAGGCCCTCATGAAGACCCTGACCGAGGCGGGCGTGCCGCTGGGCTGACGCTCGCCGGGCGCCGCGGCGTCCGGACCCCGCGTTCCGTCAGGGTCCGGACGCCGGAGGCTCAGCCAAGCGGTTTGTCCGACAGCGCCCAGCCCTCGATGACCCGGGCGCCGATGGGTTCGGGGTTGTCCTTGAAGTGCACGAACTCCATCGTGTGCTGCTTGATCTTCTCGCCGGTGGCCTTGTTGACGACGTGGACGTCGTAGCGGATGGCCGCCCAGTCGCCCTCGGCCATGATGTTGTGGAAGTCCCCGAGCTCGATGTCGAACGCGCTGAAGAACTTGCCCATCGCTTGCTGGTACTGCTCGAGGGTCCAGCGCTGGCCGTACACGTTGTAGTGCGCGTCCGGCTCATACAGGGTGTTGCACCACTTCAGCCAGCCCTCGTACCCGCCGTTCCACTCCTGGAAGCCGTTGCGAATGCGCGCCTTCATCGCCGCCTCGAACGCCGTGTCCATGTCTGTGCCTCGCCTTTCGTCAGGGGGTCTTGGCCGCCACACTATGCCCGGCCCGACGGCGCGCGCGGGGAAATGGAGCCGCCCGCCCACGGGCGGCCAAGACAGCCTCGCGCGCCTAGGATCGCGGGATGGAGTTGAACGACTACCAGAGCGCGGCGCTGCGGACGGCGGCGCCCCGGGACAAGCCCAACGAGGTGTTCCACCTGATCCTCGGGCTCATCGGCGAGGCCGGCGAGATCGCCGAGAAGGCCAAGAAGATCGTGCGCGACGACGCGAGCGACTTCGCCCAGTGGGACCGCGCCGACATCGTCAAGGAACTCGGAGATACCCTCTGGTACCTCGCCGTCCTCGCCGACCACTTCGGGGTGAGCCTCGAGGACGTCGGCCGCACCAACATCCGCAAGCTGGCCGACCGGCAGAGCCGAGGGGTCCTGGGCGGCAGCGGCGACGACCGCTGAGGGTGGCGTCCGGTGAGCGGACGGTGACGGGACGGAGGCGTGCATGCCCGAGGGCGACACGGTCTGGCGGACGGCGCGGCGGCTGGACGAGGCATTCGCCGGCGCCGCGCTGACCCGCACGGACCTACGCTGGCCCAGCCTCGCCACGGTCGACCTGACGGGGGCGACGACGCTCGGCGTGGCGTCCCGGGGCAAGCACCTGCTGCACCGCGTGGACGGCGGCTGGACCATCCACAGTCACCTCCGCATGGACGGCTCGTGGCGCCTCGAACCCACGCGGACGCCGCCCGCCCCGCTCGCCGCGACGAAGGTGCGTGCGGTGCTGGCTACCGCACGCTGGACGGCCGTCGGGTGGAGCCTCGGCATGCTGGACGTGGTCCGCACCGACGACGAGCACACCCTGGTGGGCCACCTCGGCCCCGACGTGCTCGGCCCCGATTGGGACGCCGCCCTGGCCGCGGCGAACGTGGCGGCGTCCGGCGCGGAAATCGGGGCGGCGCTCCTCGACCAGCGCAACCTCGCCGGCGTCGGCACGATGTGGGCCGCCGAGTCGCTGTTCCTGGAGCGCCTCGACCCCTGGACCCCGGCGTCCGCCCTGCCGGACGCCGCCGTGCTCGCCCTCGTGACGCGGGCGCAGCGGCTCATCGACGCCAACCGGCACCACGCGGTGCAGTCCAGCACGGGCGTGCGGCGCACCGGACACGAGAAGTACGTGCACGGCCGGCACCGCCAGCCGTGCCGGCGCTGCGGCACCCCGATCCGCGTAGAGCCGCTCGGTCAGGCACCGCAGGAACGGGTCATGTTCTTCTGCTCGGCCTGCCAGCGTCCGGGGGCGCAGGGCTGAGCCGGGCTATTGGGGCTGAGGGCGGCGTAGGGTGCCGTCATGGCGCTCAGCGTGTTCGACCTCTTCTCGATCGGCATCGGCCCGTCGTCCTCGCACACGGTCGGGCCCATGAGGGCGGCCACCCTGTTCGTCGCCGAACTCGGCGCCGACCTCGACCGCGTCGCGCGGGTGCGCTGCGACCTCTACGGCTCCCTGGGCGCGACGGGACGCGGCCACGGCACCGACTCCGCCGTCGTGCTCGGCCTGCTCGGCGAGGTCCCCGAGCACGTCGATCCCCGCGCCGTCGCCGGCACGGTGGCCGAGGTGCACGCCACCCGAACGCTCCCGCTGGCCGGCGGGCGATCGATCGCCTTCGACCCGGCCACCGACATCGTCCTGGACGGCCGTACCGAGCTGCCCCTCCACCCCAACGGCCTCGTCCTCACCGCCTGGGACGCCGCCGGCGCCGTCGTCGCCCAGCACACCTACTACTCCGTCGGCGGCGGGTTCGTGGTGCGCGGGGACGCCGGCGTCGAGGACCCGGGCCCCGCCGAGGCGTCCGTGCCGTACCCCTACCGGACGGCCGCCGACCTGCTCGCCATCTGCGACACCACCGGCTGGTCGATCGCCACGGTCGCGCTCGAGAACGAACTCACCCGGCGGACGGCGGCCGAGGTGCACGAGAGCCTGCTGCGCATCTGGGAGGTCATGCAGGAGTGCGTCCGCAACGGCATGAGCACCGAGGGACGCCTCCCCGGCGGCCTCAACGTCCTGCGCCGCGCCCCCGACCTGCACCGCAAGCTCACCACCGAACGCGACTCCACCGACCCACTGCGCGGCCTCGACTGGATCACCCTCTACGCGCTGGCCGTCAACGAGGAGAACGCCGCCGGCGGGCGCGTCGTCACGGCGCCCACCAACGGCGCGGCCGGCATCGTGCCGGCGGTGCTGCACTACTACTGGCAGTTCGTGCCGGGGGCGGACGCCGAGGGCGTCGTCCGGTTCCTGCTCACCGCGGCCGCCGTCGGCATGATCTTCAAGAACAACGCGTCGATCTCCGGGGCGGAGGTGGGCTGCCAGGGCGAGGTGGGGTCGGCCTGCTCGATGGCCGCGGCCGGGCTGGCGGCCGTGCTCGGCGGCACCCCGCACCAGGTCGAGAACGCCGCCGAGATCGGCATGGAGCACAACCTCGGCCTCACGTGCGACCCGGTCGGCGGGCTGGTGCAGATCCCGTGCATCGAGCGCAACGCGATCGCGTCGGTCAAGGCCGTCGCCGCCGCCCGCACGGCGCTGCGCGGCGACGGCGCGCACATCGTCAGCCTGGACAGCGTGATCAAGACCATGCGGGACACCGGGCGCGACATGCAGGCCAAGTACAAGGAGACGTCGCTCGGCGGGCTGGCGGTCAACGTGATCGAGTGCTGACCGGGCCGGACTCCGCACGGCCCCGGCTCGTCGGACGAGCCGGTCGGGCCTTCAACGCTCTACCGTTCACTCCAGTGATGTCAGGATTGCGCTCGATCGAGAGGCGCTAAGGCCCACTAGGGGAAACGCGTGCGCGCCACGAATCGAGCGCAATCCTGACATCACCCAATCTCCCCGGGCGCTCCGGCCTGGCCCCTGCGGGCGTGTCCGGAGCCGAATGGTGTCTGATGGTTCTCGATCAGGAAGTCCACGCCCCAACCGGCCGCGAAGCCGCCGCCAGCGGACGAAAAGCGGACGCCCGAACCCGCGCGGCCGGGACCGACACCGCGATCGGGCAGGATGGCCTAGTGGAGCGGCTGATCGAGGGGATCCCCGGCGAGCGGGCGGCCGTGTGGGTGCAGGACCGCGGCGGCGGTCCGCTGCGGCTGCGCGAAGAGATCGTCATCGAGGACCTGTCCCCCGTGCTCACGTCGCTCGCCGCCAGCAGCGGCGCCAACGGCCCGCTCAACCCGGTGACCCAGTACATGCTCGCCCGCGCGGCGGACCACCTCGCCGAGCGCCTCCTCGACGACTCCCCCGTCACCCGCTCCGGACGTGACGGCGTCCCCCGCATCCTGTCGACCTCGCTCGGCCACCAGCCGTTCGTCGAGCAGGTGCTCGGCATGAGCCAGCACCAGATGCTGCGCCGCTGGCCGCTGGCCACTGACTGGTACACCGACGTCATCAACTACGTCATGCGTCCGGTGCGGTTCTCGCCCACCCACGCGGCGCTGCTCGACGGGCTCGACGGCTGGGCGCAGCTGCCGTTAGGCGAGTTCGTCCGCCGGTACGGGGAGACCATGACCACGCACCGCGAGAGCGAGAAGATGCTGCGCGTCGCCGAGGCCCTGCAGGCGCTGTGGCCCGACTACCCGCCGGTGGCCCGCGCGGTGGCGGTGTACCAGCAGCAGGTTCAGCATTTGTGGCTGCCCATCTACGAAGCGACGCTGCGGGCGTACGGGCTCGTGTTGCGTCCCGGGGTGTCAGGCCACGAGGTGGCGTGGGCGATGAACGCGCTCCACGCCCGCCAGACCGTCGAGCAGCTCGCCGGCCAGGACCTCGACCACACCGACGCCGACGGGCGCCGCTGGACCATGACCGCCTGGACGTCCCTGCTCCTCCTGGCCGGCGCCTGCGCCGACGCCGACGGCACCCCGCTCAGCGCCGTAGATTTGTGCGCGCGCCTCCCGGTGGCGCCGTTGACGCTGCACGAGGAGTGACCACACCGCCGCCACGCCCGTCGCACCGCCGTGAACCGAAAGGGGACGGTTCTCTTTCGGTTCACGTGCGAACCGAGAGGGGACGGTTCTCTTTCGGTTCGAGCTGCCCTCGTTCAGGCCAACTGGGCAACCCACGGCTGGCCGACACTCCATAGATGCACTCGAACTCCATCGAGAACGCGGCGTTTGAATGCATCTGTGGAGTGTCGGCGTTGGGTCCGGCGGTGAGGGAGTCACCCCGCAGCCCAAATCGACGCGAGGCGAGCGCGAGCCGCAAAACAGCCGGCACCGATGAACCGAAAGGGAACCGTCCCCTTTGGGTTCAGGGCGGCCTTGAACCGAAAAGGAACCGTCCCCTTTGGGTTCAGTGCGCCCAGTCGGCGTCCGTGCTCAGGTCCACGTTCAGCCAGACCGCGTAGGGCTGTTGCGCGAGCGCGTCGGTGAGCGCATGCCGGACGTCGTCGGAGAACGAGATGTCGTACCGTCCCGCCTCGACGAGATAGTCGAGCTCCACGTACAGCTTGCTGCCCAGCTTCGACATGCGCACCACGGGGTCGGGCAGGCCGAACTCGGCGGTGACGGCCGCCACGATCGCGCGCACCGGCGCCTGCACCGCCTCCGGCGGCGCGCCCTCCAGCAGCTCGCGGACGGTCGTGCGCACCATGTCCAACGGGATCTTCACGAACAGCACGCACGCGACGATCACCACGGCCGGGTCGACGTACCCCGCCAGCCCCGACCACGCGGTGCCGCCCAGCGCCAGCGCCACCCCGAACGCGGCGAACATGCCGACGCTCAGGCCCAGCCCGGCCAGCCACTGGGCCGCCTCCGCGCGCACCAGGTCGGACCGGCGTCCGTACCCCCGCATGTACCACCACACCGCGAACGCCGCGACCGCCGTGATCGCGCCGTAGGCCATGCCCGAGCCCGCCTCGACCTCGCTGCCGCCCTGGAACAGCGCCATGACCGACGACACCAGCGCGTAGCCCAGCGTGCCCAGCAGCGCCAGCCCCTGCACCATGATCACCAGGGGCGCGAGCGCCTCGCGTCCGAACGGGTAGTTCGTCGTCGGACCCGCCGCCACGATCTTGGACGCCCGCAGCGACAGCCAGCTGAGCAGCAGGCTGAGCGAGGTGTACACCCCGTCGAACAGGATCGCGTGCGAGCCGGACACCCACCCCCACACGACGCCCACCGCGCCGATCGTGCCGCCGGCGACGATCGACAGCAGGAGGATGCGTTGCTCCGTCGCGGAGCCGGTGGTGCCGGGGCCGATGTCAGGCATGGGGCTATCCAACCAGGTGTCGGACGCCGCGACTGCCGTACGGCGGTGGCTGAGCCTGTCGAAGCCCCGGCGGTGGCTGAGCCTGTCGAAGCCCCGGCGGTGGCTGAGCCTGTCGAAGCCCCCGCCGGGCTCAGATCTCCAGGCCCAGCCGCTCCAGCAGCGGCTCGACGTGCGGGTCGCGGCCGCGGAAGGCGCGGTAGGTGTCGATCGGGTCCACCGAGCCGCCGGGCGCCAGGAGCGTCCGCCGGAACCAGTCGCCGTTCTCGCGCGTGCCGCCGCCGTGCTCGTCGAACCAGGCCACGGCGTCGGCGTCCATCACCTGCGACCACGTGTACCCGTAGTAGCCGGCCGAGTACCCCGACCCCCAGATGTGGCTGAAGTACGTCGAGCGGTACCGCGGCGGGACGAGGTCGAACGCGACCCCCCACTCCTGCAGCGCGCGGCGCTCGAAGGCCTCGACCTCGTCGGCGTCGGCGGGCAAGGCGTCCAGGGGCGTCTGGTGCCAGGCCTGGTCGAGCAGGGTGGCCTGCATCAGCTCCAGGGTGCCCATGCCCTGGTTGAACTTGGCCGCCTCGGTGAGCCGGTCGAGCCACTCGGCCGGCAGGACGCGGCCCGGCTGGCGCGCCCAGTGCTCGTTCACCTGGGACGGGAACTCGACGAAGTCGCGCGGCGTGCTCGTGCCGGACCGCGACGCGTACCGGCTGTCCGCGAACAGCCCGTGCAGGGCGTGCCCGAACTCGTGGAACATGGTGATAACGCCGTCCCAGCTGATCGTGGTCGTCGACGGGGTGTAGTTGCAGTCGTTCGTGACGACCGGGAGCTGCTTGGTCAGGTGGTTCTGGTTGACCAGCGAGGTCATCCAGGCGCCGCCCTCCTTGTTAGGGCGGGCCCAGAAGTCCATGACGAACAGGCCCAGCGGCGAGTCGTCGGCGTTGTGGACCTCGTAGACCTCGGCCTGCGGGGTGTGCCCGCGCAGGTCCTCGCGCCGGGTGAACGTGATGCCGTAGAGGTCGTGCGCGGCGGCGTACGTCGCCTGCAACACCCTGTCGACCTGGAGGAACTCCTCCACGTCGGCGGGGTCGAAGTCGAACGTCTCCTTGCGGACGAGTTCGGCGAGGAACTCCCAGTCCCACGGCGCCAGCGTGGCGTCGGGGTCGATCTCGCGCAGCCGGGACTCCAGCACCTCGGCGTCCGCCTGCGTCTTGGCCAGCGCGGCGGTGCCCAGCGGACCCATCAGCGCGTTGACGGCCTCGCTGGTCTTCGCGCAGCCCGACTCGGCCACCATCGCGGCGTGGTGCTCATACCCGAGCAGGGCCGCCCGCTCGGCGCGGGTGCGGGCGATGTCGACGATCAACTGCCGGGTGTCGTGGGGACCGGACAGCCCGCGGGCCACGGACGCCTCGTACAGCCGGCGGCGCAGCCCGCGGTTCCGCAGCCGGCCGAGCAGCGGCTGCTGGCTCGTGTTGACCAGCTCGATCCTCCAGGTGCCGTCCTCGGACGCCAACCCGTCCACCTCGGCGTCCGTGAGCCCCTCGAGCTCGGCGCGGTCGGTGACGATCACGGCGCCGGCGACCCGGCCCTCGCGGTTGGCGGTCTGGAACGCCGTGCCCAACTCGGCCAGCCGGACGTTCAGCTCCCGCAGCCGCGCCTGGTCGTCCTCGCCCAGCGCGACGCCCGAGCGCGTGAACGCCCGGATCAGTTCGCCGAGCATCCAGTCGTCCTCGGCGTCCAGGGCGACCTCGCCGGCCTCCGCGCGGGTGGCCAGCTCGGTGAGCCGGTCGAACAGGGCGCGGTCGAGGTAGATGGCGTCGCTGTGCTCGGACAGCCGCGGGGAGAACTCGCGGTACAGGGCCTCGAGGTCGTCGTCGGTGTTGGAGAGCTTGACGGTGAAGAACGGAGAGAACGCCCGCCCGATGAGCTCGCCGGCGCGCTCCCACGCGTGCAAGACGTTCTCGGCCGTCGCCGGCTCGGGGTCGGACGCCACGGCGGCGAGCTGCGCCAGCTGGTCGGCCATGCCCGCCTCGAAGGCGGCCCGGTAGTGCTCGGGCGTCATCGCCGCGAAGTCGGGGAGCTGGTAGGGCAGGATCGACCGCTCGGCGAGCGGGTTGGTGGCAGGAAGCGTCATGCCCCAAACCTAGAGGGCCGCCTCAACCCCGCTCAACGCGACCTTGATGGTCTCCGACTCCAGCACCGTGATCGCGCCCGATTTGCGCTGCCGCTCCACGTCGGCGCGGAACAGCTCGACCCGTTTCGCCGCGTTGTTGCCGGCCAGGACGTCGTCGCGCGTGGCCGCCCAGTGCGCACGCAGCTGGGTGGCGGCCTTGGACGCCGCGTCGTCGCGTCCGGTGTCGATGGTGCCGATGGCCAAACCGACGCCCGCGACGGCCGCCTTCAGCCCGGCGTCCTTCGCGCTGGTCGGCAGCGCCGGGGTGGTCTGCACCGGGCTTTTGGTCGCCGGCGCCGTCGTCGGAGCCTTGGTGGGGGTCGTCGTGCGCGGGGTCGACGTGGACGCCGGCGTGGCCGCGCCCGTGCCGATGCCCCGGACCAGCGTCGACCCCATTGCCCACGTGACCGTGAACACGAGCAGGGCCGCGATCAGCAGCCCGACCCACAGCGCGGCCTTGCGGAACGTCGAGTCGCCCGGGCGGTAGGGCCCGCCCGAATCGGGCCCGGACGACCGCCGCCGAGCGCTCGGGGGCTGGCCGCCGGGGGGCTCGCCGGACGCGGAGTCGTGCTGGGTGGGCAGCACCGCCGTGGCGGCGGGCATCACGGCCGTCCCGGACGCCCCCTGAGCCTGTCGAAGGGCGGCCGTCGCCGGCAGGACGGCCGTGGCGGCGCTCGCGCCCGCGGGCATCCCGGCCGTCGCTCCCTGAGCCTGTCGAAGGGCGGCCGAAGGCGGGACCATCGCCGGGCCGCGCTGCACGGGTGGTTCGACGGGCTCACCCACCGGTGACGCAGAGCCCAGCCGGGCGGCCGAGCCCAGCCCGGCCAGCGCGACGACGACCGCCGCGGCGTCCGGGCGCTCGCTCGGGGCCTTGGCGAGCATGCGCGCGACGAGGGCGTCCACGTCGGCGGGCACGTCCGGGCGCAGCGCGCGCACCGACGGCGGCGGCTCGGTGAGGTGGCGGTGTGCGACCTGAACGGCGTTGTCGCCTGAGTAAGGCGGGCGTCCGGTGAGCATGGCGACCAGCACCCCGCCGAGGGCGTACACGTCGGACGCCGGTGTCGCCCGCTCGCCGCGGGCCTGCTCGGGCGACATGTAGGCGGCCGTGCCGAGCGTGGTGGCGGGCGCGGTGAGGCTGACCCCGGCGTCCAGGGCGACCAGCGCGATGCCGAAGTCGAGCAGCTTGACCGACGGGCCGTCGATCATGATGTTGGCGGGCTTGATGTCGCGGTGGACGACGCCGATCGTGTGCGTCGCCACCAGCGCGCCGGCCACCTGCCCGGCGACGCGGACGGCCTCGTCGACCGGCAGCGGGCCGCCCTCGCGCAGCACCTGGGACAGGGGGCGTCCGGGCAGGAGCTCCATGACGAGGTAGGCGGTGCGGCCGTCGGAGTCGGCGTCGAACATGGTGACGATGCCCGGGTGATTGAGCCGCGCGGTGGCTTGGGCCTCGCGGTTGAAGCGCTCGGCGACGGTCGGGTCGGTGACCGAGGTGAGGTCGACGAGCTTGACGGCCACGTCGCGGCGCAGGCGTTCGTCGGTGGCGCGGAACACCTGGCCCATCGCCCCGCGGCCCAGCGGGGCGCCCAGGCGGTAGCGTCCGCCGACGAGCTGGCCTTCATGCATACGGTCCATGGTACGGCGGGGGTGGTCGCCGGCTGTCGGTGGAGTGGGCCAGGATGAGCCCATGGAGCAGCGAGTCGCCGTCGTCACCGGCGTGTCCCGGCGCGGAGGCATCGGGTTCGCCATCGCGTCCCGCCTGGCCGCGGCGGGTTTCGACCTCGTGTGCGCGCACTTCGCGCCGCACGACGCCGACCAGCCGTGGGGGGCCGACGACGTGCCGGCGGTGCTGGCCGGGGTCCGGGAGCGGTTGCTGCCCGGGCGCCGCCTCGTCGACATCGAGGCCGACTTCGCCGACCCGGACGCCCCCGCGCGGGTGTTCGCGAGGGCGATCGAGGCGTTCGGGCACGTCGACGCCCTCGTCGCCAACCATGCACGCTCGGGCGGGGACGGCACGCTGGCCGAGTCCACGGCGTCCATGCTCGACGCCCATTGGGCGGTGAACGCGCGCTCGGCGTTGCTGCTGGCCCGCGAGCTGGCGGCCCAGCACGACGGGCGCACCGGGGGGCGGATCGTGTTCCTCACCTCGGGCCAGGAGCTGGGGCCCATGCCGGGCGAGGTGTGCTACGCGGCCGCCAAGGCGGCGCTGGCGGGCATCACGAAGACCGTCGCCCACGAGCTGGCGCCGCGGGGCATCACGGTGAACTGCGTGAACCCGGGTCCGGTGGACAGCGACTCCTACGTCACCGACGAGCTGCGGGCCGCCCTCGACGGGCGGTTCCCGTTCGGACGCTGGGGCGAGCCGGACGACGTGGCCCGGCTGATCGCGTGGCTCGTGGGCGACGACGGGCGCTGGGTGACGGGCCAGGTGATCAACTCCGAGGGGGGATTCGTGCGCTGACCGGCGGTTGCGGGCCGGGCGCCTCCCAGTAGGCTCGTGCGCATGGGCAAGCCCGAGAAGCCGCTCGAGGGCGGCAACATGACGGAGGTCGCCCGGCTCGGTGACCAGGTGCTCCGCGAGGCCGGGCCGTGGACGCCGACGGTCCAGCGGCTGCTCGCGCACCTGCGGGCGCGAGGCATCGACTGGTGTCCCGAGCCGCAGGGCTGGACGAAGGACGGCCGCGAGACGCTGAGCTACCTCAAGGGCAAGGTGCCCACCTACCCCATGCCGGAGTGGATGTACGACGAGGGCGTGCTGACCCGCGCCGGCGCGTGGATGCGGCAGCTGCACGACGCCACCGAGGGCTACGACGACCCGGAGGCGCGGTGGCGCCTCGCGCCCCGGAAGCCGGCCGAGGTCATCTGCCACAACGACTTCGCCCCGTACAACTTCGTGTTCAGGGGCGGCGAGCTGGTCGGGGTCATCGACTGGGACTTCGCCTCCCCCGGCCCTCGGCTCTGGGATCTGGCGTACCTCGCCTACCGGATGGTCCCCCTGATGCGGCACGAGAACCCCGCCGCGCCCACGGTCTCGATCGACCTGGCCGGACGCCTCGGGTTGCTGCTGCGCGCCTACGGCGCGGACGTCACGGTGCCGGAGCTGCTGGCCGCCATCGTCGAGCGGCTGGAGGACCTGGCGGCGTTCACCAAGGGCCTCGCCGTCGCACGCAAGAGCGAGGCCCTGAACGAAGACGCCCACCACTACGCCGAGGACGCCGCCTACCTCGCCACCTTGACCCGCCGTCCGGGCTGACGTCGGGGCGACGGCTGAGCCGGTCGGGCGCTGGCTGAGCCCGTCGAAGCCCCAGGGGCTCTCTGCTCAGGGCGTGTCGAGGTCGATGTCGACCATGAGCTCGGACGCCAGCCGCTCCAGGTCGTCGCGCACCGCGTCGGTGTCGGCGGTCCCTGTGGCGACGATGTGGGCCTCGAACAGGCGTCCGCCCGCCATCGGGGCGTCGCGGGTGTCGGTGGTCAGCTCGTCGATGCTCAGGCCGTGGCGCGTGAACACCCCGGACAGCTCCTTCACGATGCCCGGGCGGTCGTTGCCCAGCAGGTCGAGCGTGACCACCCGGGTCGCGGTGGCCTCGGTGGCGGCAGCTGCAGCCGCGCCAGGGGATCCGGGCGCGGCATGCACGCCGACGTGCAGCACCCCGGCCAGCGCGTCCAGGGCGGCGCGGAGGCCGTCGGCGCGGTCGTCCGGCACCTCGACCACCACGATGCCGGCGAACGTGCCGGCCAGGTGCGCGAGCTGACTGCGCTCCCAGTTGCCTGCGTGGGACGCCACGGCGTCCGCCAGCGCCTGGACCAGCCCAGGCCGATCCTCACCGATCACCGTCAGCACCAAAGTGGACACCCGGCCAGCGTAACGCCGACCCAGCGTCCGGCAAACGATGGAAACGATTCATCCCCCGTCGGCGTCGGGGCCTAGGGTGGGACGGTGACGTTCCTGGACACGTGGGGATGGGTGTGCGCGCTCGCGGGCACCCTCGCCGCGCTGCCCCAGGTGCTGCGGCTGCTCCGGGTGCGGACGAGCGCCGGCTTGTCGCTCCTGTTGTGGCAGCTGAACCTCGGTGCCGGCATCGGCTGGGTCGTGCACGGCATCGCCGGCGGCTACGCCAACGTGACCGTCCCGAACGTCGTGATCAGCCTGACCAACGTGCTGATCCTGCTGCTCATCCAGCGCGACCGCGGGTTGAGCGTCCGGGCCGTGTGGCCCCTGGGCCTCGCCGTGGCCGCGGCGTGCATCGCCATCGAGTTGACGCTGCCCTCGGGCGCGTTCGGCCTGTTCGTGCTCGTCCCGCACAGCGTCGGCCTGCTCGCGCAGACGCGCGACCTGCTGCGCTCCCCTGACCTCACCGGCGTGTCGCCGGTCTTCCTCGTCGCCGTCGCGTCGATCCAGTATCTGTGGTTCGTGTGGGGCGTGCTGGTCGGCGACCTGTCCGTCGTGATCTGCGCCAGCGTGCTCGCCGTGCTGGGCACCGTCAACCTCGCGCTGTACGCCGTCCGCTCCCGCCGCTCCGCCCCTTCGACGGGCTCAGGGGTCGGGGCCCCTTCGACAGGCTCCGGGATGGGCGCGGGTTCAGGTTCAGGGGTCGTGACGACCTCGTGAGCCCCCGGACGACGTCCGTCGAAGTCCCCCGCGAGATCTGGGTCCTGATCATCTCGGCGCTGGTCATCGCGCTCGGGTTCGGGTTGATCGCGCCGATCCTGCCCCAGTTCGCGGCCAGCTTCGACGTGGGCGTCGCGGCGGCGTCCGCGATCGTGACCGTGTTCGCGCTGACCCGGATGGTCTTCGCCCCCGGCGCGGGCGCCCTGATCTCGCGCTTCGGCGAGCGCTGGATGTACATCGCCGGCCTCGCGGTCGTCGCCATCTCGTCCGTGGGGTGCGCGTTCGCGGGCGGTTACTGGGAGCTGCTCGCCTGGCGCGCGCTCGGCGGCTTCGGTTCGGTCACGTTCACGGTGTCGTCGATGGGGCTGATGGTGCGGCTGGCGCCCCCGGCCGCGCGGGGCCGGACGTCCGCGCTGTACGGCACGGCCTTCCTCACCGGCAATATCGTCGGGCCGATCCTGGGCTCGGTGATGGCCTCGCTCGGCTACCGGGTGGCCTTTCTGAGCTACGGGGGCGCGGTCCTCGGGGCGCTGCTGGTGGTGCTGATCTTCCTGCGGGGGCCGGCACTGCCCACCCAGGACGACGCCCGCCCCAAGGTCACCCTCCGCGAAGCCATGACGTCACCCGACTATCGCTCGCTGCTCGTGTCCTCGTTCGCGCACGGCTGGGCCAACTTCGGCGTCCGCATCGCGCTGCTCCCGCTGATGGCGGTGGCGATCCCGGAGATCGGCGCCCCCATGGCCGGCCTCGCGCTCACCCTCTTCGCCGTCGGCAACGTGGCGGGGCAGCAGTTCTCGGGCCGGATGGCCGACGCGCTCGGACGCCGCCCCGTCCTCATGACCGGGCTGCTGGTGTCCGGGCTGACCAACCTCGTGTTCGGCTGGGCCACCTCGATCCCGGTCTTCCTGGGGCTGTCGGCCCTTTCCGGGGTGGGCGCGTCGATGATCGCGCCGGCGTCCCAGGCGATGCTGGCCGACCTGATCGGCTCGGACCGCAACGGCGGCCAGGCCCTGTCCACGTTCTCGATGGTCACCGACCTGGGGTCCATCGGCGGCACCATGCTGGCCGCGCTCATCGCGCAGATGTTTGGATTCGGGTGGGCGTTCGCCCTCACCGGGGTGGTGCTGCTGGCGTCCATCCTGGCCTGGCGGCGTCCCGCGGACGCCTGAGCCCACGATCGTTCAGAACCCGCCGAAGTCGCCGCCGCCCACGAACCCGCCCCCATCGCCGAATCCACCTCCGCCGTCGCCGAACCCACCGCCCCCGCCGCCGTCCCCGAAGCCGGAGTCCCCGCCGGACGCCGAGCCGTCGCCGCCACCCGTCAGCTCGCCCATGCCCAAGCCCTCGGCGCCGCTCCCAGTGCCGAAGTCGGTCAGCGAGTCGCCGACGAAGCCGATGCCGCCGGCGTCCATGACCGCGGCCCACGTCAGCGCGGTGGCGAGGTCGTAGCCGGGCAGGGCCAGCCACAGCGGCGCGAGGTCGGCCTGCTCGTACTCGGTCGCCACCACCTCGGACCACTGCGGCAGGATGCCGAACACCACCGCGTACCCGAGCAGCCGCTCGTGCAGCCGGGCCACGGCGCCGGTGTCCCCGGCGCCTCCGACCGAGGGCAGGAGCTCGGCGGTGTCCGGCGCCTGCAGCACCTTCAGCCGGTCGGACTCGGCCATGGTCATGTACAGGCGCAGGCCGTCGAGTTCGTCGGTGAGCCGGCGCCCCTCCGCCGTCAGCCGGCGCGGGCGGGGACGCAGCCACGCCGTCACCATCCCCAGCGCCGCGGGCAGCAGGAACCACAGCTGGACGCCGCCGCCCTCGGCGGGCACATTCAGCAGCGCGAGGAACGAGGCGAGCGACACCCCGGCCGAGCCGAGGCTGACGAGCCGGTGGGACGTCGTTTCTCTCCAGCGCTCCACCCAGCCGCGCCGGACCACCGTCGCCTCCGCTGTGTGCAAGGCCGCGGCCAGCACCGCGGTGCGTTCGGCGTCCGGGGTCAGGTCCCGGCGCAGCAGCGGGTCGCCGACGGGGAAGACGGCGTCGTACACCACCCGGCTGGCCTCCTCCTCGAGCGCGGGCCGCTCCAGCGACGGCCGGACCACGAACCACCGCCGGTCGGCCTTGCGCGCGTCGGGATCCACCACGCCGAGCTTCCAGACGCCCTTGACGGCCAGGTCCAGCATCTCCCCCGGCACGCCGGCAGCCCGGCGTGCCCCAGGCAGCAGCGCGACGGCCAGGATCGGGGTCAGCGCGCGCGGCGGCGCAAACGCGACCGCCGTGGTGGCGTTGCCTCGGGCATCGGCGAACCGGAACACCGCAGCCACGCGCACCACGAGCAGGATTACCGCGAGCACGCCCAGCAGGGCCGGCCAAAGCATGGGCCCCATCGTAGGCTCCCTGTTTGATACGCAGGATGTATCAGACACCTAGTCGGCAGTGAGGACCCTCCATGGGCGCGGTCGGGTGGCAACGGCCGGACAGACGAGAGCGCGGCTAGCGTCCATCACCCCTGGACCGCGAACCCGCCCCGCCGAGCGTGGGGACTACCCTGGACAGGTACGCCCACAGGAAGGATGAGCGATGCCACCGCTGCGCTCCCGGACCACCACCCACGGCCGCAACATGGCCGGCGCCCGCGCGCTGTGGCGCGCGACCGGCATGCAGGAATCCGACTTCGGCAAGCCCATCGTCGCGATCTCGAACAGCTTCACGCAGTTCGTCCCCGGCCACGTGCACCTCAAGGACATGGGCCAACTCGTCGCGGGCGCCGTGGCTGAGGCGGGCGGCGTCGGGCGCGAGTTCAACACGATCGCGGTCGACGACGGCATCGCGATGGGCCACTCCGGCATGCTCTACTCGCTGCCCAGCCGCGAGATCATCGCCGACTCCGTCGAGTTCATGGTCAACGCCCACGCCGCCGACGCTCTGGTCTGCATCTCCAACTGCGACAAGATCACCCCGGGCATGCTGCTGGCGGCGCTGCGGCTGAACATCCCGACGGTGTTCGTGTCCGGTGGGCCCATGGAGGCAGGCCGCCTCCTCGGCGACAAGGTGATCTCCGGCGCCCCGGACGAGGGAGGCTCAGAACGGCTTGACCTCGTCGACGCGATGATCAAGGCCGTCGACTCGTCGGTCTCCGACGAGCAGATCGCCGCCATCGAAGCCAACGCGTGCCCGACGTGCGGGTCCTGCTCGGGCATGTTCACCGCCAACTCCATGAACTGCCTCACCGAAGCCCTGGGTCTGTCGCTACCCGGCAACGGGTCCACGCTCGCCACGGCGTCCGCCCGCCGCCGGCTGTTCACCGATGCCGGACGCCTCGCCGTCGAGCTGGCCAACCGGTACTACGGCGAGGACGACGAGTCGGTGCTACCGCAGGCGATCGCGACGAAGGCGGCGTTCGCGAACGCGATGCGCCTTGACATCGCGATGGGAGGGTCGACCAACACGGTGCTGCACATCCTGGCGGCCGCGCGTGAGGCGGGCGTGGACTTCACGATGGACGACATCGACGCCCTGTCGCGCGTCACGCCGTGCCTGAGCAAGGTCGCGCCGAACACCACGAAGTACTACATGGAGGACGTGCACCGCGCTGGCGGCATGCCCGCGATCCTGGGCGAGCTGCGCCGCGGCGGCCTGCTGGACGAGGGGGTGCACGCCGTCCACAGTCCCTCGCTGGCCCAGTGGCTCGACGACTGGGACGTCCGCGGCGGCAAGGCCCGTCCCGACGCGATCGACCTGTGGTACGCGGCTCCGGGCGGCGTCCGGACGACGGAGGCGTTCGGGTCCACGAACCGCTGGTCCGACCTGGACACCGACGCCGAGGACGGCTGCATTCGGTCTGTGGCGCACGCGTACACCGCCGACGGCGGGCTCGGCGTCCTCAAGGGCAACATCGCCCCGGACGGCGCGATCGTGAAGACCGCGGGCGTCCCCGAGGACCAGTGGGTGTTCTCCGGCCCGGCGAAGGTCGCCGAGAGCCAAGAGGACGCCGTCGAGATGATCCTGGGCGGCAAAATCGTGCCGGGCGACGTGGTCGTGGTGCGCTACGAGGGCCCCCAAGGCGGGCCGGGCATGCAGGAGATGCTCTACCCCACCTCCTACCTCAAGGGCGTCGGCCTGGGTCCCAAGTGCGCGCTGATCACCGACGGGCGGTTCTCGGGCGGGTCGTCGGGGCTGAGCCTCGGGCACATCTCCCCCGAGGCGGCCGCCGGGGGTGCGATCGGGCTGATCCGCGACGGCGACATCGTGTCGATCTCGATCCCCGAGCGGCGCATCGACGTCGAGCTCAGCGACGCCGAGCTGGACGCCCGCCGAGCCGAGCAGGACGCCCTGGGCTGGAAGCCCGTCTCCCGCGACCGCCAGGTCAGCAACGCCCTGAAGATCTACGCGTCGCTGGCGCTTTCCGCCGACCAGGGGGCCGCGCGGCGTCAGTTGGACTGACGAATCAGGACAGCACGACCCACACGTCGGACCATCCGCCCACGGGAAACACCTCGCGGGTGAACTCCCGGTCTGACGCCAGCGTGATCGCCGAGGTGGCGGCCAGCAGCGCGCGCAGGGCGATCCGCAACTCGATCGTCGACAACAACCGCCCCGGGCACGCGTGCCGGCCCACGCCGTAGACGAGGTTGTGCGGTGCGTTCGCGTCCGGGTCAAAGGCGTCCGGGTCGCCGAACACGGACTCGTCGCGGTTGGCCGACGTCCAATTCAGCTTGACCCGTGCCCCGGCGGGTAGCGCGACGCCCGCCACCTCGACCGGGCACGTGGTGACGCGGCGGTTGGTGACGAACGGGTCGTCGATGCGCAGGATCTCGTCCAGGACGGCGTCCAGCTCGGCGTCACTGACGCCGGCCCGGAGCCGGGCCGCCAGGGCGGCGTCCGCGGCGAGGTGGTGCAGGACCACCCCGACGCACAGGGCGATCGAGCCGAGGTCGCCGCCGGTCCAGTTGCGCAGCACCGACGTGATCTCCGCGTCGGTGAGCGGGCGGCCGTCGACGCGGGTGCGCATGACCTCGGCGGTCACGTCGTCGCCCACGACCTCCCCGGACGCCGAGCGTCGCGGCGCCAGCACCGAGGCGATGATCGCGTCGAACTCCGCGGCGACGGACGCCGTGCGCGCCCGGTCGCCGGACCGAGTCGCGGCGTGATTGCGGGCCACCCAGTCGACGAGGGGCTGCTCGAGGTCGGCCGACCAGCCCAGCCACGCGCTTTGGGCCCGGACGGCGAACCGGGCGCCGATCTGCGTGACCGCCTCCACGGGCACCCCGAGGGGGAGTTCACCCGCCAACCCCTCCGCCACACGAGCGAACACGCCCTCGTACGGGGCGATGGCGTCGGCGGTCAGGAACGGATCGAGCACCTCCCGGAACGCCGCGTGCTCATCGCCGTCCAGGCCGTTGGGGATGTGCAGGTGCGCCGACACCGCGCTCGAAAACGTCGCGTCGTCGAGGGCCGCGGCGCGGACGTCCGCGTGCCGCAACAGCACGTACTCGCCGCGGTCGTTGCGCACCACCGCGTGCTGGGGCCGCAACTCGTCGGTGAAGGCGCGCAGGTCGCGCCCGGCGGGCGAGAGGTCTTCGAGCATATGGTCCGACACGGCGCTCCTCAGGTCGTGGTGGCCGCATCGCCGTCGGCCGCGGTCACCACCGACGGCTGCTTCAGCGACATCATGAAGAACGTCACCGCGCCGCCCACCACCAGCACGCCCAGCACCATGTGCAGCATCGTGACCCCCAACTCGCCCAGCGCGAACTGCAGGAGCCCCACGCCGAACACGCCCAGCCCGTGGCCCGTGAGCCCCTTCGTGTTGGACTGCTTGCCATAGCGCATGCCCGCCAGCCCCGCCAGCAGCGAGGTCACGACGAAGGCCATGGCCAGCCCCGAGTGCGCGGGCCGCATCGACGGGTCGGCCATCAGCGCCCCCAAGGCGAGCAGGGCTGTCGCCACCAGGGCGCTGACGCCCGAGGCCCAGCGGAACACCTTGTGGGACAGGAGAGGTTCGAGCTTCGTGAAGGGCACGGGCCAACCCTAGGACGCCGCGCCGGGCCGGTCCAGTCGGCCGGGGTCCGGACGCCGCCGCGCCGCTCAGCCGAGGTGCAGGTACTCGGCGATCTCGTCGCCGCGGACGAGGGCCAGCTCGTCGATCAGCGCCACCCGGAACGACGCCGGGCCACGCCCGTGGCTCTCCGCCCGCTCGGACGCCAGCGCCACCCACGCCGCGCCGCACAACGCCGCCTCCGCCGGACCGGCCACCGCGGCACACGCCGCCACCAGCGCCGTCACCGCCGACCGGACGCCGGGCACCTGGGCCAGCAGCGGTGACCCCTGCGGCACCCCGATCGCGTCGCCGTCGACGAAGACCGTCTCGGCCAGGGGCTCACCGATGGCCAGGGCGCCGGCGCTGACGTCGAGGCGTCCGCCGTCCAACTCCGCCGTCGCCGCCCGGACCACGCTCGGCCGGTGCCCCAGCAGCGTGCGGACCCGGTCGACGCGCAGGGGCAGGCGTCCGATCGGGGTGGCGTCCAGCACCCACGGCACCTCGGCCTGCCGGACGGCCGCCAGCGTCGGGTTGATCGCGTCGGACCACTCCGAGGTGAGGGTGCCGAGGTCGAACATCACGGCGTCCGCGGAGTCAGCGGCGGCGAGGGCGTCGGCGGTCGTGCCGGTGATCACCGACCGGGCGCCGGCGCCGTAGAGCACGTCGGCCACGAAGGAGGTCGCCGCTCGCGGTGCGACGCAGTGGACGAACGGGCTCGACTCGCGGACGGTCTCCGCGGCAAAACCGATAGCCAGCACCAGGCCGGGGTGGGGTGTCATGGTCGTTCCTCCACAGGAGTCGTCGGCTGGTGCGACACTATCCCACCGGCTCGCTGCGGCGCTCCCCCTGCGCTCAGCCGCTGCCCGCCCGCTCGCTCCGCCAGGAGGCCGCCGTGCAACAGACCCCACCGACACCCGCCCTGCACTTCGCGGACGCCTTCACGTCATTCCGCATCCCGGCGTCCGACCGGGGCGAGCGCGTGGCCCACGGCAAGTCGCTGCGCGCGGCCACCCCGCACGCGGCGCTCGGCTCGTGGGCGATCGCGCCGGGGCGTCCGGACCCCGTCGACCTCATCGAACGCTCGCACGAGGGCCGACTGCCGTGGCTGCTGGGCGTCCGGACGGCGCGAATGGCCGCGTCCCCGTTCGGATTCCTGCGCGGCACGGCCAACCTGATGGCCTGGGACGTCGCGCACCTGCCCGCGACGGGCGTGCAGACCACGGCGTGCGGCGACGCGCACATCGGCAACATCGGGTTCTACCGCTCGCCGGAGGGCTCGCTGGTCATCGACCTCAACGACTTCGACGAGGCGCACACCGGCTGCTGGGAGTGGGACCTGAGGCGGCTGACGGCGTCCGTGTGGGTGCTCGGGCGGGACAACGGGGCCACCGAGGAGCAATGCGCCGCGGCGGTGCACGAATGCGTCCGGGCTTATCGGGATGAGGTGAGCTTCCTGAGCAAGCAGCCGCTGCTGTGGCGGGCGTTCGACCGCCTGGACGTGGACGGGCTGCACGCGTCGGCGACGGAGGAGTCGCTGCGCGCCGAGATCCAGCGGGCGGCGCGCGCGGCCCGACGGCGGACCAGCGATCGGGCGCTGCCGAAGCTGGTCGGTCCGGGTTCGGCGGCGTCCCGGATCGTCGACGACCCGCCGGTGATCACCCACCCGAGCGAGGAGGAGTTCGAGGCGCTGGCGTCCGGGCTGGACGCCTATCTGCCCACCCTCACGCCTCAATGGCGGCGCATCGTCGGGGGGTACACCCTCGTCGACATCGCCCACAAGGTGGTCGGCGTTGGGTCGGTGGGGCTGCGGGCGTGGGTCGCCCTGCTGATCGGTTCGCGCGCCGACGACGTGCTGTTCCTGCAACTCAAGGAGGCCCGCCGCTCGGTGCTGGCGCCGTTCGTGCACGGCGACGTGGCCTGGCACGCCCACCAGGGGCAGCGGGTGGTCGAGTATCAGCAGCAGTTGCAGACCGTCTCGGACCCCCTGCTCGGCTGGACGAGCGTGGGCGAGCACCAGTACTACGTGCGGCAGTTCCGCAACATGAAGGGTGGCGTCCCCCTCGATGCCATGACAGCCGGCGGGCTCGCCGACTACTCCGGTGTCGTCGGCAACCTGCTCGCCAAGGGGCACGCGCGCACGTCGGGGGCGTCGATCATCTCCGGGTACCTGGGCAAGACCGACCAGCCGGCGCTGGCGTTCGCGGCGTGGGCGCGGGCGTACGCCGACCAGTCCGAGCGCGACCACGGGCTGCTGGTGGCGGCCGTGAAGTCAGGGCGGCTGCCGGCCGAGGGCTGAGCGCGGGCGCCCATGTCGCGGGCACGGCGCCCCGGCGCTCCTGGTTTGATGCGCTCTGCGTATCAAACGGCGAGTCGCCGGGTCGGGTCCCCCACGGCTACACCCCGTGGCCCGCGACTCCCCCGCCCGACGTCCCGGGCTGGGCGACGGCGATCCGCTGTGAGCTGGACGCCTGAGCGGCTCCGCACGCCGGCTGAGCTTGTCGAAGCCCGGCCCTTCGACAGGCTCAGGGACCGGACGTCCCGACTACACCGCGGTGGACCCCCACACCTGGAACTCGGACAGCCCGACGTTCGACGTGCGCGTCGACACCGACGTGATGTTCAGCCGGACGCTCGTCACCGTACGGGCGGTGAACGTGAACGTGGTGGCGGTGCCGGCGTTGTTCAGCGTCGTCACGGGCACCGAGGTGCCGTCGGAGAACACGAGCGTGCCGGCCAGGATCTGGTCGTCGGTGTTGGGCCGGTCGTACAAGACGATCCGGTCGATACGGACGGCCGACGCCCACGTGAGCTGGATCCAGCTGCCCGCCTTGCCGCCGACCGTCGCCCACTCCTTGGTGTAGTCGCCGGGGTAGCCGGAGATCACGCCGTCGACGGCCTTGGTGCCCTGCTGGGACGTCGACGTGTTCTGCGACGACTGGGTCACCGTCCTGCCGGTCAGGGCCACGTTGACCGGCGCAGTCACGGTGACCGTGACGGAGTCGGCGTGCCACAGGACGCCGTCGCTGGCGGTCAGCGAGAACGTGTAGGTGCCGGCTGCGGTGGGGGTGAACGTCGCCGTCGCCGTGTTCGGGTTCGTCAGCGTGACCGACGTGCCCGCCGTCTGGGTCCACGCGTAGGTGAGCGTCGTGCCGGCGTCCGGGTCGGTGGCCGACCCGGCGAGGGTCACCAGCGTGCCGGCGACCACCGACTTGTCGGCGCCAGCGTTCGCGGTCGGCGCCCGGTTGGCCTGGGTGACGGTGACGGTCACGTCGTCGCTGTGGGACAGGACGCCGTCGCTCACGGTGAGCGTGAACGTGTAGGTGCCCACCGATGCCGGCGTGAACGTGGCCGTCGACGACGTCGCGTTGACCAGCGTCACCGCGGGCCCGGTGCCGCCGTTGCGGGTCCACGCGTACGTGAGGGTCGTGCCCGCGTCCGGGTCGGTGCCGGTTCCGGCCAGCGTCACGACCGCCCCCGTGACGGCGGCCTTGTCGGCGCCGGCGTTTGCGGTGGGCGCCCGGTTCGGCTGGACGACGGTGACGGTCACGGCGTCCGTGTGGGTCAGCGTGCCGTCGCCGACGGTGACGGTGAACGTGTACGTGCCTCCCGCCGTCGGCGTGAAGGACGCCTGCGCGGCGTTCGGCGTCGCCAGCGTCACGGCCGGCCCGGTGCCACCGGACCGCGCCCACGCATAGGTCAGCGTCGTGCCGGCGTCCGGATCGGTCGAGCCCGAAGCGTCCAGGGTCACGGTCGTCCCGACGAGCACCGATTGGTCCGGACCCGCGGACGCCACCGGCGCGCGGTTGGCCTGCGTGACCGTGATCGTGACCTGGTCGCTGTCGGTCAGCTGGCCGTCCGAGACGGTCAGCGTGAACGTGTACGTGCCCGGCACGGTGGGCACGAACGCCCGCTTGGCCGCCGGCCCCGTCAGGGTGACGTCCGGCCCGGTGCCGCCCGAGCGCGTCCAGGAGTGAGTGAGCGCGGTGCCGTCCGGGTCGGTCGATCCGGTGCCGTCGAGGGTGACCGTGTCGCCGGTCGACGCGGAGCGGTCAGCGCCCGCCACCGCGGTGGGCGGCAGGTTCGGCGGCGCGTCGGACACCACCACGGTCACCGTGTCGGTGGCCGTGAACTCGCCGTCGGAGACGGTCAGCGTGAAGACGTACGTGCCCGCCGCCGCCGAGACGAACGAGGGCGTGAGCGTCGCCGCGCCCTCCAGCACGACGTCGGGACCCGTGCCTCCGGACCGGGTCCAGGCGTACGTCAGCGCCGAGCCGTCCGGGTCGGACGCCAGCCCGCCCAGCGTGACCCGCGCGCCGGTGTACGCGGCGGCGTCGGGGCCGGCGTCCGCGGTCGGCGGGCGGTTCGGCTGCGGGATCACCGTGATCGTGACGGTGTCGGTGTGCGGCGTCGCCTCGTCGCGCACGGTGAGGGCGAAGGTGTAGGTGCCGGTCGCGGTCGGCGTGAACGTCGGCCGGGCCACCACGGCGCTGGACAGCGTGACCGCCGCTCCGCCCGTCTGCGCCCACGCGTAGGTGAGCGTCGTGCCGGGGTTCGGGTCGGTGCCCGAGCCCTCCAGCGTGACGGCGTTGCCGACGATGACCGTCTGGTCGGCGCCCGCGTCCGCCACCGGCGGCTGGTTGGCGGCGACGGTGAGCGTCACGGAGTCGACGTGCGTCAGCAGGCCGTCGGAGACCGCCAGGTCGAAGGTGTAGACGCCGGGAACGGTGGGCGTGAAGGTCGGCTTGGCGACCGCAGGGTTCGACAGGACGACCGGCGTGCCGTCCGGCTGCGTCCACGCGAAGGTCAGCGCGGCGCCCACGTCCGGGTCGGTGCCCGAGCCGTCGAGCGTCACCGGAACGCCGGCCAGCACGGTGCGGTCGGCGCCGGCGTTCGCCACGGGCGGGCGGTCCGCGGCGACGAGGACGGTCACCTGGTCGGTGCTCGTGGCGGTGCCGTCCGTGACGACGAGGGTGAACACGTAGGTGCCCTCGAGGCCAGGCGTGAACCGCGGCGTGGCCGTCAGCGGGCCGGCCAGCGTGGCAGTGGGGCCGCCGGTCTGGGTCCAGGTGTAGCCGAGGGTGGTGTTCGCGTCGGGGTCGCTGGACGCCGCCCCGTTCAGCTGGACCGCGGTGCCCGCGACGCCCGCCTGGTCCGGGCCCGCGTTCGCGACCGGGGGCCGGTTGGCCGGGACGACCGTGATCGTCACCGTGTCGGTGTTCGTCAGCGCGCCGTCGGAGACGGTGACGGCGAACACGTACGTGCCCAGCGCGGTCGGCGTGAAGGTCGGCTTCGCGGTGGTCGCGCCGGTGAGCGTCACGGCCGGGCCGGACGTCCGGGCCCACGCGTACGTCAGCGTCGTGCCCGCGTCCGGGTCGGTGGACGCCGTGGCGTCCAGGGTGACTGCGCCGCTGCCCAACTGCACCGTCTGGTCGGGGCCGGCGCTCGCGACCGGCGCCACGTCGACGGACCCGTACGCCTCGAACTCGGCCAGCCCGATGTTGTGGGAGGTGGTCGCCACCGACGTGACCGTGAACCGGATCGACGAGGTGACCCGGGCCGGGAACCCGACGGTGGTGGCGCCGGAGTTGGCCAGGTTGCCGACGGAGACCGTGCTGCCGTCGGAGAAGGTGAGCGTGCCGCCGAGGACGCGGTCGTCGGAGTTCGGCCGGTCGTAGAGCACGACCCGGTCGAGCAGGACGGGGGCCGACCAGGCCAGGTTGAGCCAACTGCCCGCCTTACCGCCCGCGGTCGCCCATTCCTTGGTGTAGTCGCTCGGATACCCGAGCACGCTGCCGTCGATCGCCTTGGCGGCCGTCTGGGACGAGGCCTGGGACGACGCGGTGGCCGTGACCCCGGACAGCCGCGCCACGTTCGTGGTGTCGGTGCGCGTGACCGTGACGCTCACCGCGTCGGTGGCCGTGGAGGCGCCGCTGGTGACCGCGACCTGGAACGTGTACGTGCCCGCCGCGGTCGGCGTGAAGGTGGGGCTCACCGTGGTGGCGCCCGTGAGGGCCACCGTCGCGCCGGCCGTCTGCGTCCAGGCGTAGGTCACAGCGCCCACGCCCACCGAACCCGAGGCGTCCAGCCTGGCGAGCGTGCCGGCGGCGACCACCTGGTCGGCGCCCGCGTTGGCGGCGACGGTTCCGGTCGTGCCGTTCACGTACTGCCGCGACAGCCACCCGTAGCCCTCGTAGGTGGCCACGTCGACCTCGGAGTCGAACGCCGCGTACGTCTGGAACGCCGACCGCTTGCGGTCGAGGTTCGTGCCCGACACGTTCGAGGACGACTCGCTGATGTCGTAGCCCCGGTACGAGCGCAGGATGTGCCCGGCGGTGTAGTTCACGCTGGCGTCGCGGGCCACGTATCCGGTCGAGTGGTGGTCGTAGTGATCGCTGTCCGAGCCGTAGCTGGTCACGTAGTTGTGCGTGCGGATCATCGCGGACTGGTTCAGCCGCATCGTGTCCAGCACGGTGTTGCGGAGCGTCGAGGAGGTGTAGGACGCCGTGCCGTCCAGTGCGCTGATCGTCGAGATCGCGCCGTCCAGCAGCCGCTTGATGCTCTGGTAACCGCGCCGGCTGGACCCGGTGCCGAGCGGGAAGCCGTCCGGCAGCCGCAGGAACAGCACCGACACCGACGGCGCCGCGCTCAGCGTGCGCATGCGGACGGACTTGCCGCCCAGGCTGACGGTGGCGGTCGACCACGCGTTGGTGACGCCGGCCATGGACGCGTAGGCGGCCTCGATGCCGCGCTCGCGGCTCTGCCAGTAGGTGTCCTCGTTGCCCGCGTCGCCGGCGGTGAGGAACAACGTCCGGGTGCAGCGCTGGCCGGTGACGTCGGCGAGCAGGTCGGGGCTGGTGAAGAGCAGGTCGTCGTCCTCGTGGGCCACGATGTGCAGCGACCCGCCCGAGCAGGACTCCGCCGCGCGCGCCACCGGCGCCGCCAGCGAGAAGCCGCCGGCCACCATCGCCAGCGTCGTCAGCAGCGCCACCCACCACGTCGCCGAGCGCGCGCGCCGAGACCGTCCGTCGATCGCCTGACCAAACGCCATGGCCCCCCCAGCGCTGTCCGCGTCGCCGCCCTGCGGCCTCCGCGTGGTGTTACCCCCCGTAACTCCACGGGCAATGTACCATCGGGTGCCGGACGCAGCCTTTCGTCCTAGCCAGCCTGTGGACGGTTACGCTGGGATATCACTGATCTCGACGGGGGTGGGCGCGTGAGCCGCATGGAGCCGGGCCCGCGGACGACCCGGTCGGGTCGCTCCCTAGGCACGACCCTTCCCGCCGTCGCGCTGGTGGTGGCCGCGGTCGCCGTCGTCGCGGTCGGGGTGACGCTGACCTGGCGCCCGCAGTCCGGGCCCACGCCGACGCCGTCGGCGACCTACCCGACCACTCCCCCGCCCAGCGGTCCCATCCTGGCGCCCGGGGTGACGCCGACGCCCACGCCGCCGTCCGCCACGTCGCTGGAGGAGTTCGTGGCGGACGAGGTCGGCGGTTTGGGCTGGGAGGGCGCCGGCGCCGACGACGACGCGCTGGGGTCCGGCGCCACGGACGCCGAACGCGGCACGTACGCGGCCGACGATCAGCGCATCGACGCAGCCCTGTCCGAGTGGCCCACCCCCGAGGCGGCCGAGGCGCACGCCCGCGCCCGCGCCGCACGCGACTTCCCGGGCGCCCAGCCGCTGGCCGACGGCCCGATCGCGTCCGGGGCTGGGCATTTCTGGTACTTCGAGCGCGACGGGCGCGGCACGGTGTTCTGGTACCACGGGCGGTTCAGCGCGCAGTTCAGCGGCGATCCGCATGAGGTGCAGGACTTCTTCCTGCGTTTCCCGCGCTGAGCCGGCCCTTCGACAGGCTCAGGGACCGTTGGCTCAGCCGGCCCTTCGACAGGCTCAGGGACCGTTGGCTGAGCTGGTCGAACCAGAGCTCAGGGGGCCAGCCGCTCCCGAACCCAGCGTCCGGCGTCCAGCCGGTACCGCAGCCGGTCGTGCAGGCGGGACGCGCGGCCCTGCCAGAACTCCCAGGTGTCCGGGACCAGCCGGTAGCCGCCCCACCACGGCGGACGCGGCGGGTTCAGCCCGTGTCGCGCGGCCGCCTTCGCGGCGTTGGCGACCAGCACGCCCCGGTTGGCGATCACCTCTGACTGCGGAGACGCCCAGGCGCCGATGCGCGAGTCGAGCGGCCGGACGGCGTAGTACGCGTCCGCCTCGGCGTCCGAGACTCGCTCAACCCGCCCCTCCACCCGGACGACTCGCTCGAGCGTCACCCAGTGGAACTGCAGCGCCGCGAACGGGTTCGCCGCCAGTTCGCGCCCCTTGCGGGAGCGGAAGTTCGTGTACCAGACCAGCCCGCGCTCGTCGGCGTCCTTGAGCAGCACGACCCGCGTCGAGGGCCGTCCGCCCTCCCCCACCGTGGCCAGCGTCATGGCGTTGGGCTCGGTCACGCCGCCTGCGACCGCCTCGCCGAACCAGGCCCTGAACTGGGCCAGCGGCACGTTCGCGGACGCGCTCTCGTCCAGTTCCCCGCGGTCGTAGTTGCTGCGCATGCCGGCGATGTCCACGTCCCCAGCCTAGGGCGCCGGGGCGGCCATCCCGGCTGAGGCCGTCCGGTACCGGTGGAATACTGTGGCCCCATGAACGACCTCGCGCGGCTGGGTGGCAAGGGCGCCAACCTGGTCCGGCTAGCGGATGCCGGCCTGCCCGTCCCGCCGTTCGTCGTGGTCGAGACCACCGAGTACCGGGCGTTCGTGGACGCCGCCGGCTTGCGCAGCGTCATCGCGGACGCCCTGAACGCCGGCCCGACTGCAGGCTCGGGCGCCGTCGCGGTCGGCGTCCTTGGCAGCAACAATCGATGTGACCCGGCGGTGGCGTCGGCGACCATCCGGGCGGCGTTCGCGGCGGCGTCCCTCCCTCGCGGGTTGCACGACCGGTTGGCGGCGCTGGTGGCACCGCTGCCCCCGGGTCCGGTGGCCGTTCGGTCGTCGGCCACCGCGGAGGACCAGCCGGGGTTCTCCTTCGCCGGGCTGCACGACACGTTCCTCAACGTGGCCGCGGACGACGTGCCCGACCGCTTGGTCGACTGCTGGTCATCTCTGTGGACCGAACGGGCCATCGCCTATCGCGAGCGCAATGGCATCAGCCACGACGACGCGGCGATCGCCGTGGTCGTGCAGACCATGGTGGACGCCACGGCGTCCGGGGTGCTGTTCACCGCCAACCCGCGTACCGGACGCCGCGACGAGACCGTCGTGGACGCCGCCCCCGGGCTGGGCGAGGCGCTGGTGTCGGGGCAGGTCACGCCCGACAACTTCACCCTCGACCCGGCTACGGGCGACATCCGCGAGCAGGAGGTGGCCGGCGACGTGGCGCCCGTGACCCCGGCCCACCTCGCGACGCTGGCAGCGCTCGGACGGCGCATCGCGAGCATCCAGGACGCCCCGGTCGACGTCGAGTGGGCCAGGGTCGGCGACGAGTTGTTCGTGCTGCAGGCCCGCCCGATCACGAGCCTGTACCCGTTGCCCGCGCCGAACCCGGCCCCGCACGACTCCCCCGAGCTGTGGTTCAGCTTCGGCGCGTTCCAGGGCATGCTCGAGCCGATGACCCCCCTGGGCCAGGAGGCGATCCGCATCCTGCTGGCGGGGGCATCCCGGCTCGTCGGCCGACGCGTCGACTGGCGAATCAGCCGGTTCGTGCAGCCGGCAGGGGAGCGGCTCTGGCTACGGCTGGACGGGGTGTTGCGCATCCGGTCGGCACGCGCGCTGGCGTTCAAGGGCTTACCGATGGTGGACCCGGGCGCTGCCGCCATCATCGCCGGCCTGGCCGACGAGCCGGGGCTGCGCGCGACCCACGCGACGCCGCCGCCGTCGATCGCGGTGGGCGTGGCCGGGGTGTTGTCTCGGGTCGCACCGCGGGTGCGCACGTCGCTCACCAACGCGCCGGCGTCCCGGCGTCACCTCGACCGGGTGTGTGAGGAACTCGTGGCGGACGTGGCCCGATCGCTGGACGCCGCCGCGGCGGCGGCGACGCCGCAGGCCCGGCTCAGCGCCCGCCTCGGCGTCCTGGACCGCATGGGGGACAGGTTCTTCCCGGCGCTGTTGCCCGCGTTCGCGCCGATCATGGGCCCCACCTTCGTGTTGCTCTCGCGGCTGCGCGAGGCGGCCCGCAAGACCAACCTGCCGGACGCCGACACGCTCGCCCTGAACGTGCTGCGCGCCCTGCCGGGCAACGTCACCACCGAGATGGACCTCGTCCTGGCCGACGTGGCCGTCACCATCCGCTCCGACGCCACCGCCTGGGGCTGGGTGGCCGAGACCCCGGCGTCCGACCTCGCCCGCCAGTACCTCTCGGGCAATCTGCCCACCGTGGCCCAGAACGCGATCGGGCAGTTCCTGGCCCAGTACGGCATGCGCGGCGTCGCCGAGATCGACCTCGGCGTCCCCCGGTGGCGCGACGACCCGACCCCGGTGATGAACAACCTCAAGAGCTACGTCGCCGTGAGCGACCCGCGCGCCCACCCGCGGGCCCTGCACACCGAACGCCAGCACGAGGCCGGGCGTTCGATCCGCCTGCTGATGGACGCCTCCCCTCGCGCCCGCGCCAGGCAGATCCGCGACTGGGCCCGCTCGATCAGGGGCATGTTCGGGGCGCGGGAGACGCCCAAGTTCACGATCGTCCGGGCGTTCGGGCTGCTGCGCGAACACCTGGACGCCTCGGCCCGAGAGCTCGTCGAGGCCGGACGGCTCAGTGAGGCGTCCGACGTGTACTTCCTGCACACGGATGAGCTGCGGCGCGCGTTCACCGCCGACTGGCAGCACGTCGTCGCCGAACGCCGCGCCGTGAAGGCTGCCGAGGCCCGCCGCGGGCAGGTGCCGCGCGTGCTGCTCGAAGACGGGCGCGCGTTCTACGAGGGGTTGGGGGCGGCGTCCGGCGACCTCTCCGGGGCGGGAGTGTCCCCCGGCGTGGCCGAGGGACCGGTCCGCGTCGTCCTCGACCCCCGCGTGCAGCAACTCCAGGCCGGCGACATCCTCGTCTGCCCGGGCACCGACCCCGCCTGGACCCCGCTGTTCCTCTCCGCCGCCGGGTTGATCACCGAGGTGGGCGGACTGATGACTCATGGATCCGTCGTTGCCCGCGAGTACGGCATCCCGGCGATCGTCGGCGTCCACGAGGCGACCACGAGGCTCGTCGACGGCCAGCGCGTCCGCATCGACGGAGCCTCCGGAGTCATCGAGCTCATGGACGGCGCCTCGAAGACCATCGAGCCCATCGACGGTTGATCGCCCTTTCCCGCCCGCTCCTCCACCCTTCGCAGCCACAGGGGCACTCGGTCAGACACCGAGCCGACTCCTCACAGGCATCCAGACAACAACACGGCGGGAGCGCGTCCCAGAACGCCTGATAACTGGGGCGCCGCGCCTCCGCCGCGCGCCGCACCGCTCTCGTGCGGGGGCGAGCCGCGCCTCGGCGTACTCAGCGGCCGTGCCGTGGTCGAACGGCACGCGGCCACCCGCCGCCCGACGCCGCCTGTCTCGCTCGCTGCGCCTGGGCGCGACCACGAGGGCCTCACCGGTGCATGCCCCGACGTCGCCGTAGGTGTCGAGATGAGCCGGAGCCCGGCGTCCGGCCTTGTCGCGAGGCCCGTCCTGGCGCATCGGCTGGGACGGCGCGCCCTCCGCATCCAGCACCGCGAGACGCAGCCCCGCCACTATGAGCAGCCGCTGGAACTGCCCGATGCCCGGCTCGGCCGCCCCACTCTCCCAGCGGACCACGGTCGGCTGACACACCCCCAGCAGGTGGGCGAGCTCGCGTTGACTCAGGTCGGCCTCGCGCCGCACGCGCCGAATCAACCCCGGGACGTCCAGCGTCTCCTTCTCCTCCGGCGTCTCGGCGGACAGTTTCTCCCGCGCCGCCGCCAGCCCCCCGTGACTCGCCGGGATCCCCAGCATGCCGTCCACGAACTCCCGCACCGTCATCCGCACCATGAGCACACTCTGCCAACGGCCACTGACAGAAACCCCCGCATACCCTGGTCTTTTGTCGAGCCTGTGGATAACA
>WBZS01000521.1_pt1 | contig 47075 bp, 40 predicted proteins | sample 5204201 | NCBI WGS metagenome assembly WBZS01 (sample SAMN12344357, study PRJNA552823) | activated sludge metagenome | biome: Activated sludge suspended growth; feature: Nitrification reactor; material: Wastewater; isolation source: activated sludge from nitrification reactor of wastewater...
TTAAATTATCCACTTCAAATCCGGCGTTAACCTTTAATTCGTTTTACAAATCAGGGGGTCAGCTTGGCGCCATTAAGGGGGTCAGCTTGAGCGCCATTTTGGGGGTCAGCTTGGTAGGAATAAACACAGGCAGTTTTGGGCTCCGAAATTGCCAACTTGTTGTAGCAGCAAAACGTTGGTGGTAGGCCAATGCGAAAAACCGCGTAAATAAAATACAAATGATTGAATTAGAAAAACTTCAAGAACATATAAGGACATTAACAATAAATGACTGGGATAGACTTTTTTCGTTATTGCCAGAAATAGAAGCAACAAAAAAGTTTGGCGAAGTAAAGGGTGGTGAAGAACCTGAAAGCGGTTCTTTTACTTTTCCGTATTGGAGTGCATCGGAAATAGTTGACCAGGTATTTCAATTAATTCACGAGTTTGATATTGTTCCTATTTTTGATTGGACAAGTTGGGATGAAGGAAAATCTATCCTTAATAACCCGGATTTTACTTACTCAAATCTTGATACAATTACGTTGTGTAAACTTCTGACAACGATAGTCAGGGCAGATAGATTTAATGATGGATATTTTGTTTTGAACTTTGAAAATGGCGTAATTCCAAAAATCATCAAAGCCATAAAAAATAATGAAATCAAAAAAGGTAAAAGCACTATACTACAAATAAAATCTGCACTTTTTGGAGTTGCAACAGGCGATGCTTTGGGCGTACCCATTGAGTTCAAAAGCAGACAAACAATAAGTAAAAATCCCGTAACGGATATGATTGGTTACGGAACATACAATTTACCAGCCGGAACCTGGTCAGATGACAGTTCGCTTACATTTTGCCTTGCTGAAGCATTGACACAAGATTTTGACCTAAATGCTATCGGACAAAACTTTGTAAAATGGACACACGAAAATTATTGGACACCACACGGACACGTTTTTGATATTGGCATTGCAACAAAACAAGCAATTTCAAGACTTGAAAATGGCGAAAATCCAGAATTAGCAGGGGGTTTTGACGAAACCGACAATGGTAATGGTTCGCTTATGCGAATTTTACCATTACTTTTTTATTTGATTGACAAACCAATTCAAGAACGTTACGACATTACAAAAAAAGTTTCGTCAATAACACACGGACATATTCGTTCTGTAATTGCCTGCTTCTACTATCTTGAATTTGCAAAACAAATTTTATCAGGCAAAGACAAATTTGAAATTTACAAAAACTTACAAACAGAAATTTCAAAACACCTGACAAGTCTTGCCATCAATCCGACAGAAATTGCAAAATTTGACAGATTGCTAAAAGGCGATATTGCTACACTTGACGAAGACGAAATTGACAGTAGTGGTTATGTTTTACATACCCTTGAAGCAAGTATTTGGTGTTTACTAACAACTGAAAATTACAAAGAAGCTGTTTTGAAAGCAATTAATCTCGGTAGCGACACAGACACAACCGGTGCAGTAACAGGCGGACTTGCAGGACTTCTTTATGGACTTGATGATATTCCTAAAAAATGGTTACAACAAATTGCAAAATATGACGACATTGAAAACCTGGCTGAACGACTTAACGACAAAATTGCCAGCTACTAACGTTAAGCTGTATTGAAGAAAGCCCCAGCTAGTAAAAAAGCCCCACCTCCAATCTTAAGGGGCTTTTTGCTATACGGAGTTCAATGACTACGCAAGTGTATCAGTATCGAAGAACTTGCCCGTTGTGGTCGAAGAATGATGGACTGACTTTATGTGTACGCAGAAAGCTGACAAAAGAAGCGCTTTACTCCATCTATGATCTAGTATTTCCATGTCGGTAATATATAGACTTTGAGACCTTGCTTTTTGTAGATTTTGAATGAATATCATTTGCGTGGTGTGCCACTGTTTATTCCTGCTTTAAATTCCGGTCAAACTGAACCACTCATTCCGGAGCAAACTGAACCACTTTTAGATGTTGATTTGATTGGTGTACCCCAAAATAGCGATGGGATGGCGGGAAGCCATCCGATCGCGGGAAGCGTTCACCGTATTCAAAAAATACATTTATAAGATATTATTTGAAATATACACCAATTATTACGCTCATCTGTAAATTCAATACGCTTGTTATATTCTTTCATGCTAAAAAAGGCAAATTATATACTTTTATGAAAGTAAAAATATTAATTAAATGATAGAAAAATTATTTATAGTACTGGTTTCAGGCTTTGTCCTTTTTTGTTTTTCAGGGTGTGAAAAGCGGTATGATAGTGAGTGTGATGGTTTTAAAGTAGAAATTAAACAAATTGGAAACGATGAACTTGAGGCAACTGTTTCTAAGGGAAATGGACCTTTTTGTTACCAATGGTCAAATGGTGTTGGTAATTTCATCAAAATAAAAGTGGCTGAATCCGGGAGATTTGGGGTAACAGTCACAGATAAAAGCAATAGTTGTGTTGCTTTGAATTATTTTGATTTTAAATTAACAGAGCATGATGCCTGTGATTCAGGTACAACATTAACCGACTCGGATGGAAATAGTTACCAAATAGTACGAATTGGAAATCAATGCTGGATGGCATCAAACCTGAATGTAACTGCCGGAATTCCTCTGGTTGCAGACAGCGCAACCTGGGTGACCACCACATCACCTGCCTACTGTTACTATAATAATAATGCCAGTGGCTCTTTAGGGAAATTATACAACTGGTACGCGGTACAGTCAGGCAAATTATGTCCGGCCGGGTGGCATATACCTACCTATGCCGACTTTCAGGCATTGGAAAATTTCCTGGGAAATGAACCAGCCGGGAAAATGAAATCGATCACCGGATGGGATAGCCCGAATACAGCTGCGACCAATAGCTCTGCATTTAACGCATTACCAGCAGGATACCGGAGCTTTATAAGCGGCCATTACACAGGTCTCGGACAAACCGCGGGATACTGGACTTCCACTGCGGCGCCCAATGCTATGGCCCTTTTTTTTGCACTGACTTATGACAGTGGCTGGTTTACGAACCTGACAGCATCTCCAAGGCAAGGATACACTTGCCGCTGCATCAAAGACTGAACGATAAAAGGTTTTTATAATTATAAAAAATTAAATAATGGAAGACAATCTAAAAATGGCAGAATGGAAAAATTTTGGTACTCCCGATGAAGTACGTGAATTTCCAAAAGGAAGACTTGAGTTGATCACTATCGGTGGTGCCACCATAGGCCGTGGTATCTTTGAACCAGGATGGCGCTGGGCTACCTCAGTACAACCCCTTGTCCATACCCATAGCTGTGAAGCACCACATTTTCAATACCATGTTTCCGGAATCCTGAGGGTTAAAATGGATGATGGCACAGAATTCGACTGTAAGCCGGGAGATGTATCTCTTTTACCTTCAGGACACGACGCATGGACTGTTGGTGATGAAGCAGCCATCGTCATTGATTTTCAAGGCATGATTGATTACGCAAAACACCTGTAAACAGTTTTTATAAAAATAAAGGGTTATGCAGACCTGATATAACAAAAAATAAATTTCCGGGTATTAGTATGTCGTGGTAAGTGCCTAGTTCACTTACACGACCACCAACTGTTTATACAATTTTTTACCTTGCGGCATTCGTTTGTAAATATGTACTTCCCTTTTTGGAGCAAGATTAAAACTTGTGTCCAATCGTAATTTTGTGGATATAGCAGATCATGTTGTACGCTAAAACAGAATATAAACAGGGTACACATGCAGGCTGGTTTTTCTGACATTCCGGGGCATGTTGACCCTCTTGCATCGGATTCAGGGATGATAATTCCGGATCATATTGAACCCCTGTATAGATCATTTAGTATGGTTACTACCTTTATGATTGATCCAAATTCAATCATTTAAGCCTTTAGGAATAGCTAGCAAATTTATAATCAGGCGCACTTTTAAAAGAAGATGGTCAAGGAATAAATGCTTTGCGGCCCCATATGCAGAGGAGCAAAAACACCGTAAAAAGTTTTTACTAAAATTCATTTTACTTAAATGTTTTGTTGATAATTATGAAAAAATGCCTATTTTGTGTTTCAGATTTCTGAAAGTTAATCAGAAAAGAGTTCTGATAAAAGATTGTCAAAAAAAACTACATTCAGAGATATAGAAATTAAACATTATTTTTGTTAAAAACCCATCATTAATGAAGATGGTCAATTGATTAAAAAAGCAAAACTCGTCCAATGAAAAACTGTAAATTTCTTTCAATTGTTACTTTTATTGCTGTAACTATTCTATTGCAACCAGTTTATGGTCAATCTGATGACATACTTTGCCTGCCATGTATACGACAATATATAACTGACAATAATATAACAGACGTCGTGGTGTCTCCCAATTGTCCAGATACCTACTTCTTTACATTTCCAAATGGTTCACAACATGTACGATATGGATTTGATATTTGTCATGACCCCATGTGGATATTGCCGGTAGAATGTGAAAATTTATATAGTATTGGCATTCAATGCCCTACATCTAACAATCAATGTGAAACAGAAGTAGAGTTAATAGAAGGCGTGGAATGTGTATTACCTAAGGTTGTGAGTACAGGTCAAGTTTTGAATGTTTGCGGGTATCTAAATGGCGTGCCAGCGATGGATGGACCTGTGGGTACAAGATATAAAATTGGATATCAAAATCCTTCGGATTGTGTCAATTTTTGTCTTCAAGGCACATCTGTATTTATTACCTGCTCTCAAAGGCTGGACATTGATAATGAACCAGATGTATATTCGGAGTGTACTTCCCTCGAAGAATTTCAAGTAGGTAATATTGTTCCACAAGGTGGCAGTAAATTTACTCTTTTTTCAGGTTTAACGTCTGAAAATGCAAAAATCACAACTGCCCGCAGTTCCAATGGGTATAATAGTTTGCTTATAGGAAATGGGAGCGATATAGATTATAATATTGATCAGCAGCTCAAAGAATCACAAGTTGGCAGATTGGATTTTAAATTCTATTTGCCCACAGGAAAATCCGGATCCTGGGGTTTAGAAACTAATGACCTCAATAAATATGTATTCTACATGAACATGTCCAGTCAATCGTTTGATGTATTGTCTTCATACTCCGGTGTTCCTCAATTTTCTTACGAACCACAATTTAATAAATGGCATCATGTTTCTTTAATATTTCAACCGTTTAAAAATACTATAGAGTTGTGGATCAACGGTGAATTTAAATCCAAATATTCCAACTTCACCAATAATGGTGTCATTGATTTTAATATGTATCATCACGACACCTTCCTGACAACCAATGAAATGTACATTGACGAAATTTGCTACCGCGAATGGAAACATGTAAACTGGTGCACTCTAGAATTTGACCCTGTATGTGTAAATGAAAATTCATACGGTAACGCCTGTTTTGCTTCTTTAGATGGATATAATAATAATGAAATTGTAAATGGTGCTTGTGGGGTACCTGAATGCACGGCACTTTCCTATCCTACACACAATAGTTATGACATTCCTACCAATGTTACGATTCAGTGGCCTGCTAGTAATAATGCTTCCTATTACAATATAAATGTAGGAAAAAATCCAGGTTTGTCTGATATTGCCTCTTATTCCAATATTACAAATACTTCAATCCTTCTTCAAAACTTACCTGCTTCATCAGATATATATGTAAGTATTGTTCCCGGCAACAGTATTGGAGAGCAAACAAGTTGTAGTGTCATAAAATTCAGTACAAAGTCCAATTTACAGCCCCCATTATGCACGGCAATAACCAGCCCTGCTAATAACGCAGTAAATGTACCCAGGAATGTTGGCATAGTTTGGCCAATTGTAAGCGGGGCGACAGGATACCAACTTCTGGTTGGAACTTCATCCATAACGGCAGATATTCTGAATTTGAATGTTGGACTAGTGAACAGTTATGTATTGTCCAATTTACCCGAAGATCTCACTATTTGTGTGCGTGTAGTTCCTTATAATGCTGCAGGTAATGCAACTACTTGTTTAGCCGTATGTTTTAAAACAGAAAAAGTAGTTCAAATTCCCGGTTGTACACAGATCAACTCTCCTTCCAACAATCAGGTCGGTTTACCTCCAACAGTAAATCTAACCTGGCCATCAGTAGCGGGCTCTACCGGATATCGAATTCGTATACGGGATGTTAATAATCAACCGATAAAACCAGATATAACTGTAGGTAATGTCAACAATTATATTGTCCAGGATCTTCCACCTCAAAAATTTATATGTGTGACGGTGTCTCCATTCAATTCCGCCGGAGAATCACAAAACTGCACTCCTATCTGCTTTGAAACTGCCAAAACTTCCTCCACTGCGGATGTTTTACAGGAAAACTTTGCTGTCAGTCCAAATCCTGTGGAGGATTACCTTTCTTTGTCTTGTACCCATTGTATCCTTAAAGGGTCTACCCTAAAGATCATCGACACGCAAGGCAAGCTGTTAATTACTGTAAATGATTATATATGGGGTCAAAAGATCGATGTGGGTGTTTTGCCTGGTGGGGCATATCTGGTCGTATGCAGTGATGTCGTTCCCGCCTTATCAAGGGTATTTATAAAATTATAAAAACCAAAACACTACATTTGAAAGGCTAATATAAAATTCAGGATTAACAAATAACAAACTTAAAAAACGGATGGTTTAACTAGATTGAGTCAGAATGTCAGCTAATACTCTATTAATAAATCCAGAGATCCCTTATCCGGGTATAATTTTTTTTACACATTTGAACTTATGAAACGCCTGGTAATATTATTGATGTTCATTACTGCCAGCCGGCATATTATAGGTCAGGATATTTTGGTGTCGGGTGGCATTAACACCCATAGCTACTGCGATTTTCAAAAGGACCATGGTCATTATAAAACAGATTATACGGGCGGGCAGGGATTTTCATTTGGTGCAGGTATTGTGTCGCTTCCGGTACGCAGAAGTCAGGTTGATATCTTCATACGTTTTGATTATTTTACAGGCAAGTTTATAACTACTCAGGGCGGTCTAGGTGGTGCAACGCTGACCCATGCCACGGTGGGTAAGTCGACTCTTTCGATCGGATGTTATCCCGTACAGTTTTCTGTTTTTAAAAAAGTACATTTCAGTTTAGGTGCAGAATACAGCCTACTATTATCCGATGATACCAAAGGCTATCAGACAGCATGGACTTTAGGCGGGATTAACCGCTACACCGTTATAGACCATGATCCGGGAAAGATAAACAACCATCATTTTTTTGGACTGGGTGCTGTGATTCGCTATGGTTTTCGTCTGTCGGAACATTGGGTATTGATGCCACAATATCGGTTTTATTTAGGACTGACAAATGGATTTAATCATATTGAAGCTGCCATTAAATCCTACAGAAACCACTATGAAATCGGTATTTTAAAAAGATTTAAATAAGATCATTGGTATCCACTCATTTCCACGGATTACCTTCGGGCAAATAAAACTTAGACCTAAAAACGTTTAAAATCACCGGAATAAAAAACAACCCGACCATGACATCCCATGAACCACGAAACGCAAGCCAACCAACCTTATGGATATTGATGGTCATCGGGGCGATCGTCATCGGATTGTATCCCGGCATTTATTTTGTGGCAGACCGAAAATTCGGCTTGCTCAGCTCCAAACCAGAGATACTGCTGCAGCATATGGTGTGGAATATTGGGTTTTATACGCACATTCTGGCAGGTGGCGTGGCATTACTTATCGGGTGGGCTCAATTCAGTCTAAAGTTCCGGCAAAAATACCTGACCCTACACCGAAAAGCGGGTATACTTTATGTACTTGCTGCAGTATTGAGCTCCATTGCAGGCATTGGCATTGGTTTTTTTGCAACGGGCGGCTTAATAAGTGCTGCGGGATTTATCTTTTTGGGGGTAATTTGGTTCTACACTACTGTTCAGGCGTTTCTTGCCATTAAAAATAAAAATACTGTCCGGCATGAAATGATGATGGTCTATGGTTACGCTGCCTGTTTTGCTGCAGTGACCCTGCGAATCTGGCTCCCCCTGTTAATACTGGGTTTTGGCGATTTTTTACCAGCATATCAACTGGTAGCCTGGTTGAGTTGGGTGCCCAATCTTTTTGTTGCCTGGTGGATCAACCGAAGTATACGCCCTGTTCAAAGCTAAGGTATACATACCTAAGTTCTCAATTTATTCGACTTTAACCTCAAATTGTCATTTGGTTTTAATGAATGGATTCCTGAACAAGGTCATTCTATTTCGTGATGAAGGATGGGTAAATTTCCCCGGACAGCATGGTTAAGTAATAACATTGGTGCAAATGGTACGTGGCCAATACTGGAAAGATATAAGTATTTATATAAATGATGTAACATTACTTCTTCCATCAAAGGCCATCTTTGTAATGTCATTATATTTCACGGTTTTGTCTTCCAAATTTGGCATTGTAAAGACTAACATTTAAGTTTTACCTAAAATAACCTTAGCCTTTTACTGACAATTCCTGACTTTGTCTTTAAAAAATTCATTAGAAAATCAAGATAGAGTGTGGACTACTTTCAATCAGAGGTCTTGTCAAGTTTTACTTAAGGTTCTCAAAAAACAAACCAATACTTAAAGCTGGGTCATATTTATTTCAGTCGTCATTTTTTGTTCCGTTTAATTTAAAAAAGTGTGCCGGGACATTTGAATCTGGTAATGGACGACGGACTGTACTCCAGGCGCGGGTTTGCAAAACAGAAATGACTGATTAACAACAGATCAAAATGCCGGCAAATAAAATCATTGAATCATGAAAGAACTCGAAGATTACGCGTGGTTTCCAACCGTATTCAGAAATTTTCAAACCGAATATATAGGTTATCTGGTTGTGCAATTTAAGGTTTATGAAATATTTATCGAATACCTCAAGTCTCTGAAAATTACTGAACAAAAAATGACGGACCTTTGCTCGGGCACCGGTGCTCCGGCCATTGCCGTTTTCAAAAAAAGTCCGTTTTTCTCCCTGCTGACCCTCACTGATAAATATCCTGTTGCACTTGCCTTGTCCGATGGGGCGATTACTTATCCAAATCGAAGTACTGATGTACTGGAAATGGAATTTAATTCAGAAACCTGTTACACCATGTTCAATGCGTTTCATCATTTCAGTGCCGCAGAGCAAAAAGTACTGATTCAAAAAATGCAGCATTCCGGGTGTCGGGCCTTTATAGTGGAAATCCTTGAACCAAGCATTTTATGTCTTTTGAAGGTATTTTTCGCCACTACTATCGGCTATTTGCTGATCAGTCCCTTTCTCGCACCTTTTTCGTTAAAACGGCTGGTGTTTACCTATGTCATTCCAATCAATCTTTTTACCATTACCTATGACGGCATCATTTCTGTTTTTAAATCCAAATCGGCAGAAGAATACCAAACCTTATTTAAGGCCTCAAAAAACCCATTAAATATATTCCGACTTAAAGGCGGATTAAGTCCGCTGGTTGTCCTGCAAATAGAACCAAATACATGAAAATGCTGAACATTTTATGGCGATTCAGCAGACCCCATACCATAATCGGTAGTGCTATAAGTATCTTCACGCTGTATATGATTGTGTGTAACGAACAAAAAGTTCATCACATCTTATATTTGCTGATGGCTTTGGGGATAGGTATTTCCTGCAACATTTTTATAGTCGGAATTAACCAAATCGCTGACATTCGGATCGATATGATCAACAAACCGCATTTGCCTATACCGGCCGGAGTATTAAATGTGCAAGAGGCAAAGACCATTGTATTCACCTCAATATTTATTAGTCTGGGTCTGGCAATATGCATTAATCCTTATCTTTTTGGTATCATCCTCTTATCTGCTACGATAGGCTGGGCTTATTCCATGCCTCCTTTTTATCTCAAACAGCATCATATAACTGCCGCTTTAGCCATTTCTATTGTACGGGGTGTTTTACTCAATGCAGGCGGGTTTCTGGTATTCAATTTTCTGATCAACCATACCCTGGAAATGCCACAAAATGTACAGATACTCACACTATTTATCATAGCGTTCAGTGTAGTGATATCGTGGTTCAAAGACCTATCAGATGTAGAAGGCGATGCTGCTTTTCAAATTAAAACATTTGCCATTCAGTATACTTCCAAAGTGGCGTTGATAACAGGAAACATTGTGGTCGTTGTGGCGTATTTATTTACAATTTATATGAAATATACGGAATACAGGATTCAGGTCCATCCATCCCATGAAACACGGGTTCTTCTATATGGTCACATTGTATTGCTGGTGCTGTTTGTGGTAAATGCCTTTTCTATACGCATGGGTGCGTGTCAGTCCGTCAAAAGGTTTTACAAACGTTTCTGGTGGTTCTTTTTTACTGAGTATGTGTTGTATCTGCTTGCCTAGACCACGGCGACGTAACAATGAAGCTTCACGGGACGGAGGATAAAGATCGTTTTGATTTAAATCGCACTTTAATGTTTCCCATAAAATAAAATAATCAGGCCCAGTTGCTGATGCAAAAAGCTACCATGATTCCTTAGAATCTCTATTCAGGGCGCTAAAATTCTTCAAACCATATACTATGCCAACTTGCAGGTGCTCTCAACCTTGGGAAGTTCTCATGTAGAAAACGGGAAGCTATTTGCTTTTGAGGTTATTTTTTAAACATTAATCCAATATAGCGATGGGATGGCGGGGAGCAGTACGACCGCGATAGGGAAGGGTTCCAATATAGTGATGGGATGGCGGAAAACCATCCGATTGCGGGGAGGGGAAGTTCGATATTTACCGATAAAACAAGATTATATTTTATGTTTGCAGAAATATTCCAGAATTTTTAATCGCCTTATGCAACATAATGGGTTACATATTATATTTGTACATCAAAATACCGGCTATGGTGGCATGGGCGTTGCTGCGGGAAAATGCCGTTGCCGTCCTACCGATCATGTGGTAATGTATTGCTTTTACAGCGTTCATTTGATAAAGATATTTTAAACCAACTTTTAACCTTTTAATTATGGACCACAAAGATCAACAACAATGGCAATCAGACAGGTTGCTCTTTCTTGGCGTTTTGCTATTTTTATTTGGTTTACTCATTGGATTTGGCATACCCATGATGGCGAATCCGAGAATGGGTTTATCTGCGCATCTGGAAGGGGTGATGAATGGGATGTTTTTAATTGTTGCAGGTTTAATCTGGCACAAACTGGTTTTGTCTGCATTGTGGCAAACCACCACATTCCGGCTTCTGGTATATGGTTCATTTGCAAACCTGACGGCTGTATTGCTTTCAGCCATTACCGGTGTTGGTAAAATGATGCCTATTGCCGGTGGCAAAGAAGGCAATTCCCTGATTGATGGCATTATTTCATTTCTGCTTATCACTTTATCGGTGGCTATGGTACTGGTATGTATCCTCATGCTTAGCGGACTATACCGAATTATAAAAAAAGGAGCGATAAAAGGACATTAAATAGTTCATGAGAAATTATTTTTAAATTGTAATTGCGTCCATTATTTCACTCCAGTGACCCTACGTAAGATATGGGTTAAATATGTACCGGCGTTTCCGGGAGACTGTCAGGGGCTAACCGGATTTTTTTAAGTTGCTGTTGCGGTATTTGAATTTTTAATAAAAGTCTATTGCTGCTGTACAACTCAAAAACGGAAAACAAAGCCTTACAGATCATTAAACATGGCGTAAAAGGTGTTTTTAAATCATTTTTTATTGTATAAAATTGTTGGATCGAATGGTGTATTTGACTTTAATTTGCCGGAATACGTCCAAACGGAATTCCTGATACCATGTCAAATTTAAAATGTACATTGCAGCATATTTACGGTTTCGAGGCATGAAACATTTTTTTACATTTTGCTTTTTACTTTTACTTATTTGCCGTCTTGATTCGCAAAGGGCCTCATCTGTATCGCTGATTTCTGTGAATGACGGTTTATCGCAGGGAATGGTGTTTGACATATTGCAAAGTCGGGCCGGTTTTATCTGGATAGCCACAAAGGATGGACTCAACTTTCACGACGGTGTCCGTTTTAAAGTGTATTCGCCCGATCCATTCGATCCATTTGCCATAGGGGGCAGTGATATCAGAAGTTTATATGAAGACAGTTTCGGTCGTATCTGGGTAGGTATGACCGATAAAATTGATATTTATGATCCAACAAGTGGAAAGTTTTTCCATCTTAAAAAGCCGGCAGATGCCGGCATTTACTGGAGGGGGCCATTTATAACAGAAGTCCCAAAGGGAACATTCTGGATACTGGACAGAGGCCATATCCGGAAATTAAATCTGGCTGAAAACATATTGCAGAATGCTGCTGAAAGTGGAGAATCGGTGATTGATGTTCCTTACCAATCCATATCATTACCGCCATCCGATATGACGTCCTCTGAAAAAGTAGTGGCCCGGTGCAGGTTGTATACCCAGAATCAGAAGTTACTCATCGGAACCAATCAGGGTATTTACCAGCTGGATCCGACCAATGGGAAAATAGAAAAGCGCCAGGTAGTCAAAGGTGAAATACACAATATTATTCAGGATAAAACAGGCAGGATAATGGTGCGGCTGATTGAAAAATCGTATTCAAAATCGTCGCCACCGGAGGTATGGACAATGGTTAGCTGGAATGAAAATGCCGGTACGGGCAGGATACAATCGCGCATGATCTATTCCAAGATATTCAACTTTGATCACGAAGGGAATTTCTGGATCGTTCGCGAGAGGAACATTGAAAAATACCGTCCCGAAAAATTTCTGAACAATGAAGCTCCTGAAGTTCAATGGCCATTTGACAAGTCGGTGATGAACCACGAAGACTTTAAATTCCAGACATTTTTTTTCGACCGGAGCGGAATGCTTTGGGCGGGAACAAACGGATTTGGAATTTTCAAAATCAATCCTAAAAAAGCGACTTTTAACAGTTACCTGCCTAAAACCACGCAACGGATGATACTGGAAGACCCGCGGGGCAACCTGATCACCCTGGAAGATATTAAAACCCAATACCCTTCAAGCCGATTTGAGCATGGCGTGCCCAATACTTCCTTTACTCATGGAAATTTTGCTTTGGGAGAATTGTCTGTGGCCTTTGACGGGCAGGGAAATTGCTGGACCTATAAACATGGTGAAGCCAAGCTATACCGTACAGACGTGGTCACCCGGGAAAAAAGAGCTTTCCCATGGCAAGGGTTAGGTTTGTTTTTTGACCCTCACGGAAAGCTGCTGAGTGTCAGTGGTGCAGGGTTGTACCAGTTTGATCCTTCGTCGGAAAAACAATTATTTTTTCCATTTCGCGCTGCAATGGCTCAGGAAACAGAGTTTTCCCAATTTTTCTACAAAGACAAAGACTCCACGATCTGGATCTTTGGGTTTGAAGGGTTAATCCGGGCAACATCTACCGGAGGCAAATACCAATTCCAGTATTTTACAAACCGGCCTTCGGACCGCTCGACGTTGTCTTCCAATATAGTGATGAGTGTGGCAGATGACCCCCTTGAACCCAAAAAGTACTTATGGATAGGCACAAAAGGCGGGGGACTTAACCGCCTGGATAAGATAACCGGTAAATTCAAACAATACAAAACAGACCAGGGGTTACCTGATAATGTCATATACGGTGTGCTGGCAGAAAACGTATCTTTAACGGGAGGAACGTCGGGAAACCATATCTGGCTGAGTTCAAATAAAGGGCTGTGTCGTTTTCATGTGCGTGAAGAAACGTGCCGTAATTTCACTGTTGCCGACGGTTTACAGGATAACGAATTTAACAGTTCCAGCTATTTTAAAACAAGCAGCGGGGCGATGCTGTTTGGAGGGGTCAAGGGCTTGACGGTGTTTCATCCGGACAGCCTACATTTTAATGAAAATATACCACAAACACATATCGTCGGTTTGCGGGTGAATAACATCGCTCTTGATATTTCGGGAAAATCTTCTTTTTCTTTTTCATACGACCAGAACCTGCTGACTTTTGATTTTGCAGCGTTAGAATTTACCAATCCTGCCCAAAATCAATATCGCTACCAGCTGAAGGGTGTTGACAAAGACTGGGTATTTCTGGGCAATAAAAATTCGATCCAGTTTGCAAATCTGGCGCCCGGAAATTACACATTTAAAGTACTGGGCAGTAATAGTGATGGTGCATGGAGTGATCAAGCTGCGGAAGTACAATTTACGATTCGACCTCCCTGGTACGGTTCGTGGTGGGCCTATGGCTTTTATTTGATCATACTCGGTTTGGGTGGGCGGCAATATTACCGGTACCGGCTAAGTCAAAAACTAGAACATCAGGAAACATTGCGGCTTCGGGAAATGGATGCGTTTAAAAGTCGTTTTTTTACCAATATAACCCATGAATTCCGAACACCGCTGACGGTCATGCTGGGGGTTAGTGATCAGCTAAAAAAAGAAGAAAAAGACACCAACAAAAGGAATAAAATAGACCTGATTGAAAGAAACGGTGAAAACCTGTTAAGGCTCATTAATCAAATTCTGGACCTCACAAAACTGGAATCAAAAGCATTAGAACTTCATTATATCCAGGGCGACATACTGAAGTTTATCCGGTATATCACAGAAAGTATGCATGCCCTGGTCAATGCCCAAAACATACTGCTTCGCGTGGAAAGCAGCAGTTCAAAAATCATCATGGATTTCGATGCTGAACGCATTATACAAATCATGCACAATCTATTGAGTAATGCGATCAAATTTACGCCTTCCGGCGGGAAGGTGACGGTCACTATTGACACTGAAGGTGCGTGGCTGCTGGTGGCGATAGCCGATTCCGGGGCCGGAATACCTGAAGATGCCCTACCCCATTTATTTGAACGGTTTTTCCAGGCTAAAAATCAGGACCAGGCCCGTGCAGGCGGTACAGGTATTGGTCTATCCCTAACCAAAGAGCTGGTGAAAGCCATGGGCGGAGAAATCAGTGCAGAAAGTACTTTGGGCGAAGGCAGTATTTTCCGGATCAAGCTACCCATCACCCACCATGGCAAACCAGAAGAAAACTTAAAAGGCAACCATGCAGATCTGTGGAAAATACGGGAAAAAACAAACAATTTAGTTACAGTGAGTAAACCGTCGCCGCGTTCTGTACCGGCTTCTCATCCGGAAGATTCTCTTATACTGGTCATAGAAGACAATGCCGATGTATCAGCATATCTGGACTTGTGTTTACAAGGCCGATATGCGCTGGACTTTGCCTATAATGGAACGGCCGGCGTTGAAAAGGCGTTTGAGCAAATACCTGACATCATCATCAGCGATGTGATGATGCCCGGGAAAGATGGATTTGAAGTGGTTGATATACTAAAAAATGATGAACGAACCAGTCACATTCCCATAGTTTTGCTCACTGCAAAAGCCGATGTTCAAAGTCGACTTACCGGATTGCGTAAAGGGGCCGATCATTATCTTTCAAAACCGTTTCATCAGGAAGAATTGCTGGTTACCCTGGAAAATCTACTGGAACAACGCCGAAAGCTGCAAATAAAATATCAGCAAAAAGCTTTTGCTTCCGTGGCCGAAAAGGTGTCAGAAAAAAATATAGAAGATGATTTTCTGATCAAAGTCCGGGAAATCGTAGAAGCCAATTATATGGAAGAAAACTTTGGGCTTGCAGAGCTGTGTCAAAAAATGGGCATGAGCCGATCGCAGTTGTTTCGCAAAATGAAAGCACTAACCGATATAGGACCATCGGACCTCATTCGAAAACACCGGCTTAAAAAAGCTAAATCTTTGCTCGAAAGTGGCAGTGTGAATGTAGCTGAGGCCACCTGGAAAGTCGGTTTTAAAGATCCTTCCTATTTTTCAAAAATGTATCAGGAAGAATTTGGTGTTTCCCCGAGCGCAACACGCAAGTAGCTGATATTTGGGGAATAACCAACGGTAAGCTTCGCAGAAAAATACAAAATTACCTGTTTTTATTTATGGTTTGAAACCAGATTACCTGTTTTTGGAACAAAACTACCTGAACAAAACACCGGTGTCCATGTAACTTTGTGCTGTACTTATCATATAATAAAACAGGTATTATGTGGACGACTTTATTTATACCATCAGAATACATCACAGACATCAGCAGGGTATTTCTATCCATAAAAGAGATGCCTTACTTAAACCTGAACCAAAGTAATTCCGCTCCATTTTTGGGGGAGGTAGGACAATATGGTTTGTATGCCGTTTCCGGTCTTGTCGTCGTTTTGGGATTTACTGTTCTTTCCTGTATATATATTAGCTGCCGGTCTTGTATTGGAATACCTAAAAGCAGCCGGCATCAAAGCCCATTCCGAACATATTTCGTTTTGGGTTTAAGTATATATTGCATCAGCTGCGGGCATCACCAGTCAGCATACTATGGTTACGAAAACACACAAGCAACAGCAGAAAATGGGACATGTTCCATATCCCATCACTGCAAGCCGGGAAGTTTTGAACAATCTGACCGACAATATACCTATTATACGTATTCGTCAAACAGCCGTGAATACCATCATTTTCAACCCATCTGCGGTTGTTGTGGTAAAAAAATAGAAAAGCGCAAAAATTAAAGCATATTGCTAAAAACCAATATTATAAGTTAAAATCAACACCTTCAACCATCAAAATGAATTATCAAAATACCATTCAACCCGTCGAAGAAAATCAAAGGATAAAAACCATAGATATGCTGAGAGGCGTAGCGCTTCTTGGTATTTTACTGATGAATATTCCGGGGTTTTCCATGCCCAACTATTCATTTGAAAGTTTTAAGAATGATCCGAGCAATATCAATTTTTGGGTATATGCCGTTATATCTATCTTCTTCGAAGGTAAAATGCGGGCATTGTTTGGTTTGGTATTTGGAGCGGGGGTATTACTATTTATAGCCAACAAAAAAACGACCGGAAAGTCAGTGCACATTTTATTTTACAGGCGTATGTTCTGGTTGGTGGTTTTCGGGCTGATCCATGCGCATCTGATATTATGGATAGGTGATATTTTATACCTCTATGGGGTATGCGGCATGATTTTGTATCTTTTCCGTCATGTTCAGGCCAAATATCTGGTCATGGGCATTCCCATAGTTGCTCTGATGGATTTTACCGGAAACACCATTTTCTATAAAGACCTGAGAGAAAAAAGGCTCGATTATACAGAAGCTGTAAAAGCGCAAACGGCTAATCAGACATTGACCGAAGCACAAACAAAAGCACTTAGTGCATGGCGGGAGGTGGAAAAGACAATGATACCCAACCGGGAAGATGCCAAAGCCAATACAGAAAAAATGAAATCAGACTATTCTACTGTTGCCCAATATCTTAGACCGATGGCATTTGAAGGACAAACCAAATATCTTTTATTTTCACTGTGGGATTCACTGGCTTTGATGTTGCTTGGACTTGCCTTGTATAAATGGGGATTTATCACCGGATCGTGGTCAAATGCCGCCTACTGGAAAGTAGTTAAAGTTGGATATGGCATTGGCATTCCATTGGTCCTGTATAGTTTTTATTACAATTTTACTCATTTTTCCACCATGGAAGCCAATCTGGCCCGTATGGAAGTGACTCCGATAGAATGGTCGGGATTAATATATCCCTTCCAGCGGATACTGATTGTGCTGGGGCATGCCGCCGCATTAATACTTCTGTATAAATCAGGTATGGTACAAGGGCTGATGCACCGTTTGGAAGCGGTAGGGCGAATGGCTTTTACCAATTATATTAGCCATTCTGTGATTTGTACGCTTTTCTTTTTTGGTTACGGACTCAATTATTATGGCGAGTTGCAATATTATCAGATCTATTTTGTTGCTCTGTCCATTTGGCTAATGCAATTGATTGTCAGTCCAATCTGGCTCGAGCATTTCCGGTTTGGTCCGCTGGAATGGTTGTGGCGAAGTCTGACGTATTGGAAAATCCAACCCTTTAAAAGGGCATAAAAAATTTGAATCAGATAGAAGGATTGGTGGCGTGTTATAGAGATTCCAAAATTATTCCGTTATAAAACAAAAGCAATACATTTTCGAAATTTTATTACTATTTTTTAATCATAAATCAACTTTTTTAAAATGAACTTTAACAAAATTTTTTCTTTGATGGCCATTTGTATGGCATTAACCACTATTGGCTGTAAATCAACCACTAATGAAGCTGAAGTTAAAACTGATGAAGCGGCAGCGATGACCGACAGCAAGCCCGACATGTCGGCTATTAAGGCAGAAATACAGGCATTAAACAATGACTGGGCCATGGCGTCCAATGCCAGAAATGCAGCTGCAATTTTGGCTTTTTATTCAGAAGATGCCATAAGCATGCCTGCCAATAAGCCGACTTTAACAGGGAAAGCAGCCATTCAAAAAGACAGTGAAACCTGGTTTGACAAAAGCAAAGAGGGTTCAACCGTCAGTTTTGAGACCAAAGAAGTTTTTGGCGATGGTCAATTGGTTACTGAAATTGGGACTGTAACAACTAAGGATGCTTCCGGTAAGGTAATATATACCGGAAAATACATGTCATTATGGGAAAAACGCGATGGCAAATGGATTTGTATCAGGGATATCAGCAATGATGATGTAAAGGAAAAATAAAAGATAGTGCGCCGGTATGGTTAAAGCCATACCGGCTTTTTCTATTATAAAAATACAACGATCAAAAAGGGTATCCGGAATAAGAGAACCCAAATGCTAATAATTAAAATTACCATTAAGGAGCGCCAAAATTATTTGTTGCAATATATGATAATCTCCAATTTTATCCATAGCTCTATTAAGTGATCTGCATTGGCTGTACCATTCAAAAAAAAAGTTCGAGGTTATCTTCCATTTTTGGTAGCGTTTCCCGACAGAAGCAGATAAACATATTATTCAATTCAAAATAAAAATCAAGCAAAATATGGAACGAAGAAGTTTTTTAAAAAGTACGGCCCTTTCAGCCATTGCCATCAGTGCATCCGGATTTGTACATTTTGACGGTAAACGATATGTCGGCGACTGTGAAACGACGTCCGATGTTTTAGGACCGTTTTACCGACCTGAAAGTCCGGTGAGGCAAAATTTGGTTATTACCGGTGAGAAAGGTGATCCGATCGAATTGTTTGGAAAAATAATTCACGATGATTGTATCAGTCCATATAAAAATGCCAAAATAGAATTATGGCATTGTGATGGCAATGGTAATTATGACAACGAATCTGCAGCATTCAGATACCGCGGCACCACGTATTCGGATGCCTTTGGAAATTACTCTTTTAAAACCATACTACCTGTGCCCTATGGCAGCGGGGAAAATTTCCGACCTGCCCATTTTCATCTCATGATCACCGCAGAGGGATATCAACCTCTGGTGACTCAACTTTATTTCAAAGGAGACCCGTGGATTGAAAAGGACAGCAGTTCCTCCTCTCCAACTGCTGCAAAAAGGATACTACAGGTGCAAAATCTAAAAAACGGAGCAAAAAAAGTAGAATATAATGTCAGCATGGCTAAAAAGCTTGCTGTAGAATCTTCGGCTGCGGACCGATTGGTTGGTCACTATGTCCAGGAGAAAGACAGTTCAAAATCCATGGATATCTTTAAAAAAGATCATCAGTTGTGGATGAAAAGCGAACCATTTGGTCTTAATTTTGAATATGGTGGTAATAACACATTTTTTTTACCCGGCATGCCTCCTGAAACGTTATCCTTCGTGTTTGAAATCATGGCATCGGGTGTTGTCAAGTTGACAGAAACCTTTGTTAATGATAAAGGAGAAAAAGAAATCACCCATTACAACAGATCAAAATAAAAAGCCCAAAAGGTAATTTGCTATAGTTAAATGCTGTTGAGACGATTCACCGGGTTGTCACCCTTTGAGCTATTTCGTTTATTCTTTTAGCATTGATCGTGTAATGCAAATCAATCGAAATACAAAAAAAATACCGGAGTGCGCTAATGTTCATTGTTATTGCATTGAGTCACCAGAAATCTCCGGTCATTAAATTTTTATGATCCGGTTTTAACGATGCCGTGGTGAAAAAATAAAGTTTATATTTGCAGTGAAGGGAAAGCAGGTTTAGTGAAAAAACTTCCGGTAAGCAGGCGCCAAATTCCAAAATAGTGATGGGATGTTGGAAAGCCATGCGACCTTGAGAGGGGAAGTGCTCACACTTAATTAAATAAGCGTCGAATTCACGTTAAATATAAAAGTCATTCAGCAGATCAATACATCCAGAATATATGAACGTCATACCACATCTATTTCTGATATTCCATTTGAGTTTATTTATTCCTATTTTTACCCTTTGCGGTCAACAAGCACGTCCTTCAATTCCGTATTATACTCAGGGCAATTCTAACCGTACTGCTGCTGAATGGGAAGCCGCCAAAGGAACAATGATCGTTTGGCCGTTATGTGTGCCATACAAGCTGGTTATTGAGCTCGCCAAAGACAATCACCTCTATACCCTGGTCGAAAACCAATCATCAAAAGATGAGGCGGTGATGTGGTATAACAAATGGGGTATTGACAGTACAAAGGTCACTTATATTTTTGCCCCGCAGGGAATCGATGCATGGTGGACAAGAGACTGGGGACCCAGTGCTGTATTTACACCTGAGGGAGACATGAAACTCGGTGACGGCAAGTATATTTATGCCACACCGGCTACGGGATTAAGCTGTGAAGATACACTTCAATTTATCTATAAGGATAAAAACGGTCAAATCATTCAGACTGAAACTGATGATCAGGCCACATTACCACTGGGGCAAGGGTTGCAAATTCCAGTCTTAGATCTTCCGTTTATAAATACAGGTGGCAATGTAGCGACAGATGGTTTGGGTACAGCCTTTTCTACGTGTATCCTGCTGAATGAAAACAAATATTACGGGAAAGATTCCGAACAGTTTTTTAAAATGAACCGGGAATTGCTGGGATTTCGCACCTATCATATACTTTCCAATTTTGAAAAAAGAGGCATACAACATGCGGATTGTTATATGAAACTGCTGGATGAAGAACGCATATTGGTAGCAGCGCCTCCCAAGGATCATGAATTATATGCCATTTATGAAAATATTGTTGAAAATGAATTAAAAAAACTCACTACGGTGTATGGGCGACCATATGAAATTCACAGAATAAAAACCGGTAGATTTCATGGTGAGCGGCTGGCAGCATACACCAATTCCATCATCGTAAATAAAACAATATACGTACCCTTATTTCAAATTAATGAAGATGCTGAGGCATTGGAAACGTGGCGAAAAGTGATGCCCGGCTATACGGTAAAGGGATTTACCTTTGCTTTGAAAGATGAGCTAATCGTAAGTACCGCATTAAAAGCGCATTATCAGGAATACGGCTGGAATGACGGTGATGCCCTGCACTGCCGAACGCGGGCCATCTGGGACGATCACATGTTGTATATCACTGTAAAAAGGCTTACCTCAAAAGTGGATAAGGACGAGCCTTTGACTGTATACGCTACGATCATTGATTACAGTAAATCCGGATTGGTGCATCATGCTCAAAAGTTATTCTGGCGGGAGAAAGGGACACTGAAATGGAACGAGGAGGCACTGCTTCAGGCAGATGAGGAAACCCATTTTTATGCAACCATTCCATTTAAAGCCAGTTCCGGAGTGATCGAATATTATATATTAGCTTCTTCCAAATCAGGGAGAACAGAAACTATGCCGCGCACGGCCCCTCAGGGATATTATACCGTAGAAAAGTAGGTTTTCGGATAAAACGTTTTAACTCATTTCAATTCCTGTTTATTGATACAACTGTCCATTAAACCATTGAACACTTATTAATTTAGATACATTTCAAGTTTGCTGCTTTCATACAGGGATAGCCCAGTTGATTTGATGTCCCCAGGTTTGTTAAACCCAGATAAAACATAAACCAGATGGCCCTAAATCAGGAATTATAAAAATATTGTAAAAGGGGAATTATAAATTTTCAGGCTCCCCGGGTCATTTTAATACCAGATACAGGTACCGGTAAAAAATGGACCATATTACTTTAAGGGAAGTTTAGTTAACAACAATTGCCGGACTTTGGCTTCTTATAACCCAGCATATACAACAATAACTCATTCAGGTTTTTCAATTAGTATCTCTTCCTCTTCTTTGCGCAATAAAAAAGTTAAAAATGAATAAAAGATTACGGCAGCAAGCAAAATAAAATAGTAGGTAAATAATCTCCAAACGGACACCACCAGATAGGTGATATCATGGGGAATACTTTTGCCGAAAATCAATAAAAAAGAAGCTTCAGCCCCTCCGGATGCCCCGGGGGTAGGAATAAATAGCATGGTTACATAGACAACCCACTGGCGGATATAAATCTGAACCAAATTAAAATCTACATTAAAGGCATGAAGAATAACTAACAGCACCGAAAATTTGGACATCCATTGTAAAAACAGCACGGTGATACCAAGCAGCATTCTGAGTTTGCCATGCGAAAGGGCAAATCTAAAATTTGCTTTCATATCGATCATACTTTGGGAAAAATTGCTTCGAAAGGTATATATCTTTTGTTTAAATTTTTCGGGCAGGTAATGCATGATCCGAAATGCCACCGGAATTTTCCTTTTTCTCAACAAATATATGTAGGCTGCCACCAGCAGTCCAAAGCCAATAATATATAATTTATATTCCAGTACAAAAGCGGAAAATTTTACCCAAATTGACGTTATCAGTCCTGCGGAAAAAAAGGCTGCCAGGATTATTCCGGTTGTATAAAAAACAATATCTTCAATAATACCATAACTCAGCATAAAACCAACACTACCGGACTTAAACCCGCGGTTGAGCAGTAATCCTGCCTTAACAGGTGCTCCGCCTACGGCGGTCGGGCTAAGTGCCGATGCAATGTCAGCGGTGATGACTACCCTCAGGGCGTCGGCAAATTTTATTTTTTCCTTAAGAAAGCTGGACCACATCACTACCCTTGCCGCATAACCGATCCACGGGAAAATCATAAGTACAATAATCAGTGCGACGTGAATATAACTAAGCCTTGTGAGGTAACTGAGCAAACTCCTTTCGGTCGTAGACAAAACAAAGATGATATGTCCCAAAACACCCAAACTTATAAACAGAATGAGCCTGTTAATTATAGTTTTAAAGTTAAGTTTTGAGGTAGACATAATAAATCTGATGTACTAAAATGAAGGGGTAAATGTAAATAAAATATACAAGCCTAAAGTCATTTTTATGACAAACTATGATGATTTCAGTCATACAAAGCATGATTTGACAATAAAAATAAGTCATGGCTGGTTTAATTAAACCCTGATGTTTTATCTTTGGGCCAAAGGGATGTAATAATGCTGTACTTTGTGAAATCTTTTAATAATCAGCAGAACTTAGAACTTTGAATATTGTTATTAAATAAAACTTATAATGGTGCAACGCCTTTTATATAAAATTTTGGTTATTTCTATTTTGATGGGCACATTTGCAATTCAAGAGGCAAAAGCATTGCACATTATCGGAGGAGATGTTGTCTATAAGTGTATAAAGCGGGATACGGCGAAAAATGAAATTACCTATGAAATTACTTTTACGATGTATCGTGACAGTAAAAGTAATGGTGCCCAGTTTGACGATCCTGCCAGTTTTGGTATATATCGCGGAAGTGGCAGCAATTGGGTTTTTGTGCGCACGGTGGCTAATATTCGGGTGCAGGAAGTAAAAGACATTGATATTGTGACCAGCAACCCATGTATACTTGTACCAGTAAATGTCGGCGTGCAAAGTGGAAAGTATGTATTTCAGGTTAAATTGCCGATTATCACCCAAAGTTACCTCATTTCCTTTCAGCGATGTTGCCGAAACAATACCATTCTGAATCTGGTAGATCCCGGAGGAACAGGGGCTGCATTTACAACAGAGATCACAGCCGAAGCCCAAAGCACGTGCAATAATAGTCCAACATTTAAAAGTTTCCCTCCTGTTGTCATCTGTGTTAACCGACCTATCAATTTTAACCATTCAGCTATTGATGTGGATGGTGACAGTCTGGTTTACGAATTTTGTGCTCCTTTAACCGCAGGTGGCACAGATGGAGCGACCACTCCGGGAAATCCGGCCTCGTGTACCGGGGTAACTCCAAGTCCGCAAAACTGTCTCCCACCCTATGATGAAGTGACCTTTGGAACTCCCAATTTTACCTATTTAAGGCCAATGGGTGGAAATCCGGTTGTAACCATTAATCCGGTTACCGGAATTATTGAGGGATCTCCCAATATTCTGGGACAATATGTGGTTGGCGTTTGTGTAAAAGAATATCGGCAAGGGAAGTTGATTGGCACCTTACGGCGTGATTTTCAGTTTAATGTGACCACCTGTGAAGTTGCGGTAACTGCAGATCTGAAAGCGTCGTCAAAAACGCAGAATGAATACAATATCAACAGTTGCGGGGATTTTACGATCGATTTTCTCAACCTGAGCACGGATGTTCGCTATATTCAAAATTATTACTGGGAATTTGACATTAAAGGGAAAACTGAAATTTATAATACCCGAAATGTTTCCGTTACGTTTCCCGGATTGGGCTCATACAAGGCCATTATGATCCTGAATAAGGATATACCCGGTTTAGCAGAATGTTCGGATACAGCGACCATCACTGTTAATGTTTATCCCTCCATAAAAGCCAATTTTGATTTTACCTATGATACCTGTGTTGCGAATCCTGTCTTATTTCGGGATAAGTCGATCAGCGGGGCGGGACCAATTCTGAAATGGAACTGGAACTTTGACGGAGAGGGGCAATCTCAAAGTCAAAATCCTGCTTTTGAGTTTGAAAAACCCGGATTAAAAGCTGTTCGATTGATCGCCGAAGATGTCAATAAATGTAAAGATACATTACAGCTCAACGTCAATTATTTTCCTGTGCCATCTCTGATCATCATAGAACCAAATACATTTACCGGTTGTCAGCCGGCCAGTATATATTTTGATAATCTAAGCACACCCATTGATGATACCTATACTATGGAATGGGATTTTGGTGATGGGAATACGAGTGACAAGATCAGCCCGACCAATGTATATACCGAAACCGGAACCTATACGGTCAGTTTAAAACTCATATCGCCCATAGGATGTGAAACAGCCAAGACCTGGCCCAATCTGATTAAAGTGGTGCCGAGTCCCAAAGCCGGCTTTTCGTTTACGCCGGAAAAGCCGGATCTTTTTAATAACAATGTTTCATTTAAGGACGAATCTGAAGGTGCTGTAGCATACTTGTGGAAATTTGATTCTTTGGGTGTTTCCCTATTATCTAATCCTACTTTTACATTTAAGGATACCGGCACGTTTACTGTACAGCAGATTGTACTCCACCCTTCCGGTTGTTCTGATACTGCTTATGCTCAGATACCTATATATCCGCTGATCAATTTTTTTATGCCCAATGCCTTTACTCCCAACAATGACGGATTAAATGACGAGTTTATTCCAAAAGGTAGTTTCCTTGGTTTGCGTTCCTATTCTTTTACTATCTGGAATCGTTGGGGAGATAAAATATTTTCCACCAGTGATTATCAGGTCGGATGGAACGGACAACGAAACAACACGGGTGAAGTTGCATCACCGGGTGTTTATGCCTATCTTATTGAATATGTGGATGCACTTGGAAAACAACAAACCAAAAAAGGGTATTGCACTTTGATTCGGTAGGGTTTATACAGTCATCCGGAATTTCCACTTTCTATTCAAATAGATGACAGTGGACAACTGTTATAGCTATCAGGTTTTAGAGCCAATTCCACTTTACTTCATTCGTTACTGCGTTTTGGTATGAAGCTATGATTATTTTAAAAACCTTTCGGGCAATCATCTATCTCATACCCATTAAGATGCTTCCCATATAAATTGGAAAGTTTTAATTTAAAGTACTTCAATACCTGAATAAATTTCTAAGCGGCAGGTTAATCTAAAAAACCTGTTACATCAACCAGTTATCGTTTATTCATCGTGAACGGGATTAACACGTTCCTGCCAATAGCTTTATTCATTCCGGGCACTTTTGATTTTTGAAAATGTTGCCTTAAAAGGTGTTCTTTTTTCTTCCCTTATTAAGGTCGCTTTATTCAATGGCGCATCCGGGAAAAAAATATCTGTCATAGTACATAGTCCCTCATCCGCGAACAGTTCCACTGAGGCATGATCGATATACATCATCATTTTAACTGAATCCTGAATTCCCTGAGACTGGCCGAAGTGTTTTTTCGCAAAATCCGGATTAAACGAGGCTTTTCCGGCATGTGTCCGGTCAACAAAATAGTTATTTTTAACGGCATCGAAACCCACATCCAGATATTGGCCCAAATCATTAGAAAAGCGCACAAAAGTTGTTCCTGTGCCTTTTTTTAAAAACGACAGATTCAGCTTCGCAATTTGGATATTTTCATATAAAACAACGTCATCGTTTGAATTCATATCATTCACATTTTGGGGTGCATCTTCCAATAAAGCCAACTCCCTTACAGGCAATGTACTCAGGAAATAATTATCCCCTTCTTTTACTAAACGAAGTTCCCGAGGCAATGTCATTGCGCTTCGCCATTTCACCGTGGGTACCTGTTGGGCATATTGCCAATTGGACATCCACCCCAAAGCAAGTGTACGTCCATCTGTTATGTTTGACCAAGTGACCATGGCATAGTTATCCGTGCCGTAATCCAGCCATTTTTGGTTTAAAGGATCGCCTATAAACGTATTTCCATCAAAGTTTCCGATAAAATAACTTGTTGCTGTTCCCCCATTTGGCGCCTGTTGCTGAATGCTTGTAATCAGTACCCATTTTTCTTCCTTGCTGCCTTCTACGTTCATTGGGAACAAATCCGGGCACTCCCAGAGTCGTTTATCTCCCGGAATTCCAAACGAGCCGGTTTTGGACCAGGAAATCAGATTGGGTGAAGCATAAAAGAAAACCTTATCGTAGACAGCCAGAACCATAATCCATTTATTTGTTGGTTTGTGCCAAAAAACTTTAGGGTCACGAAAATCGCGAACACCCGGATTTTTAATTACCGGATTTCCGGTATATTTGGTAAATGTTCTTCCATTGTCGTTTGAAAAAGCAATGGACTGATATTGAAAATCGGTCCTGCCTTTTTTCTCCAATTCCGGGTTATGGTGTGTAAAAATGGCAATCATCGGGTCTTTCCCGTTCTTGCCAAGTCCGCTTGTATTTCCTTTATCAATAACTACACTCCCGGAAAAAATGTATCCCAAACTATCGGGGTACAAAGCAACCGGCAATTGATGCCACCGAACCAAATCGGGGCTTACTGCATGCCCCCAATGCATGGGACCCCAGACTATGGAATCAGGGTAATACTGGTAAAACAAATGGTATTCACCATTGTAAAAAACCATTCCATTCGGGTCATTCATCCACATAGAATCCGGTGTAAAATGAAATTGCGGCCGGTGTTGGTCATTTTCCTTAGGGTCGGATTGTTCCTTTGAATCGTTCGTCACCTTCGCCTTGCATGCGAGCAACAAGGAAAGTAATACAATGAAACACATTTTACCAGTTAAATCAAAAAAAATCATATTTCTCCTGTTTAAATAACAAAAAGATAATTTAGACATCAAATCAAAAATAGTAATTATCTATCTTAGAAAAATCAATTGAATAAAAAATATACTTATTTACTATTCAAAACCTTGTAATGAAGCTGTACCAATCCTGATTCAAATGGTTTGGATTCTAAAAGTTGTAAGTTGAAATCAGAGGACAGATGATCAAAAAGTCTGGTTCCCTGTCCCAGTAAGACAGGAATAACAGAAATAATTAATTCATCAACCAAAAGTTCGTTTAACAATAAGCAAACAATCTCAGCACCTCCATCACAATAGATATGTTTGCCAGGTTCATTTTTCAGGTCTCTAATCAGCCCGGTCAGTGGTTCAGAATAATAATTAATATAGCCCTCCGGGTTTTTAATTGTTCGGGTTATTACATATACTTTTTTACCAATATAAGGGTTTTGGACTCCCAAAGAACAAATCTTTTCAAATGTTTTTCTACCAACAATAACTGTATCAATCGTTGAATAAAACAATTCATAACCATAGTCCTCCCCTTTTGTTTCGACTGAAGATAAAAATGACAAATCATCATCGGGGCCTGCGATATACCCATCCAGACTCATTGCAATAAAAACCATTACTTTGCGATGTGTGGTCATATACATTTAAATTTAAACACAAAAGAGCAAGCTGATATGTTGTCGGCAATGATTTGGAAACTCTCGTGATTCTGTGCCCCGTGACTTTTTACACCAATGTTAATAACAAAGGATCTCAAAACCTAAGCACCTCCCGAACTATATTGTCAAGCATACTACATTTTTTGAAGACCACGAGGCCAAAAGGTAAGGAGCGGTCAAAACTCGTGTATTAACTCAAATTTTGACCTCTCCATAACTATTCTTCTCCCAGTCCAGCCAAATCCAGAATAAAGGCGTATTCCATGGCTGTTTCCTTAAGTCTTTTAAATCTTCCAGATGCACCTCCGTGACCGGTATCCATATTACAATACATCAGTAACGGGTTCTTATCTGTTTTTAATTCGCGCAATTTAGCCACCCATTTTGCAGGTTCCCAGTACTGGACCTGAGAATCCCAATAGCCTGTGGTTACCAAAGCTGCAGGATATGCTTTAGGTTCAACATTGTCATAGGGAGAATAAGATTTCATATATTCATAATAGACCTTATCCTTGGGATTGCCCCATTCATCAAATTCGCCCGTAGTCAGTGGTATACTTTCATCGAGCATTGTTGAAACTACATCAACAAAAGGAACGGCAGCAACCACGCCTCTCCAAAGATCAGGACGCATATTCATTACAGCGCCCATCAATAATCCACCAGCGCTTCCGCCATTGGCAAACAGTTTATCTTTGGCTGCATATCCTTCTTTTACCAAAAAGTCGCCGCAATCGATGAAGTCAGTAAACGTATTTTTCTTTTTAAGAAATTTTCCATCTTCATACCATTGCCTTCCCATTTCCTGTCCACCTCTGATGTGGGCGATAGCGAATGCGAATCCTCTGTCGAGCAAACTTAAACGGGCCGATGAAAAATAAGGGTCCATGCTATAGCCGTACGAGCCATAGCCATATAATAAAACAGGTCGTGTACCGTCCTTTTTATATCCTTTTTTATACACGATCGATAGTGGTACCAGGGTACCGTCGGTTGCTGTGACCATTTTTCGTTCAGAGACATATGATTCGGGATGAAAGTCGCCGATGACTTCCTGTTGTTTCAGCAAGGTGAGTTTTTTTGTTTTTACGTTATAATCATAGGTTGTATTGGGCGTGGTCAGGGAAGTGTATTCCAATCGCAGCAGGTCCGTTTCGAAATCGGGGTTTATTCCTGTTCCTACTGTATAGGACTCTTCTCCAAATTCAACATAAAACTCATTTTTCCCATCCCAGGGACGAATGCGCAATTGCGTAATACCGCCTTTTCTTTCTGATATGACCATGTGGTCTTTAAACAAATCAATACCTTCAATATAGATATTCGGATCATAAGGCATGAGGTCTTTCCAATTTTCTTTTGATGTGGCGGATACGGGCGTCACCATAATTTTAAAGTTCTTCGCCTCATCTTTATTGGTGTGGATGTACCAATTGTCTCCATAATGATCGATATTAAATTCAAGTTTACGTTCTCTGGGTTGAAACACTCTAAATTCACCGGTCGGATTATCGGCCTCCAAAATCCGGTATTCATTGGATAATGTTGCAGAAGAGGCAATGATCAGATATTTTTTAGATTTAGTTTTATAGACATATGTACTGAACGTCTCATCTTTTTCGTGGAAGACCAATTTGTCTTGTTTGACCGGGGTGCCCAGGGTGTGTCTAAATATCTGATATGACCGGAGCGCCGCATCCTGTTTGGAATAAAATACGGTTTTATTGTCATTGCCCCAGGTGATACCACCTGTAGTTAACGGAATTACGTCAACCAGGTTCTGACCGCTAACCAGGTCTTTAAACCGAATGGTATATTGTCTTCTGCTTACAGTATCTTCCGCATAGGCCAATATTTTATTATCCGGGCTAACAGATCTGCCACCCACTGCAAAATACTCATATGGTTTTGCCAATTCGTTTACATTAAGCATTATTTCTTCGGGGGCTTCCAGGTTGTCTTTTTTCCTGCTATGTATGGGATATTCTTTCCCCTCTTCATATCTCGTGATGTAGAAGTATCCATTATCTTTGTAAGGAACGGACATATCTGTTTGTTTGATCCGACCCTTAATTTCTTCAAACAGGCGATTTTGAAAACTGTCTGTATGTGCCATCATTTTTTCGCGGTAATCATTTTCCGCATTCAAATAGTCCAGGACTCTTTGCGTTTGTGCATCCGGTTTTTTTGCATTTTTTTGTTCATCCGATAAGCGCATCCAAAAATAATTATCCTCTCTGGTGTCTCCAAACATGGTGTGTTTGTGCAAAATTTTCTCTGCCTTAGGCGGTGTGATATCTGTTTTTGTCATTAGAATACTCTCTTTATAAACCATATCCGTAACAGATTCTTCATTTTTATGGTTACAGGATTGCAGTACAAAAATAGTACCTGTAAGTAAGATCAAAAACTGTTTTACAAACATGGGAAGTGATTTAAAAATTAACAATATTATTGCACCAAAAGTATCTTTTTAATTCGAGTAAATTAAAGATTTAATACAAAAAGAGAAAAAAAACCGATATTTTGTGCTCAAATGAAGTTGAGTACCTCATATAAACAGATCCTGTCATTATCTGTACCGATAATGCTGGGAAGTGCAGCACAAAACATCATTGTGCTCAGCGATAATGTTTTTCTGTATCATTATCATTCTGTAGATTTTGCTGCTGCGGGCTTAGTTGGTGTTTTTTACCTTATCATTGCCAGTATTGGCTATGGATTTTCGCGAGGTGGTCAGATCATCATTGCCCGGCGCAACGGAGAGCACAATTACGAGGGTGCGGGTACTGATTTTCAGGCCTTATTTATATTTGAGCTGGCCCTTTCTATTGTATTATTTTTACTCCTACAAAATTATAGTTCTAATTTTTTTAGCATATTTATCAAAAACCCCGAAATACTTCAAAAGTGTATTGGGTATATCGGTCCGAGGAGCTGGGGTGTATTTTTTAGTTATCTAGGCGTTTCATTGATCGCATTTTACACCGGAATTGCCAATACAAAATTTATCATTTACGATACCCTGGTATTGATCATCGTAAATCTGGTACTGAACTATATTCTGGTTTTTGGAAAATTCGGATTTGAGCCCATGGGAATAGCAGGTGCTGCTCTTGCCAGTACATTGGCTGAGGTGGTTGCCTTTATCGTTTTTATTGGCTATATGATATGGGACAAAGGAAACAGGAAATACCATTTACTGAGTGTTCACAAGCTGGTGACCAAGGACTTTAAGAACATGTTCAGTATTTCATCGCCGATTGTATTTCAGTCAATTCTTGGTATAGGCTCGTGGTTTTTATTTTTTAGTTTTATTGAAAATGTCGGAAGTCATGAATTAGAAATATCCAATTTATTGCGTACTGTATATCTCATTCTTTCCATTCCATGCTGGGGGTATTCAGCAGGTATCAATACGCTTGTCAGCAATTTTATCGGGAATAAAAAAAGACAGGCAGTACTTCCGTTAATTCTAAAAACTACAAAATTGAATTTGCTCTCTACCATGCTCATTTCATTGCCTGTCCTGATGTTTCCGGAGTTCTTCCTTTACCCTTTATTTGGAAGAGATGATATGTCACTGATACTTAATGCCAAACCTTACATGATGATGGTTTTTGTTATTCTGATGACCTTTGGTACGGGCGGGATATTTATAAATGGTTTGATCGGCACCGGGCATACGCAAACTGCACTACGAATTCAAACCATTTTTACCATATTTTATATCGTATACAGCTATCTGATGATCAAACAATGGTATTTTGGTCTTAACTGGGCCTGGGCTGCCGAGATATTCTACTGGGGTGGTATCACTATCATGTCGTTTTTGTATCTGAAAACAAAAAAGTGGCATTTTTTAAAATTTTAATCGTTCAACAACTCGTTTTCATCTAATTAAGCGTAAGGATAAAAAAACAATTTACCTTAAATACCTATTAATAATACAATAACCTTTTTACCCAAATAAAACTTATCAAACCCTTAAAAAGTGATGTAGCATGCAGAGAATATTTTTTCACGACAAAAACCCCAACAAAAGAGACCTTAAAGAAGTGGCTGATCGGATCAATAAAGGAGATATCGTTATTTTTCCAACAGATACCATATATGCCTTAGGTTGTTTAATGACAAACAGGTCTGGAATAGAACGCATATGCCGAATTCTAAATAAAAAAGAAAAACAGGCTAAAATGTCATTGATTTGTCCTAATATCAGTGTGATATCCCAATATACAACACAAATAGACAACGATGTATTTAAGGCCATGAAACGGTATCTTCCCGGTCCGTATACGTTCATCCTGAACTCCAATAATTATGTTCAAAAATTCTTTAAAAATAATAAAGAGGAGATTGGGGTACGTATACCTGAAAATGAAATTTTAAATGGTTTACACGAATTTCTGGATGCACCTTTGATTTCAACTTCACTAAATACGGAAGACGGCATTCAAAAGTATTATACAGATCCGGATGAAATTGAAGATGTGTTTAAACACAAAGTCGATATACTTATAGATGGCGGTGCCGGTGATCATGCTGAATCCACCGTACTGGACTGTACCGGAGAAACCATTGAAATGGTCAGGGAAGGTAAGGGAGAAGTAGATTAAGCAGTACCTCAATTCTGCAGCATCTATTTTTATTGCGAAAAGTTATTGGCAGACTAAATTTAATTAATCTACCAATAACTTTTCTCTATCCAACTGCTGCTGCTTTATGTTGGCAGGAATCGTTCTGAATTCGTATTGCTGATTTCTCAATTGCGGAACAAAGCCAGCTTCTTTGATGGCGAGCTGAATGCCGTCAGCAGTAAACCTAAAAGCAGCACCTGCTGCTGAAACTACATTTTCTTCAATCATAATGCTTCCAAAGTCATTTGCACCGGCATGAAGGCAAAGCTGGGCTACTTTTTTACCCACGGTAAGCCATGAAGCCTGAATATTTTTGATATTTGGCAACATAATTCTGCTCATTGCAATCATTCGGATGTACTCATCTCCAGTACATTGATTCCTTGCTCTTTTCAGTTTTTTAAGAATGGTATCTTCATCCATAAATGGCCAGGGAATAAACGCCAGGAAACCTTTTGCATCTGCCGGTTTTTCACTTTGTACCTGACGCAGTGCCACAAAATGTTCCATACGTTCCATATTGGTTTCAATATGGCCAAACATCATGGTTGCGGAAGTTGTGATGTGCAGTTTATGCGCCGCCCGCATCACGTCCAGCCATTCCTGTCCTCCACATTTTCCTTTAGAGATCAATCTTCTAACTCTGTCGTCCAGAATTTCTGCGCCTGCACCGGGCAAAGAATCCAATCCTGCATTTTTAAGCGCCAACAACACTTCCGTGTGGCTTGATTTCTCCAATTTGGTAATATGTGCTATTTCCGGAGGACCGAGGGCGTGTAATTTAAGATTTGGATAAAGGCTTTTTAATTCTTTAAATAAAGTCACATAATAGTCCAGGCCTAAATCCGGATGATGACCGCCCTGCAGCAATAATTGTTCTCCACCTAAAGCAAACGTTTCCTCAATTTTTTGTTTGTACTCCTCTATTGAAGTCACATAGGTTTCTTCATGCCCTGGTCTTCTATAAAAATTACAAAACTTACAATTGGCGATACAAACATTGGTGGTGTTTGAATTTCTGTCGATAATCCAAGTGACGTGATTTCCGGGGACGTGGTGTTTTCTAATCAAATTACCCACATACATCAAAGCTGGTGTAGGTGCATTTTCAAATAGAAATAGCCCTTCTTCGGCAGAAAGAAAATCCAGATTAATGGCTTTCTGTAATAAATCATTTATATTGTATTCCATACCGGAATGATTTATGTTCCAAACAAAATTGACCTCAGATAGTTGAGTGTCTATATTAAAAACTAAAGCAACTACTCCTTTTTATTTTGTGCTTTTAAAACATTGATACCAGATTCATTCACTTCGATCAGATCTCCACCCTGGTATAAAATATATTTGAGTCCCGGTTTATTCATTTCGGGTGGAAAAGCTAGTATCAGTTTTTCTTTGAACTTGACTGAATAACTCCTCAGACCGGTTGAAGTATAATAATAGACATTTCTACCATCAAACTGAAAAGATCTGATGTCTTTCGCTTCATAATGGTACAGGTATTGTCCCAGGTTGTCAAAAAAGTAAAACCCTTTATTTCTGTCACAAAGGACGACATAATTTCCCTTCTCTTTAATATCCGAAATTCTGACATTAGTGAGGCCAAAATCGTTAACATTCGACGATTCTGTCAGTATACTTCCATTATCTTTAATTTTGAGAAGTTTGAATTGAGTAGGGTCATAAATCCATAAATTACCATCGTTTGTTACACCACAAGCAGTTATATCTGAAAACTTATCAGCCAGATTTAATTCATTGATGACGGAAAGGGTGTTGTCAAAAATTTTCACCTGATTGAAGTCGTCATAAAACGCAATTATTTTTAAGGGGTTAGTCACGTCCAGCGATGAAATTGATCCACTTTTTTTATTGGCAAACCGGTATTGTTCGCTTAAATCAGGTTTGTAATTTATAATTACATTATTTTGATTTACTGCATATATACGTCCCAGGTTATCCACTTCCACCAATCTAGGAGATACATTTATATTAAAATTATATTTCGTTTTGGCTTTATCCTGAAGATTGCCATTTTTAACAGCGCAGGAAACCAAAGTGAAGATGTATAAGAGCAAACAAATACTTATTTTAAATAATTTAATATTCATATTCACTGGTTTTTTCTTTGATTAATACCAAACTATATGCCATAAACTTTTTCAAATGAAGACTCAAAAAACTTCACTTTAAAATCCCGGCCATCCCATTCACCGTAAGAGCATGCATAGAGCCATTCACCCAGGTTGATGTATCTGCTTTTGCCATTTGACAGCAAGTAGTCAACAGGCAGGTGTCTGTGTCCAAAAACAAAATAATCCGTGTCTGAAGTCAGGCTATATGATTCGGAGAATTGCACCAGCCATTCCCTGTCCGGGTTGCCAAAAGGGTCTTCCGTGCCTGTATATTGCCTGCTTTTAGCACTAAAGTACTTCATTAGCGAAATACCTATATCAGGATGAAGGATTTTGAAAGCCCCCTGACACAGTTTATTATTAAAAATTGATTTGATCAATTTATACCCCTTATCTCCCGGACCTAAACCGTCGCCATGTCCAATAAAAAAATTTTTTCCTTTAAGTTGCTTTTCCAGTGGTTGTCTGTAAATGGGAATGCCCAATTCGTCTTCAAAATAATGGAACATCCACATATCGTGATTTCCTGTAAAAAAGTATACCGGAATACCGGCATCTCTAAACTCGGAGAGCATACCCATTAATCTGACATACCCTTTGGGCACTGCTTTACCGTATTCGAACCAATAATCAAATACATCGCCAACCAGATACAATTCTTCGGTGTTATCTGAAATGCTATCTAACCAACGTACTATTTTTTTTTCCCGCTCTGAAGAAGAAGTAAAGGCATCTATACCCAAATGAAAGTCAGACGCAAAAAATATACTTTTTGACATTATGCCTTTTTAATCCACAAATCGTTTATCGGCTTCCATGATGTGACCACATTGAGGGCAACTTCTGAGCTCTTCTGAACCATAAAATTGTCTGAACCGAGGTAAAAAATCTTTTTCAATATTTTCAAGATGGAAGTAAGACTCATGGAGTTTCGTATTACAATTTTCACAAAACCACATCAATCCATCTCTTTCATTACCTGTACGTTTTAATTCAATGACCAATCCGATGGACCCTTCCGACCGAATGGGAGAATGGGGCACATTAGCGGGTAATAAAAACATTTCGCCTTCCTTTATGGGGACGTCTACCGCCTTTCCATCTTCCTGAATCCGAACAACAATATCGCCCTCCAATTGATAAAATAGTTCTTCCGTTTCATTATAATGATAATCTTTGCGGGCATTCGGACCGGCTACAACCATTACAATATAATCTCCGGCGTCTTTATACAAGTTTTTATTGCCAACCGGAGGTTTAAGTTCGTGGCGGTGTTCATTTATCCAATTTTGCAGATTAAAGGGTCTTGCTATGGGCATTTACTGGTGTTTGAATTGAATTACAAAAATAGAATTAATTTCAAATATTTTTCAATTTGTCATATATATATGGCAGGTCTATCTCACCTGTATTCAATATTTTTCCGGCGTATTCCATTAGTATGGCATCCTGTTGGCGACCTTTTGCCATTGCCTGACTGTAAGGTACATCTTCTCTGAAAGTAACCATGCTGTATTTGCTATAGTAATCTGTATAATTTTGCTCTAACTGGAGTTCAATTTTACGTTTCAGCATAAAAACAGGATTCGCCGTTGCATCCCGCATCTCAAATTGGTTCTCTACTGCCAGGTCAGCAATGGCATCTGTATCTTTTTTCCTATTGGCCTGATATGCAGGTAATATTTTTGTCCAGTCTCCATTATATAAGTCAATGTACTGATCCAGGACAAATACATCTTCAAAAGAAGCGTTCATGCCCTGTCCATAAAATGGTACAACAGCGTGTGCGGCATCACCCATAAGTAAAAATTTTCCATTCACCTGCCATGGGAAACATTTAACTGTTGCCAAGGCGCTTGTTGGATTATTTTTAAAATCGTTCAACAGGTCCGGCATATGTACCATTGCAGAAGCAAAATGGGTTTTAAAGAAATCCAAAATCTGCGTGTCCTCTTTCAGGTTTGAAAAACTATATTCCCCTTCAAAAGGCAGAAATAAAGTTACGGTAAAACTTCCATCCAGATTTGGTAGTGCGATCATCATAAAACCGTGTCGGGGCCAAATGTGCAGTGCATTTTTTTCCAGTCTGAAGTCCCCATTTCCTTGTGGCGGAATTTGCAATTCCTTATATGCTGTTTCCAGATACTGAAGAGAATAATCAAAACGAAGTTTGACAGACTGGTCCAGCATTGTGTTTCTCACGACTGAATTGGAGCCATCCGTTCCAAAAATGATGTTGCCGGATCGGTGTATAATTTCACTTGTGCTGTTATTTTTGAATATACTATTGCCGGACTCCAGATCAACATGACTGCATTCGGTGTTAAAATTAAAAATAACGTTACCCGTTTTTTCGGCCTTATCCAGTAATAACATATTTAAACCTCCTCGGGACACAGAATTGATCCATTCACCTTTTCGTCCGCTATAGTTGACAAGGGTACTTTGACCATCTACCGGATGAATCATTCTTCCAACCATTGGTATTACTAAAGGAATAATGTCTTCTGAAATACCTGCCATGTTGAGACCTTTAATTCCCCTGTCGGAGAGTGCCAGGTTTATAGATCTTCCACCTATCGCACCTGTTTTACGCATGTCTGGTCTACGTTCGAAAACTTCGACATTAAATCCCCTTTGAGCGAGGCGGAGTGCCAATAAGGTGCCACACAATCCAGCACCAATAATAATCACATTTTCCTTCATAAATCTTTGTACTTACCTGTTTAATTGAGGAAGTGTAAAGATAAGAAATTGTTAAAGGACAACAGAAATAAAAATAAGGGGATATTAAAAATTCAAGGTCTGCATGTAGTTTAAGGCTATTTGTGTGGGAAAGCTCAGCCTTTTATCATTACTAATTTACCAATGCGGTGATTGTGTAAATGGGCCATAGCTACCATAATTCCGCCTGTAACGCTAAACAATAGCATCCATCCGTGGTGTTCTTCCATTCCAATTAAAAGGAATGTGAATCCAGTGACAGCCAACACTACAGGCAAGGCATTTCTATGTTTTTTTATAAAATCTCCTATTAAGGAATAAATGGCAATAATAAAACCAATACCTATCACTACCCAATCAATCAAATGGTTATGTAACCAGGTACTGCTGCTTAACAAGCCAAATGAAATGAGCAGAGGCACCGCTGAACAGTGTATTGCACACAACATAGAAGTCAGAAAACCTGCTGTATCGGGATTAATGTTAAATAATGATTTCATGTACTTTAAATTACTAACCAGGGACAAAAGTACAAAATAAACCTCATAAATGCAATAATGTTGCATTTAATGCGCGGATATTATTAATTTTATAAAAAAAGCATATAAAAGCTGCAATTAATTAAGTATAAGAATAAATTTGTCTCAAAATATAAAACATGGGATTATTGAGTGGAAAAGTGGCTTTAATCACCGGAGGATCCAGGGGTATCGGTGAATCTATTGCCATACAATTTGCAAAAGAGGGTGCTGATATTGCGTTTACCTACGTGTCATCTGAAGAAAAAGCGCTGGAAGTGCGACTTGCAATTGAAAAATACGATGTCAAAGTTAAAATGTATAAGTCTGATGCTTCAAGTTACGAACAGGCAGAAACACTTATCAATGAAGTTGTACAGGAATTTAGCAGAATTGATATTCTGGTTAACAATGCCGGGATAACCAAGGATACATTAATGCTTCGTATGAGTGAGGAGCAATGGGATCAGGTCATTGAAGTCAACCTTAAATCTGTTTTTAATCTTACAAAACATGTATTAAAAACGATGATGAAACAAAAATCCGGGTCTATAATCAATATGAGTTCTGTTGTTGGTGTATTTGGCAATGCCGGACAAGCCAATTATGCCGCTTCAAAGGCCGGCATTATCGGGTTTACAAAATCAATAGCAAAAGAATTGGGTTCGCGCAATATCCGATGTAATGCCATAGCACCGGGTTTTATTGAAACGGACATGACCCATGTGTTATCTGAAGATCAGAAAAAATCTTATGTAGACAGCATTCCACTCAAACGGTTGGGAATGGGAGAAGATGTTGCCAATGCGTGTGTATTTTTAGGTTCTGACATGTCCACCTATATTTCGGGTCAGGTGCTGAGTGTTTGTGGCGGGTTAAACACGTAATAAGGGCACTAATTTTATTTTATTTCCAAAGTAAATAAATATTTTCATACAATAATTTTACAAATACATAAATAATACTTACTTTTGCGTTCCTTTTTAGGATTTTAATAAAAATACAAATTTTCATAAAAGATAAAAGATCATTCAATGAAAAAAGATATCCACCCACAGGATTACAGGATGGTAGTTTTTAAAGACATTTCAAATGATGAAATGTTCCTTACCCGATCTTGTACAAAGTCAAGAGAGACCGTTTTATTTACGGATGGTAAAGAATATCCACTTGTAAAAATGGAAGTATCTTCCTTTTCGCATCCATTCTTTACAGGAAAAGTTAAGTTTGTCGATACTGCAGGTAGAATTGATAAGTTTAATAAAAAATTCGCTAAGTTTTCGAACAAATAAATATACAAAAGAATTAATTAAAAAGCCCTTATCAAAAATAAGGGCTTTTTTTTTGGTAATTTTGTGGTAAATGAATCATTTTTACGTCATATCCTATATTCAGCAATACAAATTGATTTATGAATAGTACGTTCCCTGATAATATCATTCTATTTGGAGACGATCATTGGTTTCATCTTCAGCCTTTAACATTTACTCGTCCGGTTTGTGAACTCAGGGTTGGAATATTGACAATCAGGGAAAAATGGGAATTACATTTACAAGGAAGGGGTAGTTTTATTACCCAGGATTATCTGTCGGATAAATATCCAATCCATATTGAGCAAGATAATATTCTGATAAACAGTACTTTTTTACCTGATAAACCATTATTAAATTATATCAGGCAATTAAAGCTCAATGAAGCATTAATGCTTGGCAATGAAATGGTAGCGGCGAGGCTCAGTGCGTCCCATTTTGAATTACTGTCTCAAAGCAATGATGCTTTTTATAATATAAAAGGAATCGACCTGGCCCTAGAATCCAGCATGCAATTCAGCAGAATTACTCGTCCCTATGATATCTTCAATCTTAATGGTCAGGAAATACTTCATGATTTTGAGCTGATAACACAAGGCAGGACTTCACAGCCAATATCTGATACAAATCAAATCATAGGGCGTTACCCTGTTTTTTTGGAGGAAGGGGCAATTATGGAGTGTTGTATAATAAACACAGACGGGGGGCCTGTATATATTGGTAAAAACGCACAAGTAATGGAAGGCTGCCTCATCAGGGGAAGTTTTGCGGCCTGTGAAGGATCGGTAATTAAAATGGGTGCCAAAATATATGGCCCTACTACAGCGGGACCACATTGCAGGCTTGGAGGTGAAATCAACAATAGCGTATTTCAAGCCAATTCAAATAAGGGGCATGATGGCTTTATGGGCAACAGTGTTATCGGAGAATGGTGCAATCTTGGAGCAGATACCAATACCTCCAATTTAAAAAACAATTATCTGCCTGTTAAGATATGGTCGTATGTATCCGAACGTTTTGAAAATACAGGTTTACAGTTTTGTGGTCTTATTATGGGGGATCATTCCAAAGCCGGTATTAATACCATGTTCAACACAGGAACTGTGGTGGGTGTAGCTTCCAATATTTTTGGTGATGGATTTCCAAGGACATTTATTCCATCCTTTTCGTGGGGTGGCGCGGCCGGCTTTACTACTCACCAATTGGATAAAGCCCTGGACACTGCTGAAATAGTCATGAGCAGAAGGAACTGCACCTTATCAGAGGAGGATAAACGGATACTTCAACATATATTTGAGCATACCCCAAGGTAGAAATAGATTTTTAAGCAATAGACTTTTCTTTAAAGCATGAATGGTCAAATTATTTTCACTTCATGAGGTAGTAAAACTCATTGCATGGGTAAACAAAATGAGATTCGCAGTTGATATTTCTGACTATAATAAAATAAAATGTTTTTTCCAATCGGCGATACGCAGGTACAAGGCGGTTATAAACCAATCATAACCTATTTGTTTTTAATTGTTAACATCATCGTGTTTATAATTCAGTATAACACACCAGGGAATCTGATATGCTCCTATTCAACTATTCCGCTGGATATAGTGCATGGTGAAAATTATTATACGCTTTTTTCCAGTTTATTTTTGCATGGAAGCTGGTTACATTTATTTGGGAACATGCTTTTCCTTTGGGTTTTTGCTGATAATATTGAGGCAAAGATAGGTAGTATGAAGTTTCTGATTTTCTATTTAGCAGGTGGATTGATTGCTGCGTTTACCCACATTTATTTTAGTACTGTACATTCAGAAATTCAGCAAATTACCTGTTATCCGTGTGCCAATTCCAACCCATGCACCAATGTTACATCGGTATCCGCTGCTGTTATACCTTCACTGGGTGCAAGCGGTGCTATTTCCGCTGTCATGGGTGCCTATTTACTTATGTATCCAAAATCAAAAATCAAAGTGCTTATTTTGATTTTCTTCAGGTCCATCTATGTCCCGGCGATTGTATTTCTGGGTTTATGGTTTATCCAGCAATTGTTTTCAGGATTAGGAAGCCTGGGGCCAACTGTTCAGTCATCCGGAGATGGTGTAGCCTGGTGGGCACATATTGGCGGCTTTACATTTGGAATTATATCCGGATTGTATCTCAGAAAATTGGCAGGAAATGTTGGATAATTGTACGATAATCATGCGTTATTAAATACATGCCCGCACGGGAGTTTTGCTATGCGTGTTTGTTAAGGATAATTCATACTCCCCTTCTTTAACGGGGCAACATTCGGAAAACTGATATCGATGATTCTCAGGTTTGCATTTTTGCCGATTCGAAATGTTCTTTTGGAAACGATTTTATTAAAAAGCCAGCCAATGCCTACAGCTACAACGCCAATAGCAAAAGTACTCCATGTAAATTTATACCTTCCCGCTAGTTGTGCAATCCCTCCAAAAACCAACCATCCGGTTCCAAATCCTGTAAACAACTTGCCTACTGCTGCTGCTGTCTGATTTTGTAATCGAAAGTGGGTAATATCCGATACGTTGACCATCCCATCTTCGAATATTAAAATGTCTTCGCCTGTAATCACTGTCTCAATCTTTTTTGTCTGCCATTCTCCCGGCCTATCCTTTGTTTTAAAAACAATGGTGTTGCCTTCTCCAAATTTAACTGCTTCCACCTGACGGTATATTTCCAGTTGTAAAAGCTTTTGGCTATCCAGGTTTAAACTTAATATAAAAGTAAAAACAAACAGGAGTAAGTGATTAATTTTAAGAATGTGCATACGATAAATTACTTTTTTACATCAATAATTGCTGTCTGAATACTCAGTTTAGTGTTATCCTGTCGGGTCCAAATGGGTCTGATTTTACCCTCATGGGCGCTAATATCGTTGTAATCTCCAAAAAAAACGATGGGTTCCGGCAAAAAGGAAGTTTCAGAAATCTTCATATTCTCAAAACTTTTACCACCATCCGTTGAATATGCTAAAAATACATCGGTCTGGTTATCCTCATAATTTCTTCGGTCGTAAAAAACCAGATAAATATATCCTGTAGTCTGGTCGATATCCATCCAGGAAAAAAACTGATGTTTACCTGAACTATCATTGTTCACTTTAACAGGAGCAGACCAGTTATTTCCACCATCTGATGATGAAATAAACCAAACATCTGTATTGTCGACTCCATTTTTCTGATCGGTCCAAGAAATGTAAAGATTGCCTCTATATGGGCTGGTTGAATGGTCGCATTTTAATACCGGCATACCATTACAACGATCTATTCCGGGTATTTCATAAGACCAACCACCAATCTGATCAGCTACTTTAATATCCTTACTCAGCCACGATTTTCCCCCATCTTTTGACAAGTCCAGATAAATGGCGCCATTATAACCCCAAACAATGTAATATGTACCATCCGTTCCAATGGCGGGATGGGCCCCTTCGGTTGTATTATCATCATCCAAACAGTCCCCCTCCAAATCACTTATTTTAATTGCCTCTGACCATGTCCGTCCATTATCCTGAGAATGGGAAAAAAGGATACGGGATTTGTCTTTTTGCGATTTGCTACCATATTTGTCAAATTCAGTCCATGATAATAAGATATCCCCATTTACAGGACTTACTGCCAACCACTGTTTATCATGATCTTTAATATGGTCCGAAGGAGGAAAACTACCATCAGACCAAGATTTACCATTATCTGTTGATGACTGGACGACAATTCTATCTAAAAATTCAGTACTGTTATACGCTTTGCCTTTGGAATTAGATAAGTGGGTGTACAATACATTTCCCTCATTTGTATACCGGATAACCGGATCACCATATACTCCAAAAGAAGATTTAAGCTTTGATTTGTGCCAGCTAAAACCTCCGTCCTCTGAAGTATAGACATTATCCAGCACTGATCCGGCTACCATTTGCTGTACATTACCCGGATTAATTGAAATTGAAGGTTCACAAGGTCCGGTTGAAAAAAAGCCTTCATGAATTGTAACCACTTTTATAGTATCGAACGAAACTACAGAAACATTTGCTGCATTTCGATTGATAATTTTACGCGTGCATGAAGACATTGTACCTAAAATACATACAACCAATACGATATTAAAAAAAGATATTCGCATACAAAATCTTATTATTTTTTTTTATGGTTGGTGTTTGTTCAAAACGTTTCTTGTTGAATTATACAAAATGCTAACGTCTAATTTTTTCTCTCGAACAGGCAGGATCAGGTTATTACAAATTACAATTTTCAAGGACCACTGCATAGCCCTGCCCTACTCCGATGCACATGGTGACCAATGCATATTTTTTATTTTTTAAATTTAACTCAATAGCAGCAGTTAATAAAATTCTTGCCCCTGACATACCAAGCGGGTGACCTAAGGCAATAGCACCCCCATTGGGGTTAATCCTATTGTCATTAAAGTCAATTTCAAATAATTTTAAACAGGATAGAACCTGAACAGCAAAAGCTTCGTTAATTTCAATGATATCCATATCATTTAATTTCAAACCCGCTTTTTGTAACGCTTTTTTTGATGCATCTACAGGTCCGATTCCCATTATCCGGGGTTCAACTCCAACTGTAGCCGAACTTACAATTCGAGCTAACGGATTTAAATTAAATTGATTTAATGCCATATCTGACGCAATAAGCAATGCTGCGGCACCGTCATTCAATCCAGAAGCATTACCGGCAGTTACACTACCTTCCTTTCTAAATGCGGGTCGTAATTTAGAAAGTATTTCCTGTGTGGTACCGGGCTTAATAAATTCGTCCTCGCCAAAAATAGCTGTTGTTTGCTTTTGTTTTGGTAGTTCTACCGGAATTATTTCTGTTATAAACCGTCCGGTTTGCAGGGCAGATGCCGCTTTAAACTGGGACTGGAAAGCAAATTCATCCTGTTCTTCCCGGCTAATATGAAACATATCAGCCAGATTTTCTGCCGTTTCGCCCATCGCCTCTGTGCCGTATAATTGTTGCATTTTCGGATTAATAAAACGCCAGCCAAAACTTGAATCAAAAAGAGCAGCATCATTTCCAAAAGCAGATGTTGCTTTGGACATGACCCATGGTGCCCTGGTCATATGTTCCACTCCTCCTGCGATCATTAAATCTGCATTATTACTTAAAATGGCCTGTTGTGCATGCACTACTGCTGACATACCAGAGGCACATAGTCTGTTAACTGTTTCACCGGGAACGGTAAAAGGCAAGCCAGCCAATAGCAATGCCATCCGTGCAATATTTCTGTTGTCTTCACCAGCCTGATTGGCACACCCTAAAATCACTTCATCTATTCTGGCAGGATCCAAATCACTATGTTTTGTCATTAGTGCCTTAATGGGTAATGCAGCCAAATCATCCGTTCTTACTGCAGATAATGCGCCTTTAAAACTGCCTATCGGCGTTCGCAGACCACTGACAATAAATGCTTGTTTCAATACTATATTTTTAAATCAGATCAAAATTAATATTAAATAGCTTATAAACAAAAAAAAAGCCCCCCTCCAATTTCTTGGAGAGAGGCCATCCCAAAAACCGATTTATCTCTAACTCAGTTTTGAGTTATATCATTCGACAGATTACTCTACGATGATCATTTTCTTAGTAGCTGTGAAGTCACCGCTTTCTAATGTATAGTAAAGAACGCCAGTTGCACCTAATTGCTCTCTAGTGAAGATTTCACTGTTCAAGCCTTTTGCTGCATCTACTTTTCTTACTGTCACCAGTTTACCGGTTACATCGTACACGCTGATGGTTGCTTTTGCAGCACCTGGCATGTTGAAGCTTACTGTTGTCTGACCTCTGAATGGGTTAGGCTCGTTTTGGAACAATTCGATACTTGCTACCGGTGCTGTTCTTACGTCAAGGCTTACTTTTCCAACTGTCAGGTCACTGTTGTAAGATTCTGCAGGTGTTACTGCTGATCCCAATGCAAGCATTTCACTTACGCTTCCAGCTTTGTCAGCTTTAACGATCAGTGTAAACAATACTTCATTGTTATTTACGGTAACTCCTTCATTTGATGCGTAACTCATTGTCACTACATCATTTGCCAATACTCCGATGTTGTTTGCATTTACATCCAGTGCTCCTGCGTTCACACCTATAAAGCTTGCGCCTTTCAGGTTCATTGTGAACTGGTATCCAGCTACATCATTGAAGTTTGCTGCTGTTACTGGTATTTCTACCACTTCACCTGCTGCTACTTCCTGCTCTGCTACTGCTAACACAACACTGCTGTTGCTTCTTGCTTCAGTAGAAGGATTGGATACATTGGTACTTACGTTACCATTTACATCTCCAATTTTAACTGCTACGAAGTTTTGATTGTCAACATTTCCATTGATCTGGCTGATTGCAATTTTCTCAACAAATGGGAATGGATTTGTTCCGTCCATTGTTTGAGCTGCTACAGGGAATCTCCAGCTTTCATTTTTAGGAAGCTCGTTGGTGATTCCAAGAATCAGTTTTCTCAGGTCTGTTAAGTCTGAAGCTGTAACTTTACCGTCGTTGTTAGCGTCTGCAGCGATCAGTTTGTATGGGCTATCCAGTGTCTGGATTCCAAGGATATGTCTCTGAATCATTACAAGGTCAAGTGTGCTTACGCCATTCAGGTAGTCACCACCTTTGCTTGCTGTTAATTCATAGTCAATTCCTGTCGCTACATCCATTCCAAATGTACCATTAGATGGTGTTGATACTGATTTAGGATATTCAGTAATGTTTGCATCTACAGTAATAGTGACATTGTTCACTGCCTGCTCTGTAGCTGTTTTAACATTTCCTGCTATTCTAGAACCAGTTCCTGTTCCACCGTAAAGTAATTTAAGGGTTGTCCAGCAATAGTCATGGTTAAATTTCTTATCCCATACTGTTACGTGTACGTCCACTTCTTTGTATGTACCAGGTGTATATGTTGCTGATACCCATACTTTTGCTGAACTCCTGTTGGCAGGGATCCACAATTGTAAGTTTCCTGCAAGGTACTGTGCTCTAGCTGCATTGTAAGCAGATGTATTTGGATTTACTGCTGATGCTACACCACCGTTCGCTCCAAAGAAGTGTGGATGGTCGATGCTCATTGGATTTCCGTTTGCATCCAGTTTCAATTCAACTTGTGGTGCCCAGTCATCAAAGGTGTATAACAGGTCTTCTTCGTCAGTACAGTTGTCATATGCTTTGGTCATGAAGTCAATTGCCCATAATTCAACCATTGGTTGTAATGGTCCGTTGCCATCAGGATCTTGCATTAATGCTGTGCTCAATGGTACACATACAGGCGTTGGTGCCTTTTTGTCTGCTACCATAAAGATTTCATGGCAAGTTGTGAAGTTATGACATCCGTCAGTTACTTTCCAGCTTACTTTGTGGTTGCTCATCTTACCTACAATCTTCTCAGGTATGGTGATTTCCAGTTTTCCTCCGCTTGATGTTGCATTTGCACTTCCAAGGTTTGTGTACTGGCTTCCAGGGCCTAATTTGTATTGTTTAACTACATCACCTGCGATAGATCTTTCT
>WBZS01000522.1_pt1 | contig 46953 bp, 45 predicted proteins | sample 5204201 | NCBI WGS metagenome assembly WBZS01 (sample SAMN12344357, study PRJNA552823) | activated sludge metagenome | biome: Activated sludge suspended growth; feature: Nitrification reactor; material: Wastewater; isolation source: activated sludge from nitrification reactor of wastewater...
ACGGCTTCTACAACCACCAACGACGACACACCGCCGCCGGCGGCATGAGCCCGATCAACTACGAAACCACCGCCCTCAACCGAGACGCGGCCTAAAGGAAACCCTCCACGAAACGGGGGGAACCACAGTGCTGAGGTCGTCAGGCATAGTGGCGCCATGGGTCAGATCTTCGACGTGATCGACGATGCCTTGGAGAGATGGATCGGCGAGCAGCACGTGTTCTTCGTGGCGACGTCGCCCCTCGCAGCGGACGCGCTTCGACAAGGAACGCACCGTCGCCCAGCGCTGCATGATCGTGGTCGACGCCGAGCGGATCTCCGACTCGTGCGGTTACTCCGTTCCTCGCCTCGACTTCGTCGAAGATCGCACCGTTCTCGACCTGCACCACGCCAAGCGCGGCGACGCCTTCTATCTCGAACGGGACATGGACACGAGGTCGATCGACGGTCTTCCGGGTACGGCTCGCTCCTGAGCTGCCACGTCAGCGGGCCGGTCTTGCTCAGTCAGGCCTCGCGCTTGGCACCCTTCTTGCGCTTCGGACGTACGACGAACTCCCGCTCCGTGGGGCCGACGTAGATCTGCCGAGGCCGGTAGATCCGCTGGCTGGGCTCGTCGTGGATCTCCTTCCAGTTGGCGATCCAGCCGGGCATCCGGCCGATGGCGAACATCACCGTGAACATGTCCAACGGGATGCCGATCGCCTTGAGGATGATGCCGGAGTAGAAGTCGACGTTGGGGTACAGCTTGCGCTCGATGAAGTAGTCGTCCGACAGCGCGGCCGCCTCCAGCTCTCGCGCCAGGTCGAGTTGCCGGTCGGAGATGTGCATCTTGTCCAGCAGTTCGTCGGCCGCGCGTTTGATGATCTTGGCGCGCGGGTCGAAGTTGCGATAGACCCGATGGCCGAAGCCCATGAGCTTGACGCCGGCGGTCTTGTCCTTCACTTTCGACACGTAGTCGGCGACCGAGATGCCTTCCTTCTCGATCTGATCGAGCATCTCGATGACGGCCATGTTCGCGCCGCCGTGCAGCGGCCCCCAGAGAGCACACACTCCGGCCGCCACGCTGGCATACAAATTCGCCTGCGACGACGCCACCATCCGCACCGTCGACGTCGAGCAGTTCTGTTCGTGGTCGGCATGAAGCACGAGCATGAGATTGAGGGCGTGGGCGACCTCGGGCGTCGGGACGTATTCGGCGTACGGCTTGCTGAACATCATGTGGAGGAAGTTCTCGGCGTACTTGAGGTCCGGCCGCGGGTACACCAGGGCTTCGCCGTGGGCTGACTTGTACGACGCTGCCGCGATCGTGCGAACCTTCGACATGAGCGAGGCGGTGGCGAGCTCGAATTCCTCGGGCGTGCGGATGTTGATGTGGGGCAGGTCGTACGCCTGCAAGGCATTGATCATCGCCGACAGGATCGCCATCGGATGCGCGGTGGAGGGGAAGCTCGAGAAGTGCCGACGCATCGGCTCGGGCAACGCTGCGTTCTGGGTCAGCAAAGCCCCGAACCGGTCCCGCTCCTCCTCGGTCGGCAACTCGCCCCAGATCAGCAACTGCGCCGCCTCGACAAAGGAACTGCGCTCGGCGAGTTCTTCGATCGGGTACCCGCGGTACCGCAGAATCCCCTTCTCGCCGTCGATGTAGGTGATCGCCGACTTGCAGGAGCCGGTGTTGCCGTACCCGTCGTCGAGCGTGATGTAGCCGGTCTCGGCACGCAGTTTGGCGATGTCGACCGAGGGTTCGTCTTCGGTGCCGATCACCACCGGGAGGTCGATCGTGGTCCCGCCTGGCAGGTGGAGTGTCGCAGTCTCGGTCATGGGTCCCTCCAGTCTGGTGGGCGAGCCTCGATAGCAGCACTGCTAGGGGCTTTACCTTCGAACGCACCAAACTTACCTGCCGCCGACCCTGCTCACCACTCGCGGGGTACGACGTACGCGCCGACCCGCAGCGACCACAGCCCTCGGCGGACCGAGCGGGTGCGGACCCGCCAGCGGGTCGGCGCTTCGTACGCCTCACCGGCGTGCGCGAAACGGTACAGCGATCCCGGCTCGCCTGACAGGGCCCGTCGGCGTGTTGGTGCCCGTGTGACGAACGAGATGTGAGAGGTGTTCCTGCACGGCAGGAGGTGTCGCCAGGCGCGGGTCTAGCCAGCGAACCGGACGGCCGATCGGGCCAGCGCCTTCTGCTTCTCGACCTCGCGGTCCTTCGGCGGCGCTGACGTGGTCAGGTGTTCGAGCAGGTGAGCGGTCGCGTGGGCGACGGCGTCGACCGCCTCGTCGAAAGCCTCTTGGTTCGCTTTGGAGGGCTTCGTCGTACCCGCGACCTTACGGACGTACTGGAGAGCCGCGGCGTGCACCTCGTCGCTCGTGGCCGGGGGGTCGAAGTTGTGCAGGACTCGGATGTTGCGACACATGCCGTCGGACCCTACCCGCAGCCGGTGTGGCATGCTTCCAGGCATGACCGCAGACAGCAACGGCAAAGCCGACGGCGAGTCGTTCGGGGTCGGACCGGAGCCTGAGGCTGCGGCCGAGGATCTGCGGTACGAGCAGAGGTTCATCATCATCGTGGTCTTGATCTGCCTGGCCGTCGTCGGGCTGGTCGTGTTGACGGCGGGGGTGACGGGTACGGACGCGCTGATGCTCCTGATCGGTCTCGGGGCCGCGTTCCTCCTGGTGGGACTGCGGTTCTTCGTGAAACGCAAGAAGAAGTGACCGGCGAGTGGGCTCGCTATTCCGGATCGGAGGAGTGGACCCAACCGCCCGTGGTTGCCGAGCCCGAGGACCTGCGTGACAGCACGTACGAACCGAGCGACCACGATCTCACGACCGGCTTTCGACCGTCAGTCGACCTCGAACGCAAGCTGTACGAGATCTCTCACCAGAACCGGCCACAGCAGGGACGCCGGCCCACCCCGTGGGGGCCCAAGGTTGTCGCTACGGCCGTGCTCGTCCTCGTCGTGGGAACGCTCAGCTTGGCGTTCAAGTCGACCGTCGCGACCGTGCTGTTGGGCGTGCTGCTCGTCGTGATCGTCGCAGACCTCTTCTTCGGCCATCGGATCGTCGGAGCGGCGAAGCTACGACAGCCGCTTGATCGTGACCGACACGGTCATGTCTGACGTGACCTGCCCCTGGTAGACGCCCTTCATCGGCGCGACATCCTCGTAGTCTCGGCCTCGGGCAACCACGATGTGGTCGAGGTCGACGGGCTGGAGGTTGGTCGGGTCGGCTCCGAACCACTCCCCGTCCCACCACTCCAGCCACGCGTGCGACTCGCCGGTCGCCGACTCGCCGACCGCCAGACCTCGTTTCGGGGTCAGGTAGCCGGAGACGTACCGGCAGGGGATGCCGATCCCGCGCAACGCGGCGAGGGCCACGTGGGTCAGGTCTTGGCACACGCCCCGGCGCGCATCCCAAGCGGTCTGAGCGTCGTCAGAGACTGCAGAAGAGCCGGTCACGTACGCGACACGGTCGTGCACCATCGTGGTCACCACGGAGGCCGCTTCGGCAGGGGTCGCGCCGTTGACGGCCGATCGGAAGGCGTAGAGCACTTCGGGGTCGAGGCTGGTTCTGGCGCTCGGCATCAGGTATTCGAAGTACTGATCCTTCAATGCGTCCAACTGGTAGTCGCTCCAGGCCAGACCGTGGTGGGTACGGTCGAGGCTGGACCGTTCGACGGTGCTGATGGATTCGATCTCCAACGCCGAATGCGGTTCCAGCATCTCCAGCGCGGTGACGTGGGTCGACCAGTAGTCGCGATAGACCTGACTCCACGTCATCGGCTTCACCCGCAAACGGCTCTCCAACGTCAGTTGTCCGTCTTCCGTCAGCGGGGTCATGCGGACCTCGTTGTGGGAACTCGAAACCTGCCCCGAGTAGGTGAGATGGGTGGCATGCACGATGTGGTAGCGACGGACCGTCACAACACTTCCTCCGTCCAGGTCGGCAGCGGGCCGGAGGGGAAGTAGCGGGTCGCGACTTCGGAGGCGGCCTCCGAGACGGCCGCTTGGACCCGGCGCATCTGGTTGCCGAGGTCAGCCAGCACGTGATCCATCGCGCGGTATTCCAGACTGGTTCTGATTCTGGCCAGTTGTCGTCGCGCCTCGTCGGAGATGCCGATCCGTTCGGAGACAGGACTCAAGCGCTGCAGACAGCTCTCCGCCTCGCGGAGGTTGAAGCAGACCGAGCGGGGGAACTGACGATCGAGCACGAGGAACGCGGCTGCCCGCTGGTTGTCGACCACCCCGCGATTCGAGCGGGTATAGGCCTGTTGGCCGTTGCAGGCCGAGAGTACGGCAGGCCACGACAGGCCGGAGAGCGGCAGGGTGCCGGTCGCCACCATCCGGGCGGTCATGTCGGCTCGTTCGAGCGACCGGCCCAGGACCATGAAGTCCCAGGCGTCGTCGTGGCTCATCGTGGAGTCGGCGACCCCTCGCACGAGGGCGGCTCGCTCACGGGTCCACGACAGATGCCGATGAGTGCCGTCGGGTGCGCCGAGGTTCCGCCACCGGAACCACGCCGTGTTGAGCGCCTCCCACAACTCGGTCGGCAGGATCTCGCGGGCTCGGCGAGCGTTCTCGCGCGCCGCGAACAACGAACCGGCGATCGAGGAGGGGTTTCCGGCGTCGAACACGAGCCGGTCACGCACCTCCTCGAAGTCGACGTCCACGTTGGGCGTGATGCCCATGATCATGCTCAGCACCATCTCGGCCGGTGCGTTCTGCTTGGTCTCCAGCATCGCCAGCCTGACCACGTCGACGATTCTCGCCGTGCCGTCGGCGCGCTCGACATAGCGGCCGATCCAGAACAGCGATTCCGCGATCCGGCTCAGCATGACGTCTCCTCGGCCCAGGACTGCTGTTGCTGTTGCTGTTGCTGGGCGCGGATCTCGTCGTCTCGAAAGACGGCAGGCGGGCTCAGCACGACGACTTCGCGAGCGTCCCGCTGAGTCTGGGTTTGCCGTACCCCCGGGTTTCGGAGAGAACCCAAGTGTCTTTGGACCCGCCACCGCGGGACGAGTTGACGACCAGCTGTCCCTCGGGCAGCGCCACCCGGGTGAGTCCGCCGGGAAGCACGACCACTTCGTCGCCGTCGTTGACCGCGAAGGGGCGCAGGTCGACATGCCGCGGGGCAAAACGGTCCTTGATCAAGGTCGGGATCGTCGACAGTTGAACGACCGGCTGGGCGATCCAGCCTCGCGGATCGGCGACCAGTTGCTCACGGATGTCGTCGAGTTCGTCGCGGGTCGCCTGAGTACCGACCACGAGGCCCTTCCCGCCCGACCCCGCGACCGGTTTGACGACCATCTCGTCGAGATGGGCGAGCACGTAACGCAGCGCCTGCGGTTCCACGCACCGGTAGGTGTCGACGTTCGGCAGGATCGGGTCCTCGCCGAGGTAGTAGCGGATCAGGTCCGGCACGTAGCTGTACAGCAGCTTGTCGTCGGCCACCCCGTTGCCGATCGCGTTCGCCACGGTCACCCGTCCGCTATGCATCGCCGACACGAGGCCGGGGCAGCCGAGCACCGAGTCGGGCCGGAAATGCACCGGATCCAGGAACTCGTCGTCGACTCGCCGATAGATCACGTCGACCTGTCTGAGGCCTTGGGTCGTGCGCATCCGCACGACGCCGCCGGAACAGATCAGGTCGCGCCCCTCCACGAGTTCGACGCCCATCGTGCGGGCAAGCAACGTGTGCTCGTAGTAGGCGGAGTTGAACGCTCCTGGGGTGAGGACCACGACGGTGGGGTCGTTCGCGCCGTCCGGGGCTGCGGCCCGGAGCGCCTTCAGAAGGAGCGTGGGGTAGTCGTCCACCGACCGTACGGCCAACTCCTCGAAGACCTCGGGGAACACGTTGGTCATGGCTCGGCGGTTGGACATGACGTACGACACCCCCGACGGCACGCGCACGTTGTCCTCGAGGATGCGGAAGATGCCCTGCTCGTCGCGGATCAAATCGATGCCGGCGACGTGGATCCGGACGCCGTTGGGGGTTCGCAGACCGGTGACCGCGCGGTGGTAGTGGTCGGACGAGGAGATCAGGCGCCACGGCAGCACGCCGTCGCGAACCACGCGCGGCAGCCGTGCCGAATCGCTGGCGTAGATGTCCGCGAGCACCATCTCCAAGGCCTGAACCCGCTGCTTGACTCCCTGCTCGATCGTGGCCCATTCCTTGGCCGAGATGATGCGCGGCACCAGGTCGAGGGGAAAGGCCTTCTCTTCACCGGCGTAGTCGAAGGTCACACCCTGGTCGACGTAGTTGCGGGCCAACGTGTCGACCCGGTCATGCAGTGAGTCGGCGGTCATGCGGCACAAAGTGTCGTAGACCCTGGCATAACCGTCGCGCGGTGAACCTTCGGAGGTGAGCATTTCGTCCCACGCCAGGCCGCGTGGAGCCGCGTAGGCATCGAACAACTCGGTCATTTCCGGCACGCTAACGACCTCCTGTTACGCCCGCAGCGGTCGCATGTTACGGATAGGTGACGCAGCGGGCCAGACTCCGATCGACCGGAGCGCTCACTGGCCGAACAAGCCGGTGAACGACGCGCGGTCGAGTTCTGCGAAGTGCATCAGCAGACGCACCATGGCCGGTGGTGTGTCGTCGCCGGTCTCCAGCCGGGGGACCTTGAGGGCGTGGACCGTGAACACGTAGTGGTGGGCCGGTCCAGGCGGAGGCCATGGACCACCCCAGCCGGCGTAGGCGTAGTCGTTGGGCCAGCGACGGGCCGTAGCCGGTAGGTTGCCGTGACCGCCCTCGACGAGGAAGTGGACATCGGCCGGAATGTCGGTGACCAGCCAATGCCACCAGCCCGATCCTGTGGGGGCGTCGGGGTCGAAGCACGTGATCGCGTACGACTGGGTGCCCTCAGGTCCGGGGGTCCACTGCAGATCAGGGGGGATGTTCTGACCGCCGACGCCGGGCTCGGCGTGCTTGATGTCGATGGTCGAATCGGCGGGAATCGCCTTGCTGGAGAGTTCCACGATGCCTCCTTGCTCGATGGTGTCGAGACTAGTTCTTCGGGTCCGGTTGGACCGGGTCTCGATGGCAACCCGCTCGCGGCGGCACGGTGTTTCAGGTTCCTCGGACGAGGTCGGCGACGAGCCGATCGGTGCGGATGTCGTCGGCAGACGGGCTGAACCCCAGCCGTACGACCACCAGTCCCGACGACGGAACCACGTACAGACGCTGCCCGTCGTGACCGTTGGCCCAATAGGCGTCGGCCGGCAGGTCATTCTTGGCCAGGCTCCCGTCGGGCAGACGATTGACCCACCAGCCCGCCGCGTACCCCACTTCCTCGCCCCCGGTCGCCAACACCGTCGTCGATTGCTTCATCCAGCCCGCCGGCAGCAGCCGAGAGCCGTTCCAGATGCCGTCGGCCAAGGCGAACTGTCCGATCGCCGCCCAGTCGCGGGGCGTCGCCCACAGGTACGAACTGCACACCGGCGTACCGCTGGCATCGTTCTCCCACACCGCCGACGCCAGGCCGAGCGGGGCGAAGACCTGGGCTCGGGGCAGGTTCGGGCCGTCTCCGAGCCGATCCTTGAGCACCGAGCAGAGCAAGGTCGTGCTGCCCGACGAGTACTGCTGGTACGTGCCCACGGCGTGGGCGAGCGGGCGTCCAGCCACGTACGCACCCATGTCGGGTTGGCCGTACAGCATCTCGGTGATCGGGGTGCCGAGGTCGTACGTCTCGTCCCAGCTCAGCCCGCTGCTCATCCGCAAGAGGTGGTCGACGGTGATCGCGGAGCGGTCGTCGGTCCATTCCGGCCGCAAGTGGTCGTCGTTGAGCGCAACTTTGCCCTGCAGCACGAGCCGGCCGACCATCAGGTTGGTCACGGACTTGCTCATCGACCACCCGAGTTGGGGCGTGGTGGCCGTGAAGCCGCTCGCATATCGCTCGGCGACGAGGTTTCCGTTCTTCAGTACGACGATCCCGCGGGTTCCGAGCTTCAACCGGTCGCTCTCAGCGAGGTCGTCGCCGAAGGCGAGGGACAGGGCGGCTGCGACCGCGGAGGACGGTTGCGGCGCGGTGGCCGTGGCGTACGGGTTGCCCGCAGCGGTGACGGGTACGGCGGACGGCCAGTTGGGTACGTGCTCGGCCAGCGTGCAGCCGTACCCGGGCAGGAAGAAGGCCTTCTGCCGAGCCAAGAGGCCCAGCACCACCGTCTCGGCGCCGGTGTCGGTGAAGGAGGTCTTGAGGTACGGCACCAGCGGATTGGGCGGCAAGTCGTCGGCCCCGACATTCCCGCGACCGGCAACGTGCCCGACCGCGCAGGCGTTGTGGGCGGCGTATCCCGTTCCGGTCAGCAAGAGCGGACGCACACGCCAGTAGCCCGCCACTCCGGCCACGAGCACGAGAGCCAGGGCGATCAGGAGAATCCGCGGCCAGAGCCGTCGACGCGCTGCCATGCGCGGACGCTACTGGCCGCGCGCCCGGTGACGCCAGGGCCGACCGCGCAGTGACTAGGAGCGAGAGGTCCAGGTGGCCGCGGCCCGAGCCTCGGTGGCGTAGTTCCGCGCCCGGTCGCGCAGCTGGCTGAGGTCGCCGCCGACGAGGGTGTCCGACACCAGGGAGGTGTCGGCGACGATCGCGAGGGCGCCCGAGGCCAGCCATTGGCCCATCGCATAGGGACTGGTGCCGCCGGCGACGAGAGGAGCGTCGGGTACGGCGGCGTGCGTGTGTCCGGCATATCCGGTGCCCAGCACGTCGGCCGGGTGCACGAGCACTCCCGTCGGGCCGAGTTGCCAGGCGCTCACCAGTTCGTTCGGGCTCAGACCGCCGGCGAACACGGCCAGGTCGCGGTCTCCGGCCACCGCCACGACGTCGGGGTTCGCGATCGGGGACAGGAGGAACGCTGCGCCGGCGTCAGCGGCCGCTTCGACCCCGTCGGACCTGGTCACGCCGTGGACCCCGATCAACGCGCGGCCGCCGAGGTACGGGGTGATCTCACCGATGATCGACAGGTCCGACGCCGGTACGGCGACCACGTCGAGTCCTTCTTGCACGAGGATTTCTGTCACGACCACCGCCCGGCCCGGGCGCCCGCCTGCCGGGAGCGCCGCGATCACCCGCGTCGCCGCGAGCGTCGAGATCAGGTCAGCGGCGGGGATCACGGGGACCATCCTGCCTCACCCCGCACGTGACCGACGACGGTCACCGATCGGCGACCCGTCAGCGACCGAAATCACTGCCGAAGCCCCGGCGCTCCCCCGGCTGGAGCCGGTGGCGGCCGTAGGCGAAGTACGCCGCCACCCCCAGGGCGAGCATGGCGAGCACGCCCACGGCACCGATCGCGAGTGCGAGTGCTGCCGATCCTGAGGCAACCTCACGAGAGGCCGCGGAGACCGCCGAAGCGCTCTTGCTGGGCGCAGTGCTCGAGGGTTGGACGCTGGGCGTGTTGGAGGCGGACGCCTGGACGGCCACGGCCGTCGGCGAGAACGGCACGGTGATCGTCAGCAACCCGGCGGGGTAGCGGCCGTCACCGTCGTACGTGACGGTCACCACGAGTTGGGCTGGCAAGGAGGTCGTTCCGGTGGGCACCTGGACCGATGCCGAGAAGGATCCGGCCTGGTCGGTGACCGCCATCGCGGTGCCACCGCCGAGATCGAGGGAGATGTTGACGGCGACCTGGTCGACCGGGGTCCCCTTCGACATGACCGTTCCGGCGACGTCGAGGATGGCCCCGGGGTAGGCGGTGCTGGGGCTGACATTGGCGATGATCGTCGTCCCCATGCCGGGTGCCACGGCAGCCCCGGACCGAGTTGTCGCCTGACCGGTGGCGATGGGCTGCTGCCGCTGGTCGGTGGCGACGGGCTGTTGCGCACGCGCGGTGGTCTGTGGTGCGGTCGCGACCGGTGGATTCTGCGCTCCGTTCCCGTTCCCACTTCCGTTGCTGCCGTTGCCGTTGCCGTTGCCGTTTCCGTTGGCCTTGGTGGTGTTGGGGGCGAGCGGGACGGGGTCGACTGCGCGGGCCACGTTGCCCAGCAGCAGGGGGAGAGTCAACGCAGCGACGATTGCGCAGACGATCACGCGCCAGCGGCTCGTCGACATCGTGTCCCTCGTTTCGGCCATACATACGGTTCACCTGAGGATACCCTGAGAACTTCTGCCTGCCAAAGGGCTACTCAGGAGCCAGAGAGCTTGCGCAACTGACAACCTGAGTTTATGCTGAGAAAGCCTCAGAGTTCCCCAATCTCGGAGTTCCTATGACGACACCGCGACGCGGACTGGGCTACCTGCCCGAATCGGAGTCCGTCGCGCCCAAGCGTGCGCTGGTGGACGGCCTTGAGAACAGGGTCGACACCGAGCTCGTAGCCGGCGGCGCCATCTCGACGACGCGTCGGGTGAACCGTCCGAAGCTGCTCGGGGGGCTCGTCGCGTTGGCTTTGTGCGGAGGGATCGTGTCGACGGCACTGGCCGCGACCTCGTCGACGCCGGTCGCCGCCCCGTCCGTGCAGGCTACCCAGACGCTCGCCGCCGACGGATTCTCACGGCCGTTGAGTCGCGACTTCAACCGGACCCCGATCGCCGACGACGAGGTTCCTTCGTCGTCCAGCCCCACGCCCAGCGCGGCAACGCCCGCCCCGACGGCCTCGGACTCATCGACCACCCCGGAGGCCCCGGCGTCCAGTACGACACCCACGCCGACTCCGGCGGCACAGGTCGCGATGTACGCCACCACCGTGGTCAACGTCCGCACCGCAGCCTCGTCGTCGGCCGATATCGTCACGACCCTTTCCCAGGGCGCCGCAGTCACCGCGATCGGCGATCCCGCCGACGGATGGCAGCAGGTGACGACGAAGTCGGGCAACGGATTCGTGAGCAGCCAGTACCTCACGACCACGAAGCCCACCGCGACCCCGACGACGGCGAGGACCTCGTCCGCCAAGGTCGGCATCTCCTCTTCGTACCCCGCCTGCAGCGTCAGCTCCTCCATCGAGAGCGGGATCACCGCAGGAGCGATCCGGGTGTATCGCGCCGTCTGTGCGAACTTCCCGAGCGTTCCCTCGTACGGCGGCTACCGCAACGACGGCGAACACAGCTCGGGCAAGGCCATCGACGTGATGATCTCCAGCCCGGCTCAAGGGCGGGCGATCGCGGACTGGGCGCGAGCCAACGCTTCGGCGTTGGGGATCAGCGAAGTCATCCACGCGCAGCAGATCTGGACCGTGCAACGGTCCAGCGAGGGCTGGCGCTGGATGGCCGATCGGGGCAGTGCGACGGCCAATCACTACGACCACGTGCACATCCTGGTCTTCTGAGTTCCCCTCGAGCCTCTCCAGGTCGACACAGGTGACCGCTCCACGAGCGGCAACTGACGGCATTCTTTCCGGCACGGCTGGGCATCACGATACCCGTCGTTAGGCTGCGCTCATGACCATCGTGGATCCCACCAAGACCGAAGCCTGGGCCGAGCTCGGGCAACTCGCCGAGAACCTCCAGCCTGATCTCCGCGCCTGGCTGAGCGACCCCGAGCGGGTGAAGGGCATGACTTTCACCGCCGCCGACCTGTACGTGGACCTGTCGAAGAACCTCGTGACCGACGAGATCGTGGCCGCGTTGGTACGGCTGGGCGGCGAAGTCGGCCTCGCCGACAAGCGCGACTCGATGTTCCGCGGCGACCGGATCAACGTGACCGAGAACCGTTCGGTGCTGCACACCGCACTGCGCAACCCGACCCCCGGTTCGCTGGTCGTCGAGGGTGTCGACGTCGTGGCCGAGGTGCACGACGTGCTGGGCAGGATCTACGAGTTCGCCAACCGCGTGCGCAGCGGCGAGTGGGTGGGCGTGACCGGCAAGCGCATCGAGACCGTCGTCAACATCGGAATCGGCGGCTCGGATCTGGGCCCGGTCATGGTCTACGAGGCCTTGAAGCCGTACGTGCAAAAGGGCTTGTCGTGCCGCTTCGTCTCGAACATCGACCCGACCGACATCTACGCCAAGACCCTCGACCTCGACCCCGAGACCACCTTGTTCATCGTCGCCTCGAAGACCTTCACGACGCTGGAGACCCTCACCAACGCGCGGATGGCCCGCGACTGGCTGTGGACGGCCCTCAAGGCCGCCGGTGCCATCGACGGCTCGGAGGAGAGCAAGCAGGACGCCGTCGCCAAGCATTTCGTGGCCGTCTCGACTGCTCTCGACAAGGTCGCCGCCTTCGGCATCGACCCGGCGAATGCCTTTGGCTTCTGGGACTGGGTCGGCGGCCGCTACTCGGTCGACTCCGCGGTCGGCACGGCGGTCGCCGTCGCGATCGGACCGGAGAACTTCTCGCAATTCCTGGCCGGCTTCCGGGCCATCGACGAGCACTTCGTCCAGACTCCGCTGGAGAGCAACGTGCCGGCCCTGATGGGCCTGCTGAACGTCTGGTACGTCAACTTCCTCAAGACCACGAGCCATGCCGTGTTGCCGTACGCGCAGTATCTGCACCGCTTCGCCGCCTACCTGCAGCAGCTCACGATGGAGTCGAACGGCAAGGGCGTACGGGCAGACGGCGCGCCGGTCACCACCGAGACCGGAGAGGTCTTCTGGGGCGAGCCCGGCACCAACGGCCAGCACGCGTTCTACCAGCTGATCCACCAGGGCACGCAGATCATCCCCGCCGACTTCATCGCCGTGGCGACCCCGCCGCACGCGATCAAGGACGGCGACCAGGACGTGCACGAGCTGTTCCTGGCGAACTTCTTCGCCCAGACCAAGGCCCTGGCGTTCGGCAAGACGGCCGACGAGGTGCGGGCCGAGGGCACCAAGGAAGAGATCGTGACCGCTCGCGTCTTCAAGGGCAATCGCCCGACGACGTCGATCATGGCTCCGTCGCTCACGCCGAGTGTCGTGGGGCAGTTGATCGCGCTCTACGAGCACATCACGTTCACCCAGGGCATCGTGTGGGGGATCGACTCCTTCGACCAGTGGGGTGTCGAGCTGGGCAAGCAGCTCGCGCTCCAGATCGCCCCGGCCATCTCGGCCGACGACGCCGCTCTGGCCAAGCAGGACGAGTCCACCAAGGCGCTCATCACCTACTACCGGGCCAACCGCGCCTGATTCGCACGAAACCTGCGGACGGCCTCTCCTCGCGGGAGGCCGTCCGCGCGTCCGCCGGGGACCATTGTCCGCATCCCTACCCTGGTCGCATGGCGTCGCGCGGCAGGTCTCGGTGGGGGTGCCTGCCGCGGCTGCTGGCGCTGCTCGTGGTGGGCGTGCTCGTGCTCGGGTCGCCGATCCTGTACGCCTATGCCTTGGCCTTGGGCCGGACCGGAACCGTCGCCACGACCCCGGCCCGCGACGTCGCGCTGGTGTTCGGGGCTGGGGTCGAGCCGAGCGGGCAGCCGTCGCCGTACCTGAAAGCTCGTCTGGACCTCGCCTATGACCTGTTCCGAGCCGGGAAAGTGCGCGCGATCCTCGTGTCCGGCGACAATAGTGAGAAGTACTATAACGAGCCCGACGCCATGCGTCGCTACCTGGTGAATCGGGGGATCCCGGCCGTCAAGGTGGTCGCCGACTACGCGGGTCTGGACACGTACGCAACCTGCGTGAGGGCCACGTTGGTGTTCGGGGCCACCAACGTCGTCGCGGTCACGCAGGAATACCACCTGCCTCGGGTGCTGGCGACGTGTCGATCGGTCGGACTCGACGCGGTCGGGGCGGGGGACACGACGATGAGGGACTCGTATCGGCAGTTGTGGGACAGCTACCAGCTTCGTGAATTCGCGGCCGACTACAAGATGGTCTGGGATCTGCTCAGTCGCCGGCAGCCGATTCTCGGTCCCCGTGAGACCTCCCTCGACGCGGCGTTGGCGTAGTCAGTCGAGCCTGGAGAGGTACGGCGAGACCTCGGCCAAGCTCGTGACACCCCAACCGGGAGCCGCGTGGGAGGAAGCCAGCTCGCCCACCACGAGGCAGCGCATGCCGGCGTTGGCTGCGGCTGCGACCCCGGCCGGGGAGTCTTCGACCGCGAGCACGTCGCGGGGGTGTCGCCCGAGCCGGCGGGCACCGAGCAGGAAGCCCTCCGGATCCGGCTTTCCGACCGTGATGTCCTCGAAGGTCACCAGAACGGACAGCCGATCGAGGATGCCGGCGCGACGGGCGACGGGTACGACGAGGTCTTTCGACGAGCCGGTGACGACTCCGACGGTGACGCCTCGGTCGGCCAGTGCTCGCACGAGGTCGGCGTGGGCGGTGGGCACCGTGTCGAAGGATTGGACCCGGTCGAGGTAGCCCGAACGGACTCGCGCCCAGATCCGGGCTGCCAGGTCGCGGTCGCCGTGCGCCAGGTCGAGACAGATCTCCGGATCGCTGCGGCCGATGCAGGTGGCGTCGTAGGCGTCCGCGTCCAGATTGAGCCCAAACTCCGCGGCCATGTCGACGTACAACGCCTTGAACACCGGTTCGTCGAGCGAGATCGTGCCGTTCCAGTCGAACAGGATGGCCTCGCTGCTGGCGAGGAGGCGCGCCGCTTCCGCCGGCGACGTCACTTCTTCGGCTTCTTGGGGCCTTTGACGTCGATGCCGCCGAACACCGCGAATCCGTGGACGATCACGACCCGGTTGGCGTGGGCGGCGTTGGTGCCGGCGTCGTCGCGCACCGACACACCGCCGAACACGGCTCCGGCCCGGTTGCGAACTTCGGTGTCAGGTCCGACCCGCAGGTCGATGCCGCCGAACGCGGTCAGGGCGGTCACCTCGACGACGTCGGATTCCCAGTCGTCGCCGCTCAGGTCGAGTGTCACGGCGCCGAATCCGGCGATGGCAGTGATCTTGGCCGGCACCCGCCACGAGGCGGTTTCGCCGGCCTCGCTGAAGAAGCCGACGAACGTACGGCTGGTGCCGTCGGCGGGCGCACGGGTGAGGTCCGCCGTACCCCGACGGGCGACGGCGGTCGAGGGAGGTTGGGCGTACGAGACGGTCGCCGATCCGGCGAGGTCTCGGGTCAGCTCGGTGAGGTCGTCGCGGGTGGCGGCGGACTGCGCGAGTTGGGTACGGCGCTGGTGGTCGGCCACGTCGATGCGCCCCGCCGACAATGCCTCGGACAGGCTGACCAAAGCTGCGCGCCGCTCGTCGTCGTCGACCGGCTGGTCACCGCCGTACTTCGGGCCGACGTCAGTGGGTTCGTGGCTCATCTCCGACCTCCGGTAGGTGCGGATCGCGTGATCCGGGCCGTGGAACAAGTGCCGAAACAGCCTAGCGGCGGTGGGAAGATCGAGCCTATGGCCTCTCTCGTGTCCGTGCTCACCGACCGCTTTGCTGCCGTCATCGGGGGCGACCCGGAGTTGCGACCCGCCGGGCGCCCGGAGTTCGGCCATTTCCAGTGCAACGCTGCGATGCGGCTCGGCAAGGCAGAGAGACGGCCGCCGCGGGAGGTGGCCCAACGCATCGTCGCCGAGGTCGACGTGGCCGATCTGTGCGAGCCGTTGGAGATCGCGGGACCGGGATTCATCAACATCAGGCTGAAGCCGTCGGCATTCGTCGGCGCGGTCAATACCCAACTCGACGACCCCGCGGTGGGAGTCGTACCGGCCATCGATCCCCAAACCGTGGTGATCGACTACTCCGCGCCCAACGTCGCCAAACCGATGCACGTGGGTAACCTGCGGTCGACGATCATCGGTGACTGCCTTGCCCGAGTGTTGCGGGCGGTGGGGAACACCGTGATCGCCCAGAACCACATCGGAGACTGGGGTACGCAGTTCGGCATGCTGCTGGAGCAGATCGCAGTCGAGGGTGTCGACGCGCGCTCCCTGGACCTGGGTGGATCGGTCGAGTTGTACCGGCGCGCGCAGGCACACTTCCGCAGTGACGATGCTTTCGCCGACGCGGCCCGGCGTCGGGTGGTGACCTTGCAGGCCGGCGATCCGGAGTCTCAGGAGGTCTGGCGGGCGCTGATCGACGTGTCGGCCGAGGGTTTCAATCGGGCGTACGAGCGGCTCGGGGTGCTACTCACCGACGCCGACCTGGCCGGCGAGTCGATGTACAACTCGATGCTCGAAGCGGTGGCGAATGACCTCGTGGCGGCCGGAATCGCCGTGGTCGACGACGGCGCCCTGGTCGTCTTCGTGGAGGGCGACGACGCGCCGATGATCGTGCGGAAGAGTGACGGCGGGTACGGCTACTCCGCCACTGATCTGGCGGCCATTCGGTATCGGGTGGGGACGTTGTCGGCAGACCGGATCGTCTACGTCGTCGGCTCGCCGCAGTCTCATCACTTCGAGCAGGTATTCGCCGTGGCGCGGCGAGCGGGCTGGCTGCCTGAGCAGGTACGGGCTGAACATGTCGGTTTCGGTTCCGTGCTGGGGCCGGACGGGAAGATGTTCAAGACCCGTGACGGCGGGACGGTCACGCTCGACTACCTGCTCGACGCCGCGGAAGAGGCGGCCGCGCCCGAGATCGCGATGGCGGCGGTGAAGTACGCCGACCTTTCGAACTCGTTGCACAAGGACTACGTGTTCGACGTCGATCGGATGACCTCGACCCGGGGCAACACCGGGCCGTACCTCCAATACGCCCACGCTCGCGTCAGCAAGGTGCTCCGGGAGGCGGTGGCGCGCGGCCTGCTGACGGCGGAGCCGCGGGTGAGCGTGCTCGCCGAGCCGATCGAACAGACGGTGGCGCTCAAGCTGGTCGAGTACGGCGACGTCGTCACCCAGCTCGCCGACGACCTCCAGCCCCACAAGCTGTGCACGTACCTGTTCGACCTGTCGAGCCAGGTCAGTGTGTTCTACGAACAGTGCCCGGTGCTCAAGGCCGACGGCGAGGTACGCGAATCCCGCCTGGCGCTGTGTTCGGCCGTACGCCGCGTGCTCGCGTCAGGTCTCGACCTGCTCGGGATCGTCGCGCCGGATGTGATGTAGCTGCCGGTGGCCGGCGAGGGTTGAGCCGTACTCAATCTGCTTCTGTGCGAGGGTCGGACTGAATTGGATCGTTCAAGTGAATTGTCCGAGGGCAGTTTGGGTACGGGTCCTGCCCAGGAGGTGACGCCGAACGGCGCCCGCCGGGGGACAATCGGCCCATGCTGATGGTCACGGCACCCCAGGACGAGCCCTTGGTCGTCGGCAAGGTGCGTGGGCTGGTGGTGGTCGTCGGGAGGTCTTGGCCGTACCTCTTCGCGCTGCTGGGCCTTGCGCTCCTCAACGGCCGGGTGCTCGAATCGACCACGCTGGTGAAGACAACCTGGACAGCGCTGCTCTGGCTGGCGTGCCTCGTCGTGGCAGCAACCATCCACGAGTTGGGACATGTCGCCGCCGCCAGGTTGGTCGGGCTGGGTGTGCGGCGTCTGGTGATCGACGTGTGGAGCGGTCACATGACGTACGTCGCGGTGCCGCTGACCCCCGGGAAATCCGTGATCGTCGCGGTGGGCGGCTCGGTGGCGAACCTCGCCGCCGCCAGTCTCGCCTACGTCGCCAGCGCCATCCCTGAACTCGCGCCCCTGATGGGTCCGTTCCTGATCGTGAACGCAGGGCTGTTCCTCTACACCATGCTGCCCGGCCTGCCCCTGGACGGAGGTCACGTGGTCGGAGGGGTTGCCTGGTGGCTGACCGGGCGGCGGACCGACGGGCTCGAAGTCGGCGGTTGGGCGGGGAGGTTCGTGATCCTGGCCGCAGGGGTCTTGTTCGTTCTGGTCCCGCCTCTGCTCGGCGGCACCATGAAACGGGCGACCGATCTGGTGTGGATCGTGCCTCTGGTGGTCCTGACCTGGGGTTGGACGACCCGGATCATCTCCATGGCCAGGACTCGACGGATCACCGATCGGATCCTGGTCCGGGAGGTGGCACGGCCGGCCGCGCGGGTCGCTGCACATGCCCGCCTGGACATCATCGACGCCCAGTTCCCCCAGGGCAGCGGCGTCGTGGTGGAGAACGAAAACGGTGTGCCGGTGGGTGTCCTGGAGGTGGGTACGCCGTCAGCCCGCCCTCGCGACGTCGCCACCGCGGGCGATGTGATGAACGCGTCGCCGCGTCGCACCTGGACCGTACGTGCCGACCTCGACGGAGGCGTCAGTGAGGCCATGGAGCTGATGTACGAGCAGGATGTGCCGGTGGTGGCTGTGATCACCGAAGCGGGACGGTACGGGCTGATCTGGCGCGCCGAACTGGACGCTCTCATCGACCAGCGACGCGGTCGCCGGGTGTTGCCGCTCGGGTAGCGGGCCACCTGCGGCGGGAGAAGTTAGCGCTTGACGACCAGCGGGGCGGCGACTACTCCCGCCCGGGTCGAGCCGATGCCTGAGGGCTCAGTTGGCCAGTCTCCGACGTGCGCAGCTATGCTGGTCGCGCTCGAACGGAAACCCGTTCGCGGGCGTAGTTCAATGGCAGAACATCAGCTTCCCAAGCTGACAGTGCGGGTTCGATTCCCGTCGCCCGCTCCACCTAGTCACAGCGCACATCGTCCTTGATTCATCGGCGACGTGGCCGGCGTGGTGTAAGCCGAGGATCCACGAGTCCGCTGGCACCCTCCTCGGCAGCAAGGCGACCGGGGCGTCTAGCACGTCTCGCTTCACCGAGGGAGCCGAAGCCGAACGCATGCACAGACCACGTCTGAGAGGCTGCACACCATGAGCCAGCTCGGGAACTTCGTATGGGGCATCGCCGACCAGATCCGGGGCGTCTACAAGCCGGCGCAGTACGGATCGGTGATCCTGCCGTTCACTGTCTTGCGCCGCATGGAGTGCGTGATGAACGGGCACCGCGAGCAGATCCGGGAGCTCGCGGCCACCACACCGCCGGCCACGCTCGAGGTCCTGCTCCGCAAGAAGCACGGGCTCCACTTCTGGAACACCTCGACCTGGACGCTCAAGTCGCTGTTGGGCGATCCCGACTCGCTGGCCGACAACCTCATTGACTACGTGAGCGCCTTCTCGCCCAACGTGGCCGACATCTTCGAGCAGTTCGGGTTCGACAAGACGATCCGCAAGCTCGACGAGAACCGGCGGCTCTACATCGTCGTCGAGTCGTTCGCCGACGACGTCGACCTGCACCCCAGCAAGGTCACGAACACCGAGATGGGGCAGCTGTTCGAGCACCTGATCTACAAGTTCTCCACCGCCAGCAACGAGACCGCCGGCGAGCACTTCACCCCGCGCGACGCGATCCACCTCATGGTCGACCTGCTGCTCCACCCCGACTCGGAGGTCCTGTCCGTCCCTGGCACGATCCGCACGATCTACGACCCGACCGCCGGCACCGGCGGCATGCTGTCGGTCGCCGAGGAGTCCATCATCGCGATGAACCCGAAGGCGCGGGTCACCCTCGCCGGGCAGGAGCTGAACGGCGAGTCGTACGCCATGTGCAAGGCCGACATGATCGGCAAGGGACAGTCGGTCGACGCGATCCAGCGCGCCGACACCCTGAGGGACGACATGCACGCCACCACCCGGTTCGACTACTGCCTGTCGAACCCGCCGTACGGGGGTGACTGGAAGGCTGCGGAGGCCGTCGTCCGCAAGGAAGCCGCCCAGGGCGCCAAGGGACGGTTCGGCGCCGGCCTGCCCCGGATCAGCGACGGCCAGATGCTCTTCCTGCAGCACCTGGTGTCCAAGATCCGGCCTGCCCAGGCCGGTGTCGCCAACTCGGGGGGACGGGCGGCGATCGTTCTCAACGGCTCGCCGCTGTTCACCGGCGGCGCCGGGTCGGGGGAGTCGAACATCCGGCAGTGGCTGATCGAGTCCGATCTGGTCGACGCCATCGTCGCCCTGCCGACCAACATGTTCTACAACACCGGCATCGCCACCTACGTCTGGATCCTCGACAACCACAAGCAGGGCGAACGAGTCGGCACCATCCAGCTCATCGACGCCACCGGCTTCGGCACCAAGATGCGCAAGAACCTCGGCTCCAAGAACAAGGAGCTCACCGAGGCCGACCGCGCCCGCATCGCGAAGCTGTACGCGGACTTCGAGGAGAACAAGTACTCCAAGATCCTCGAACCCGCCGACTTCGGCTACTGGGAGATCACCGTCGAGCAGCCACTCCGGCTGCGGTTCGACGTCACCGCCGACACCATCGCCGCCGTGATGGACCACCGCGTCATCGCCAAGCTCGACGCTCACGCCCAAGACACGGTACGGGCGGCGCTCGGCTCCCTGCTCGGACGTTCCTGGCTCAGCCAGCCCGCGTTCCTCAAGGACCTCCGCACCGCGGTCGCCGCCCAGAAGGCAGGACTCGGAGCTCCCATCTACAAGGCCATCTGGACCACCATCGGCACCCACGACGACGAGGCCGAGGTCATCCTCGACGCGAAGAAGCAGCCCGAACCCGACCCCGACCTACGCGACACGGAGCTCGTGCCGTTCCGCGACGACATCGAGGCCTACTTCGACCGTGAGGTAACCCCGCACGTCCCCGGCGCCTGGATCGACCACAGCAAGACCAAGATCGGGTACGAGATCCCCTTCACGCGCCTCTTCTACACCTACGTTCCGCCGCGGCCGCTTGAGGAGATCGACGCTGACCTCGACCGGGTGGCAGCCGAGATCATCGCGATGCTGAGGGCGGTGGAAGCGTGACGACCCGGCTCAGACACGTTGCTGATATTGTCGCCGGTCAAGCGCCATCCTCAGACGATGTTGTTGCGCTTGGCGATGGAATACCGTTTCTTCAGGGCAATGCTGAGTTCGGTCCGACATACCCAATTCCCAAGTACGAGTGCGCGCGCGCGTCCAAGAAGGCCAGAGCCGGCGACGTCCTGGTATCTGTACGAGCACCCGTCGGGGCGGTCAACCTGGCCGACAGAGATTTGGGTATCGGACGCGGGCTAGCCGCCATTCACCCCCTGAGGGCGTCCGGCCCATACTTGCGGTGGCTCATGGAGGCGTCAGCACGCCAGTTGCGTAGCCGGGCGACCGGATCGACGTTCGAGGCAGTGACGGCTGCCGACCTGGCTGACCTTCTTGTTCCAATCCCGTTTGCCCAGGAACAGCGGGCGATCGCGGACTTCCTGGATCGGGAGACGGCGAAGATCGACGCGCTCATCGGGAAGCAGAACGAGATGATCGACCTGCTGCGAGAGCGGCGACTTTCAGCGGTCAACACGATCCTCGCCGCGGCGTCGGGGGTTGTCGCAACACCGCTGAGGAACGTGGTGGCCATCCAGAGCGGGGTCACTCTCGGCAAGAGCTGGCAGTCCAGATCAGAGCTCGACGAGTATCCCTATCTCAGGGTTGCAAACGTTCAGACCGGCTACGTGGACACCGAAGACCTCACCACGATCGAGTTGCCGAGGGCGGCCGCTGCTCGGCACATGCTTCGACAAGGCGATGTGCTCATCACGGAGGGCGGAGACCGCGCGGCTCTCGCCCGTGGGTCACTGTGGCACGGCCAGGTCGAACCCTGCCTGCACCAGAATCACATCTACGTCCTCCGGCCCGTGGCGAGCCGCTTGGTATCGGAGTATCTCGTCTCTGTGCTGGAAGGCAGTGATGCTCGGCAATACTTCGAGAGGACACGGCGGCAGACGACGAACCTCTCCGCGACCAACAGCAGCATTGTCAGGGCTTTCAGGTTTACGCTCCCCACGGTCGTGGAACAGCAGGAGATCGTGGGGCGCCTCGACCGCGAAACCGCCAAGATCGACACCCTCATCGCCAAGGCGCAGGAGTTCGTGGAGCTGGCAAAGGAACTGCGTGCCGCTCTGATCACAGCCGCGGTCACCGGGCAGATCGACGTCTCACGGAAGGCGAGTTGAGATGGCGCAGCACAACGAGGTGGAGTTCGAGGCGGAGATCTGCGCGTACCTGCAAGCACACGGCTGGCTGTACTCGGCGAACGACGACGGCTATGACCGGCAGCGGGCGTTGTTCCCCGAGGACGTGTTCGCATGGCTGGAGCAGACGCAGGCAGACGAGCTCGCGAAACGGGTCAAGCCGACCCTCTCGGCCGACGCGGCTGCCAAGGCGAGGGACTCGATCCTGGACCGGCTCGCCAAGGTGCTCGACGCGAGGGCGCCGGCGGGCGGCACGCTGCACGTGCTGCGGCACGGGTTCAAGGACGTGCCGGCGTCGTTCCAGATGATGCAACGACGCCCGGAGCTGACCGGGAACGTGACCACCGAGGCGAGGTACGCCGCGAACCGGCTGCGGGTGATGCGGCAGGTGCGGTACTCGTCGAAGAACACCAACGAGCTCGACCTGGTGCTGTTCGTGAACGGGATCCCGGTGGCGACGGTGGAGCTCAAGACCGACTTCACCCAGTCGGTCGACGACGCGAAGCAGCAGTATCGGAAGGACCGCAAGCCGGCGGGGGAGCCGCTGCTCGGGTTCGGCACCCGGGCTGTGGTCCACTTTGCCGTCTCGAACGACGAGGTGTGGATGACCACCCGTCTCGACGGGGAGAAGACCCGGTTCCTGCCGTTCAACCGGGGCAATCACGGTCATGCGGGCAACGCGCCCGACCCGTCCGGCACGACGTCGGCCACCGCGTACCTGTGGCAGGAGGTCTGGCAGCGCGACCGCTGGCTCGACATCCTCTCCCGGTTCATGCACGTGGAGACCACCAAGTCGAAGGACCCGGTCACCGGGGTGCAGCACACCAGCCAGTCGCTCATCTTCCCGCGCTACCACCAGCTCGACGCCGTGACGAGACTGCTCGGCGACGTCCGGGCGAAAGGGCCGGGGCAGCGGTACCTGATCCAGCACTCGGCGGGGTCGGGCAAGACCCGTACGATCGCGTGGACCGCGCACCGCCTGGCCACGCTCCACCGTCAGGACAACACGAAGGTGTTCGACTCGGTCATCGTGGTGACCGACCGTACGGTGCTCGACGCCCAGCTGCAGGAGGCGGTCACCCAGATCGAGTCCCAGCCAGGGTTCGTGGCCACGATCAGCAGCGCCGAAGCTCAGAAGAAGTCGTTCTCGTCGAAGTCGCAGTACCTGACCGACACGCTCGCCGCGGGCAAGAACATCATCGTGGTGACGCTGCAGACCTTCCCCTTCGTGCTGGAGGCCATCCAGGAGAACGCGACGCTGAAGGGCCGGACGTTCGCGGTCATCGCCGACGAGGCCCACTCGTCGCAGACCGGCATGGCCGCGTCGAAGCTGAAGCAGGTGCTCTCGGCCGCGGAGGCGGCCGAGTTGGACGATGGCGGCGAGGTCGACGTGGAGGCGGTCCTGGCCGCCCAGGCCGCCGCCAAGGCCGACACCGGAAACATCTCGTTCTTCGCGTTCACCGCCACGCCGAAGGCGAAGACCCTGGAGATGTTCGGCACCGTCGGCGACGACGGTCTGCCGTACGCCTTCCACACCTACACCATGCAGCAGGCGATCGAGGAGCGGTTCATCCTCGACGTGCTGGCGAACTACACCTCGTACACCACGGCCTTCCAGCTGGCGCAGAAGGTGACCTCGGGCGAGATGCGCCCGGTCACGGTCGAGGACAGGTCCGGTGAGCTGGTCGACGAGACCGCCGCCACCCGGGGCCTGATGAGGTGGGTGAAGCTGCACCCGACGAACATTGCGCAGAAGGTGCAGATCATCGTCGAGCACTTCGAGGCCAACGTGAAGCACCTGTTGGGTGGCACGGCGAAGGCGATGGTGGTCACCGACTCCCGCAAGGCGGCGGTGCGCTACAAGCAGGCGATCGACGCGTACGTCGCCCAGCACCAGCTCACGGAGGCGACCGCCCTGGTCGCGTTCTCGGGCGAGGTCACCTTCACCGACGCCGACGTGGCCGGCTACGCAGGCGACCCGATCGTGGCGGGGGACTCGTTCACCGAGACATCGATGAACCCGGGCGTGAAGGATCTGCGCTCGGCGTTCGACACCCCCGAGTACCGGGTGATGATCGTCGCCAACAAGTTCCAGACCGGCTTCGACCAGCCCAAGCTGTGCGCGATGTACGTCGACAAGCAGCTCGCCGGCGTGGCCGCCGTCCAGACCCTGTCGCGGCTGAACCGGTACGTACCCGGCAAGACCACGATGGTGCTCGACTTCGTCAACGACCCCAACGAGATCCTCGCGGCGTTCAAGCCGTACTTCGAGGACGCCTCCCTGGTCGCCACGACCGATCCGAACCTCATCCACGACATCGGAACCAAGCTCGACCTGGCCGGCGTATACACACTCGACGAGGTCGACGCGTTCGTCACCGCGTACCTCATCAAGAAGGGACACCTCGCCATCGACGGCGCCCTGGCACCGGTGAAGGACCGGTACGTGGCGCAGCGCAACGCCGCCCAGGCGTCGGGCGACAAGACCCGTCTGGACGAGCTCGAGACGTTCCGCAAGGACGTCGGCACCTACGTGCGGCTGTACGACTTCCTCAGCCAGATCATCGACTTCGGCGACACCGGAGTCGAGAAGCGAGCCCTCTTCTTCGCGCACCTGGCTCGCCTGCTCAAGGGTGCCGGCGCCACAGCCGCCAGCGTCGACCTCACCGACGTGTCCCTGGTCCACATCAAGCAGAGGCACGTCGGCCGACAGGCCCTCGATCTGAGCACCGGCGAGAAGGTCGAGCTGAAACCCACGACCGCGGCGGGCTCACGCCCACCCCACGACCCGCGCCTCGCCCTCATGGACGAGATCATCCACCGCATCAACGAGCAGTTCGCCGGTGAGAACTTCCGCGACGACCAGGAACGCTCGTGGATCGAGTCGCTGATCGCCGCCCTCCGCACCGACGACGACCTGGTCGAGCAGGCCCAAGCCAACAGCGAAGCACAGTTCCTCGCGTCGCCCACCCTCAAGGACGCGGTCACCATGGCTGTTGCCGAGACCCACGGGGCCCACAGTCGGATGACGGACTTCTTCTACAACCGAGGCGGCGTCGAGGTCACGGTAGTCCAGTCCCTGGGGCGCCTGCTGTATCTCGACGTGACAAGCGGTCCTGGCATCAAGCCGCTTGTAGTCCAGAGGGCTGAATGAGAACTCCCATCGAAACTCCCGGTCAGGCCAGATCTGCGTCCCGTCGGACCGTGAGCACGAGCTTGGTGACGCCGTTGCCGTACGTCTCCGATTCCAGCACGTGAAGTGTCTGCTTCGCCGCGTCGTCGGCAAAGAGCCGAAGCCCACTGCCGAGGATGACCGGGAAGATCAGCAGGTGGTAGCGATCGACCAGTCCCGCTGCGGCGAGCGACTGGGCCAAGGTGCAACTGCCGTGGACGATGATCGGGTCACCGCCGGTCTCCTTGAGGGCCCGTACCTCGTCGATCGACCGGAGCAGCGTCGTCGGTTGCCAGGCGGAACCACTGACGTCGGTGGGGTCGAGGGTGGTGGACACCACGTACTTCGGCATCGCGTTGTACAGCTCGAACTCGTCGGTCATCGAAGGCCAAACCGGTTCGAACTCCTGCCACGACTTCCGACCGACCAGCAGGGCGCCTGCTTCGGACTGCTCACGCCCCTTGAGCTCGTAGGCCGCCGGGTCGAAGGTCACGTCGGTGAACGTCCACGCCGGGTCGCCCATCACGCCGTCGAGGGTGATGAACTCGGTCACGATCAGTTCGCGCATGCTCGATCACCTCACCGCGGGAGCGAGACTGTCAAATCTCTTCGGCTGACGACTGACGCCACTGACCCCTGCGCGGGGCGTCGCGCAGGGGTCAGGAGTCAGGGGATTCTCGTCTACCGGTCGGTGATCACCGCCCCTGGGCCTGGGTGATCGTCGCCAGGTCAGCGCTGACGTCGAACATGACCTTCTGGCCGGCCTTCGTGCCCAGTACGTCGTACGACCCGTCGGGGTCCTTCCGCACCGACTCAACGGTCACGGCAGAGTCCTTGGCCTTCACCGCGTCGCCGACCTTGGTGGCCTCGTCGCCGGTCACCGGAGTGTCCTGGGAACCGCCTGGACCGCCCTTGCCGCCCATCTGGCCCTCCGTGATCGTCGACAGGTCAGCGCTCACCTCGTACCGGACGTTCGAACCGTTCTTGGTGCCTTCGACGTCGTACGACCCGTCGGCATCCTTCAGCACCTTGGTCACCGTCACCGCCGAGTCCTTGGCCTTGACGGCGTCGCCGACCTTGGTGGCCTCGTCACCGGTGACCTCAGTGTGGTTGGCCGCCTGATTGGCAGTGCGGTCGGCCTGCCCCCCAGCCTTCGCCGACGCACTCGCCGTCGCCGCAGGCGCGGGAGCTGCGTTGGCGCTCACTCCGCTGCCGATCAACGCCGCACCACCGACGGCTGCGACCATCGCGGCACCCGCGATGATCCCGATCTTCTTCTTGTTATCCAACGATCTGATCCTCTCGATCTCAACGACCGGCTCCTGGCCGGCTGTATGAACGAGAGTCAGGCACCAATCTGTCAGGACCCCATGACCGGTATGGGTGTCTGGTGTGACCTGTCGGTCTCGGCGTGGTCGACCTGGTAGGGAACACTGTGGCTGGGAACACTGTGGCTGAATCCCCGTTGGCATTCTTCGGCAATCACTGCGGAGCGTGTCGCCTCGGTCGGACAATGCGGGCATGACCAAACCGTTGACGCTCAACCCCGACCGCTTGTTCCCGGCGGAGCCCCAGACGCGTGCTGTTGCGCGGAAGCTCTACGACCAGATCAAAGACCTCCCGATCCTCTCGCCCCACGGGCACGTGCCGCCGGTCTGGATTGCCGACGACATCCCGTTCCCCGACCCCACGAACCTGCTGCTGACGCCTGACCACTACGTCAACCGGATCATGCACGGCCAGGGCGTCTCGCTGTCGGACCTGGGTGTCCCGATGGGTCGTACCGACTTCACCCCCGAGCAGGCCAGGAACGCGTGGAAGATCTTCTGCAAGCACTGGCATCTCTACCGCGGTACCCCGATGAAGTTCTGGATGGAGGCCGAGTTGGTCGACATCTTCGACGTGACGGTACGGCCGTCCGAAGAGACCGCCGATGCGATCTACGACCAGATTTTCGAGAAGCTGGCATCGGAGGAGTTCAAGCCGCGCGCCCTCATGGAGAAGTTCGACATCGCCTTCATCGCGACGACCGACGATCCGTCAGATTCGCTCGAACACCACCAGAAGATCGCCGCAGACCCGTCATTCACGCGGATCGTCGCCCCGACGCTGCGTCCGGACAAGTACCTCGAGGCCGCTCGTCCCGACTGGAACGCCTCCATGGATGCGTTGGCGGCCGCTTCCGGCGTCGACACGGACACGTTCGACGGCTGGGTGGCCGCGTTCGAGAACCGGCGCGCCTTCTTCAAGGCGAACGGCGGTACGTCGACAGACCACAGCCACGCCGATCTGGACACGCAGCCTCTCGACAAGGCTGATGCCGACCGCATCTATGCCAAGGCCCGCTCCGGCCAGGGCGTTACGAAGGAGGAGGCGGACGCGCTCCGCAAGACCTTCATGTTCGAGCAGATGCGCATGGCCTCCGAGGACGGCCTCGTGATGACTCTGCATCCCGCCGTGGTCCGCAACCACAACACCGAGACCTTCGAGCGGTACGGCGCAGACGTCGGCGGCGACATCCCCATGGGCATCGAGGTCGTGAAGGCTCTGCAGCCCGGACTCAATGCCTTTGGGCTCAAGCCCAATTTCACCGTCATCTTGATGACCATGGACGAGACCGTGATCAGCCGTGAAGTGGCCCCGCTCGCCGGCTTCTACCCGTCGTTCTGGGCCGGCCCGCCGTGGTGGTTCATCGATGCTCCCGACTCGATCAAGCGGTGGCGCAAGGCCATGACCGAGTACGGCACCCTGTACAAGACGTGTGGGTTCATCGACGACACGCGCGCTTTCATGTCGATCCCGGCTCGTCACGACGTGGCTCGTCGTTGCGACGTCAGCCACCTGGCCGAGTTGGTCATGGAGGGTCGTCTCGAGCTCGACGAGGCCGAAGAGGCCGCGATCGATCTGACGTCGACGTTGCCTCGCAAGGCCTTCAAGATCCCATCCGCCTAGGTCACCAGACGTGGGCCTCCCTCTCGGGGGAGGCCCACTGCTGTGTCTGCCTCCGCTGGCCTTGTGTGTCTGCGCCGCGGCGTCGAGGTCGGCCACGAATCAGGTGAGGGAGGCAAGTACCTCGGCGAGCCGCGCTCGTCCCGCCTCCGGCGAGAACATCGTCAGCCACCGGTCGTACCCGACTTGGGTGCGGTCGGGCTCGGCCAGTGTGGCCTCGATGGCGTCGGCCAATGCCGTCGCGTCACCCGGCCGCGGGTAGATCCGGCCTGGGCCGCCGACCTCGGGCAACGCACCGACGTCCGAGGCCACGAACGGCAGACGCGCCGACATCGCCTCCGCGACGACCAGCCCGAAGGACTCGGGAAAGATCGACGGGAAGACCGCGAGGTCGACAGCATTGGCGAACTGCAGCCGGTCCAGCCAGCCCGGCCGTACCACCGCATCGCCGAGCCGGTCCACGGCAGCCGCGATGGCGGAACCGTCGTCGTCGGCCAAACGCGCATCGCCGGCCAGCACCCCCCGGTACCTCCCCGACCTTCGGGTACGAAGCAACTCCAACGCCTCGCACAGCACGAGAATCCCCTTGTCGACCGACAGTCGGCCGAGGAATCCCACGACCACGTCGCCGTCTGACGGGCGCGCAGACCGAACCCCGAACGAGGCCGTCCAGTTCTCCAGCACGTGGGCGCCGGACACGCGGGACGCCATGAAGCGACTGGGTACGACGATCCGCTCGGCGCCGGGTCTGGCGGCCGCGAGGAACGCACGCTGCCGGCGAGATCGGGGGAGTTGGTGCAGATGGACGACCCGGTCGCGATGTCCGGCGGTGGCAGTCGCCGGTACCAGCCCGTGGCACCACAACCACCCCTGTCGATGAGCCCGATCCCACGCCCGCAGGTTCGTCAGGTACGCCAGACGTCCGGCCCCGGCGATCTCGACCGTACGGAATCCGGCCCCCCGCGCCCGGCCGGCCAGTTCCCCCGGGGACGCCGGGGCCACCACCTCCACGTCGTGTCCGAGCTCGCGAGCCGCTTCGGCCATCGCGAGCAGCATGACCTCGCCGCCGCCCATGTCCCCGTTGTTGGCGGCCAGGGTCAGCCTCATCAGGCGTACTTCCGAACCCCGGCCGCGACCCGGTCGAACCGCACCTTGTCGAGCTTCTCAGCCCGGCCTCGCACATCGTCGGGATGCACCCGGACGATCCGGTCGACCCTCACCTGTGACGGGCGCCGCTTCGAATCCCACGCCCCGGTGCCGATGGCGACCCAGTGCCGGCCCACACCTGCCTCTTGATCGGAGTCGGAATCGTGGTCGACGCTCGACAACGCCACACCGAGGAACCAGTCCCCGTCTCGCCCGATCAGCAGCACGGGCCGGTCCTTGCCTTGCCGGTGGTCTTCTTCGTACGGCACCCACGCCCAGACGATCTCGCCCGGGTCAGCGACCTTTCCGACGTGGGGGGCGTACGTGATCTGCGGCTTGCCGGTGTAATCACCGGGGTACTTCACCGACAGCTTCGGGGCGCGCCGGTCGTCAGAGGGTTCACGCTTGACCCCTGAAGCCCGGCGGGCAGCCGCCGTGGCTTGGCGGGTCGCCGTACGCACGACGTCTTGGGCGATCCTGCCCAGCGAACCCAGCAGTTGGTCGGTCAGGGAAGCCATGCCGCCACGTTACTGGTATCGGGGGAGCGGGCCGTAGAAGACGAAGGCTGCGCTCATCGGTCCCGGCGGGGGAGCGGTGCGGATGGCCGTCCAGGCAGCGGCGTACCTGCCGTACGCCGGCAACCACAGCAGAGCTGCCCCGGCCACCGCAGGCGCAATGGCCCACATCGTCCACGCGTTCAGCAAGATCGTGAGCAGCATCACCGCGACCATGACCAGGCCTGCGACACGGGCCCAGCGTTGGCCGTTCCAGGCGTTGTACGCGACGACGCTGGGTGTCGCCACCGTCAAGGCGCCGATCACGCCAACCGCCAACACGAGCATCACGGTGGTGAACGACACGATCTCGGGCCTGATCCAGTCGATCAGCCGCGCCGAGGTGTGGAACCGGATCACGCTCGCCGCGTCCCACAAGACGGTGACCAGCCCCACCGCTGCAGTGACGCTCGCGGCGTACAGAAGGCCGCAGGCGACCCCGAGCACGACGGGGCGGCGCGGTTCTCCGGTACGGCTGCTGATCGGATAGCCCGTGGTACCGATGGAGTACGGCTGCGGTGGCAGCGTGGCGATCTCCGAACCTGGCGCGGCCACGACAGCCGGAACGCCAGCAACGGTTGCCTGGGCTTCCTGCGGAGCCGCCGTCGATGCCGTCATGGTTCCCCTTCTGTTGCCGGGCCCATCGTAGAAGAGGAACGAAGCCGCGAGCCTCAGCTCTTCTTCATCGACCCCGTCTCCAGGAACCGCACGTGCCAGCTGTGCGCTTCGCGCAGGTCGTGGGGAGTGTGCTTGCCGTTTGCCGTCTTGAGAGCCCGGTCGAAGTAGTCCTGGAGCATGGGCCGGTAGTCGGGATGCGCACAGTTCTCGATGATCTGCTTGGCCCGCTGCTTCGGCGACAGGCCACGCAGGTCCGCCAGCCCCTGTTCGCTGATGATCACCATCACGTCGTGTTCGGTGTGGTCGTGGTGGCTGACCATGGGCACGAAGCACGAGATATCCCCGCCCTTGGCGACCGACGGGGTCACGAACATCGAGATGTAGGCGTTGCGCATGAAGTCGCCGGACCCGCCGATGCCGTTCTGCATCTTCGAGCCCATGATGTGGGTCGAGTTCACGTTGCCGTAGATATCGCCTTCGATCATGCCGTTACAGGCGATGACGCCGAACCGCCGGATGTTCTCGGGGTGATTCGAGATTTCCTGCTGACGCAGGATGATCGAACTGCGGTAACGCTTGGCCTCTTCGTTCATGCGGGTGGCGTAATCCGGCGACAGCGAGAACGCAGTCGCGCTGGCCACGGTGATCTTGCCGGCGTCGATGAGGTCGACCATGCCGTCTTGGATGACCTCCGTGTAACTGGTCATCCGCTCGAACGGCGAGTCCAGCAGCCCCGCCAGGACCGCATTGGCGATGTTGCCGACGCCGGACTGCAGGGGCAGCAAGTTCTCGGGCAGCCGGCCCTGCTTGACCTCGAACTTGAGGAAGTCGATCAGGCATTCGGCGATGTTCTGCGAATCCTTGTCGGCCGGCTTGAACGGTGTATTGCGGTCGGGCCGATCCGACTCGACGATCGCGACGACCTTGTCGTAGGGAATCGCGTAGGAGGTCTGGCCGATCCGGTCACCCGGACGCGTCATCGGAATCGGCATCCGGTTCGGCGGCACTCGCGTGCCGTAGTAGATGTCGTGCATCCCGTGGAGGTCGAGCGACTGCCAGGAGTTGACCTCGAGGATGATCTTGTCGGCCTTCTCCATGTAGACGACGTTGTTGCCGACCGAAGAACTCGGCACGGCCGTGCCGTCCTCCAGAATCGCCGCGACTTCCACGACCGCCACGTCGCACTTGCCCATGAACCCCTGCCGCACCATCACCGCCGACTGCGACAGGTGGATGTCGGAATACTCGGAGATGCCCGCGTTGATCTTGGCTCGCATGACGCCGTCGGATTGGTACGGCATGCGGAAAGCGATGCCGTCGGTGGCGGCCAGTTCGGCGTCGAGTTCGGGAGCGGTCGAAGCGCCCGTCCAGACGTTGACCCGGAACTCCTCGCCGCGGGCGTGGGCGTCCTTGATCCGGGCGGCCAAGGCCGGCGGCACCAGCTTCGGGTAGGCAGCGCCCGTGAACCCCGAGAACCCGATCGTGTCGCCGTGGTTGATCATCGCCGCGGCGTCGTCTGCCGAGACGACCTTGGACAGGTAAGCCGGATGGAAGATGCGAGACATCGGAAAGTCCTAACGCCGTCAGTGTGGCCGGGCGGTACCGGTGTTGCCTACGTTAGCGATCCAGGCTGACCGGCGCTGACCCGGGGGAGACGCGTCCCTACGGTCGCGTCGTCGCTTGAATCTGGCACCGCGGAGTCCGAGCTCGGGTCCGAGGGGCTACCATCCCCGGGTGGCCACGATGACGCAGGCGATCGGCGTTCGCAGCAGGGCGTCCCGGGTCGGCTGGGTTCCGCGTCAACACGGCGCCTGGGCCATGTTGCTCGTGCCGTGGCTCGTGGGGTCGGTGTACGGATTGCGCGCCGGCTCGTCTTCGTTGCGCGACATCGCCGGACTCCTCGCCGCGCTCCTGGCTGGGTACCTCTTCTTCAATGCCGCATCGCTGTGGCTCAAGGCCGCCCCGATCCAGCGGCGGCGGTTCGTGCGGCCGATTCTCGTGTACGGCGTCGCCGCCACGGTGCTGGCGGTGATCGGACTCGTGGCGACCCGCGGGGGACTGGCGGGTTGGGCCGTACCTCTGGTGCCGCTCGCCGTGGTCGCGCTCCAGCAGGCCCGGGTGCGCAAGGATCGGTCGTTGCTCAGCGGAGCGGTCACCGTGGCCGCCGCCTGCCTGCTGCTTCCCATCGCCGCAGCGCCCGACGTTCGACAATTCGGTCATCTGACAGCCGCGACCTGGGCCGCGACCCTGGCCTGTTTCGGCTACTTCGCCGGCACGATCCTGTACGTCAAGACCATGCTCCGGCAACGGGGCCGGCAGGCCTGGCTCAACGCCTCGGTCGGCTATCACGCGGTGTTGGCGGCGCTGTCGGCGCTGGCCGGTCAGGGCTGCTTGGCCGGCTTGTTCGTGGTGACGACGATCCGGGCCGGCTGGATGCCGTACCTGGCCCTGCGTCGGCCCGTGCGACCCGCCACGATCGGCATGATCGAGATCGCCCTGTCGGCCTGGCTGACGTGGGCATTGATCGGCTGAGCATCACCTGCGCCGAAGCCTCGTCACCGTGTAGGCGCGGTTCTGCGCGACCACCTCGGTGGGTCCGTGCCGACGGGAGAGGGGGAGGTACGGCAGGTGGCTGTTGAACACGAGCCACAGTTCGCCGCCCCGGGCCAGCGTGGCGGCGGCCTCGTCGATCATCCTCATCGCGTCGCCTGAGTCCTTCGCGCCGCGGCGGTGGAACGGAGGGTTGCACACGATCAGGTCGTACGGCTCTGCCGTACCCGGAACTCCGTCGGCGCGGACCGTCACCACCTCGACGCCGGCCAAGGCGGCGGTCCGGGCGGTGCTGGCCACGGCCGTACGGGAGACGTCACTGCCTGTCACCGACCATCCGGCGCGGGCGAGAAGCGTCGCGAGGATGCCGCTGCCACAGCCCAGGTCGAGGGCCCGACCTGGTGGATGCCCGGACCCGTACGCGGCCAGGGAGTCGACCAGCAGCCGGGTGCCCGGATCGAGTGCTCCACCGGCGAACGTCATGCCGTACGTCGCCACGTCCAGATCGAGGTGGGCGAGGTGCCTGACGCGTGGGTACGACGGCACCACCTCACGAGGTACGGCTGCACGCAGCACCCGGGACTTCTGCCGGCCCAGTGACGCGCTGACGTCGGCGAACGCCCTCCCCAGGGCCGGCGTCATCGAGGAAGACAGGTACTTGACCCGCGCGCCGCCGAACACCCTCATCTTCGGCCCCCCGCCGAAGGCCAGCCGCTCGGCGATGTCGGCGACCGCCGCCGTGGCGCGGGGGAGTCGCCACAGCACTCTGTCGACGGCACGCAGGTCAGGCTGGGCCAGAAGGTCGACTCCGACGGCTTCGGGCGGCAGATGCCGCTCGTCACGCACGTCGTCGCACGATGCCAGGACCCGGCACCCGCGGGCCGACGCGGCGGTTGCCAACGTGCCGTCCACGTCGTCGACGACCAGCACGACCTCGCCCAGCGAACCCGCCTCGTCGAGGATCAGTCGCGAGACAGGATCGACGGTCACACCAGTCTCGGGAGGATGACGTGCAGAGACCGGTCGATCCTGGCTGCGGTAGCGGCAGCTGCTTCGGGCCCGCGATGGTACGGGTCGGGGATGTCGTCGGTGCGCTCGATCCGCAGCCGCTGCTGCGCTGCCCACGTGACCAGGTCACGCCCGGTCATCTCCGGCGGCGCTTCGAGCACGGCCCGTTCGAAGAGCCCGAACGTGAACGTCTTCGCGTGGGCAGACGGGACGTCTTCGAGAATCCAGGTGCGATGGCGCGATTCAGCGACCAACACGAGGTCGGCGGCGGTCACCATCGGGATCGTGACCCGCTGGGAGGCGAACCCGGTCGGGTCGCCGCCGCGCAGGGTCAACTCGCTCGCCATGCGACGCTCCATCGGAGCGGCCTCCCAGCCCTGGGTGCCGGCGCTCACGTAGGTCAGCGAGTCGACCACCATCGGAGCCCGGCGATCGGCATAGGCCGAACGGCAGATGTTCGCTGTACAGATGAAGAGCACCGACATCGGTTCAGTCATCGTGTACCTCCAGCAGTCCGGTCTTGACCAACGAATCGAGAAATTCGGCGACTACGGGGCCGACCACCTCGGCGCTCTCTCCTGTGGCGGCCACGAGGTCGGCGATCGGATCGACTCCGTCGATCGCGGCCAACCAGATGATCGCCGCCGTTCCCAACAGCGCCTGCGGCACACCGTCCGGCATCTTCACCAGAAACACGCCATCCGCCGCGCCGATGTCGCGGCCGACGACGTACGCCACCTGGTTGGGTTTGCCGTACGTCACTGCCGCCCCTTCAGCGCGTGACGGACCTCACGAGCAGCCGTGCGGGCGCGGCCGACGTACGCAAGCGCCAGGTCCTTCGTCGTGGGCTGCCGTCCCAGACGCATCGCGAGGTGGTCGTGGTTGACGAGCAACGCGCGCAGGAGCAGCCGGGCGGCCTCGGCCGGGTTCCGGGCCGCCTGGATCCTGCCGCGCCATTCGTCGAGGCGACGGTGGTCGCCGCTGGCGAAGTGAGCCCACAGGCGGTACTCCGGATGGTCGCGGAACTCGTCCAAATGGCCGGTGGCCGCAGCCAAGGCGACCTCCGCGTCGAGCCGAACGGCGAGGTTCTCGATCGCCGGCTGGAATTCCGGGGTCCAGGCTCGTTGCCGGTCACCGGCGTTGTCCCCCCGCGCGGCGTGCAGCATGAGGATGAGCCGCTGGGCCGCAGGGGGCGGTACGGAGCAGTGCACGTGCGCGATCTGGATGGTCGAGCGGTCGCGCCACAGCACGTCGAAGGCCTGGCTTGCAGGAAGGCCGATGCCGGGGAACCGTCGGTGCGCGTCGACCCAGCCCAACGTGTCGTGCCACAGGCTGGCCGCGTGTTCGAACGCCGACCCGCTCTCGAAGGTGGTCCGCTGGTCGAAGCCGTGACGTCTCAGCTGCGCGAGGAACAGTTCGGCGTCTCGAGGTCGGACCAGGACGTCGGCATCGGTCGACGTCGGCCGGGAAGCACGGAGGGCCGATTCCAGAGCCGGGCCCTTGATGTGAAGCAGGTCGATCCCGGCTTCGTCGGCGATGAACTGCAGCAGTGCGTGCATGAGGTGGACTCGCACCGTGAGTCCGAGTTCGACGTCAACCATCGGTCCGCCTCACGATGCGTTGGGCGATCATCGCCTCGATTGCCGCTCGCGTGAGGTCGAGAGAGTCTTCGCCGTCTGGGGCACCGAAGCGCTCCTCCAGATGGACAGCGCAGTCGTCGGCGGTGGCTGGCGATTCGAGCCGCTGCCAGAGCGCGGTGCCGACCGGACCGAGCCGGATCAGTTGGTCGTCGAGCAGCACGAGCGCCGCGTCGTCTCGGACCAACGCATCGGTGGCTGGGCAACGCTCGTAAGTGTCGCTCACGGTACGGCTCCGATCGCCTCGGCGAGGTGGTCGGCCAGACTGGACGCTTCGTCGTACGACACGAACCGGGCAGGACCCACGGCCTCGACGAGAGAGCCCAACGTGCGCAGCGGTGACGGGAACTTCGACAGGGAGGAACTCTGCGGGGCAATCTGCACGAGGGCGTCAAACAGGTCGAGGTCGGTCACCGTGGCTGGGCCGCTGCGGCGATCGAGCAGCCAGATCGCGGCGACCGTCGGCGCCGGGTGGGCTGGTTGCAGCGCCAGGTCGTCGGGTGATACCTCGAGCTTGTGGCCGTGTTCGGTCCTGACCGACAGTGGCTTGGGGAAGGGGAACAGCCGGCCGTCAGCGGTGAAGCCGGCGGTCTCGTCGGAGAGGTAGCCGTACTTCTGGCCGAACTCCCGGGCGAATGTCGTCTTTCCGGTGCCACCACGGGCGACGCAGACGACGGAACGCCCGGTCTCGGGGTGGCAGAGCGCCGATGCGTGCAGCAGCAGCAGCTTGCCGGCGGCTTCGGACAGCAGGGCCCGCGTCACCATCTGGGTCAGGTGCTGCATGGCTGTCTCGACCCCGAAGGGGCCGGATGCGGGTGCGGTGACCTCGACCGAGGTGGTGGCGGGATCGTCACTGAGACAGCGGGACCAGGCGGAGCGGATGCCATCGGTGAGGGCCGCTGCGGGGGGTGGGATCGTCAGGGCCACCACCTGGCCGAGACCGGCGATGGCGAGCGTCTCCACCCGGTCAGACTATCGATCCGCCGCAGCGACGGCCGACGCGACGCCTTGGTGGGATGAGCGAGGCGCGGCAAGGGCGTTCCGAGTAGGTACCCTGTCCGGTGAACTGGAGGAGCTGGGGGATCTATGACCATCTTGGACTTCGTCCGACTGACGCGACACAACTTTTTGTTGTTGTTGGCTGCGATCGGGCTGGGCATCCTCGTCATGGCCGGGTACTCCTTCACTCGACCGACCCTGTACTCCGCAACCTCCACCGGATACGTGGTCGTGGGCAGTTCCGGAACGTTGGCCGACGCCTACAACGGCACCACGCTGGGCCAGGGCAAGGCACAGAGCTACCTGCCGTTGGTCAACAGCACGAACGTGGCGCAGCGGATCATCGACGATCTCGGTATCCAGGCCAGCCCGGGCTCGATCGCCGGCTCACTGTCGGCCGAAGTCGTGCCGGGTACGGTCCTGTTCAAGGTCAGCGCCGTCTCGACCGATCCGGTGCGAGCCCGAGACGTCGCAGATGCTGCGATCAAGGCGACGAGCGAAGAAGCCAACAAGCTCGAGACCCTCAACATGGACGGCACGAGCAGGACCGAATCCGTGGTCCGCATCGTGCCCATCGAGCAGGCCGGAGTGGCGGGAACCCCGTTCTCTCCGAACTGGACGAGGAATCTCCTGATCGGCGCCGCGGCTGGCCTATTGTTCGGCTACCTGGCCGCCCTGTTGAGGATGGGTGTCGACAGCCGTATCCGCACCCAGGCGGATGTCGAGACGGTCACGGGCGCCGGCGTGCTGGCGATCATCCCGAAGGTAACCGGCATCGACGAGACAGGTGACATCACGTCTCCGGACAGCTTCGCCGGGGAAGCGGTGAGGCAACTGCGCACGAACCTGCGGTTCGTCAACGTCGACCATCCGCCGAGAAAGATCGTCTTGACGTCGGCCAATCCTGGCGAAGGTAAGTCGACGATCGCCTCGAACCTCGCTCGCCTGCTGGCCCAGGCCGGAACACCGGCGATCCTGATCGACGCGGACCTCCGGCGCCCGACCCTGTCGAAGAAGTTCGACACCGATTCCTCGATCGGGCTCACCCAAGTGCTGGCCGGCGACGTGGAGCTCGAGGCTGCGCTGGTGCAGGTCGCCCCTGGTCTGCTGTTGCTGCCCGCCGGGCGGATCCCACCCAACCCGAGCGAACTGGTCGGCTCGCAGCGCATGCACGCCCTGCTCGACGCCTTGGCCCAGACGCACACGGTGATCGTCGACGCGCCGCCCCTGCTCCCCGTCACCGACGCGGGCCTGCTGGCGGCGACGGCCGATGGCGCCATCCTCGTGTCGCAGGTGGGCAAGACCCACAAGGAACAACTGCGGCTCTGCGCGAAGATCCTCGGCCGGGTCAATGCCAAGCTGCTCGGCTCGGTGCTCAACATGGCACCGCGCAAGGGAATCGGCTCGGTCGTGTACGGCTACGGCTACGGCTACGGCTCGTACGAGCAGCGGTACTACTACACCTCTGACGGCGTGAAGAAGAAGGTACGGCGCCGCAAGCCCTCGCGCGGCGGCGGCCAGGCGAGCCGCGCGGCGAAGCCGACCGACGGTGTCCCCGACACCGGCGACACGACCATGCCCGACGACATCATGCCCGAGCAGTTGACCGCTCGGCGGTCGATGTAGCTGCGGTCAGCGTTCGCCGACCAGGTCCCTCAGCAACCCCCGGATCCGGGCCGCGAACCGTTCCTCCGAGAAACGGTCCGCATGCGCCTGGATCGCGGCGGTGTCGTACCTCGAACGGTCGTGCTCGCGCACGGCGCGCCCGATGTCCGCGGCCGTAGGAGTCGCGAAGAACGCGCCGTTCACGCCCGGAGCCATCGTGTCGAGGTAGCCGCCGGCTTCGAGCGCCAGGGTCGGCGTACCGAACGACGCAGCCTCCAGCGGGGTCAATCCGAAGTCCTCGTACGAGGGTGCGATCAAGGCTGTGGCATGGGCGTACGCCCACCGCAGTTCGGCATCGGTGACACCAGCCAACAGTCGAGTGTTGGTCTTCAGCTGCCCACGCAACTCCGATTCCAGCGGCCCGCGGCCGATCACGACGAGCCGCTGGTCGGGCTGGTCCGCGAAGGCTGCCAGCACGGCCGAGATGTTCTTGTACGGCAGCAGGCGCGAGACGACGAGGAAGAAGCCGTCGCCCCAGTCGGTCAACTCCGTCGGCTTCGTCTGCTCGCCGGAGGTGTCGATGCTGTGGGGAGGTGGCACGACGTCGGCGTCGATCCCGTAGACGCGACGAATCCGGTCGGCCACAACCCTGGAGTTGCAGACGTACCGTGCCGCGGTCCGCGCGGCTGCCTGGTCCCATCGGCGCAGGAACGGGTTCAGCGCCCGGAGGCCCCACCCGAGTGGAGACCGGTACCAGGGGCGCCCCAGGTATTCGTCGACGAGGTAGATGAACCGGCCCGGCGAATGGCAGTAGACGAGCTTGGGAACGTCGCTGGAAATGCCGTGCATGAACGCCGTCGTCGAGCACAGCACCACGTCGGCGTCGGTCACGCGCAGGCTGCGCGTGGCACGTCCGAGCAGCGGCAAGGCCAGCCGGTGGTCGCGCCGGAACAACGGGATGCGATCGAGCCAGCTGAGCCGGAGGTCGGCAGCGGAGAACTCCGGGTAGGTGCCTTCGGGACTGTAGAGCGTCGTATAGATCGGCGACGTAGGGAAGGCTCGGTGAAGGGCGAGCACGACCCTTTCCGCTCCTCCGCGCTGGGTCAGATAGTCGTGCGCGAGCGCAACCCGCATCTAGTCACTCACCAGTCCCGGAGAGTGTCCCGTTCCCTGCCAGGCCGACGTTTCCTCGGTGACTCGACTCATGAGCGCCGATACCCCGTCGGATCCGTAGTGGCGTCGATCGCTGGTGGCCGACGCCAGGAAGCCCACGCCGAGGGCGACTGCGCAGTACAACTCGTAGATCACCTCGCCGAGGCTGAGCGCGCAGATCAACGAGGCGAAGACGGCCGCTTCGGTGTAGAGATTGCGTGACTTCGACCTGAGCATGTGGAAGATCACGTAGGCGAACAACAGCATCGTCAGGCCCAGACCGATCCAGCCTCCCTCGATCAGTGTGGCGTCGTAGGAGTTGTGGAGGAAGAAGGTCAGGTCGCCCACCTTGACCCTCGCGCTGCCGGGCCCGTTGCCGTACCAGGGCATATGTTGGATCGCGGCTTGGGCGGCCTCGTTGATCCGCTCTCGCAGCGCATCGGATCCCTCACGCTGCATGAACAGCGTGGTGTCTCTCAGTTGCTGGATCTGACCCGAAGCCCAGATCGCGGCGGGAACTAGGATCAACGCGGTCAAGGACACGTGCAGCCTCTTGCTCAGCCAGATCCACGCCAACGCAAACAGGGTCGCGCTCCAGGTGGTCCTCGAGAAGGTCAACACGATGCCGGCGCCGATCGTCAGGCCCACGATCCCGCGAAACCAGCCACGCCAGTAGGAGAGCGCGACGGCGCCGAGGGTCAGCAGGACGAACCCGGCCGCGTTGGGATCGCCCAGGTAACCGGTCAGACGTCCGGCGTACCCACCGCTCACCAGGCTGGGAACGCTGGCGATCGTGCCACCGACCAGCCCAACGGTCAGACCGCGAGCAAAGGAGGGCATGTGCAAGCGCCCCTGACCGATCGTGACGATCAGGACGCACCAGACGCCGAGGTGCAGGAGCCGGCGGATGTCGAGCGAGTTGGCCAACCCGCTGACGAGCAACATGCCGTAGACGGCCATGATGAGTGGCACCCCGAACACCGGCAGCCGGTAGACCGGCCGACGGGTCAACATTGTCAAGGCGATGCACGCCGCTGCGATCTCGTTGATCGGGATCGTGCTGACGGTGATGGCGCCCAGCGGCAAGACGATCCCGAACAGCCAGTCGGGAATCCGGGACGACTTCGCCTTCTTCGGATCCGGTGTCGTCAACTGATCGCGCACTTGGTCGCCGAAGGCGCGAGTCCACGTTTCGAGGCCTTGCTCGGCGCTCATCGTGACCCCCCGTAGACCTCGACGATGGCTGCTGTCATCTCGGCCACCGTAGGCCAACTGTCGGGCAGCGCCGGTCGCTGGTCAACCTGCAGACCCTGTTCTCTGATCAACTCGGCGGTGTCGGCGGCGTTGACATCGGTCACGAGGCAGCGGGGCGGCAGGATCTCCGGATTCCCGCCGACCGCGCTGGCGCAGACACCGAGGCCGTACGTCACCGCGTCGAGCAGGGAGTACGACGTGTTCTCCGACCGAGACACCTGGGCGAGCACGTCCGACGAGGCGAGCACCTCCGCGGCCGGACGGTGTCCGAGGAACGTCACCCGCTCAGCCAGTCCGAGCCGATCCACCTGGGCCTCCAACTCGGCCTTCAGCGGCCCGTCGCCGGCGATCGAGAGGCGAGCTTCGTCGTACCCCGCCGCGAGGAGGGCGAACGCCTCCACCAGGACGTCGATCCGCTTCTCGGGAGCCAACCGGGCGATCGACGCGATCCGGAGCCCAGGGCTCCGCCGAGGGAGTTCTGCGGGGCGGTCGACCCCGTTGTAAATGACGATCGGCGGCCGTCGGGGGTGCCAATCCTCGCGCATGGCCTCGGCGGTCGCGTGAGAGACCGCGATCGCCGCATCGAAGCGGCGCAACCGGGCTGCGTGGACGGCGGCCATGAGGGTGCTCTTGGCTCGGTTGCCGTGATACACGTCCCCCTGACCCCGGGCCGCGATGCCGTGCTCGGTGGTGACGAGCCGAGTCGGCAAGCCGGCGGTCGCGATCGCCACGGCGATGTCTGCGTAGGCGAGATGGCTGTGCACGATCTGCGGCCGCAGTGCTCCGATGGTGGAGCGGAGGGTGGCCAGCGACGTGGCCAGGGGTACGGCAGGGCCGAACGGTCCGGTCGTGACCGCCGTACCCAGCCGCCGCAGTTCCTCGGCGAGAGCACCTTCGGGGCACAGCACGACCATGCGCCAGCCGGGGAGGCCGGCGCGGGCGGCGTCCAGGACGTGCCGGGCGACCCCGGCGAGATCGGCGACCGGCGCGACCCACAGGGCGATGGGTCGGCTCACGACGCTTCTCCCGGGTAGCGCAGCCCGATCTGCCGGCGGACTTCGTCGAGCGTGTCCATGATCGACACCGTCTCGGCGGCCGGGAGCAGGTCGGATTCGGTACGGCCCTCGGCCACCAAGCGGGCCAGGTGGCAGGCCTCGTAGACCAGGGCGTCAGATCCCGCCACCTCTGAGGCAGGGGCCTCGACACTCGACCCGTTCGGACGCACGACCCGCACCGGACCGGGCGCGTAGAACGACGTCTGGTCGAGTTCCAGTCGGGCGTCGGTGCCGATGATCTCGGCCGAGACAGATCCCCGCGCGGCTAGGGAGAACGTGAGCGTGACCGTCGCGTCGGGGAAGTCGGGGTAGCCGCTGGCGAGCATCGCGACCGTGCGGTCGACCCCGGTCTTCGTGAAGGAGCCCCGCGCGTCCAGCTCGGACGGAGCACCACCCAGCGCGAACGACGCGAACGAGACCGGATAGATCCCCAGGTCGAGCAGGGCGCCTCCGGCGAGGTCGGGGTTGTATAGCCGACGCTGAGGGTCCTCCGGCAGGCGCTGGCTGTGGTCGGCTCTCACCGACACGATCTCGCCGAGCAACCCTTGCCGCAGGATCTGGCGGACGACGTCGTACCTCGGGGCGAACCGCGGCCACATCGCCTCCAGGCAGACCACCCCGGCGGCCTCGGCCGCCGCGAACACCTCGCGTGCCTGCGCCGCGTTCTGGGTGAAGGCTTTTTCCACGAGAACGTGCTTGCCGGCCTCGATGGCCAGCAGGGCCTGGTCGCGGTGTTCGGAATGGGGTGACGCAACATAGACCGCCTGCACGTCGGGGTCCGCCGCCACCGCCTCGTACGAGTCGTACGCACTGCTCAGTCCGAACCGTTCGGCGTACGCCTGGGCTCGCTGGATCGACCGCGATCCCACCGCGACCAGGCGCTGGCGGGATCGCTGCATCGCCAGGGCCATCGCGTGGGCTATTCCGCCGGGCGCCATGACGCCCCAGTTGAGGGCGGGAGCGTCGTACGGATCGGGGACCCGCGATTCGGACAAGAGACTCACCAAGGAAGCCTAACGCCCGACTACGCTTCAGCCGGTGCACTGTCCCCGGCTGGTCGTTACGGCGAGGAGTTCGAAAGCCTCGGACACACTGGCTTTGGTAGGGTGTGAACGCGCGGAACGAGAGGTCGTGGTTTGGTGGGACGAACCGTCACGCGATTCTCCCGCGTCGGTCGAGTCGAGCGCCCGTCACGAGGGTTTGGTGTCGCATGACGGCGGGTGAGCGCGCCCGCCGGCCGTGGTTCGCCTCCATAGCCGCGGTGATGCTGATCGCAGGGTTCGCCGTTGCGGCCTCTTGGATCGGCGTGCCAGGATTTTCAGGCGGTGACGCGGCTGCCTATGTGGACGCGGGGCGAGCGGTTCTCGCCGGAACCAGCCCTTATGACGTGCTCGGAGCGAACGGGAACTTCGGGTTCATCTATCCTCCGTTCGCGGCTCTTGTTTTCGCGTCGTCTTCTTGGCTGCCGGGTCACAGCCCGGTAGCTCTGTTCCAGACCCTGTCCTTGGGGGCTTGGGCTTTGTCATCGTGGCTGGTCCTCAGGGCTGCCGCGCGGGAGGCTCGCGACGTGTGGCCGGTTGTCGCGGTCTGCTCACTCGCCTGGTATCCCGTGACCCGCAACATGGTTGCCGGTCAGGTGGACCTCATACTCTCTCTCCTCGTCGTGGTGGACTTCGTCGTTCTGAGACGGACGCGCTGGCATGGCGTGCTGATAGGCATCGGCGCCGGGCTCAAGTTGACCCCTCTGGGGTTCGGTTTGTCACTGCTCGTCGTGCGGGATGTGAAGTCGCTCCTACGCGCCGTTGGCACGGCGGGCGCCACAGCGCTGTTGGGGTTCGCCGTGCTTCCGGCTGATTCCATCCGGTACTGGATGCACCTGGCATCGGAGACGTCACGGTCGGGGACACATGCCCAGGCGCTCAACCAAAGCTGGGCAGCACTGGTTGCCCGCCTTACCTTACTTCGCCGGGCGGCAACGTGGCGTGGCCTTGGACCGCTGCCTGGCTCTTCCTGGTCGCAGCCACGGTGGTCGGCGGCGCCCTCGTCATCCGTTCCCTTCTCCGGCGCGGCATGGTTCTGGCGGGCCTGGGGGCGAACGCCCTGGTGAACCTTCTGATCTCGCCCCTATCGACCATGCACCACTGGGTCAGCGTGTTCCCGCTGTTCGTGGCGTTGGCGGTCGCGGCATGGCGCCACAGGGACGTTGCGATCTCAGCTTGGCTCGTCGTGGGACTTCTGCTCTCCGGGATTCCCTCCTGGTGGTATCTCGGCGGCGCGGCGACATGGGGCCGGGCCGCCGGGATCGCCGGGAGTTTGCTCGTCCTCTGGGCGGCGGGAACGCTGGTCCTCCTCGGTCACTGTTATGCCGCGGCCGTGGTTATGCCGACCTCGGCTCTGAGAGGAGGCAGTGGAGACCTCGGCCGTCGGCATAATCAAAGGACAGCGAGGAAGGCGAGCACGGGGTCGGGCGGCTGGTAGCGGCCGGGAGTTGCGCCTTGCGGAGTGATCTTGGCGATGGCGTTCTCCTTGATGGTCATGTCGGCGTGCAGGTAGATGTTGGTCGTGGCGATCTGCTCGTGGCCGAGCCAGAGCGCGATCACGGTGGTGTCGACCCCGGCGTGGAGAAGCCGCATCGCGGCGGTGTGCCGCAGCGTGTGGGCGGTGACCTGTTTGCTGGCGAGCGAGGGACAGGCCGCCCGGGCTCGCGTCGTGGCAAGGTCGATGCGCCGTTCAACTGCGTCTCTGCTCAGCGGGCGGCCCGTGCTGGTTGCGAAGAGCGGTGCGGACGAAGGGCCATTGCGTTCCTTAAGCCATGCCCGCATGAGGCTGACGGTGGTGGTCAGCAGCGGGGTGCGGCGTTCTTTGCGGCCTTTGCCCACGCAGTGAACGTGCGGTCCGATGCCGAGGTGGATGTCGGCCATGGTCAGTCCGATCAGCTCGCTGACGCGGAGGCCGGTCTGGATGGCCAGAGCGAACATGGCATGGTCGCGGCGGCCGGTCCAGGTGCTCTGGTCGCAGGCGGCCAGCAGGGCGTCGGCTTCTTCATGGTCGAGGAAGCAGACCAGATTGCGCTCGACCCGTGCAGTGGGGATCGCCAGAACGCGTTGGATGACCGCAGCGTGTTCGGGATGCCGCAGCGCGGCGTAGGCGAACAACGAGTGGATCGCCGCGAGCCTGGCGTTGCGGGTCCGCACGCTGTTGCCCCGGACCTGCTGAAGATGGGTCAGGAACCCGGTGATGCAGGGTGCGTCCAGGTCGCTGATCTGCATCGCCGACGGCGCGGTCCCGGTGCGTTTGGTGGCGTACTCGAGCAATAGGCGGAAGGTGTCGCGGTAGGCGGCGATGGTGTGTGGGCTGGCCTGCCGTTGGGTCATCAGCCGGTCGGTGAAGTACGCCTGGAGAAGCGGAGCGAGGCTGGTCATCGTTTACCTGCTTCGCTCATGGCCAAACGCCCCGCCGCGAAGCTCAACAGTTCCGGGGTGGCGGTCAGATACCAGTAGGTGTTGGCGGGCTTGGTGTGTCCCAGGTAGGTCGACAGCACCGGCATCATCACCGCGACGTCGAGGCCGTCGCGGTACCAGCCCAGCAGCGTGTTGACGGCGAAGGTGTGCCGCAGGTCATGAATGCGCGGCCACACGGTCTCCGTGCGCACCCCGGTCCGGGTGGTGACCTCGCGGAACGCATGGTGCACGTTGCATGGCGGTAACGGCTCTCCGCCAGGCAGGGTGAAGAACCTCGCCCCTCCCCCGGAAGGTCCGCTGGTACGGCTGCTGCTCCGCCGGGTGGGGGCGACCCGTTCGGCATAGTCACGCATCGCGGTGGTCGTGGTCGGGTGGAGGGGCACCAGCCTGGGGTCACGCGACTTGCCGCGGGTGATGGTCAGGATGCCCTGGTCGAAGTCGACCTCATCAACGTCGAGTCCGAGCGCTTCTCCCAGTCGGAGTCCGGTGGCCGCGATCAGCCCGAACAGCACCGGGTAGAGGTCGCGGCGGCCGTAGCGGATCATGCTCGCGCAGGCATCCAGCAGCGCCTGAACCTGATCGGCCGTGTAGATGTAGGGCGTCGGCCGGGTCTTGCGCCACCTGAACACGTCGCGTGGAGGGACCTCGTGTTCCGGATCCAGGGCGTGCAGATAGGTCGCGAACCCTCGGATCGCGGTCAACCTGACCGAGGCGCGCGTGAGAGGGCGCTGTGTCTGGCCAGCCGGGAGCGCCGCTGACCACGCGACGGCGTCGGCCACGGTGACGACCCGGACCTCGCGACTGGCCAGGAAGGCGGTGAACCGGCTGAGCAGGTGCTCATCCCAGGTCAGCTTGAATCCGAGGGATCGCCGCAACCGCAGGTAGTCCGCGACCTGGGCAGCCCACCATGCCGCAGCCGTATCTGAGCTCGGGTTGGTGGTCTCGATCGGGGTGCTCATCGGGAGTCCCCAGACGCATTCGTTGGCGTTTCCCCAGGCCAGGGTCGGGCTAGGCCGCGGAGGCGTTCGATGTCGACTCGGGCGTAGTTGGTCGTGGTGAGCGGGTCGTGGTGGCGCAGCACCTGGGAGATCGCGGACAGGGGGACCTCGGCACGGATCATGGCTTCTCCCAGGGTGTGCCGCAGTAGGTGGGCTCCGATGGGCTCGATGCCGGCGTGCTGGCAGACCCGGCCGATCATCGAGGACACGGTCACCCGGTCCATCGGCCGACGCGGGGCCCGGGCGGCCAAGAACACCGTCCGTAGCTCGGGGGCGTCGGTGGGTCGGGATCTCATGAGGTAGTCGACCAGGGCCTCGCCGACCTCCGCCGGGAGCGGCATGCGTTCGTCGCGGTGGCCCTTGCCACGCACGGTGATCTCGCCGTGGTGCCAGTCGAGGTCGTCCAGGTGGAGTTGGGCGACCTCGGTGGCGCGCAGCCCGAGCCGGGCAAGAAGCAGGATCACCGCGTAGTCGCGACGTCCCACGACCGAGTCGCGGTCACAGGCGGCGAGCAGCGACGTGGTCTGCTGGCGGCTGATCCCGATGGGCAACAACGACGGCTGGTGCGCCCGGATCGGAATCGACGCCCCGGACAAGTCGCGGTCGATCAGTCCGCTCAGGAAGGCGTAGCGCAGGAACGACCGCAGCGTATAACCCAGTCGTTTGACCGAGGAGACGGCGTGGCTGGTGCCCTCGGCAAGCAATGCGGCGGTGACATCGGCTGCCGACAGATCCGCGAGTCCTCCCGGTGGGCAGTATCGGATCAGGAACCGGTGTACTCGCGACGCCTGGGCGGCAGCCGTCCGCGGCAGCAGACCGCGCTCGTTGACCTGGTAGCGCTCGAAACCTGCAACCACCAACTCAATGTGCGTGGGAGCGGCGGGCGCCTCCGCGGGGAGCACGCCGAGCTCGTTGAGGAACCCGAGCAGGGGGCGCAGCGACCTGTGGGAGTAGCGATTGGTGTGGGTCGTGCGCCGCTCCATGTCGCTTGCCAGCGTGATGGGACCACCGTGTTGCCACGAGCATGGGACCACTTGGAAGTGTTACTGAGCATGGCGGACCTCGTTTCTGGGGTCAACGGTGACGCGCCCGCGTTGCCGGTAGGAGGG
>WBZS01000523.1_pt1 | contig 46836 bp, 52 predicted proteins | sample 5204201 | NCBI WGS metagenome assembly WBZS01 (sample SAMN12344357, study PRJNA552823) | activated sludge metagenome | biome: Activated sludge suspended growth; feature: Nitrification reactor; material: Wastewater; isolation source: activated sludge from nitrification reactor of wastewater...
CGCTAGAGCCTTTCCGGTTCAGGTTGAAGCGTAGCCGCTGTTGCGGAAGTAGTTGGCGCACTCTGTCGGGGTGAAGCTGGCGAGCAGGTCGCCGATGCGATCGTGCACGGCCTCTATGGTTCGCGCCTCGGCCTTGCGGAGCAGGGTTTTCAGCTTGGCGAAGACCTGTTCGATCGGGTTGAGGTCGGGCGAGTAGGCGGGCAGGAACCAGAGGCGCGCGCCGGCCGCCCGGATGGCCTCGCGCACGGCGCGGCTCTTGTGGCTGCCGAGGTTGTCCATGACGACGATGTCGCCGGGCCGCAGTGTCGGCACCAGCGCTTGGCGGACGTAGGCGAGGAAGCTCTCACCATTGATTGGGCCGTCGAAGACGCACGGTGCGGTGATGCGATCGGCGCGCAGTGCCGCGATGAAGGTCATCGTGCGCCAATGTCCATGCGGGGCGTGCGCCTTCAGCGGGTCTCCGCGCCGCCACCAGCCGTGCGTGCGCGTCATGTTCGTCTTCGTCCACGTCTCGTCGATGAAGACGAGGCGCGTGGCATCGAGCGCCGGCTGGCGCCGCTTCCACCACACGCGGCGGCGCGCGATGTCAGGCCGGTTCTGTTCGCTGGCGAAGACGGTTTTTTTTGAAGCTGATCCCCTGGCGCTTCAGGAAGCGCCAGAGCGTGTCGCACGACACCGCGACATCGCGCTCGGCGAGTTCGGCCAGCAGCGCATGCAGCGTCAGGTCGGGCTTTTCAGCGAGCCGCGCCAGAAGCCAGTCTCGCTCGGTCTCCAGCAGGTAAGGCCGCTTGCCGCCCATCGGCTTCGATGCCGCGCTACCCGTCGCCCGGCAACGCTGCGACCACTTCACAACGCTCGCGACGCTGACGTCGAACAGCTCGGCGACCGCCCGGCACTTCTGCCCACTCGCAACCGACGCCACAACACGTTCTCTGAGGTCGAGGGAATAGGGTCGAGCCATGCATACTGGCCTCCGCTTCCAGCATGCAGCTTGAATCAGAACCCCACTGATTTGGGAATCCCCAACGATTCAGTCAAAGTCGGAAAGCCTCTAAAAGCGCGGCGGTCGACGGATTCGACACACCCGTACCCGCATCGTTCAGGCATCGTTCCGAATCTACTTGCGGAACGAGACGCGAACGTTTAGCGTCCAATCCGTGGCTGATACAAGCGCCGCGACCGGCGCGGCCAGCCTGCCGGTGTGATTTCGCCAACGCTGATTGCGCCAATGCCGAACGCAGTCACGACGGCAGGCAACGACAGCAGATGCAAGCGGGAGACGTCATGCTCACTCAGAAACAGAAAGAGCTGCTGCTGTTCATCCATGTCCGCATGCAGGATAGCGGCGTCCCGCCCTCGTTCGACGAGATGAAGGACGCGCTCGACCTGAAGTCGAAGTCGGGCATCCACCGCCTCATCACGGCGCTGGTCGAGCGCGGGTTCATTCGCCGTCTGCCGCATCGGGCGCGGGCCATCGAAGTCATCAAGCTGCCGGAGGGCACCGATTCGGCGCCCAAGCGATCGGGCTTCCAGCCGAGCGTCATCGAAGGCAGCCGCGGCAAGTCGCATGAGCTGCAGATGCCGTCATCAGCAGTCATCGACGCCCGCACGGTGTCGGTGCCGGTCATGGGGCGCATCGCCGCCGGTGTGCCGATCAGTGCCATCCAGAGCCACACGCACGATATCGCCTGCCCGCCGGACCTGCTGACCAATGGCGAGCATTTCGCACTCGAGGTGAAGGGCGACTCGATGATCGAAGCCGGCATCCACGACGGCGATACGGTCATCATCCGCCGCTGTGACACGGCCGAGAACGGCGACATCGTCGTGGCGCTGGTCGAGAAGGAGGAGGCAACGCTGAAGCGGCTGCGCAAGAAGGGATCGACGGTCGCGCTCGAGGCCGCCAACCCCGAGTTCAAGACGCGCATCTTCGGCCCCGATCAAGTCGACATCCAGGGCCGCCTGGTCGGCCTCATCCGCCGCTACTGACACGGCGAAGGGCGGCAGCCCCGGATCTCGAGCGGCGAGGCGAGGCGACGCCCGCCTGACCCAACCTCGACAGGTCGCGCCGCTAATCGTCGTATTTCATCTCGAACGGCCACGGCCCCATCTTGATCGGGCGGTTGAAATCGTTGGGGCCGCTGGCGCGAGGCTTGCCGCTGCCGGCCTTGTCGCCGCCGGTGTAGCACATCGGCACCTTGTCGCGGCTGTGGGCGATCAACAGCTCGAGATAGCGGAAGCGCTCCGGCGACAGGTGCGAGCGCTGCAGCCGGCCGGCCTTCAGCCAGTCGCGGGCGGTATCGATGATGCTGTAGTCGTCGTTGGTGCGGAAGAACTCGTTGGCGACCTTGATGCCGGGCTTGCCGTGATCGGCATGGGCCTTGTTGTAGGCGTGAATGCGCCCCCCGAGGTATCCCGACAGGCCGGCGACGTAGCTCTCGAAGTCGCGCGGCGAGCAGGCGTTGGGCGAGCACTGCTCCATGGCGGCGAGCAGGCCATTGCGGTCGCGAATGCGGTTGCCGGGATAGTTGTGATAGTCGTCCTGTGCCCAGCGTTCCGGCGGCTCGCTGCCCGGCCTGGTGGTGATGTGCAGGCAGTTCTCGGCCAGCATCTTGTCGTTGGCCGCAACCGAAGCCCAGTCGCGGTAGCGGGCCTGGACCTCGCCGAGGACCAGGGCGCCGACGATGACGCCGGCGATGATGAGGCGGGGCTGGGTGAAGTACGAGGGCAGTGCCCAGTCGTCGTTCTTCCGGCGCGCGCGCGCCCAGTCGGCCGTCTCCCAGTCGCCGTCGTCACGGCCGCCGTCATCGCCAGCACCGCGACCGGCGTCGCCGCGCCCGCTGCTGCCGCGTGCTGCCCCGCCCACCTGCTCGGCGCGCGAGGACTGGATGAAGCGCGCGGCCTGCTGGCTCGGCGGCGCGGCGGTCGCGCGCCGCAAGCGATCGGCCGGAATGGTCATGGCGCACGGCTCCCCTACCCTCGTCCCTCGTTCAAGTCCGGGCCTCGTTCAAGTCCGGGCCTCGTTCAAGTCTGGACAAGTCTGGGCCTGCGCCATGCTCACCGCAGCAGTCCCGTGCCCCGCAAAGGGGGGCGCCCCATGCGTCGATGGTCGCAGGCCGTTCCTCAGCGACCCAGGTCGCCCGCGCTCGCGGCCGATCGGCCCTACCCCCGACTGTTGACCGAGAACGTGCCGAAGCCCTTGCCCGTCTGGTGCCGCGCCGTGCCCGGCGTATTGGCGCGGGCCGGGTCGACGAAGCACATCGGCACCTTGTCGCGGCTGTGGGCGATCAGCAGCTCGAGATAGCGGAACCGCTCGAGGGCCATGTCGCGGCGCGAGAACTTGCCCGCCTTCAGCATGCGGTTGGCGTGGTCGATGATGCCGAGGTCCTTGTTGTTCCAGTAGAAGGCGTTGGCGGCCTTGATGCCGGCCTTGCCGCTCTCGCCGTAAGCGGCATCGTAGGCCCGCATGCGCGTGCCGAGGTAGCCGGACAGGTTGGCCACGTAGTTTGCGAGGTCGCCTCCGGCGCAGCCGTCTACCGGGCATTCCTGGATGGCGTAGTGGGCCGTAAAGCGTGACAGGACGCGCTCGTCCCTGTTGGTCATCACGTCGTCCTGCGGCCAGGGAGCGACCTGGGCCGCACCCGGCGTGGCGGTGATGTGCAGGCAGTCCTCGGCGAGCAGCTGCTCGTCCACCTTCGGCTCGCTCGACCAGTACACCTCCCGCATCGGCGGACCGAAAATCAGGTAGACGCAGAACAGCACGCCGACGATGACGACGCGCGGCTGCGTGAAATACTCGGGCAGCGCCCAATCCACGCGCTCCGGCTGCACCACCGGCGCAGGCTCGCGGCGGGCCGCCTGCATCACGCGCGCGGCCTGCGGGTTGGGTGTACCGGCGCTGGCGCGCCGCAGACGGTCGGCCGGGATGCTCATCGCGAGCAGCTCTCCATGACGGGCGGCAGGATGTGGGGCGCGAGTTCCGGGGGCACCGTGGCTCCGAAATGGCGTGCCGCGATGTAGCCGTTGGCCGAGGCCTTCTCGACGGCCCGCGCCAGCTGCGCATCGATCAGCTGGCCGTCCAGGCGTCGGGCGTCGACCTGGGTGTAGGCGTCCTGGAAATCCTCGTAGAGGTTCACGAAAGGACCAGCCGGCGAATTCATCACCGTGCGGAAGCGCGCCGCGCGGGCGGCATGCAGCTCGGCGTAGCGACGCAACGCCGCGACCATGCGCGTGCGCTCGGACTTGTGGCACAGCCGCGCCGTCTCGCGTTGCAGAAGGCAGCTCAACACCGGCGCCGCCACGAGCAGGTCGACGCGCAATTCGCCGCTGACGGGATCGATGCGCGGCACCGGAACATCCTTGCCGCCGATGCGGCGCGGCTCCGGCGCGACGAGACAGACCTTGCGCAGGACGGCGTTGTGGCGCGTCAAATCCGGCGTCACGCCGTCGAGCGACAGATTGACGACGATCTCGCGCTCGGCGCCGATCGGCCCCGCCGGCCGCACCTTGCGCAGAGCCCACGCCAGCGGATTGGGCGACGCTTGCAGGACGAAGCCGAACCCGACGACAACGAGCACGAGGCTGAAGAACTTGATCAGCTGGCGCTGCCCGGTGGCGAGCCCGTGCCACCACGCTGCGGTGCCCGAGGCGACAGAGGCCGGCGCCTCGTCGATGGGCGCCTGCGTCGGCTCCATGCGCTTGCCGAATTCCATGTCTCACCGCCCCCCGGCGCGCAGCCCAGCCCGCATCAGCGCCAATACGAGCGCATGGCGTAGCCCTCGGGCGTACGGCAGGCGTCGGAGACGTATTCGGGCGTGATGCGGCGGCCAGAGGCGTCGCTCAGGCGATCGCCGACGACGGCGATGCGCGTCGGGTCGGCAAAGCGATAGATGCGGATGTCACCCATCTCGACGTTGAACTGCTCGGCCCACACCCGCATGCTGTAACAGAAGCGGTATCGGCCCTTCTTGGTCGCATCGTCGTCGAGATCGCGCGGATCGGCGGTATCGCGGGCGCCATAGGAGCCGACGCGGAAGCCGGCAAGCAGTCCCTGCTGCGTGTTGGCGATGTCGAACACCGCGTTGCCCTCGACGGCGATCTTGGCGCGATGGCTGGAGCGCACACCGGTCGCCTGCCACATGACCGGCCGGTCGGCCATCAGCAGCACTGCGCCCTCGCCCGCCTCCTTCAGGTTGACGTCGATGGCGCGCGTGGTCTTGGCCGAGCCGCCGGTGACGCCGAGGTTGGCGGCGGTGCGATCCTGCAGGCGATCCCTGCCGACGGTGACGATGGCGACCGACAGCGACTTGTTGGAGATGCGCGCGTCGCCCGGGTTGGCGGAGAGACCGCGCAGGCGCTTGTAGGTGGCGAGCAGCTTCTTGGCGTCGCCGCCGAACGCGATGTCCTCGGCCGAGAGCACGTCGTTGATGCGGAACCGGTCGCGATCGAAGATGGAGCCGACGGCGCCCATCATGGCCAGCGGGCCGAACATCATGAACAGCATCGGCGCGCCGAACATGATGAAGAACAGCGCTCCGACCATGGTGCCGACGGGCGAGGAGTTGAACATGATGCTCTCGATACGCAATACGGAATTGATGCGGCCGCGATTTCAGTCTCGCGGATTGCCGTCAATCGTAGTGAATACAGCCTAATATTGAATGAGCAGTGGACCACACATTTGCCGCATCGCGCCGTCGAACGGCGGGCACGGTGGGCTGAAACATGCAGCTCGAGCGCCGCGCCGAAACGGTGCTTAAGGGTTTGGCAACGTGCAGCTGGAACACTCCGACAGCTGCCACACCGCAACTCCGCCCCCCCCGCAACTCCAGCCACCCTGCAACGGAACGGTCCCAGCATGATCCGCCGCCGCCGCCGCGCGCCCCGAGCCCCGCTGTCGTTGGTCACCGCGCTCCTGACCTGCGCGGTCGTCGCGGGGGCCGGCCTGCTCGCGACCGGCCTTGCGGTGGGCGTGGCAACGCCGGCAGCCGCGGCCAGCCAGGAGCTCGGCAGCTGCCGCTTCCATCTGCCGCGCAACACCTGGACGATCGCCTATGGCGTCTATACCGGCAGCCTGCCGAGCAAGGTCAAGTTCCTGCCGAGCCACGGCAGCCACAACATCAAGCGCGTCGAAGTCACAGTGCCGAAGAAGGACGTGCCGCTGTTCCTGGTCATGACCGCCTATGATCCGGTGGAATGGGACCTGCACATCACGCCAGGCACCAATATCGCGGGCGTGCTGGTGATGGGCTACCACAACCAGGTTGTGCGCAATCTGCCCACCAACGTGCCGCTCGGCTTCTCGACGCGCAACGATGGCGCCGGCGACCAGTGCCCGCGGGAGGCGCGCTACGCCTACGGCAGCGGCGACGACTACAGCAATCTGTACGCGCTCATCGGCGACGAGTTCAGCCGCAAGATAAACGAGTTCCACGGCCGCTATGGTGCCGAGTGCCTGCCCAAGGGCTGCGTGGTGACGAAGCCGGCGCCGAAGGGCATCTGGAACATCCTGCTCGGACCGACGCCCAAGCCCGAGGACAAGCCGGCCGCCGACGCGCCGCCCCTGCGCGCCTCCGCGCGGCTTGTCGAGTAGCTGCCGCGCCGGCCATCGCCCGCGAGGCCGTCCTCGTCCTGTTGGCGGCCGGCCCATCGGGCACGCCGGAGATGCCGTGCGCGGCGCCGGTTGCGACACCATGACAGCCACAACGGCCATGCTCCGTGCGACCATGCGCGCAGGGCCGCGCTGGCGCGGTGAGCGACTTGGCGCCGTCCTGGGCGACGGGCGCCCGCCGCCGCCGTGCCGCCGCAGCGTCCGCAAACCGGGAACAACCGCTCGTGTTCAGCTCCGACATCGCCGCAACCCTACGACAGCTGCTGGGGCGCCTCGCCGGCCGGCATCTCGACCTGCTGGCGCGGCGCGGGCTGCTGCTCGTCGCGCTGTCCGCGCTGGCGCTCGGCGGCGCGTTGTGGGCGGCAGGCTGGACGGCGGCGCCACCATGGATCTGGGCCGCCGGCACGCTGCCCGTGGCGGCGGGCCTGCTCGTCACCATGGTGCGCGACGTGCTGGCGGGTCGCGTCGGCGTCGATGCCATCGCCTTCGTCTCCATGCTGGCGGCGCTGGTGCTCGGCGAGCCGCTGGCCGGCATCGTCGTCGCGGTCATGTACGCCGGCGGCAACGTGCTCGAGGACTATGCGGTGGGTCGCGCCGAGCGTGATCTCAAGTCGCTTGTCGACCGCGCGCCGCGCGTCGCGCACCGGCGCATGGGAGGCACGGTGGCGGATGTCGCCGTCGACGACGTCCGCATCGGGGATGCGCTGCTCGTGCGCGCCGGCGAGATCGTGCCGGTGGACGGCATCATCGTCGGCAGCGACGCCACGCTGGACGAATCGGCGCTGACCGGCGAGCCGATCCCCGTCACCCGCCGCAGCGGCGAGGCCACGCGCAGCGGCACCCTCAACGCCGGCCCAAGCTTCGAGATGACAGCCACGGCGTCGGCGGGCGAGAGCACCTATGCCGGCATCGTGCGCATGGCCACGGCGGCGCAGACCGCCAAGGCGCCGTTCATGCGGCTGGCCGACCGCTACGCGCTGCTGCTGCTGCCGCTGACGCTTCTTGTAGCCGGCGCGGCCTGGCTGGCGTCCGGCGATCCGGTGCGCGCGCTCGCCGTGCTCGTCGCCGCCACACCCTGCCCGCTCATCCTGGCCGCCCCGGTCGCGTTCGTCTCGGGCATCGCGCAGGCGGCGCGCAACGGCATCCTGATCAAGGGCTCGGGGCCGCTCGAGGCTCTGGCCCTGACCGAGACCGTGCTGTTCGACAAGACCGGCACGCTGACCGTCGGCGGCGCCCGCGTCATTGCGGTCGAGACCGCACCGGGCGTGGCGGCCGACGATGTGCTGCGCGCGGCCGGCTCGCTCGAGCAATCGTCTCAGCATGTGGTGGCGGCGGCGATCGTCAAGGCGGCGCTGGCCAAGAGGCTCGCCCTGCAGGTGCCCACGGAGGTGCACGAGACCATGGGCTCGGGCCTCGAGGGCCGGGTCGGCGACGCGCGCATCACCGTCGGCTCGCACCAGCTCGTGTGCGGTCACGGCAAGCCCGAGGACTGGACGCTGCGCGTGCTGCGGCGCGCCTCTTGGCGCTCGGCTCTGAGCGTGTTCGTGGCCGTCGACGGCCGCGCCATCGGCGCGCTGCTGCTCGGCGACGAACTGCGCCGCGAGACGCCGCGGGCCGTGCAAACCCTGCGCAAGGCCGGAGTGTCCCGCATCGTCATGGTGACGGGCGATCGTGCCGATGCCGCCGAGACCATCGGCGCCGGGCTCGACCTCGACGCCGTGCTGGCCGACCGCGTGCCCTCCGACAAGGTCGACGCGGTGGCCGCCGAGCAGCGGCGGCGCCCGACGCTGATGGTCGGCGACGGCATCAACGACGCGCCCGCCCTCGCCGCCGCCAACGTCGGCATCGCCATGGGCGCGCGCGGCGCCACGGCGTCATCGGAAGCCGCCGACGTGGTGGTTCTGCTCGACCGCCTGGACAAGGTGGCCGACGCGGTCGTCATCGCCAAGCGGTCGCGCACCATCGCGCTGCAGAGCATCCTGGCCGGCATGGGGTTGTCCGGTGTCGCCATGGGGCTGGCGGCGTTCGGCCACCTGTCGCCCGTGGCCGGCGCCGTGACGCAGGAGGCCATCGACGTCGCCGTAATCCTCAATGCCCTGCGCGCCTTGCGGCCGGCCCGCACGCTGCGGCGCGCCGCCATGCCCGCGACGGCAGCGACGGCCTTGCGCCGCGAGCACGAGGAGATGCAGCCGGCGCTGGAACGCCTGCGCGCCATCGCCGACGCCCTCGACGATGCCGACGCGACGGCCGCCGTGCGGCTGATCGGCGAGGCCCACGACATCGTCGCCCGCGACATCGTCGAGCACGAGCGGACCGACGAGAGCACGGTCTACCCGAAACTGTCCGGCTACCTCGGCGACGCCCACGGCCTCGGCGCCATGAGCCGCGCCCATCGCGAGATCCAGCATCTGGCCCGGCTGCTGGCGCGCCTCGCCGCCGACCTGACGCCGGCCGCCGCAGATCGCTACCTGATCCGCGACGCCCAGCGCGTCATCGAGGCCATCGAGGCCCTGGTTCGCATCCACAATGCGCAGGAGGAAGACATCTTCGAGCATGCCGCCGGCCCCTGACGCATCGAGCGGCCCGCCTGGACCGACCAGGGGGCGCGGCCTGAACCAGTCGACGGGAAGCGAGACTGGCCCGCAGCGCGCCCGCGAGGCTGCAGCAAAAAGCCGGACCGCGTGAGGCGGCCCGGCTTCATGGTTTCCGCTCCGGCGGAGTGATACCGGCCGGCGAAAATCTTGACCTTCCTTGCGCCGGCCCAGGGGCCGAGGGCCCCCGCCGCGAGCGGCGGAACCGCGCGAATTCCGGATGCGCTGAGCGTCAGGAATTCGTGCGCAGGGTATGATGCGTCGCGGCCCCAACCCTGCGCGGCAGGCGGCGCGCCGGCGTCAGGCGATCCTGGGGTCGAGCTTGCCCGCGGCGTAGAGCTTGGCCATCTCGGCAGTGGTGGCGATGCGGCCGATCTTGGAGGCCTTGCCGGCGGTCTCGAATTCCTCCAGGCGCGCGCGGCACACCTTGGTCATCGCCTCCATGGCGGGCTTCAGGTACTTGCGCGGATCGAACTCGCCCGGGTGCTCGCTCAAGATGCGGCGGATCTGGCCGGTCATGGCCATGCGGTTGTCGGTATCGATGTTGATCTTGCGCACGCCGTTCTTGATGCCGCGCTGGATTTCCTCGACCGGCACGCCGTAGGTCTGGGGCATCTTGCCGCCGAACTTGTTGATGATGTCCTGCAGGTCCTGCGGCACCGACGACGAGCCGTGCATGACGAGGTGCGTGGTCGGCAGCTTTTTGTGGATCTCCTCGATGACGTGCATGGCGAGGACCTTGCCGTCCGGCTTCTTGGTGAACTTGTAGGCGCCGTGGCTGGTGCCCATGGCGATGGCCAGCGCATCGACCTTTGTCTCGCGCACGAACTTCACGGCCTCGTCCGGGTTGGTCAGCAGCTGGTCGTGGCTGAGCTTGCCTTCCGCGCCGTGGCCGTCCTCCTTCTCGCCCATGCCGGTCTCGAGCGAGCCGAGCACGCCGAGTTCGCCTTCCACCGAGATGCCGCCGAGGTGGGCCATGTCGGTCACCGTCTTGGTCACGCCGACGTTGTAGGCCCAGTCGCCCGGCGTCTTGCCGTCGGCGTGCAGCGAGCCGTCCATCATCACGGACGTGAAGCCGGCCTGGATGGCGGTCATGCAGGTGGCCGGCTCGTTGCCGTGGTCGAGATGCACGCAAACGGGGATGTGCGGATAGATCTCGGTCACCGCGTCCATCATGTGCTTCAGCATGATGTCGTTGGCGTAGGAACGGGCGCCGCGCGAGGCCTGGATGATGACCGGCGCGTCGAGCTTGTCGGCCGCCTCCATGATGGCCAGCGCCTGCTCCATGTTGTTGATGTTGAACGCCGGCACGCCGTAGCCGTGCTCGGCGGCATGGTCGAGGAGCTGGCGGAGCGTGATGCGGGCCATGGGGCGGTCTCCCTTGAGGTGCGATTTTGCAGCTCCGCTTAGCGCGGTTGCCGGCGAAATGCCATGGGGCGGCCCCTGCGACAAAGGCCCAATCCGACAGAACGGTGAATGCCGGGCAAAAGCCCATCGAAGCGGCCTCGACGGCACGCGAGCAGCCGCAAAGGATGCAGCCGCCCCAACGCCGTGGCGGCCGTCATGGGCTGCGTGGCGACCCAGGCGGATCGCGCCCCGGCATGCCGTCGCATTGCCGGCGCCGGGAGGGGAAGAGGCGCGGGGCTCAGGCCCGCGCGGCGAGAAGGGTCAGCGCCGCCTTGGGGTCGATGCGGCCGTCGTAGAGGGCGCGACCGGTGATGGCGCCTTCCAGCAGCGCATTTTCAGGTTTCAGCAAGGCTTCGACATCGGCGATCGAGGCCAGCCCGCCCGATGCGATGACCGGAATGCGGACAGCCCGTGCCAACTCGACGGTGGCCGGCAGGTTGAGGCCCTTCAGGATGCCGTCGCGCTCGATGTCGGTATAGATGATGGCCGCCACCCCGGCGTCCTCGAAGCGGCGGGCGAGATCGATGGCCGTCAGCTCCGAGCTTTCCGCCCAGCCCTCGACCGCGACGCGGCCGCCCTTGGCGTCGATGCCGACCGCGACCCGACCGGGAAACCTGGCGCAGGCGTCGCGCACCAGCGCGGGGTTGCGGACAGCAACCGTGCCCAGGATGACGCGGCGCACGCCCTTGTCGAGCCAGCGCTCGATCGTCGCCAGGTCGCGGATGCCGCCGCCAAGTTGCACCGGCATGCGGATCGCCTTCAGGATCGCCTCCACGGCGGCGCCGTTGACCGGCCGGCCGGCAAAGGCACCGTTGAGGTCGACGATATGCAGGTAGCGGAAGCCCTGGTCCTCGAAGGTCTTCGCCTGGGCGGCCGGGTCGTCGTTGAAGACGGTCGCCTGATCCATCTCGCCGAGCTTCAGGCGCACGCACTTGCCGTCCTTGAGGTCGATGGCGGGGAACAGGATCAAGGGGACCTCCGTCTGCTGGCAGCCTGGGCGTTCGGGCACGGGATCCGGCCGGCCCGTCCACCGGCGCCATCGGATTGCTCGATTGTTGCGGGATGAAGCCGCTTCATGCGGCATAGTCAAGCCAATGCCGGCCTGCCCGACCGCCCGGGAGCGTCTAGCGACCATGTCCGACGGCTGCCGGCGAACCACCTCTCCGACCAGCAGCCCACAACGAACGCGCAACATGCCGACCCTGCTGCCAGACGAGCCCCCGCCCCAGACATCGCTGCCGGCGCGCGAGCCGACGTCGGCGTCGGCCGTGCGCGCGCGCCGCCTGACCGAACTCGATGCCGTCAACATCTGGATCGCGCGCTGGCTGCGCGTACGCCGCAAGGACCTGATGGCACGCTACGATTGCGACCCGCGGCGCATTTATGAGGTGTGGTCCGAGGCCAAATTCCGGGGCTCGAAGGCCAAGGCCTGGGCCATCTTCACCGCGAGCTACCCGCACCTCGTCGACCGCGTCGATACCGGAAGCCACCGGACCCTGTCGCGCGGGCTCGGCGAGGGGCAGCTGAGCCTGTTCAAGTAGTCCTCTGATCCAACACCACGATCCGATTACCGTGGGCTGCGACCGAGAACAAAACTCGAACTTCTGCTGGACAGACGCTGGCGAGTCATGCCATGTTCTTATTACGTTCTGCGGCGTCAACGAGCCCACCCGACGCCCACGAGATGCCCCTGCAATGCCCACCGAATTGCCGTAATGCCCCTGCCCAATCGCGTGCGTACCCCGAAGTGATGCGTAGCTGAAGCCCTTCTCCCAAAGCCCAGCGGCCCGAACTTTAGCGGAGTGTCCCCATGCGCACGTTCCTGATCTCCTACGATCTCGCCAAGCCGACCCACAACAAGCACGTCATCGCGCAGGAGATCATGACGCTGGGCGACCGGTGGGCGCGGCCGCTGGAGCAGACCTGGTACGTGTCGACCTCTGGCGACGAAGCGGCGATCGAGGCGCGCCTCGCCGCGCTGCTGGAGGCCGACGACGGCCTGCTCGTGCAGGCGGTCGAGGACAAGGCGGTGCTGACCAACACCTCGCTGCGCTGGTTCCGCCAGCGTCGCGCCGCGGTCGAGATCGTCGAGGGCTCCAACGTCATTCCGTTCCCCACCCCGCCGGCGCCGCCGTCCGAGCAGCCGGAGCTGCCGTTCGCCACCGCCTGCTGAGGTTCGGCCGGGGCGCGGTCCGCCTTGCGGCCGCCCCTCGCGCCGCGTCCCGATGCACCCCCCAGACGCAAACGGCCCGCATGCGGTGACACGCGTGCGGGCCGTTTGCGTTTGGGGCAGGGTCTGCTGGCCGCGCTGCTCAGCGCCGGCCGACGACATCCTCGCCGCGTGCGCCATTACCGACCTCTCGCGCAAAGTCGAGCGGCAGCGCGGTGGTGTACTTGATCTGCTCCATGGCGAAAGCGGAAGAGACCTTGGCGATCTCGATGCGGCTGATCAGCTTCTTGTAGAACGCATCGTAGGCGGCGATGCTCGGCACCACGACACGCAGCAGGTAATCGACCTCGCCCGACATGCGATAGAACTCGACCACCTCCGGCACGTCCTCGACGGCGCGGTGGAACTTCTCCAGCCAGGCGACGCTGTGCTGGTCGGTCTTGATCGACACGAACACGGTGACACCGGCATTGACCCGGTCGGGTGCCAGCACGGCGACGCGGCGGCGGATGATCCCCGCCTCCTCCATCTTCTGGATGCGGCGCCAGCACGGCGTGGTCGACAGCCCGACCTCCTTGCCGATGTCCGCAACCGGCCGTGTACAGTCCTCCTGCAGAATGCGCAGGATCTTGATGTCCATGTCGTCGAGCATAACGTCTCCAGGCGGACTGCGGCGCACGGCCGGTAGGCATCCAGGCGGTAAGGGTGTCGCAATTGGTCGGCCCCAACTTTGATATAGATCAAACTGAGCCAATTATCGATCAGTCGTCGGATTCACGAAGATTGTTCTGCGCGTTTAAGCGAGTAGACGAGAAACTTGGTCGCGCAGCCAAGGCAATACCTCATCTGTGAACACGGGATTTCTTCGCAGCCAGCCGTTGTTGCGCCAGGACGGGTGCGGCATCGGCAGGTAGCGCGTCGCCCCTCCCAGTCTGGCGTCCACGCAGGCGCGCCAGGCCTGGACGGTGGCCGACAGGCCGCCGCGGGCCAGGGGGCCGAGGTGCCAGCGCTGCGCATGGGCGCCGACCAGGAGCGCCAGCTCGATCTGCTCCATGTGACGCAGCAGGGCAGCCCGCCACGCCTCGGCACACTCGGGCCGCGGCGGCAGGTCGCCACCCTTGGCATCGTGGCCGGGGAAGCAGAACCCCATCGGCACGATGGCGATGCGCGTGCTGTCGTAGAACTGTGCCTCGCTCACCCCCATCCAGGCGCGCAGCCTGATGCCCGAGGCATCGCTGAACGGCACGCCGGACGCATGCACCCGGGCGCCGGGCGCCTGCGAGAAGACCGCCAGCCGGGCCGTGGTGCTGGGTCGCAGCACCGGGCGCGGCTCGTGCGGCAAGGGGGTGCCGCGCGGCCGATCGCGGCATAGTCGGCAGGCCCGCACCTCCGCCACCAGCGCGTCGAGCCGGGCCTTGCGCTGCGCATCCCGGTCTGGCGTCGGCAACATGGGGGAGCCCTCGCCACCACGGCGGCAGGCGCCCGCCGGCACCATGCCTGGTATCGGTGCATCGGCTTCAGACATCCACGACGCGGCCGTCCTCCGCCAGCAGCACGCGCGCATCCGTGATGGCCGCGGCATTGGCCAGCATCTCGTTGCTCATGTGCGTCAGCATGACCCGGCGGGCGCCCAGCGCATCGAGCCTGGGCGCGATCACCGACCAGCCCATATGGTAGCGGGCCGGCTGCTGCCAGCCGTAGCATTCGGCGATCAGCAGATCGGCGCCGCGCGCGGCATCGAGCAAGGTGTCGGTCCACTCGGTATCGCCGGTGAAGGTGAGCGTGCGCCCGTCCGCCTCGATGCGCAGGGCGCAGGACAGCGCGCCGGAGGGATGCGAGACCTCGAAAGGTGTGATGCGGCAGCCGGCGACCTCCAGCGGCTGCCGCACCGCGTAGGGGTGGAAGGTCAGCGGGAACGGAGGGTCGGTCCGCATCGAGCCCGGGAACAGGGCCTCCGAAGCGACGGCAATGCGTTCCATGGTGCCGTCGGGTCCCGCCAGGACGAGGGGCGTGCCGCGGCGCGCCACGTGGCGGGCATGCAGCAGCCACCACGGAAGGCCACCGAAATGGTCGCCGTGCAGATGCGAGAGGACCACGGCCTCGATGCGGTTCGGGTCGAGGCGCAGCCTCTCGCACGCGATCAGCGCGGTGACGCCGCAATCGATCAGCAGCTGCCGCCCGCCGACCTCCAGGTGGTAGCAGGTCTGCAGCCGGCCGCCCGAGCCGAACGCATCACCACAGCCCAGAACCGTCACTCGCATCGTGCGCCTTCCCTGACTGTCACGTCGTCACCCAGCCCAGAGGGAGCGGCTGGAGCGGAATTGTTTGCCGTGGTGGGGGGGCACGCGCGCAGCCCTTCGGCACGGCGATCATAGCGGCTCGTCAGCGCGCCGCCAGCACGCCGCGCGCGCCGCCCCAGACAAAAAAGCGATAAACCGGCATCTGATGTTTGCAGGGAATCGTTCCGAAATAACCATAAGTTAGAGAATTGCCTCCAGATTTGGCAGGGCCGGCCGACGTCGACGCATCCGCGTTCGCGGTCGCCGCAGTAAGCCCGCAGCACAAGGCCAGATGGCGAAGGGAATGGACCAGAGCGCGACCGACAATGCCGGATCGCCTGCCCGCCTTCGCCAGGCCCCGCGCAAGCGGGCCAGCGAGGACTGGAAGCAGACGCGTGAGCGGCTGGCGCGCGGCTCGGCCATCAAGCCGGAGTTCGAGCACGAACTCCTGTCGATGTTCGCCAGGAACGAACTCGGCGCCGCCATCACCATGCCGGCGCTGTTCATCATCTTCTCGCTCGCCTCCATGTTCTGGGCGCCGGTGGCGGAGGCCGTGGTCTGGCTGGTGCTCGTCATCGGCACCAAGCTGGCGCTGTTCGCGCTCTGCCAGAGCTTCCTCAATCACCCCGCGGCCGACATCGACCTCAAGCTGTGGCGGCGCCGCTTCGTCGGCACCGAGTTGCTCAACGGCGTATCATGGGCCGGCTTCGCGCTCGTCGGCATGCACGGCCCCGAGGCGGTGGCCGGCTCGACGGTGTTCTCCAGCCACGTCTTCCTGTTCGCCACCCTGATCGTCGTGCTGGCCATCCGCATGACGTTCGCCTCGACGCTGCTGCCGGTGCTCTACGCCGGCACGCTGCCGATGACCGTCGCCGTCGCCGCCCGCCTGATGCTGCTCGGCGATCCCTTCTACATGGCGCTGGCCGCGATGGCGGTCGGCGTGCACGTCTATTTCGTCTTCCTCGCCAAGGGCCTCAACTCGACCGCCCTGGCCATGCTCGCCTATCGCGCCGAAAAGGACGCGCTGATCGCCGAGCTGGAGGAGGAGAAGACCATCTCCGACGAGGCGCGCCACCGCGCCGAGGCCGCCAACACGGCCAAATCGCGCTTTCTGGCCACCATGAGCCACGAGCTGCGCACGCCGCTCAACGCCATCATGGGCTTCTCCGAGGTGATGCACTCGGAGCTGCTCGGACCGCTGCAGAACGACCACTATCGCGAGTATGCGCAGAACATCCACGAGAGCGGCCGCCACCTGCTCAACCTCATCAACGAGATCCTCGACCTGTCTCGCATCGAGGCCGGCCGCTACGAGCTGCACGAGGAACGCCTCTACCTCGCCGATGTGGCCGAGGACTGCCGCCGCCTCCTGAAGCTGCGCTCGGAAAGCAAAGGGTTGCAGATCATCGAGAACATCGAGGATCAGCTGCCGCAGGTGTGGGCCGACCCGCGCGCCATCCGTCAGATCTTCCTCAATCTGCTGTCCAACGCGCTCAAGTTCACCCCCAAGGGCGGCCGCATCACCATCACCATCGTGACGACACCGGACGGTGGCCAGCTGATGTCGGTGCGCGATACCGGCCCCGGCATCCCCGAGGACGAGATCCCCAAGGTGCTGCAGGCCTTCGGCCAGGGCTCGCTCGCCCATCAGACCGCCGAGGGCGGCACCGGTCTCGGGTTGCCGATCGTGCAGAACCTCGTCGAACTGCACGGCGGAACCTTCGAGCTGCGCTCGGAGCTGCGCAAGGGCACCGAGGTGGTCATCATTCTGCCGCGCCAGCGCGTGCTGGCCGCCATGCCGCCGCTGCAGCCGCTCGGCCAGGAGCGCCATCGCGGCGGCGCCACGCCGGTGCAGTCGACGCGCCAGCCGCGCCTGCGCGCCAGCGGCATGTCCGCCCGCACCGTCGAGGCCCTCTGAACCTATCGGCTTTATGCGGAGCGCCACGCCCGCCTGCCTCCCCCGGCCCGCACCGCCGGGGCGGCGATTCACAGCTTTATGACGCGCCCGATTGCGGGCACGGCGGCATCCCCCTACATTTGCAGGTTCAACCGGGCATGTTTTCGCCACGCACGGCGGCGACACTGGTGCCCGGACTTCGTGAGCGGCTATCCGGAACCGAAGCTCGAATGCTGTCGCCCTGCGTCGATGTCTGTGTAATGAACGCCCAAACCGGTCTGTGCGACGGCTGCTATCGGTCGATCGCCGAGATCACGGCCTGGGCGCGCATGACCGACACCGAGCGCGCGCGCATCATGAGCGAGCTGCCCGGCCGCCGTCCGCGTCGCAGGGCGATGGAGTAGGTCCGATGCTCGGCTGGCTGCTGCTGCTGTTTTCGCTTCTCGCGGGCGCCTTCCTCTACCTGCGCCAGGACGCGGCCGCGCTGCTGCTGCAGTCGATGCAGTCCGACGGCGACAGCGTCTATCTGCTGATCGGCGGCCTCGTGGTGCTGTTCTGGATGGTGTCGGTCGCCTCCTCCGGCCAGCATGGGCGCCTCGGCCAGGTGGTCCGTCATCTCGCCATCTGGGCGGGTCTGTTCCTGTCGCTGGTAGCCGGCTACGCCTACCGCGACGAGCTGTCCACGGTCGTCTACCGCATCGCAGGCGAACTCCTGCCCCCAGGCCAGACCATCGTCGAGCCTGGCGAGGCGGGCGAGCGCGCCGTGCGCATCCGCCGCCGTAGCGATGGTCACTTCATGGCCCGCACCGACGTCAACGGCGTGCAGACGGTGATGCTGGTCGATACCGGGGCCTCCACCGTGGTGCTGAAGCCGGCCGATGCCGAGCGCATCGGCATCGATACCAAGCGCCTCGCCTTCACCGTTCCGGTGCAGACCGCCAACGGCACCACGTACGCGGCGCCGGTGCGGCTCAGGATCATCGGCGTCGGGCCGATCCAGGTGCGCGAGGTCGAGGCACTCGTTTCCAAGCCCGGTACGTTGAAGGAAAGCCTGCTCGGTATAAGTTTTTTAAGACGTTTGCGGTCCTATGAATTCTCTGGGGATTTCCTGACGCTGCGCATTTGAGACGCTAACGCCGCATCTGGCGCTGCACCGTCTCCGCGACCGACCAGGAGCCGCCCCTAGTCTGGAGCACTTTTGCGTTGAGTGAGTAGCCCTATGCTGGAATCCTCGTCGGGAAGCCGGGCGGCCATGCTTGAAGGTCTGGCTTGGGTCGCCGCCGCCGTGGCCATCGCCTACTTCATCTCCGAGATCGATCTCGGCAAGGTCAATACCCTCGTCAAGCGCGTCCATGACGCCACCGCCGCGACGGCCGCCAAGTCCGCGCAGCAGGGCAAGGCCACCCGCAAGACCGCCGTGGCGCGCGAGGACGGCGACGGCGAGGGTAGCGCCCGAGGCGCACTGTCGGGCGTCGAGCTGAGCGTCGGCCGCGACGGCCATTACCACGCCGATGCCGAAATCAACGGCCGCTCCGCGCACGTGCTCGTCGATACCGGCGCCTCCCTGGTCGCCCTCACCTACGAGGATGCCGAGGCCGCCGGCATCTTCGTCAAACCCTCCGACTTCACGCACCGCTCGAATACGGCCAACGGCGTCGCCAAGTTCGCGCCGGTGGTGATCGACCGCATCGCCATCGGCGACGTCACCGTGCGCAACGTGCAGGCGGCGGTGAGCGAGCGCGGCAAGCTCGGCGTCACGCTGCTCGGCATGGCCTTCCTCAACAGGCTGTCCCGCGTCGAGATGCGCGAAGGCAAGCTGGTGCTTCAGGACTGAGCGCGGACATCGCCCGCCCGGAATCAAAACCCCGCACGGCGCACCGTGCGGGGTTTTTTGATTGGAGGCGGGGCTGCGGTGCGCGATGGGCGCTACTTGCCGCCGCCGAGCTTGTCGAGAATACCGCCCCGCGGGGCCGCCGGCGCGGCGGGAGCCGGCGTGTTGGCATCGACGGGCTTGGGTGCGTCAACCGAAACGCCGGCCGGCGGCGTTGACGGCGTGGCAGCCGGAGTCGCCCCCGGAGCCGAAACAGGAGCCGCCTTGCCGGCGTCGGCCGGGCGGTCGAACACCGAGGTGGAGGGCACGCTGCGGTTGGCGAGGATGGTCAGCGTCAAACTGGTCAGGAAGAAGCCGGCCGCCAGGGCCGCGGTGGCGCGCGTCAGCAGGTTGGCCGTTCCGCGCCCGGTCAGGAAGCCGCCGCCACCGCCGCCGCCGATGCCGAGGGCACCACCTTCGGAGCGCTGCAGCAGCACGACGCCGACCAGCGCGGCGGCAATGATCAGATGGATGACGAGCAGAACGTTGGTGGTGACGGACACGGGGCACGATCCCTGCGAATGAGGTCGGAAACGGCGAAGCGAGCCCGCGGCGCCGGGCCGAAGCTCCTGTTCGGCGCGCTTCTACACCATGCGCCGCCACCGCGCCAGCCCGCTACGCCATCGCGGCACTCACTCCGGCTTGTGCTCGGCGGCCGGTTCGATTATAGAGGCGCACGATCAATTCCCCCGGGCTTGCCCACTGCGCCGGAGAGTGCCGCGCCCCGAGCGCCGCGCCCGTCGTTTCCGTTGCTACGGTCGATGCCATCCAACGAGCTGAAAAACCATGAAGAAAGACGCTGATCTGCATCCGGACTACCACCAGATCAAGGTGGTCATGACCGATGGCTCCGAGTTCATTACCTACTCGACCTACGGCAAGGAGGGCGACACCCTGTCGCTCGACATCGATCCCAAGACGCACCCGGCATGGACCGGCGGCGACACCAAGCTGATGGATCGTGGCGGCCGTCTGTCGCGCTTCAAGAAGAAGTTCGAGGGCATGGGCTTCTGAGCAGCCCTGGTTTCCTCCAGATGCAACAAGGCCCGGCAGGCGTTTCGCCTCCGGGCCTTTGTCTTATGAGCACTGGGGTCGATGGATCAGCCGCCGAAGGCGCGGCGCAAACGATCCATCTGCGCGACGACGGCATTGGCGGGAGCCGCGGACTCCGCGGCGGCCGGCGTCGTCATGGCGCGATCGAGCTGCACGATGCGGTCGTGCAGGGCAAAGCTTTCATGGATGAGACCGCGCAGCATCTGCGGCAGGTCGTCGAAGCCCTTGGTATGGCTGGGGCGGCCCAGGCTCTGCAGCTTCAGGCGCTGGCGCTTCTTGGCCGCCTCGGCCTCGCTGATGTCACCCTCCTTGAGGGCCCGGCGGATCAGCAGCCACGACGCGAGGTCGAGGAGCCGCGTGGTCAGCCGCATGCTCTCTGTGGCGTAGAGTACGGTGACCGGCCCCGGCAGGCCCTTGCTGTCCTTGCGACCCTGGCCGTCCAGGTAGGCGGCGGTGCGCTCGACCAGCGCCATGCCCTCCCTGAACACCACATCGAACTGCTCGGACGCCTGGAAGCGCTCTCCGAACGAGACAGTGACGCCGTTTTGCGCGATGGCGTCGTCGACGCGAGACCCGATACTCATGATCCGATATGAACCAGCAGCTGACCGAACGTTGATGTTGTATCCTGCTCCACTCTCCCAGGCCACAGTTAACAATGTGACCCAGATCGAGGCATTGGCAGCGGTGATCGAAACGTGATGCAAGGCTGCAACGCGCGGCCTCGCCCGTCCCGCTCGGGGACTGCCGTGCATGACGTTGCAAGAGCCATGCAAGAGTGGCGCGGGTGTGATCGCGCACACAAAAAAATTGAGCCGCTTTGCAGCGGCTCAGAGGTTAACAGGGAGGCGTCAAACAGAGTGGAATGAGCCACTCCGGATCCAGATGACTGGATGGGCTTCATCTAAAGCCCACATGCCTAACAAAGCGTAAATCGCGCGCGCCCTGGGGGGCGTCCAGCATGCTAACCCGTTGCGCCGGGGCCGAGACTTTTTTTGCCGCCGCCGGAGAGCTGGCGCCTGCAAAGCGCGCGCGCGACGGCAATGTCCTGTTAATCTCGGACCTCGACCCGCACAGGAGCACCTTGGCCATGGACTGGGACGACGTGATGAAGCCGAAGGCGAAGACCGGCCCGGCGCTCGGCGAGAGCCTCGAAACGCTGTCGGTCGCCGAACTGCAAGCTCGCATCCAGGCCTTGAAGGACGAGATCGGCCGCGTCGAAATCGAACTCGCTCGCAAGCAGAAGCAGAAGTCGGCCGCCGACGCCCTGTTCAAAAGCTGATCCCGCTCCGCAGGCTCCGCGCGCGCCCCCGCGCGAGGGGACACGCCTTCTCTTGCCGGCAAATCCGCCTGCTTTCCTTGCCGTCACTCCGCCTGCCGCCGCTGGTCGCACACCCTTGCCGGCGCGCCCGCGCTGAGGCACATCAGCCACGCCCCCGTCCCACCTCGCCCGGAGCCCCGCATGACCACTCTGCTGCCTGCGACCATGACCGCCATCCGCATCCAGGGCAAGGGCGGGCCAGAGGTCCTGGTGCCGGAGCCGATGCCGGTGCCCCACCCTGGAGCGGGCCAGGTGCTGATCCGCGTGCACGCCGCCGGCGTCAACCGGCCTGACGTGATGCAGCGCAAGGGGCAGTATCCGGCGCCGAAGGGGCATTCCGATACACCGGGCCTCGAGGTTGCCGGCACGGTGGCGGCCCTCGGCGAGGGCGCCAACCGCTTCAAGCCCGGCGACGCCGTGATCGCGCTCGTCAACGGCGGGGGCTACGCCGAGTTCTGTCTCGCCGAGGAGCCCGCCTGCATCGCCAAGCCGACCGCCCTCAGCTGGGCCGAAGCCGGCGGCGTGGCGGAAACGTTCTTCACCGTCTGGCACAATGTGTTCGAGCGTGCCGCCTTGAAGCCGGGCGAATGGTTCCTGGTGCACGGCGGCAGCAGCGGCATCGGCGTCACCGCCATTCAGCTCGCCAAGGCGTTCGGCGCGCGCGTCATCACCACCGCCGGCTCGGCCGGCAAGTGCGCCGCCTGCCGCCAGCTCGGCGCCGACGTGGCCGTCGATTACAAGACCCAGGACTTCGTCGAGGCGGTGAAGGACGCGACCGCGGGCAAGGGCGTCGACGTCATCCTCGACATGGTGGGCGGCGACTACGTGGACCGCAACATCCGCTCGCTCAACGACGACGGGCGCATGGTCAATATCGCGTACCAGAACGGCGCCAAGGTCGAGGTCGACATGCTGCGCGTCATGCTGAAGCGGCTGACGCTGACCGGCTCGACGCTGCGCATCCGGCCGACCAGCGTCAAGGGCGCCATCGCGCGCGGGCTGGAGGCCAGGGTGCTGCCGCTGCTCGCCGATGGCCGCATCAAGGTGCCGGTGGATTCGACCTATCCCCTCGCCGACGCGGCCAAGGCGCATGCGCGCATGGATTCGAGCGCCCACGTGGGAAAGATCATCCTCACCGTCGCCTGATCACAGCGCGCCGGCGCCGCGCCCGATGGCCGCGATGCCGGTCCGGCTGACCTCGACGAGACCCAGCTCCTTCATGATGCCGATGAAGGTCTCGATCTTCTGCGACTTGCCGGTGATCTCGAACACGAAATGCTCGGTCGAGGTGTCGATGACCTTGGCGCGGAAGATTTCGGCGAGCCGCAGCGCCTCGATGCGCTTGTCGCCCTTGCCGGCCACCTTGATCAGCGCCAGCTCGCGCTCGACCGAGTTGCCCTCCAGCGTCAGGTCACGCACGCGATGCACGGGCACCAGCCGTTCGAGCTGATGCTTGATCTGCTCGATGACGGCGGGCGTGCCGCTGGTCACGATGGTGATGCGGCTGACCTGCTTCTCGTGCTCGGTCTCCGTCACCGTCAGGCTGTCGATGTTGTAGCCGCGGCCGGAGAACAGACCGATGACGCGGGCCAGCACGCCCGGCTCGTTGTCGACCAGCACCGACAGCGTGCGGCTGACGACCTGCTCGACACGGGCCGGCGCGGAATAGTGCGTCTGGGGATTGGCGTTGGTCATGACAGGTTTCCCGGGCGTTGCTTCATTCGATCATGGGTTGGGCGCGCGTCAGGCGCGGGCGGGCAGAAAGCTTTCGATCATGGTATGGCCGGCCTCGTACTCGGCGATCGTCCACGGCTCTCCGAGCGCCGCCTGCCGCCAGGCGACGAAGCTCGGATGGGCCTGTACCGCACGCATATACGCGCCTGCATCCTCGCCCACCGTCACACCGTAGGTGTCGAAGCGCGTGACGATCGGCGCATACATGGCATCCGTGGCGTTGAAGGCGCCGAACAGGAACGGACCGCCTTTGCCGAAACGGGCGCGTGTCGAGCGCCAGATGTCCTCTATGCGCGTGATGTTGGCGGCGAGGTCGTCGGTCATCGGCGGCGTCTTGAACCGTTTGGCGAGGTTCATCGGGCACGCCTGGCGCAGCGGCAGGAAGCCGCCGTGCATCTCGTTGGCGATGGCGCGGGCGTGGGCGCGGGCCACGCGATCCTCCGGCCAGATGGCATGTTGCGGGAACTTCTCGGCCAGATACTCGATGATGGCGAGACTCTCCCACACCGCCACGTCGCCGTCGACAAGGCACGGCACCTTGCCCGACGGCGAGACGGCGGCGATGCGCGCCTTGGTATCGGCCTGCTTCAACGGGATCACCGTTTCCTCGAACGGGATGGCGAACGCGTGCAGCACCAGCCACGGCCGCATCGACCAGGACGAGTATTTCTTGTTGGCGAGGTGGATGTGCATGCGTCGCCCCGATTGGCTCACTTGAACTGTGGCAGAAGGCTCGGGATCTCGGTCTGCCCACGTTCCGTGACGGAGTAGATCCTCAGCCCCAAACCTGTGCCCTGCAGCTTCGCCGCCATCTCGGGCGGCAGCGGCTCCTCCCGCATCAGGCCCTGCGCGGCGAGCGCGGACCAAAGTCCGTCATTGGCACTGTCCTTGGCGGTCATCATTTGCGCGCCGGGTCTCTGCAAGGCAGCACGGAGCGTAGAGATATCACCAGCGCTCAACCGCCGGGCCAGGACGTGGATGTTCTCCGGCTCGGCATGCGCGGGGGCGCTCCACGCCAGCGAAACGGCGAATACACCAGCCAGGCATGCCAGAAGAATGCGCATCGATCCTCACTGTGCCTTGCCGGGAAAGCGCTCCTTGAAGAAGACGGGAAAGCCCTCCGTCTCCACCAGCTTGCGCAACACCTCGCCGTCGGCCTCGGTCATCTTGTACTGCGCGAGTGCCGCTCCGATGCGATTCGACATGCCCGCCGCCAGCTGGGCCGGCTCGACCGTGCCCATCTTCTGGCGCTTCTCGGCGGGCAATCGCTCGTAGATCAGCACCAGCGTCTGGGTGAACATGTAGTCCTGGGCGATGCACGCCTCGAGCGCGCGGCCGTAGGCCGACGCCAGGCTGTGCGTCGCGTAGCAGTCGCTGATGAACTTGTAGGCTCCCGGGGCGCCGCGCGCGCTGTGGATGCCGACCAGCCGGTGTGCCGCCTCCCGGACGTTGGCCGCCCGGTCCCAGGAGATCGAGGCCGCGTCGATCGCCGTCGACAAGCCGACGAAACCGGCCAGCACAATGCCCGCACGACATGCGCCGGCGCGGCTAGGGCAGATGGCAAACCGAGACATCGTCATTTGCTTTCACCTGGGAAGGCGATGGCGCGATAGACTGGGGTACCATGCGCTTCGACGAGCCCGACCAGATCGGCAACGAACGCGAATGATACCGGGTAGCCCTTGGTTGCCCCTTCGACGCGCAGCTTCATCGCTTGCCGAATGGCATCGGGCGTCGCCTCGCCGAGGTCGGCCTGCTCGGTATTGGTCAAACTGGAATGACGCTCGGCCAGCGCGTGTGACACGACGTAGTCCTGCGCGATACAGGCTTCCAGTCCCGCGCCGTAGTCAGCGGCGCCGGCTTGGCTCGCGTAACAAGCTTTGATCGACTGCATGGCGGCCTTCACGCCGTCGCTCCTTTGCAGCGTGGCCACGCGCGCGGCGGCCTCCCTGATCGTCGCGACCCGGTCCCACTCTGTCGCGATCTGTCGTGGCGGCCACGCCGCGTGCGCCGCCCCGGCGCCACCAACGACGAGGCGCGCAGCAATGGCAAACGAAGCCACGACTGCTGCTGCTCGCCTCACACCAGCACCTTGCCTTCCTTGCCGATGGCCTTGCCCACCTCCTCGTCGGAGAGGTCCCGGCCGAGCAGCATCTCGTTGTGCGCCTTGCCGGATGGGATCATCGGGAAGCAGTTGGCGAGTTTTGCCACGTGGCAATCGAAGATCACGGGCTTGTCGATCGAGATCATCTCCTTGATGGCCTCGTCGAGATCGCCCGGATGATCGCAGCGCATGCCATGGAAGCCGTAGGCATCGGCCAGCTTGACGAAGTCCGGCAGGCTCTCGGTGTAGCTGTGCGACAGGCGGTTGCCGTGCAGCAGCTGCTGCCACTGACGCACCATGCCCATGTACTCGTTGTTGAGGATGAACACCTTGACCGGCAGCTTGAATTGCACGGCGGTGGAGCATTCCTGGATGTTCATCAGGATCGAGGCATCGCCCGCGATATCGATGACCAGGGACTTGGGGTGGGCGAGCTGGGCGCCGATGGCCGCCGGCAGGCCATAGCCCATGGTGCCGAGGCCGCCCGAGGTCATCCAGCGGTTCGGCTCGTCGAAATGGTAGAACTGCGCCGCCCACATCTGGTGTTGGCCGACCTCGGTGGTGATGTAGGTGTCGCGATCCTTGGTCAGCGCATACAGCCGCTCGATGGCGTACTGCGGCATGATGATGTCCTTCGACGCCTTGTAGTCGAGCGACTTCACCTTGCGCCAATCGTCGATCTGCTTCCACCACGCCTTGTGCGCGGCCTTGTCGAGCTGCGGCGCCTTGGCCTTCCAGACGCGCAGCATGTCCTCGAGCACATAGGCGACATCGCCGACGATGGGCAGATCGACGCGCACGTTCTTGTTGATCGACGAGGGATCGATGTCGATGTGGATCTTCTTGGAGCGCGGCGAGAAGGCGTCGAGACGGCCGGTGATGCGATCATCGAAGCGCGCGCCGACGCAGACCATCACATCGCAATCGTGCATGGCCATGTTGGCTTCGTAGGTGCCGTGCATGCCGAGCATGCCCAGCCACTGCTTGTCGGACGCCGGATACGCACCGAGGCCCATCAGCGTCGAGGTGATGGGGAAGCCGCTGAGGCGGACCAGCTCGCGCAGCAGCTGGCTGGCCTTCGGGCCGGAGTTGATGACGCCGCCGCCGGTGTAGAAGATCGGCTTCTTGGCGCCTGCGATCATCTCCACCGCCTCGCGGATGGCGGGCTGCTCGGGCTTGAGCTTGGGACGGTAGGTCTTGTGCTGGATGTTCGACGGCCCGACATAGTTGCCGGTGGCGAACTGCACGTCCTTCGGGATGTCGATGACGACCGGGCCGGGGCGGCCGGTACGCGCGATGTGGAACGCCTCGTGGAGGATGCGGGCGAGGTCGTTGACGTTCTTCACCAGCCAGTTGTGCTTGGTGCAGGGGCGCGTGATGCCGACCGTGTCACACTCCTGGAAGGCGTCGTTGCCGATGAGATGCGTCGGCACCTGACCGGTGATGCAGACGACCGGGATCGAATCCATCAGCGCGTCGGTGAGGCCGGTGACGGCATTGGTGGCGCCGGGGCCGGACGTGACCAGCGCCACGCCGACCTTGCCGGTCGAGCGGGCATAACCTTCCGCCGCGTGCAGGGCGCCGCCCTCCTGGCGCACCAGGATGTGCTGCACCTTCTCCTGCTGGAACAGCTCGTCGTAGATCGGCAGCACGGCGCCGCCGGGATAGCCGAAGATGTGCTCGACACCCTGGTCCTGCAGCGCCTTCAGGACGATCTCGGCGCCGGTCATCGCACGTGCCATGGGTCTTGCCTCCAAGCGGGATTAAGCGGACCTGCTGGAGCCGGCAGCGGGCGGCGGATGCTGCCGGTGACTGCGGCCGACGCTCCTCGCAGAGGAAACCGAAGCCCGGGAAGCTACCCGCGTCGCCGCCTCCGGTCAACGAGCCGACTGAACAAGTGCGACAATTCTATCCGCCTCACGTTCTATTTCTTTCGTTTCGACTGCCAGCCACGCAATCATATTGCGACGCAGCCAGGTCAACTGCCGTTTGACGTAGTGGCGGGTCTCGCGCTGCGCCGCCGCCAGCGCCGCCCCGCGATCGCATTCGCCCGACAGGTGGCGCGCCAGCGGCGCCACCCCCAGCGCCCGCATGACCGGCAACGCCGGATCGAGTTGCCGAGCCATCAGCCGAGCCACCTCGTCGAGTGCACCGAGGCTCAGCATGCCCGCAAGCCGGGCATCGCAGCGGGCATAGAGCGCCTCCCGTTCCGGGCTGACCACCAGCCGTAGTGCGGCAGCCGCCTCCAGCACCGGTTCGCCCGGCATCCGCTGCCAGTCCGCCAGCGAGCGCCCGGTGGCCGAAAGCACCTCGTGCGCCCGCACCAGACGCTGCGTGTCGGAGGCCGCAAGCCGGGCTGCCATGACGGGATCGCGCTCGGCAAGCAACCGATGCAGGGCAGCAGCCCCCTCGACCTCGCCGCGCCCACGCCATTCGGACCGGATGGCATCCGGAATGGGCGGGATCGGTGACAACCCCTCGAGCAGCGCCTTGAAGTAGAGCCCCGTGCCGCCGACCACGATCGGCAGCCGCCCCGCCGCGCAACCCTGCGCCAGCGCGGCCGTCGCATCCGCGAGCCAGCGCCCGACGGAATAGGCCTCGGCGCCGTCGACGTGTCCGTAAAGGGCATGCGGCAAGCGCGCCTCTTCGGCCGCGCTCGGCCGAGCGGTGAGGATGCGTAGATCGCCGTAGACCTGCATGCTGTCGGCGTTGACGATCGTGCCGCCCAGCCGCTCGGCCAGCGCCAGTGCCAGCGCCGACTTGCCCGAGGCCGTCGGACCTGCGATCAGGATCGCCGCCGCGCGCGCTGCCGCTCCCCTCATGCCGCGAGGCACCACGGCTTGCTCCCCCGCCCGTTCGGCCGCTCGTTCTTGCCTTGGCGCTCCATGATCCACCTCGCCATCGTCGTCACCAGTGTTCCGGACGAGCGCCTGCTCCTGCCGTCCGACACGCGCGCGGCCTGGGATCTGCTGCCCGGCCCCTGGCGCGTTGACCAGCGCTGGCTCGGCGAGGGCGAAGCGTGGGAGGCCCAGGTTCTGGTCCACGATCAGCTTGCCGCGGCGGAAGCTCTGCGCATCGTTCGCGAGCGCCTTGCCGGTCGCCGCGTCGATATCAACGTGGTGCCTGCCGGCCGCGCCCGGCGCAAGCGGCTTCTCGTCGCCGACATGGAATCGACCATCGTCGCGCAGGAGTTCATCGACGAACTCGCCGACCTGAAGGGCGAGCGACTGGCCATCGCCGCCATCACAGAACGCGCCATGCGCGGCGAGCTGGATTTCGCGACCTCGCTGACCGAGCGCGTGCATCGGCTGCGCGGTCTTGGCATCGACGACCTCGCGCACGTCTGGCGGCAGCGCTCCTACATGCCCGGAGCCGAGACGCTGATCGCCACCATGCGCCGCCACGGCGCCACCACCGCGCTCGTCACGAGCGGATTTTCGTATTTCGCGCGGCGCATCGCGGAGGAACTCGGCTTCTCCACCTACGAGTGCAACTACCTCGTCGTCGGCGGCGGCGTGCTGACAGGCGACGTGAAACGGCCCCTGCTCGGCCCTTCGGCGAAGCGGCAGGCGCTGGCGAACCTGGCGGCGGCGCAAGGCTTGGAGCACCGCGAAACACTCGCCGTCGGCGACGGCGCCAACGACGTTGAAATGATCCGTGACGCAGGCCTCGGTGTTGCCTTTCGCGCCAAACCGGTGCTGCGCGAGGCAGCAGCGGCGCTGCCGACGGGCGCCGTCGTCACGCACGGCGGATTAACTGCGCTGCTCTATCTGCAAGGCTTCCGCCGCGACGAGTTCTCGCGCAGCTGACGTGGTTCAAGGCGCGGGCCGCCCGCTGATCGAAGCGCACGCGGCAAACGCGCGGTCGCCGTCCGGCACGTGGAAAGGGGCCAAATGGGCCCAAATGCCGGGCGCCCCCGTACGAATCGTCCTGGACCGGGACACGCCTTAAGCGCGCCTTCACGGTAAACGCCGCGATCACGATGGGGGTAAGGCTTTTTTCAATGCCGTCTCCCTACGTTAGACCCACGTATCTGGAAAATTTAGAGCTAGGTCGTTGATCGTCATGCGTATGCCTCGCCTGCTTCGTCCGCGCCGCTGGTCCGTCAAGGTGCAGCGCCGCATCGCCGGATTGAAATCCGAGACCAGTGGCAGCGTCGCGCTCGAGTTCGCCGAGATCGCGGCGCCCTTCCTGATGATGCTGGTCGGCATCATGGGCACGGGCCTGCAGTATTTCAGCCTGACCTCGCTGGAGAACGGCGTCGAGACGGCAAGCCGCGCCGTGATGACCGGCCGCGCCCAGCTCGGCGACCCGGCCGCCAACCCGCCGGTGACACCGACCACCTTCGACCAGTTCCGCCAGACCATCTGCCAGACCGCAGGCGCGTTCATCAAATGCGACGACGCGCACCTGAGCCTGATCGTCAAGAGCTGGCCGACCTGGGCCCAGGTCGTTCCGCAGAACTGCAACAACGGCGGCGCGCTGCCGCCTTCGAGCGGAACCGGCACCACGCTCATCAACACGCAGTCGGGCGCCGCCGGCGAGATCGTGCTCATCACGGTTTGCTACAAGTGGGATCTGACCGCCGGCTGGCTCGTCTACGCCCCGCAGAAACTCTCCGATGGCTCCGTCCTGATGCAGGCCTCCACCGCCTTCCGCACCGAGCCCTACCAGTGAGCCTGGCCTGGCCGGCGCTGTTGCCCGGCCCCACCGCGCCCCACCTGTCTGCCTGATCTCGACACACCCTCGTGAGGATGTCATGAGCCCCGCTGCCTGGACCAAAGCCCCGCAAAAGCTGCTCGGCGCCAAGCGCCTCCTGCCGCGCTTCAGCCGCGATCAGTCGGGCGTCGCCGCTCTCGAGTTCGCCTTCCTGGCGCCGGTGATGCTCGTCATGCTCCTCGGCACCATCGAGGTCAGCCGCGGCATCAGCCTCGACCGTCGCTTCAGCCTCGCCACCGCGCGCGTGTCCGATCTCATCACGCGCGAAAAATCGCTGGGCGCCACGCCGACCGCCACGCTCGCCGGCATCACGAAGAGCGCGCAGACCATCATGTCGCCGTTCGACTCCACCTCGCTGAAGCTGAAGGTGATGTCGATCATGGCCATCAAGGCCGATACGACGCAGGGCACCGTCAAGTGGGCCTACGACTGCACCAACTCGGGCTGCACCGCGTCGGCCTCGAAGAACGTCTGCGACGTCTACACGCTGCGCGCCGGCCTCGTCTCGCAGGGCGCCAGCGTCATCATCGTCGAGTCGGAGTACAATTTCTCGCCGCTGTTCACGAGCTGGGCGCAGAACCCGTTCAAGCCCGACGCGAACGGCGTCGTGCCGACCTGGAAGGACAGCGCCACCAACACGCCGCGCGCCGCCATCTGCGTCGACAACGGCTCGGGCTGCACCGCGCCTCCCGGCTGCCCCAACGGCTGACCCCCGCCCCAGCGCGCCACGACAGACACCCCTCGCGGCCCCGTCGAGATCGGCGGGGCCGCAACGCGTTCGATCGCGCCTGCAGTGCCGAGCCGCGTTTCCGGTTTCGTAATCATTCTGGCCCACAAGCGCCCGCTTGCCCGCTCCGAGCACGCGGCCATGAACAGCCGTTCAGCCGTAAAAGGGTCCCAATCCTGGCGCCAGTCTCCGCCCCGCCGCGCCTCGTGCCCGGCACCCAAAAGCGCAACCAACTCCACGACCTGCCGTGTATAGATCGATCGACATCGCCGAGCCGCACCCGCCCCATCCGGGCGAAGTTCTGCGCGAGGACATCCTGCCCCACGTCGGACTGCCCAACGGCGAATTCGCCCGCCGTCTCGGCATCAGCGGCCATGCCCTGGCTGAACTGCTGGCCGAACGCCGCTCCATCACGCTCGACCTCGCGCGCCGCCTCGGCGATGCCCTCGGCCAGGGCGCGCGCTATTGGCTGAGCCTGCAGATGCAGCACGACCTGTGGCTCGCCGCCGTGCCGGCCCCCGCCACCGTCAAGCCCATCATCTGGGGCAAGGCGCACGCCGCCCGCCGCTGACACCACCCCGCACGAAGACGCGTTGCTCCGGCGTGGTTGCGCGGCGCCCGTGGCATCCCCATGATGCCGCATGGGCCAACGGCGCCGTTTCAGGCCGATCGGCCGCGCCGTGTCCAGAGCCGGGAGTTGGCCCATTCCGCTGCGCCTCGCCACCCGATGCGCCGACCTATGGATCGGCCGCCGACGCCATCCGGATGCGGTGGCGCTGAGCGCCGTGGCGGGCAAGCGCCCCGTGGTGCTGGTCACCGGCGGGTCGACCGGTATCGGTCTCGCCCTGGCGCGCCGCTTCGCCCAGGCCGGGCACGCGGTCGCGCTCGTCGGCCGCGACGAGGGGCGCCTGACCGAAGCTGCGACCGGGATCGCGCGCGAGTTCGGCGTCCCCGCCGTCCCGCTGGCGCAGGACATCCAGGCAGCCGGCGCGCCCGCCAGTCTCGCGCAACGGCTGGCGCAGGATGGCGCCTACATCGACGTGCTGGTCAACAGCGCCGGTATCGGCCTCAGCGGCGCCTTCGCCGTCGACGATGTGGACAAGCTCGATGCGCTGATCGCCACCAACATCGCCGCGCTGACGCGGCTGACCCGCCACGTCCTGCCCGGCATGCTGGCGCGCGGGCGCGGCGGCATCCTCAGCCTGTCCTCGCTCGGCGCCTACACGCCGGGGCCGTATCAGGCCGCCTACTACGCCTCCAAGAGCTACGTGCTGGCCTTGAGCGAGGCGATCGCCCACGAAACATCCGGGCGCGGCGTCCGCGTGTGCGCGGTGGCGCCCGGCCCGGTCAATACGCGTTTTCATGCCGAGATGCAGGCCGAGGGGACACCGTACCGTCTGCTGCTGCCGCCGATGTCGCCGCAGGCGGTGGCGCGCTCCGCCTATCGCGGCTTCTGCCTCGGCCGGCGCGTCGTCGTGCCGGGACCGATCGCGCCGCTGTTGATGCTCGGCGCGCGCGCCCTGCCGCACCCGCTGCTGGTGCCCATCACCGGGCTGCTGCTGCGCCGGCCCGGCGGCCCTGCGCAGCCCCCCGCCGCCGATGATGCGACGGCGCCCCGGCCGTGACCGCCGACCGCGCCTGCGGAGCCGCGCGCGCCCGCAGACGCGACTTGTGTCGAAAATCGACACAGCCTCCGCCCCTGTTACCGTCTTGGCAATCAATTCAGGGTTGAATGCCTTCAGCGGCACGAAGTGAGGTTTTGCGTATCGTGACGCTATTGACGCGGTGGTGCCGAAGCGGGTCTCTTCCGACCTGCCGACAGGGCACCGCCGCGTCGCGCTTTTAGGAGCCCCCGCCCGTGCGCGACGGCGCGATGTCGGGCAGCGCCGCCGCCACGGCTCCTCCCATCACGATAAGGCACGGAAGGCTGGGATCGAGGCCGGAGAGGCGGGCGACAATATCGCCTGCCGTGCCGCGCACATGCCGGCTGTGCTGCGTTGTGGCGCCCGCGATGGCCAGCGCCGGCGTCGCCGCATCGAGCCCCGCCGCCTGCATGCGCGGCAGCATGGCCGCGAAGGTGCGCGAGCCCATGTAGAACACCGTCGTCGTCCAGGGATCGGCGAGGCCGCTCCAGTCGTGATCCGGTGCCTCGCCCTTCTCGCTGTGACCGGTGACGATCTGCACGCGGCGCGCAAAGCGCCGGTCGGTCAGCGGCATCAGCAGTTCGGCCGCGGCACCGAACACCGCCGAGATGCCGGGGATGGCTTCGATCGCGATACCACCTGCGCGCGCCGCATCGATCTCCTCGGCGGCACGACCGAACAGCAGCGGATCGCCGCCCTTGAGCCGCACCACGCGCTGGCCCTGGGCGGCCAGGTCGACCATCAGCGCGTTGATGTCGTCCTGCCGGCAGCTCGGCGCGCCAACGGCCTTGCCGACCAGGATGCGCCGCGCCTCGCGGCGCGCCAGGTCGAGGATTTCGGGCGACACGAGGCGGTCGTGCAGCACCACATCGGCGGCCTGCAGCTCGCGCAGGGCCTTCAGCGTCAGCAGCCCCGGATCGCCCGGCCCGGCGCCGATCAGCGCGATGGAGCCGGCCCGCAGCGGCGCGCCGTCGACGAGCGCATCGAGCTCGGCCGGCTCGGGCGGGCGGCGGGCGGCGAGCGCGGCTTCCGCGAAGCGGCGCCAGATTTCGCGACGCGCCGCGCCCATGCCGACCTTGGCCTTGACGCGGGTGCGCAAGGTCTTGGCGGCGGCGGCCCAGGCGCCCAGCGCCGGCGGCAGCATGGCCTCGATGCGGGCGCGCAGCGTCTGCGCCAGCACGGGCGCCGCACCGGCGGTGCCGATCGCGATGGTGACCGGCGCGCGATTGATGATGGTGCCGAAGCTGAACGTCGAATGCGCCGGCGTGTCGACCACGTTGACCGGAATGCCGCGCTGGCGAGCCGCCGCCGCGAAGGCAGCAGCATTTTCCCCTTCGAGAGCGCCGACCGCAAGGCATGCGCCGTCGAGGTCGGCCGGCTGCCAGTTTCGCGGCATGACGTGGATCCCACCCACCACGAGAGGATCGGCGCACAGCCGTGCCATGTCGTCGGTGGGCTCCGGCATGTAAACCGAGACCTGGGCGCCGGCCGCCGCCAGCAACTCCGTTTTCCAAACCGCGCCGTCACCCTCGCCAGCCACGACGACCCGTTTCCCAGCCAGGTCGAGGAAGATGGGCAGCGCGGCCAGGGGCTCGATGCGCCTGGGGCGCGTCTCGCGCGGCGCGACGGGCTCGTTGATCGGGTGCAGGGGCTCCTCCATGCCGTGATCTTGCTACGGGCTTGCTGCGGCATCGATGGGCACCACGTCGGAGGTGTCGATGCGCGCCAGCAGTTCGGCCACCGTGTGGCCGGCAACACGGGCCTCGGGCGCGATCTCCGCCAGCGGCACGAGTACGAAGCCACGCTCGGCGATGCGCGGATGCGGCACGACGAGGTTCGGTTCGGCGATGACTTGGCCGCGATACAGCAGGATGTCCACATCGATGATGCGCTCGCCCCAGTGGCGGCGCCGCACCCGTCCCATGTCCTGCTCGACGCGCTGGCAACGGGCCAGCAGCGCCTGCGGGTCGAGCCGCGTCGCCACCGCGACGCAGGCGTTGACGAACCAGTCCTGGTTGGTGACGCCCCACGGCGCCGAGCGATAGTCGCGCGAGCGGACGACGCGCCGGATATCGTGCTCCGCCGTCAGCAAGGCGATCGCCGCCGCGATGTTGGCGCGCTTGTCGCCCATGTTGGAGCCGAGCCCCAGGATCGCATCCCAGGGGGGCGGCGGCAGGTGGCGCGCCTTGGGCGCGGGCTCTGGCCTCAGCTCGGACGTCACGCGCGGTCAACTCCCTCGCACAAATGCCGCCCGCTACTGGTCGGCGGTGAACAGCACGTAGCGCCCCACCGCGGCGGCACAGGCATAGAGATTGCGCACCCCCTGGAACCAGTCCCAGGTGCAGGCAAAATCCTCGTCTCCCAACCGGCCGGCGTAGAGCTGGGCATCGATGCCAAGATAGCGGGCGCGGAATTCGTCGTGCGTGACCAGCGACAGCGCGGCGGCGATGTCTTCCACCTGCTCCGGCGTCTTGAGGGACATGATGTAGTCCGCTCCGGCGTACAGCGAACGCCCGCCGAGCACGACATGATTGAGCGGATAGGCTCCGCCTTCGGGAGCCAGCGTACCGTCCGCTAGCGCGCGGTGCATCGCGTCCCAGGACTTGTCGCTCTCGGCCAGCAAGTCCCGCGGGCCGGCAAAGTAGCGCGGTTCGAGAACCGATTGCAGGTAGTCGAGCCGCTCGCGTTCCACCTCGAGCATCAGCAGGCTATCCACCTCCGGCTTCGCAAGCGCGAAGTGCACGCCCAGGCATCCCATCGTCTATCCAGCACCCGGCTCAGTCGTACTTGATGTAGGCGAAGCGCATGTCGTCACACGGCGTGCCCTCCAGACCGGTGCCTTCCTTGCCCGGCTGCCACATGACGACGTCCTCGATCTTCCTCGCCAAGGTCAGGTCCTTTTGCGTAATGCCCTTGGCGGTGTGCGTCATCAATCGCACCTCGACCCAGGCATAGGACGCGGTGATGTCGGGGTGGTGCCATGCGGCTTCCGCCAGATGCCCGACGGTGTTGATCAGCATCAGCGTGCCCTTCCAGCTCGCCGTCTTGTAGGTGCGCCGTATCCAGCCGTCCTCGAGCTTCCACCTGGGCAGATTGGTTTTCAGCCAGGCGGTCACCTCGGCTTCGGACATGGCGGCTTCGCGGGGTTTGGTCATATTGCCCTCCTGGCGTGTTTCGTGGACACTGCCGACGAACATTCGGCGCGCCTGCGGGACGGCGGTCTTGCCTCCCTCCCAGCATAGGGCGGATGGCAAGCCCCTGGCCAGCCTGTTGCGCTCGACCCGGCACGGGGGCGCCCTCCCACGCGGCAGACGCCCGCCCTTCGCGAGGAACGGACAGACTTTGAACGGAGCGAACACGAAGGCGGGGCAGCGCGCAGATGCGAAGCCGGCGGCGGTCAGGGTGACGGCGCCCGCGCGGCTGCATCTGGGTTTCCTCGATCTCAATGGCGACCTCGGCCGGCGGTATGGCAGCATAGGGCTGGCGCTCGACCGGCCGGCGACCGTGTTGACGGTCTCGCGCCAGGCGGGGGGCGCGCCGGCAGCCTCGATGAGCGCCGATATGAGCGCCGATGGACCGGAGGCCGAGCGGGCCCGTCGCGCACTGGCGCGCTTTGGTCGAACCCTCGGGCTCGCGGGCAACTACCGCGCCGATGTCGCGAGCGCCATTCCCGCCCACGCCGGGCTCGGCTCCGGAACCCAGCTGGCGCTGGCGGTCGGCGTCGCGCTGTCGGCCCTGGAGGGGCGCGGGGCCTCGCCGCGTCACCTGGGCGAGGCGCTGGAGCGCGGGGCGCGCTCGGCCATCGGCATGGCCGCCTTCGAGCAGGGCGGCTTCATCGTCGACGGCGGTCGTGGCAGCCGCGATGTCGCCCCGCCGCTGCTGATGCGCGCCGCCTTTCCGGCCGACTGGCGGGCGCTGCTGGTGTTCGACACGCGAACCGAAGGCGTGCACGGCGACGGCGAATTGCAGGCCTTCGCGCGGCTGCCGGAGTTCACCGCCGCCGCCGCCGGCCACCTGTGCCGGCTGGTGCTGATGCGCCTGATGCCGGGCGTCGTGGAGGGCGATCTCGCCGCCTTCGGCGCCGGGCTCACCGAAATCCAGCAGGTCGTCGGCACCCATTTCGCGGCGGCGCAGGGCGGCAGCCCGTGGACCAGCCCCGCCGTCGGCCGCGTCGTCGCCCGCATGGGCGCCCTCGGCGCCGTCGGCCTCGGCCAGAGTTCCTGGGGGCCGACCGGCTTCGCCTTCGTGGAAAGCCCAGCTGCGGCCGATCGCCTCTATTGTTCTTTGGTCGAAGAGGCTATGGCTGAAGGAGTCGAGATCAGGATCGCGCGCGGCCGCAATACCCCGGCCACCGTCGAGCCTGTCCCGGCCCCCGCCAATGCGCCATAAGCGCGCCAAGCCAAAACCATAGCCTACCCCTGGGAGGAGTACCGATGAGCGAGCCCGCGACGCCGATCCTGCATATGCTGTCGCCGCAGAAGCATATGAGCCCGTTCGACGTGAACATGGCGGCTGATGCCGGCTACAAGGTCATCGTGCCCTACATCAACGTCGGCCTGGAGGAGGTCACCGGCCTCGTGCAGGACGCCATCTTCTCGCGACCGCCCAACTACGGGGTGAAGACCGGTTTCTTCATGGGCGGCAAGGATGCCATCCTGGCGCTCGACATGCTGGACACGGCGCAGAAGGCCATGGTGCCGCCGTTCCAGTGCTCGCTGCTCGCCGATCCGGCAGGCTCGTTCACCACCGCCGCCGCCATGGTGGCCTGCGTCGAGCGCGTGCTGAAACTCAAGTTCGGGCGCGGCTGGAAGGGCACCAAGGTGGCCGTGTTCGGCGCCACCGGCGTGGTCGGCTTCGCCTCCTCCATCATCGCCGCGCTGGAAGGCGCCCACGTGCAGCTCGTCGCCCATCGCGGCGTCGACCGCGTGATCAAGAGCGCCGCCGTGTCGAAGCAGCGCTTCGGCGTCGACCTGGAAGCGGTCAACGGCGAGACGGCGGACCAGAAGCGCGACATCATCGCCAACGCCGAAGTCATCTTCGCCGCCGCCGCCGCCGGCGTGCAGGTGGTCTCAGCCGAACACAAGGCGCTGGCCAAGAACCTGCTGTGCATCGCCGACGTCAACGCCGTGCCGCCGCCGGGCGTGGACGGCATGGAGCTGTTCATGGACGGCGCGCCGCTTCCGGGCTGCAATGCCTTGGGCGTCGGCCCGCTGGCCATCGGCGACATCAAGTACAAGACGGAATCCGGCCTGTTCAAGCAGATGCTGTCGTCCTCCGAGCCGCTGGCGCTCGACTTCCGCCACGCCTACGCCTTCGCCAAGAAGCTGACCAATCTGGCCTGATCACGCGCACGACCGTCAGTAGCCTGCGGGCGCACCCTGGTCATCGAACCCAAGGTGCGCCCGTAGTCACGCCGTGCCGTCTCCAATCCCGACGTCTTTCTTCCAGGCTTTCCGCCAAGGCCCGCGCCAACCGACCATCATCATGAGCGACACCATCCTCATCGCCGGATTGTCCGGGCGCATGCTGGCGGCATCCGCCCGCCGCGCCGGCTTCGTGCCGCTGGTCGCCGATGCCTTCGGCGATACCGACACGCGCCAGCTGGCCGGTGCCTTCGAGCTGATCGACAACGCCGTCACGCGCGGCTTCTCGGCCGGCTCGCTGATCGCCGCCCTGCAGCGGCTGGAATCCGCCGCGTCGATGAAGCCCGTCGGGCTGGTGCTGGGCTCCGGCTTCGAGGACGATCCGGATCTCGTCGCCACGCTGGCCCGACGCTGGCGGCTCATCGGCTGCGGCCCCGAGACCGTCCGCCGCGCCAAGGACCCGCGCGCCTTCGTCCCGCTGTTGCGCGAGGCCGGCATCTCGCATCCCGAAACGCGCCTCGCTCCGCCCGCCGATCCGGCCGGCTGGCTCGTGCGCCGCGTCGGCGGCTCGGGCGGCACACACATCCGCGCCGCGACAGCCGACGACAGGGAGAAGCCCGGCGTCTATTTCCAGCGCCGGCTCGTCGGGCAGCCGGTGTCGCTCTCCGGGGTCGTCGGCCGCCGCAACGACGCCGCGCTGTCGTTCACGCGCCAGTGGACCTCTCCGACCGCGCGGCGCCCGTTCCGTTTCGGCGGCGCCGTCGGCCCCGTGACGCTCGACCCGGACCTGGAAGCGCGCATGATCGACGATGCGCTGAGCCTGATCCGCGCCCTCGATCTCGTCGGGCTCGTCTCGTTCGATTTCCTCGCCGTGGACGGCGCGCCGGTGCTGCTGGAGGTCAATCCGCGCCCCTCGGCGACACTCGATATTCTAGACAACGCGGCGGGCACGCTGTTCGCGGCGCATGTCGCCGCCTGCCTTGGCGATGGGCTCGTCTCGCGCCTCGTCCAGGCCGCCCCGCCGCCACCAGATGGCGCGCGCGCGCTGTGCTATGTCTATGCCGATGCCGGCCCGGTGCGCATCCCGGCGGAGTTCGCCTGGCCCGAATGGGTCGCCGACCGGCCCGGCCCGGGCAGCACCGTGCAGGCGGGCCAGCCGCTGGCCACCGTGCTCGGCGCCGGGACGGGCGCCGACGCTGCGGCGCAGCAGACGGCGGAACGCTCGCGCCACCTGCAATCGATGCTATATGCTTCGTAGAGCACGACAAAAAAACGCGACAAAAACACCACGACAAGAAAAGACGGAGGAACGCCACATGATCTCGCCCGGATTGAAGAGCCCGAGCGTCAACAAGCGCACGGCTGCGCTGGTCGACGCTCTGGTCGCCGAAGCCGACGCCCTGCGCATCGCGGTGCGCACCGGCGAGGCCGGCGAACGCATCGTCGACCTCGGCGCGGCGGTTGCGGGTGGCCTGGAGGCGGGGCGCCGCCTCGGCGAAATCTGCATGGGCGGGCTGGGCTCGGTGGCGCTCATCCCCAACGGCGGCGGAGCCTGGCCGTGGTCAGTCGCCGTGCATTCGACCAATCCGGTCATCTCGTGCCTCGGCAGTCAATATGCCGGCTGGACCATCCAGGACGATGCCAGCGGCTTCTTCGCGCTCGGCTCCGGACCGGCCCGCGCCCTGTCGCGCAAGGAGGACCTCTACAAGGAGCTCGGCTACGTCGATCATCACGGCAAGGCGTCGCTGGTCATTGAAGGTGACAAGGCGCCGCCCTCCTCGGTCGCCTCGCGCATCGCCGCCGACTGCGGCATCGCGCCCAAGGACCTCACCATCCTCTACGCGCCGACCGGCAGCCTCGCCGGCACGGTGCAGATCGCCGCACGGGTGCTGGAAGTGGCCCTGCACAAGGCGCACGTGCTGCATTTTCCGCTCGACCACATCGTCGACGGCTCCGGCACCGCCCCGATCGCGCCGCCGATCCCAGACTTCATCAAGGCCATGGGCCGGACCAACGACGCCATCATCTACGGCGGCACCGTGCAACTCTATGTGCGCGGCTCCGACGAGGCGGCAAAAAAACTTGCAGCCGAGCTGCCGTCCGGCACCTCGCCCGCCTACGGCAAGCCGTTCGCCGAGATCTTCGCGGCCGTGAACGGCGACTTCTACAAGATCGACGGCAACCTGTTCTCGCCCGCCGCCGTCATCGTGTCGAACCTCGACACCGGCAGCTCGTTCCACGGCGGCAAGCTCGATCCGGCCATCGTCGACGCGAGCTTCAAGGCGTGACGGCGTTCTACCTTCTCCCGGGACGGGAGAAGGTGCCCGTCGATGCGGAGCATCGCTCCGCGATGAAGGGCGGATGAGGGACTTGTCGCTCGCGCAACGCTGATCTCGCGCAGCGCAGACGATTTGTGTCCCTCGCCTGCCTGCCGGCATCCTCTCCCGTCCAGGGAGAGGACCAACTATCGGCTGCCGGCAGAGACGGGTCTGGCGAGCAGAGACGGGCCCTGTGAGCAGAGAAGGGTCTGGTGAGATGAATGACCGCGTGACCATCGATGTGACGAGCCCGGCCGTGCTGCGCCATCGCGGCCCCCGCATCGCCCTGTTCGTCGAGCAGGGCGGCGGCGACTGGCATGCCAAACAGCTGAAAAGCGCCATGGAGGCGCGCGGCGCCTCCGTCGTCGTCACCACATTGAAGGCTTGTGCCTTCGATACGCGCACGCCGTCCGGCCTCGACATCCCCGGCTTCGACGGCCGTCTTCCCGACGGCGCCTTCGTGCGCTCGATCTCCACCGGCAGCCTGGAGCAGATCACGCTGCGCCTCGGCATCCTGCATGCCCTGCGCGAAAGTGGCGTGCGGGTCTGGAATGACGCGCGTGCCATCGAGCGCTGCGTGGACAAGTCGACGGCGACCTTCCTGTTCCGCCGCGCCGGCCTTCCCGTTCCGACCACGCGCGTCGGCGAAGGCATCGAGACGGCCCAGCGCTTCCTCGCCGACGAAGCTGGTCCCGTCGTGGTGAAACCGCTGTTCGGCAGCCAGGGCAACGGCATCCGCCGTGCATCGAGCGCCGAGGAACTGCCCGCCCCGGACGCGGTCGGCAACGTCTATTACACGCAGAGCTATCTGCGCAGCTCCCGCGATACCACGTTCGAGGACTGGCGCTATTTCGTCTCCAGCGGCCGCGTGCTGGCGGCGATGGCGCGGCGTGGCCGCACCTGGATCACCAACGTGCACCAGGGCGCCGAGCCGGTCTCGATGGCGGGCCTGGGCGACGCGGAGGAACGCGGCTTCGCGCTCTCCGCAACCGAGGCCGTCGGCGCCGACTATGCCGGGGTCGACCTGATCCGCGATCGCGACGGCCGCCTGTTGGTGCTGGAGATCAACTCCAACCCGGCCTGGAAGGGGCTGCAGAGCGTCACCGACATCAACATCGCCTGGACGCTGTCCGAGGACTTTCTGGCCGCCGTCGCTTCGGGCGCGCCCGCCTCGCAAGCCTGGGACTGACCGCCGCGATGACCAGCCGCGAGCCCCCGCCCCGTCCCATGCTGCCCGAAGCCTTCGTGGCGCAGGCGTTCCGCGATGCCTGTCGGCAGGAACTGGTGGCCCTGAAGCCCGGCAACGTGCACGTCCACGCCGACGGCCACGGTCTCGGCGTGCGCGAGTTCGAGGCCTCCGCCGACGCTGCCGCGCCGCACATTGCCGCCGCCGGCAGCCCCGTCGGAGCCCGCATCCGCGCCGCGACCGACGCCACCTGGGCGGCGGTCGCCACCAACACCAACCTCGGCATCGTGCTGCTCGCGGCCCCCCTCGCCGTGGCCGCCGAAACCGCCCGAGCGGGCGATACGCTGCGCGCCAGCCTTGACCGCGTGCTGGACGCTCTCGACCAGCGGGATGCGGCGGACGCCTTCGCCGCGATCGCGCGCGCCAATCCGGCCGGGCTCGGCAGTGCGGCCGAAGGCGATGTCAGCGGGCCAGCGACCGTTACCCTGCGCCAAGCCATGGCGCTGGCTGCCGGCCGCGACCGCATCGCGCGCGCCTACGTAACGGACTTCGCAGACATATTCGAGTTTGCCCTGCCCCGGCTGGCGGCGGCGCGCCGCACCGCAGCATCCCCCGAACTGGCGGTCACGACGGTGCATATGGCGCTGCTCGCCACCTATCCGGACAGCCACATCGCCCGCAAATGGGGCCCTCAAGCCGCCGAGGCCGTGCGCGCCGAGGCGGCGGCACGGTCAGCTCTGTGGCAACCCTCGGCAACACCAGCCACATTCGACCGCCTGCTGGCCTTCGATGCCAGCCTGAAAGCGCGGCGCCTGAACCCCGGAACGACTGCCGACGTGGTCGTTGCGACTCTTTTTGCTGAAATTTTGCAAGCGCATTTTACGCCCTGCATCAGCGCTTGACCCCTTGTCGAACTAAAGTCCATGGCGTTATTTAGCGGCGGTGCCGACGGCGCCGCTATCTGGCCAACCGGTTCGGTGACACGTTCGTCCGTGTGACGCGCTCCAGTCATCGTTCGCTGCCAACTAGGATAGCTCGGGACAACCCGAGAACCGGAGCCCTGTCCGCGTGGACGGGCCCCGGAAGACGAAGCGTTACCGGTAGCAACGCCGGAAGCAACAGTGCATTCTATTGGGAGGATACCCCACATGGCCAAGATCAATCGCGTGATGGTGGGCGAGTCGCTCGTCGGCGACGGCAACGAGATCGCGCACATCGACCTCATCGTCGGCCCGCGCGGCTCGGCTGCCGAGACCGCGTTCTGCAACAGCCTGACCAACAACAAGGACGGCTTCACCTCGCTGCTCGCGGTGATCGCGCCGAACCTGCCCTGCAAGCCGAACACGATCCTGTACAACAAGGTCACCATCAAGGACGCCCGCCAGGCCGTCCAGATGTTCGGCCCGGCCCAGTACGCCGTCGCCAAGGCCGTGCAGGACTCGGTCGCCGAGGGCGTGATCCCGGCTGACGAGGCCGACGACGTGTACGTCTGCGTCGGCGTGTTCATCCACTGGGAAGCGGCCGACGACGCCAAGATCCAGGACTTCAACTATCGCGCCACCAAGGAAGCCCTCGCCCGCGCCGTCGCTGGCAAGCCGACGGCCGCCGAGGCGACCGCCCAGCGCAACTCGGTCGCGCATCCGTTCGGCGCGAAGTCCTGATAGGGACCTCGCGGGCTTGAGGGAGCCGGTCCGCCCTGCGATGTGAAAAGCACCGTCGGCCTAGCCCGGACCAGCATCCTGTGAAGCCAGCTCAAAGGCCGGCGATCTCCTCGAGGTCGCCGGCCTTTAGTTTGCCCGCGTGCAAGGCCGAGGCAACCAGCGCACCCGACGCCCCGGCGGCGCGCGCCGCGACGAGGTCGGCACGGTCACGCACGCCACCCGCCGCCATCACGATGCTGCCCGGCGGCGCCGATCGGTGGATGGCGCCGATCCGCGCGAGATCGGGCCCGGCCTCGGTGCCGACATGGGCCAGCGTCATGACGATGACGCGCCGGGGCCAAAGATCGGGCCTTTGCAGCAGTTCGGGCGGACCCTGGAACTCGGGCCCGCGAAAATCCAGCGACAGCGCGATGCGGTCCGGCGCCGCGCGGCGCGCCGCCTCCAGTTCGGCCGGGTCGCGCAAGGTCTCGCTGCCGACCACGGCCATGACGCCCGCGTGCAGATGCAGCCGCGCCACGTCGCGTGCCGACGCCGCGCCGTTGTCGACCCACAGCACGAGTCCCGGCAGCGCATCCGAGAGCCCCTCCAGCACGGCGAGATCGGGCACCCTGCGCCGGATGCCGTCGAGGTCGGCGATGTAGAGGTCCGTGAACCGGTGCAGGCCCAGCAGTCCGCGCGCCACAGCGAGCGGGGCCGAGCCTTCGGCCAGCGGCGTGCGCAGCGGCCGGTAGTTGGCCCGGTCGCCGGCCACGGCGCGCACGACCTGGCCGGCGAGAAGATCAATGACCGGGATGACGTTCATGCCTGCGCCTCCCAGGGCGTGCCGGCAGGGTCGCGCCACCGGCGAAGCGCGAGGTTCGGCCTTCGCGTTCGGCAGTATGCCGTCATTTGGGCTTTGCGTCGTCCTTGCCGGCCGGCTTCGCTTCCTTCACCTCCGGCGGCGGCTCGCTCTTCGGCCGCTTCGGATAGGGGCCGTCGGAAAAGCTGTTGAACACCATGTCGGGGGATGTCGTGTTGTGCTGGCTCGGGAACACGCGGCCGGCCCATACGTCGGTGGCGGTGGCGCGGTCGAACTTCATGATGTGGTCCTCGCGCCAGGCCTTGGCGCCCTTCTCGCGCACCGAGACGCGCGCCACGTCATTGTTGAAATCCGTGACGTACATCGAGCGCAGCATGGCAAAGGGACCAGCGCCCATCGACTGGCTGAAGGCGACATCGAGCGCCAGCTTGTTCTTGTCCACCGAGGCGAGCTTCAACGTTGCCGAGCCGCCCTTCTCATAATGCAGCGTGAAGGTCTTCGACGGCGGATCGAACACCACCTCCTTGATCTTCACGATGGGGCGGCCGTCGTTCTCGATCGGGCCAACGACGAACGAGCTGCCGTAGGCGGTGTTGCGCATGTTGGAGGGCGCCATGGGGCGGGCGCGCCAGTAGCCGTCCTGCGGGTACAGGACCAGCACCTCCTCGGCGCCGTCGGTGCGCAGCACCCACAGCTGGATCAGATGCAGGCCCTTCTCGACGCGGTCGCCGATGCGCACCGTGGCGGTGGCCGGACGCCAGAAGGTCGGGAACGTATAGCCGACGATCCACATCTCGATCTCCTCGTAGATCGTGACGCGGCGGGGGGGCACGGGGGCCGTGTAGGAGGGATCGGCGGCCATGTCGCAGGCGGTCCAGTCGGCCTCGAAGTTGTTGCGGCCGTCGCCCGACAGATAGACCGGATGCGCCGCCTCGATGCGGAACGAGCGCACGTTGGGGTTGGCCATCGCGAGGGCGACGTTGTCCTTCTCGGCGCACAGCACCGGCTCGCTCTCGTTCTTCACATCGACCGAGAGGCCGTCGAGCGAGGCGGCGCGCAGGCCAACGGACGGCAGGGCCAGCGCGACGAGCGCGGCGGCGGCAAGGGCAGCAAGACGCATTGCGTGGAAAATCCTTCTACGGCGGAGGCGCCGAGATAAACCCGAGACCGTGACTTTGCAATGGCGGCGCGGCTAGGCGCCCGGCCCAGCCGCCAGCGGCCAGGTGCCGGAGCAATCCCGCGCGGTAAGCCCTCGAGGGGCGAGGCACGCCCCAATCCGACGGGCGCAGCGCGAGCGGGCATGGGCCGGGATCGGCGGCCGGGGCGCTACGCCCCGGCTCTCCCGCGATCAGCGGAGTCAGTGATGCTTGTGCTCGCCGCTGCCAGCACCCGAGGCCCCGCCAGCCGGCTTGCGCAGCGGTTCGACGCGATACTCCACCTCCACGGTGCCCGCCTTCTCGAACTGCAGCGTGCCCTTGATCGGCGCGCCGTCCTTGATGCCGGCCTTGAGGTCGAGGAACATGATGTGGAAGCCGCTCGGCGTCAGCTCGGCCGCGGCACCCGGCTTGATCTCGAGCCCCTTGGTCAGCTCGCGCATCTTCATCACGCCGCCCTCGTGGCTCATCTCGTGGATCTGCACGCGGCCGGCCTGCGGCAGAGTGGCGCCGACGAGCCGATCGGCCTCCTTGCCGGTGTTCTCGATCTTCATGTAGCCGGCGCCGACCTTGGCACCATCCGGCGTCGCCCGCACCCAGGGCGCGGTGATGCGCAGGGTGGACGCGGCGGCGGGCTTGGCCTCCTGCGCATCGGCGCTGCCGGTCGTCGCCAGCAGCAGGCCGGCCAGCGCGGCGGCGGTGGTCAATACTCCAGGCTTCGGCGTCGGGCGCATCGTCATTGCTCTCTCTCCAATCGGGCCCGCTCGGCGGGCAGGTGGTGAGTTCTGGCTGAAGCTTCAGGCGGAATCGAATACCGCCAGTATGCAGACCCACCGACGCCAGCTCATCCCGGGCTTTCGCCCTCCTTTTGGCCAGAAGTGCGGTTGAAGCTTGCATGGCGACTGCGCAAATGCAAATTCGCAGGCTGTCGCATGCGGCCTCGGGTCGTCGCGTCGGGGCCGCACTGTCGCGTCCGAGCGCGAGCAAGCCCCGCATCACTGGCTGGATTGAGCGAGCCTCGAGATGCCCGATCTGTCGTTAAAGCTGATGCTCGACATCCTCGGCATCACGATCCTGATGGCCGGCGGTGCCGCCTGGGTGACCGGCCGCGCCATGGCGCTCGCCTGGCAGCGCCTGCCGCTGATCGGGGCGGCGGCCATCGGCCTCGGGTTGACGGCACGCTTCATCGACTATGCGCTGTTCGCCGCGCCGTTCACGTGGTCGCGCCTGCTGCTGGATACGGTCGTCGCCCTGGCCGCGGCGCTCGCCGGCTATCTCCTGACGCGGAGGCAGCAGATGCAGCGCCAGTACCCCTGGCTGCAACCGGGCTGAGCGCACCCTTTCGCCCCCCACGGCCCCGAACGCCCCGGAAAGCTGATGACTTGGCTTCGCTTTCGACCGAATATGGCCCAACGGTCCGTCGTCGCCAGCCAGCACGGGGAGCGTGCTGGTGCGCGCCGAGCGACCCCACATCGAATCTCGCTTTCGACCCTCTCGCAATCATCCCGCAAGGAGACGTTCATGACCACACTGCGACGCCTGGCACACGCCACCGCCGCAACTCTGGCGCTCGCCTCGGCTTCAGCCATGGCACCAGGCGCCATGGCGCAGGTGACGATCGGCATCGCCGGTCCGATGACCGGCGCCAACGCCGCCTTCGGCGCCCAGATCAAGAACGGCGCCGAGCAGGCCATCGAGGACATCAACGCGGCCGGCGGCATCCTGGGCCAGAAGCTGACGGCGGTGGGCGGTGACGACGCGGGCGATCCCAAGCAGGGCGTGTCGGTGGCCAACAAGCTCGCCGGTGAAGGCGCCAAGCTCGTGGTCGGCCACTTCAATTCGGGCGTCTCGATCCCGGCGTCCGATGTCTATGCCGAAAACAACATGCTGCAGATCAGCCCCGGGTCGACCAACCCCAAGTTCACCGAGCGCGGACTGTGGAACGCCTTCCGCACCTGCGGCCGCGACGATCAGCAGGGCGGCGTCGCCGCCGACTACATCGTCACGGCGTTGAAGGGCAAGAAGATCGCCGTCGTCCACGACAAGACGACCTACGGCAAGGGTCTCGCCGACGAGACCAAGAAGGCGATGAACGCCAAGGGTGTCGTCGAGGTGCTCTACGAGGGCGTCAACACGGGCGAGAAGGACTTCTCGGCCCTCGTTTCCAAGATCAAGCAGTCCGGCGCCGAGATCGTGTACTGGGGCGGCGTCTTCACCGAAGGCGAGAACG
>WBZS01000525.1_pt1 | contig 46601 bp, 46 predicted proteins | sample 5204201 | NCBI WGS metagenome assembly WBZS01 (sample SAMN12344357, study PRJNA552823) | activated sludge metagenome | biome: Activated sludge suspended growth; feature: Nitrification reactor; material: Wastewater; isolation source: activated sludge from nitrification reactor of wastewater...
GTTCAGACTGCGACGGCTCGCGGACCACAGGTTCATTATCCCGACCGGGACGAACCGCCGCGGCGCACACCGGGCAGCCAGCCTTGAGCGACTTTAGGGAATCTTTGATGGAATGCGTGGCCCGATGTCACCGCTACTTGCCAACATCCTGCTGGATGATCTGGACAAGGAACTGGAGCGACAGGGTCTGCCGTTTGTGCGCTACGCCGATGATTTCGCGGTCTTCGCAAGATCAGAGCGAGCCGCACAGCGGATCATGGAATCGGTCACGCGGTATCTCACCAAAGAACTGCGCCTGATGGTCAAGCGGAGGCGAGAGATGCTCATTCGATTGGGCGTGCCACGTCGTCAAGCCATCCGTCACGCCCGCAGCCGCAAGGGCCCATGGCACATGGCGAAAACCATTGCCAGTGGAGTTGGCCTGACCAACGCGTGGCTCGGCGAACAGGGGTTACTGAGCCTCAAGACCCTCTGGGCATCGCTTGCCCAACTTCGTTGAACCGCCGGATGCGGACCCGCACGTCCGGTGGTGTAGGGAGGGTCACCCGCAAGGGTGACCCTTACCTGATTCGTCGGCGATTCGTTTCGCGAGTGGCCAATAGCAGCTCAATTGTCCGTTCGAGTGACGGTGCAACAAGCAGCCTCGCAGTATGCTGTCAGGGTTCTTCGTATTCAATATCGGCCAGCCGTTCCGGCTTCGGGGTTGGTTTTGGTATTCCGATTTCTCCGAAGCTGGCGATCAATGGTGCGTGCAAATCAAGATAGTGAAAGAAGAAAGCGAATCGCCGGTTGGACGTCGGCGATTCAATTTCCCGTTCATCATGCGCGGATTGCCAATTATCGCGAGGCTGATCCGCCATCGTCTGCGTTACGTCCACGAAGTCAAATTCATTAATGTTGCCAGTTAGTTCGAGTTCAAGCAAATGGACGGGCTCATCTGCATCGATTTCGTGAACGCCGACAATTATTGCTCGATTTGCCATCGTGAACTCTCAGCAGACGAACGCTTGCATTCATCGAGTCGCCGGAGTAGAGCCACCATCAGGAAGCGGCTGATCGGCGACTTCGATGCAATGCTTTGTTCGTCGATCCGTTGGATCAACAGGTTTACGTTTGAATCTCGATTGAAGTTCTGCATAGTGGTCGACCAAACCCGCAAGATCCGGTCCAATCTCGTCGGAGATAAGTTTCCGAACACGGCGTACTTCGTCAATTACTGGGTCCGTCATCATTGTTCCCATTTCCTATTAGCTCGAGCGGCGTCACAAGTTTGGGCACCGACAATCTAAGTATACCATTGATACGTGCGATGTTGTCAAATTTGTTGGCATTGGCCAAGTGTTTGCAGTTCCAAGTCACGAGAAAATCGCATCCATAGTAAGAGGCGAGGGCAAGATGCAAGGCATCGCCCGATGGATCGGCCGGCATCAAAAGGCGTTCAATGTATTCTTGAACAATCTCGCGAATCGCATCCATGATCGGAAGCGGTGACAATCCAGCAATAAGTTCCATCGCATCTTCTCGCCCCGGAAAAGTCCCTCTTTCAAGCTCTTCGAGAACGGCGGAAGATGTTACTAATTCATGGACTTGGTTTGACGCATCGAACCACTCACGCGTCCATAAACGTCGCGACACCATCGTCGGTTCTGTTCGGACTTCGAAGTAGAAACTTGGAATTGTGGTTTCAACGTAAATTCGACGCATCGCATTCCCTTTCGATTGCGTTATGGACAAATCAAGAATCGTCAGTCACGAACAATCCTGAAATCAGCCACAACATCGTTTTGATCGAGTTTTACGACTAGCCACTCAGAATCGATACTTAAGAATCCTCGCTCAGGTCCCAGCCAATATACCAAATCCCATTCACTAAAGTAGTCAGTTGCTGGCGGTTCGCCGAGCATGTCTGTCACCTGACCTGAAGTCATTCCTCGAAGCACATGCCGAGCCACAATTCGGTCAGCCATTCCAAGTCGAACCTTCGACCCTAGCTGAAGTTTGTTTTGTTTCCATAGTTCGGAATCAAAACTGCGTCCAGGGAAACACCAACGATAGCCAAAGAATGAGGCGATACGAAAAGTATAACGGCGAATCGAACTCGTATTCGACGGGTAAGCATTCGACTGAACTCTGTTGAATCGACGAAGGATAGCGGTAACCGAGTCGCCGCCAAGAGACACGGACATCTGGAAACACGCAACCGGTGACTTTGGTTCACCGCGTTGTTCAAGTAAGCCGCTATCGCGGCGGGTGAAAGTTGTTGGAATCTTTGCAGGTACAGCGTTCGTGGTGAACGCTGAGTCTATTCACTTGAATACTTGCAAAGGTTCTCTATGCAAGTCTGATTGTAAACAAAAACCAACGCCCCGGTCCACATCCAAATTCTTTCGTCAAGAATTTTACCCGCGGATGAGTGACGATCTGCACCTTACTGGCAAACGACCGCTCCCGCTCCGCGCCGCGACTGAAAAATCTCTGGAAACAGATGAGTCAACGCTTCAACCATTCGTCCGGTGTCACCGACCTCCCATCGCTTCCAAGCCATCCCAGCGAAAACGAATCCTCGCAACGCTGGAATATCCCAAAGCTCGCTGCCGTAGCCGAATCAACCAGCGAAAGCAAAAACCAAGTCAATTTGGTTAAGCTACAAACCGCTTCCCCTATCATCACCCCGGGCTTCTTGAACAAAGGACTTGAACATCGGCTCGAAGACTCGCGATGTCAAATCCTTATTGGTTATGCGATCATCAGGCTTCGAGCAAACGTGTCGAAGCTATCGGCGACCTCGAACCATTCATGCAATTTGTTGTCTGGCCAACAACTAGCAACCACGGTCGGTTCATCTACAGAGGCTCGATAGTCGAGTGCTACTGCAACATCATCACCCGGAACTCGGTTTACAGCAATGAATACTGCTTGATCCGCATTCAGCCAAGGAAACGGACGGTAGGGCTCGCTGTTGCGGTACAGTTTGAATGTTTCCAAGCTCTCTCGCGAGAATGAAGCAATTTCATCGGCGACCGTAGTGTGTGGCAACCATTTACGGAAATCGACAGGATCAGTAAGTCTTGGGATTACTTGGCGGAGCACGTCATCGCCAGGATGTTGCCAACGTCCGGTCTCGATCAAAGTTCGCAGGAGCATCGGTATCTTGAACTGCATGTTGACTCAATTTTTCGATCGCATAACGACAAAGGTCACCGAGTTCGCGCCAAGTGACCCATATGTTGGAAAGCGGCCGATCGCGAACTTCGGTGGACCGCTTTGTTCGTCGGTGTTTCTCAGTGTAGGTGTTTTACCATGTACAGCGATCCTCCACCATTCGCATCGGCAGCATAGACAGCCTGTTGAAATCCAAAATTACCATAGACGGTTCGTGCAACCGAGTTGTTTTGTTGTACTTCCAGCGTCAACCGACAACAACCAGTTGTTTTGGCTTCGTGTTCGATCGCCATCAGCAATTTCTTCCCAATACCTTTACCACGGAGACGTGATTCAATATAGAAATCACTCACGTTAATTAGCGGTTTCGCAGCAAATGTTGAGAACCCTCGAAAACATGTTGCTATTCCGCATGGAATCTTGTTTTCGAACACAAGGAAAACGATCGTAGTCGGCTGTTCGATAAGTCCCGTGACCAAGTGTTCGCGTGCATAGTCAGAAAGCGGTTTGCCGTCACCCATCGGATCTTGTGAGTACGCGTCCATCATTGCAACAATTATACGCTGATGGTCAGCATCACGGAGATTGGCCTTTGTGATTTCGACACTCATACGTATTGCTAGCGACTGAGGTTTGACCGACGAACTAATGTAGTTATCTCCGACTCAGTCGGAAATAACATTCAAATTTGGTTTTATCTCCGGCTGATTGACCCGTTATTTCCGAGTCGTTATTTTTATCTCCGGGTCTGGAAATGCTGTTTTATCAAGCCCTTTGACGTCTGTCAAGTTTTTTTCTCGGGTGGATCTCTTGGCGTTCCTTATCCGTTCCAGCATGATCCGTTCCAGCATGGAAAGGCGGACTGCCGTTTGACTGGAGGGGCCGGGGGGATAGCCGGATAACGCCCATCGGCTGATTTTTTCAACTCCAACTTTTGGTCCTGACAATGCACTCGTATGCGGGGAAACTTCTATGACCGCGTCGATCAGACAGTCCAGTTTGATTCGCACTGCAACCACTCAAGAAGGCAATCCCAATAGCGATTTTTAGCAGACGCATTGCAAATAACAATTTTTGTTCAGCGCGCAACGGATAATCTGGAGGTTGTGTTGTTCTGATTTTGGTGGAAATCGAATGGAATATCAAGGCATTTTGCGGGAAAAAAACCGGAACGCACCTCAATAACGCGTTCCATCCAAAGTAAGCTCTACCAAGGTCTCCGGACCGTCTGTAGCAAATCACAGAGCATTATTAACGCCAGAATTGGGCGGCAAGGTCACATAAAACTTGACATCCGATTCCGCTTCACCGCCAAACCACAAACAGATAACGACCCGAGAGTGAATAGTCAAAGAGCAGTCTTCACTTTCAAAAATTGCGGCATGCGAAATCAGCCAGCCACAGGCGATTCCTCCCCACCGCGCTAAGATAAGTATGTACGGGGACGAGCGTGCGTCAGGGTTTCGATTCCACTTGCTTCAAGACTTCCTCTGGAAAGTTAATCGACGTTAACATCACTGTGGCCAATAGGGCAACCGATCCACCAAAACAAAAAGCGTGGGTTGCCCCGTAGCTTTGGTAAAGCCATCCAAAAATCAAACTTGCCGGCAGGTTCGCGAGTCCAAGCATCGTGTGGAACCAGCCGAAGGCGCTGCCGGCCTCACCGGTTTTCGCCAAACGAGAGACAAGCTTCTTTTCCGGCGATTCAGTGAGCGCGTAAAAGCACGAATACAAAGCAAACAGCGGCCAGGCGTGCCAAAACGAATCGGCAAAACCAAGTCCAAAATAGACGGCCGAATAAACGATCCATCCACTCACGATCAGTCTTCGCGGCGATAGACGGTCTGAAAGGCGACCTCCTAACCTACTCCCGAGACTATTGAGGCCAGAATGCATGGCCCACAAGATCGGCAGGTACGTGGTGCTGACGCCGAGCTCTTGAGCGCGCACGAGCAAGAAGGCATCGCTGGAATTAGCGAGAGTGAAAACCACCAGCGTCAACAAAAAACGGCGGAACGCTCCGGTCGGAAACGTCCCCAAAAAAGGCGTCTTGGTCTGACCAGTTTTCAAGGGCAATGGATGTGACGCCTCCTGCGCTCGCAAACCGAACAGCGGGAGCAAAATTACCGCGATGCCGGGGATCAGCGTCAACAAAATTAGTTCTTTCAAATGGTCGGGAAACGCCCACAGGAACGCAAAGGCGAGCAGAGGCCCGACCATCGCTCCAAAATGATCCATCGAGCGATGAAAGCCGTAGGCATACCCGCGCATTGAATCGGGAGTCGATTCAGAGATCAATGCATCTCTTGGCGCAGTCCTCAACCCCTTGCCTACGCGATCTGACAATCGCATGGCAAATACCCAAACGTAACCGTTCGCCAAAGCCAGGAGTGGGCGAGCCAGCGCTGACAAAAAGTAGCCGATAACTACAAACCACTTGCGCTGACCCAACCGGTCTGACCAGGCACCGAAGAAGAACTTAATGAGGCTGGACGTGGTATTCGCCAGGCCTTCCAAAAATCCCAACCCTGTTTTGCCAATTCCGACGCTCAGCAAGAATGCCGGAAGAATTGCATAAATGGCCTCGCTCGAGATGTCGTTCACTAACGACGTCCAACCTAACGTTTTGACGTTTCGCGAAAGTTGTTCCTTTTTCGGATTGGTCACTTGAACGGCCACACTTTCGATATGAGAGATTGCAAAGAAGCAAGCATTGGCGATTATCGGTATTTCCAGTTGTTACGCCACCGGCGCAAGGGGAAAGGAAATTTGTCTTTCGGCCCTTTTGTTGCTTGGCGACGGTGTTTGATCGGATAGAATTGACCGAACTCATCAGGGAATTTGCGGGCAACTTTGGGGGATGCAACATGAAGGCGCGAGTGAGTTCTGGTTTTACACTGATCGAATTGTTAGTGGTGATTGCGATCATTGGAATCTTGGTTGGATTGCTTTTGCCAGCCATTCAATCCGTGCGGGAATCGGGTCGACGTACCCAATGCCTGAATCACGTCAAGCAAATCTCCACAGCGATGTTCAACTGGGAAGATATCAACAAGACATTGCCACCCGGTTACACGTTTCCCCAGCAAGCGATGTGGTCGGCTTTCATTCTTCCCCAACTCGAACAAGACAATATTTTTCAGTCACTTGATTTCAATGGTCCTTGGGCTTACGTGACGAGCCCAAATTCTGAAGCATGCGCCTCGTACATCGAGGTCTTTCAATGTCCATCGGCTGGTATTCCCCAGCATGTCCCCAATGCACAAGGCGTCGATCAGCGCGTTCCCTCCAGCTATTTGGCTTGTTCGAGTGGAACCAATGATCGTGAATCAGGTGCGCGACCATTCGTCGGCGATCCAGACACAAGTGATGGTTTGTTCATGATGAACAAGCGAATTCGTTTACGCGATGTGACCGACGGACTATCGACGACCGTATTGATGGGCGAGTCGTTGTTCGACTTCGAATTGTGGGGAGATGATTTTTCATCCAACACACAAGTCGTTGATCACTGGTACATTGGTTCGGCGGAACTTGATCCAAGTCCTGAATCGATTGAAGCCTCGGAATGCCTTGGCGTTACGGCTTGTCCGGTCAACGCGTTCAAACAAGCCGATTCGCCGATCAATCACAAGGAGTTGGGGTTTAGCAGCCGACACCCGCAAGGCACGATTGTGGCTTTCGGCGATGGACATTCAAGTTTTGTCACCACTGACATGGACACAACTATTTGGCGGGGCTTGGGTACGCGAAAGGGTACTGAAATTGTGCAAGAGTTGAAGTAGTCTTGCCAAGTCCAAGTTGGTACGAGCGGATCGGACTTCGACCTGCAGTTACGCAAACCGGTCGAGTTCTAATTGCCGCTGTCTAGATCGTCCACCAAATCATCCGTCGTTTCGGCAGCGACGAGGCCGAGGGCGGTCAAGGCATTTCCAGCGGCGCGTTGTTCGGCTTCCTTTTTACTTTTTCCCCACGCTGGTTCAAATTCACGAGAACCGATTTTCGCGGCAATGAAAAACGATTTGTCATGGTCCGGACCCTGTTGGTCCAAAATCAAATACGTGGGGGCCATTGCGAATTCACGTTGCGAAAAATGTTGCAAAGCCGATTTGAAATTTTTCGCCACCGAACACTGTTGCACTAAATCGACTTGCGTATCGATCATCGGATCCAAAAAAGCAATCGCAGGCTCCAGGCCGCGATCCAGGAAAATCGCCGCGACAATGGCCTCGAATGCATCGGCCAACATTGACTGGGGCAAATCCCCGCTCTGCGTTACCCCTTTCCCAACAATAATAACCTTTTCCAATTCCAGTTCGCGCGCCCAACTGCCGCAGGTTTGCCCGCTGACAACGGCCGATTTCACCTTGGTCAACTCGCCCTCGTTCCATTCGGGATATTTGTTGAACAAGAATCGGCAAACTGCGAAGCCCAAAATCGCATCTCCCAAAAACTCCAATCGTTCATTCGAGTGGAGCGACGTCACCGCACCAGACGAGTGCGTCAGCGCGGCCAGCAACAAACTTTTGTCGGCAAATTCAATACCAATGGTTTGTTCGCAGCGCGCGATAATTTCTAGCTGTTCTGGCGTGGGCACAATCATGGAGAGCAATCGGGTGTTCGTCAGGTTGGTTTGATGAGTAAGATTGCTTAGTTTAACAACGGTGTCAAGGTTGTTCTGCAGAACAAATGAGACTTCACGATTCTTTAGAAAACGGCTAAGAGCCCTTCTGGCGATTTGCATGTGCCATTTTTTCAGAGATCAAGAATGCCAATTCCATCGCCTGATCGTAATTCAGTCGAGGATCAACTGCGCTTTTGTAAGCTCTCGTCAAATCGATTTCTTCCACTCGAACCGTACCGCCCAAACACTCAGTGACATTGTCGCCAGTGACCTCAAGGTGCGCTCCGCCTAAAAAAGACCCGCATTCCGAATGGATATCAAAGGCACTGACCAACTCGTTGAAAACGCTTTCGAATTGTCGCGTTTTGATTCCACCTTCCGTCACAAAAGTGTTGCCATGCATCGGGTCGCAGCACCACGTTGCTCGCACATTGGCACGTTGAGCCGCGTCGATCAAAGGCGGCAATCGTTTGGCGATTTCTGCGGCACCAAAACGATGAATGAACACCATCTTGCCCGGCTCATTGTCAGGATTCAAGAGTTTAGCGAGGTCTAAAAGCTGTTCAGGTGAGGTCTGGGCTCCGACCTTCACGCCGACTGGATTCTCCAAGCCGCGAAAATACTCGATGTGGGCTCCGTCAATATTGTTCGTGCGGTAACCAACCCAAGGCAAATGCGTACTCAAGTTATAATATCCTGATCGTCGGGGGACGGTACGCGTTTGAGCTTCTTCGTACCCGAGAAGCAGAGCTTCATGGGACGTAAAGATATCGACACCATAACTTTCGCGAAAATGGGTCGACATCACCGTTTCCATGAAACGCATCGATTGGGTGATCGATCGAACCATTTGAGTGTATTCCGCAGCGCGAACAGAATTCGTCGGAAAATCCAACTCCCAATTTTCGGGGTGGTGCAGGTCTGCAAATCCGCCACCGATTAAAGAACGGACGAAGTTCAACGTCAATGCTGCTCGCTCGTAGCCGCGTAACATCAATTCTGGATCGGGTTCTCTTTCTTCCTTGGTAAACCCGCTATGGTTCACGATGTCACCGCGATAGACCGGCAAGGTCACACCATCTCGAGTTTCAAGATCAGCTGAACGCGGTTTCGCGTATTGCCCCGCAAATCGACCAACGCGAACGACGCGTCTCATCGATCCATAAATCAAAACGAAACTCATCTGCATGAGAACCTTTAGGTTCCGCACGATCGCATCGGTCGAGCAATCGTCGAGGCTTTCGCAACAGTCTCCGGCCTGCAACAGAAAGGACTCGCCCTTTTCCACCAAACTCAAGTGGTGTTTGAGAGACTCGATTTCCCAGCTTGTGACCAACGGGGGGAGGCGTCGGAGACGCTGGATTGCGTTTTCGAGCCTGGCAGGGTCGGAATACGATGGCTGTTGAGCGGCCGGCTTTGTACGCCACGAGGCAGGCTGCCAACCACGCGTCAACGCTGGATTCTCGTTCATCAATTCCTTTCGCGCTTGGATTCGGCGGAATCCAATTCCTGAAGGGTTTCGTCCAATAATTTTTCCAATGGCATCTTTTCTACCCGATTACGCAAGGATGGATGCACAAACACTCGAACTTGCTTTACGAAATCATCGAATTGCCGTTCGGCCAAGGCTGCAACAACAGGAGACAATTCCCGCAAACCAAAAAAAGTATGCGATTTCGCCTCGTAAACGTCAACGTTGAATTGTACCTCCAGGCCTTGTGGCGGAGCGTCAATCAAGACATAGGTTGGCGGAATTTCGGTGCACAACTCAGCGCCAATTCGCCTAGCCATCAACCGGGAGGCGGAAACCAACCATGAGAAAGGCCGCCGGGCGATACGTTGGAACAACTCTTCATTTCTGAAAAAGCTGAACTGATCCCAGCGTTTGTAAAGACTTCGGGTCGTGCCAAACAAATCGAAAAACAATTCCAACAAGTAAGGCTCTTCCACTGCAGCTCGTTGCATGAGCGCCGGAAACGTTTGATCGTCGCTGCCGTAAACTCTGGCCAACGATAGTCGAGGCAAACACTCGAAAAATAGCCTTTGAAACATCGCGGTCGCGCTGCGCACCGCGTGATGCCAATAGACTTCGCTGAACATGACGTAACGGGCAAAGACCATGAGTTCGGCAGCAGTTCGCCCTTTCGTTGTGATCGCAATGCCGTTTTGCTCGCGATTCAAACAGAGACTACCGATCAATCGGGGTGCGTCGAAGTTTCTTCCATAGGGCACCCCCGCATGCAAACTGTCGCGATACAGATAATCGAGTTTGTCGACATCGATCGGGCCGGACAGAATCGAGGCGGCAATTTTTTCGCCCGGCTTCACCACGTTCTTTCTCAATAAGTTGATCACATCCGCCGGTGAACATTGCCAATCGCAAGTGATCAGTTCGCAAAGCGGAGGTGAGTTGAGATAGTTCGCCGCCAAATCTTCATGGTCGGTGATCCTCGAGTCTCCAATGTCCTCGACCGGGTGGCAAAACGGATAATGCCCGATGTCGTGGAGCAAGGCAGCCAGAATCAAAGCGTCGATCGTCTGTGAATCCATCCGCTCGACAAAAGCCGTTTCCAAACACAACTGCCGCAGAAAAAGCAGACATGACCGGTAGGCTCCCAGAGAATGTTCGAGCCGGTGATGCACCGCCCCGGGATAGACTAAAGAAACAAAACCAAGTTGCCGGATCTGCGAAAGACGTCGAAATGGTTCGGTATCGATAATCCGCCGAACCCGATCTGTCAGCGGAACGTCGGTCTGATCGGGAATTCGGAGCAGTGAGACAGGTCGATCAAACGCCAACAGTTCTGGGGACTGGATCGATGGCATCATCCCAACCACCAACTTTCCCAGCCTATGTTTTGAATGAAGACAGTCGCCTTTTCCGCCGCGTTTTCCAGCATTGAATTGACTTCCTTTGAACCAGGGAACAAGCCAACCCCCGCGGCCGATCGCGCGATCAAGCAGCAACTGAAATACATCCCATAATGCAATAGGCCCGTCAAATATTCGAAATCAAAGGCGGCCATCGCCACTCCGCCCCCGGCCAACAGCATTACGGTCGCTGCCGCAAACCAAGTTGTCGAGCCCCAACTGTTGTTAAACGCGAAGTAGGAGAGCCACATGGAACCCCACAACAATAGGTAGACAAACGCCGAGATGACGACTCGAATCCACAATTCCCGTCCCAGAAACGAACCTCGTTCCTGATCGCGCAAAAATGTGTAACCTGCAAAAGCACAAGGGACGGAAAGCAGCGCGACCAGGATCCAGGCAAACGTCTCGCCTTGTCCAGGTTTGACATTGGGCACCATGAAACGAAAGGCGAGCGCCGAAATCAGAAACAACACGATGATCCCAACGATCAACGTGATTTGAACTCCGGACAACTCCGTCTCGCGGCGACGAATCGGCTTGAGATCGGTTGTTGGCGAACCGATTTTATCCTTGGGTCCAACCTCCGGGGCATGGATGGTTACTTCTTCATCCTTGTCGGGAATGCGGATTACGACCTTGCACTTGGGACACGGCCCTTCACGACCCGCGAATTTTTCGCTGACATTGAAGCGTACATGGCAACCGGGGCAAGTGACTCTGATCGGCATTGGTCAAAATTGGTGTGAGGTAATGTTCTTAGATTTCAATGCAGTCCACGCGCTTAAGACAGTTCGCTCAAATCATCTTCATTGAGCAAACGGAAACGGCCTTTGACCAAAGTCTCTTGTGCTGCTTCGGTATTGTCGACCATCAAAGCAATCGCCATCTTCTCCCGGTTGCGTAACATCAACGGATACGTTTGAACCAAGTTGATTTCGGCTTGCAGCAACGCTGTACAAACGAGCAACAATGGTTGGTCGTCGTCCGGCAATTCCAATGCGATCAAATCGGTTTCGATCATTGCCAGTCCAGCGCGTTCCAGAATCTCGCGGCCTTTCTCTGGATTGGTAAGAACCAATCGCACGATGCTGCACTCGGTAGTGTCGTGAATGTTCAGGGCGACAATCCGAACTGTCGAACCACGAAAACGGCGCAATACCTCGAGCAGTTGACCGACACGGTTTTCAATGAAGACGGTAAATTGGCGAATTGTAGGATAATCGCGTCGATGTGCCGTTTCGTAACCAATCGATGACCCGGCGTCGTCTGACATGCTCATGTTAATTCCCTTTTCCCAGAATAGCCGAGGCCCAGCCGCCTCTATTTCAGTCGTTGAAATCCCCAAAAGGCGACCTCCGATTCTAACTGATCGATTGGCAAATCCAAACAGTTTGCCAAAGGCGGGCATATTTGACACGCCTGACATGCAGGTTCGTTCGAATTGAGCGTGACGATTTCAATCCAGCCTTTATCGGCAGTCGGAGACTTCGCCAGTCATCCCGTTTTGTAAACACGCGATTTCTGGCAAAATTGACACCTTCCCAAACTGATCAGGATCCCATGTCCGACAAAAACCAATCGAATGACGCAACTTTTCCCGTCCGCCAGCATCGATTGGAGTTGCGAGTTCGATATCAGGAAACCGATGCTCAAGGACGTTGTCATCACGCCAACTACATCAATTTTTTTGAGGTTGGACGTGTGGAAATGTTGCGTGCGGCTGGCGTCAATTATCGCGATCTAGAAGACCAAGGAATCTTTTTGGTCGTCACCGAAGTGATGTGCAATTATTTGGAAGGGGCTCGGTACGACGATCTTCTAACCGTGGAAACCACTTTGGAATGGGCAAAAGGCGTGCGGATTCGGCATACCTATCGAATTCTGCATGACAAAAAAGTGATGGCGCACGGTCATACCATTGTCGCGGCCGTCTCTCCCGAAGGAAAAGTCCTTCGGCTTCCCGCTTGGCTGCGGTTCTAGCCAAAGTGACAAATCAAGCTGGGTAGTTGTCACGACGCGCTGACACTTTCAGCATCTCGCAGTCAAATGGTAAGGTGCCGAGGATGCTCACGAAAGTCGCGTCCATAAACTGGATGAACGTGCTCCATTAAATTGGGAAGAAATAGCATCGAATAACACTACTCACCCAGCAGCAAGTGTTTAGACGATTCTTTGGCGCCAGCGACCAAACAACAATCTGTTAATAAGTTGAAAATGAAAGAAAGCTTGAAACTTGTTGTTTGATTGTGATTCGTGCCGCGAAGGTTAGCGCGTCGCAACCCAGCAACAAGCTAGTTTTCCAAGGGCAATGCAAGCGTTTCGGTGAAATGTCCGAACATGGTGGCATTCGCCGTAACAAACACAATTTCAGCGACTTCATGATCGGAAAAGTAAGTCTTCAAGTCGCGGATATCTTGATCGCATATTTGGCGGGGGTGTGCGGTGAGTTTTCGCGCGAAAATTACCGCAGCTTTTTCGGCTTCAGAGCCAACTTGATTCTTGTCGATTGACAGGACCTGATCCTGCGTCATTCCCAAGGACTGTAATCGCTGTTTCGCATGGCCCGCAGCATACCAAGCCCGATTTTCGCGAGCGACTGCCCACTGAATCTGGGCTTTTGCCAATCGAGTCAACTTCCCGTCAGTGTCGATCCCATGCCAAGTGTCGATTTGCCGGGCAGCCAAAGTTGGGAAGATAGAAAGTGCCCGGGCCCAATTAGCGGGAGTTTCAGCCTTCAATTTTTCTGCAAGGAATTTTTCAGTGTTCGCTGAATTCGAAAGTGCAATGCGGGCATGTCGTTTTCGAGCTGCCTCCAACGCACTCAAAACTTCACTAGCAGATTCCAGCGGTGGCCGAACTGGCTCACGGGTCGGTGCGACTTGAGATTCTCGATTAGCAAACTCGACCGACGTTGGAGTGTCGATCACTGCCGCTTCGCTACTAAACTCACGGTCTTGAGGAATACCCAGGGAATCGGTCCATCGGTTCGTCGAGTTGTATTGAGAAACCGTTTGCACAATTTCGATGATTTGGTCGTCAGTGTAGTGCTTTTGCAACGCGCGAACATCGGCGTCGGCAATTTTGTGTGGTTCCAAAGTGAGTTTTCTAGAAAACTCAAAGGCTGCCTGTTCGTTTTCCGGGAAGCGTTGCCATTCGCAATCCAACGAAGCGATTGCATCGTCCAGCATTCCAGCGCGAGCGAGTTTTAGCTCTTGGTGGCCCATGCAATAGTAACAATTGTTAGCTCGAGAGACGATCCAAAATAAACGGGTCTTAAACGTCGAATCGAGCGTCATTTTAGGATCGCTCGAACTCGCCGACGTTTTGGATTTTCCTTTTTCGTTTTTCTCGCCGGAGCTGACCGATGGAGTAGACCGAGGTGTCGACGATTGCCATGAAGGCGGCAAATAAAAGGCTCGCATGTGGCCGTTGTTTACCGATGTTTCGCCTTCGGCCCGAGGAGGCATGGGAATCCTGGGCGTCCGCGCCTTCAGTCCTTCCAAGAGCTTTTTCATTTCTGGACGAGACGCTGGAATCACCTTTGGCGTTTTGCCTATTTCAGCGGGATCCTGTGGACTGACGAGACTTGCGAGAAGCAAAACCAGTTTCGATAAATGGATTATCATCGTGCACCCAGTGTGAAAGGGATTTTGCATCATTGCCCGAGTCGAAAACTGCGTTCCAAGCGGATGGAAGATCAATCACGAAAAATTGAAACGACTGGACTTGTCCCAATAATATACGTTACTTGTCGCGATTTTGATTCTCCACCTGCAGACGCGAATTTCAATTTGACGACTGCGTAAACATTGGAACCATCGTCTTTATCCAGGTTGATGATTTCATAGCTTTCTAATTTTTTCCCGGCGTCCCAATCATCATCCAGGCCGACAATGGGCGGCGTTCGATCCTGCAAACCTTTGACGGGTCGATTACCTATCCAGGTATCCAAAAAGACGACCAGCGAATCGCGAGCCATCGTCTTATCGAGTGGCAAGTTTCGGCCTTTTGAATCGCATCCGGCCAACAATACTGGCAATAGAACAATTGCGAAGTAAAAAGATCGAGGAAGAAACGGCTTCATGTGCTATTTCAACAGAAACAGATGGAAAAAAAACCCAAACATGGTTATCCCTGTTTGGGCGATGCAGGACGAATTGAATCGTTAGAATTCTAAAACAACTTTTCCGTCATTTCGAGAACCTAGATTTCGCCAAATCTGTAAATCAACCGAATTGGGAACAAATCGTACGGACCCGTCGCAGTTGGCAGAATTGATTCCCGCGGGATGAAAGCTGCTGGCAGTTGTCATGATCCGATTAGGAGGAAACATCGCCGAACGACCATTCGGAGTGTTCACATGCCAATACCTCGTGGTTGAATGATATGCCCGCAGCCATGGTGCACCGACATCAGAACGCCCTTGTTTGGATAGGTCCGTAATGTCGCAAGCATTGGCATCGGTTAACGCTTGATCCGGAGTACTTGGAAAAGTCCCAGGTCGATAGGTGTCAGACTTCACCGTGCTGATGCCGTTACTGCCATCGCCAGTTATTCGTTCGGAAAACATCGAAGTGCTAGTCATCCCATCCGGAATATCGCGAGTCTTTATCTTACTGTCGTTGAAGAAAATGCCATCGCTCGGAGGCATCCCGTAATTGGGGTCGCCTGGATTCGGGTCGGGAATACCCGTGTGCAAAAGACTTACGCCTGCATTACAGTAGTAGTTGTTGCGACCACCTAGGCCAGTCGGCAAAAGGTCTGTATTCGATGGGCACAGAAACGGTTGTACGGGTGCCTCTCGCGCTTCAGTGTTATTGGCGTGATCGTAGGCTACGGAAAAATCAACGACGTTGTAGACGTTCGATTGGTCCATGTGTGGAAGCAAATAGGTATGTGTCGAGAACCCGTTTTTGCTCCCCGCCGGATAGCATTTGAAAGCGCTTTCGTAGTTGTGAGCCGCAGTCACCATCTGTTTCAAGTTGTTGATGCAGTAGGTTCTCCGGGCGGCTTCTCGTGTTTGCTGCACGGCAGGCAAAAGCAGGCCCGTCAAAATTCCGATGATGGCGATGACCACCAATAGCTCAATGAGCGTGAACCCACGTCTAGAATCTTTGTACATTTGGAAACTCCAACGAATAGGCCGGTAAAATAGATTTGTAAAACCAAATTTTACCCCGCAACCAACAAAGTTCCTAGAAAATACTGGAAATTTTGGAAAAATCCAGGATCGGGACTGCAAATACGAACAGCAGAATCGAACTTTCCGTTGATCCCGCAGGAGATTTGGAATGAAAACAAAGTGTCCAATCGCCAAGTCAGGCAATCGGCGCGTCTTCGCCCGCTTAGTTTGTGAATTTCTGGCTCAGCCAACGAAATTCTTGCTCGATTCCTTCCGCGAGACTGCGATTCGCGTTTGTCGTTGGGAGAACAGGCCAAGCGTAGGTTTCGATTTCCCAATCGATTTCGTCTCGACTCGGCCCAAGCAGGTGCAAACAACGTTCGATTTCTTTTTGCGTGGTTCCCAGCCCACATGCCAATTCGGTCGCAAAAATTGGTACATGAAAATGGACTCGCCACTCACCGATCGGTAGATGACGCTCGATCGCCAACGGCAAGTCTTCGAAAAAATCCTCGCCATCAATCATCGTTTGATGCAAGTACTTCGGCTCGGCGAATTTCTTCAGCTCATTCGCCAGTTGACTGCGTTCTACCGTAGACTCAAAAAGGCTAAAATCGGCGATCAAGGCGGACGAGATTTGAACTTTCGCTACCATGAATCCCAATGCGGCAAACGCAGGCAACTCCACCGCTTGATCTTCAAACATGACCGCGGCATGACAGACATCGTGACAAATCCCTAAATACCGTTGTGCTCGTTGACGCTCGGATAGCGTAAGCCGCGAAATCAGGTGATCTAAAAAGACCCGAAGGTCGTGACTGTTGCCGAGATAGCAACCCGGTTCAGGCTCCAAACAGAGTCGGGAGTGAAATTGTGTGCGGGATTCTAGCGAATCAGCAAACTCCGTGAACTTCAAAAGATTTTCGATACAGGCGGCGCGAAACGCCGCAGAATCAGGCTGTCCAATCCAGCCAAGTGGCAAAGTGGAAATCGTGCCCGCTGCTCCATGACCAAGCAACACTGCATGGGTTTCCGCCAGTTGACATGTATATTGCAGCCGCGCCCGCTCGGCCCATGTCGGTTTGTAAACCCGATGCTTCACAACCGATTGATGGAAGTCGCCTTGAGGGAATCCGTTCAAGGTCTTCGGCACCAGACCTTGAGATTGCAACCAAGCCGAAAAATTCTGGCAGGCTGCGGCATTGTTCAGCTCCGCCAAACTCATCTCGTTGAGCCATAACCCGATAGGCATTGTATCGTGCGGCGAGATTGCAGTCTTAATTGCTACCGCGTGAACTGTCAGGGCATTTTCGATTTCTGCGATCGCCGCGGCAGCGTGGACGTTTGTGCAATAACCAAAGGGAAACATATTTTCTTAGCTTTCTTCCTTGGCCGGTAGCAAACTACTGAGGCCTAATAGAAGCCAGCCTGCGATCATCGATACGCCGCCAATCGGCACGATTGCGCCGAGGATTTTCACGTCACTCAATACCAATGCGTACAACAAACCGGAGAAAACAAGAATGCCCGCCACAAAACAGAAGGCCGCTGCACGCAAGAAACGGAAACGTCTTTCAGCAAAACACCCAACGATTAGCAATCCAATCGCATGGTACATCTGATACTCAACAGCAGTGTTCCAGGTGTCCAGCTTTCGTGCGGCCGACTCGGGATACCATTGTTGCAATGGTCTCTCAAGGCCATGAGCGCCAAATGCCCCAAGTCCAACTGCCAAGGCTGCCATCAAGCTTCCAGCGACAATGCAATTCCGTGTAAACGCCAAGGGATTGTTTGTGTTCAATTTCGTATCCTCATTGCGACTTGAAGCGCTACATGAAACAATAGCCATCATAGAAAACTAAGTCGTCTCTGAAAGGTCGCTTATGCGTTGTCGCAAATTTTTCCCATTAACCATGATCGCGTTAACCTTAATCGCGTTGTCCGCTATTTTCACAACATCGATCGCTCCTGCGCAGGGGCAGGAACCAACGGCCGAGCTATTGACGGTGGCAGAGTCGTCACACTTTAAGTCGACCGGCACTTCCGCTCAAGTCGAGGAACTTGTGCGGCAACTCGACAATTGTGCGGAACATCTCAGTACGGTCAAATTCGGACAAACATTTGAGGGATTGCCAATGACAGCAGTCGTTTGCGCGAATCCCAAGTTCGAGATCGGAAAACCCGATGACCGCGGGGTCTTGTTGGTAATTGGCAATATCCACAGCGGTGAATGCGATGGCAAAGAAGCCATTTTAATGTTGCTTCGTGAAATCGCGCTTAATCCCCAACATCCGTGGCTGGAGAATTTGGTGACCGTTTGGGTACCAAACTACAACGCCGACGCCAACGATAAAGTTGACCTGAAAAATCGCCCCGGCCAAGTCGGCCCGGACAACGGTATGGGCCGCCGTGAAACAGCGCAGAATTATGATTTGAATCGCGACTTCATGAAACTTGATTCACCGGAAGGCCGCGCAATGGTCGGACTCATCGACCGTTTGGACCCCGATGTGTTCATCGATTGCCATACCACGAACGGTTCGAAACACCAGTATCAACTGACATATGACATCCCACACAATCCTTGTAGCCCCGCAAAGATTCGGGAATACATGCGGGAAAAAATGATGCTCGATATTACGGATCGTCTTTGGGAAATAAGCCTTCGAACATTTTATTACGGCAATTTTGATCGCGGGAACACCGCTTGGACGACCTATGGATTCGAACCGCGATACAGCACCGAATACGTTGGCTTGCGCGGCAAATTCGCAATCCTCAGCGAATCGTATTCGTACCTCGATTACAAAGGTCGCATCGATGCTACGAAACGATTCGTCGCTGAATGCACCGACTATTTTTCTCGGCACAAGAACGATATCAAGGCAATGGTGCGCAGCGAATCCGAACAATGGATCGCGCGATCTTGTGTTTCGCAATGCGATCTCGATGTCGCATTAGATGCGGAGTTATTGCCTTTCGACGAACCGTATGTCCTCAAAGGCTTCGACGGCGAGCAGCCCAAAGACTACACCGTCAAGTTCTTCAGTCGCTATGTCCCGACAATTCAGCGGAAGGTTCCTAACGCCTATCTCATCCCCAAAGAACTCTCAGCGGTCGTGGAAAAATTGCGATTGCACGGAATTGTGGTCGAGGAACTTTCGCAGGAGTGGTCAGGCGGGGCGGTAAAAGCCTTGGTTAAAAAAATTCGCCGATCTCCACGCGCGTTTCAGGGGCATCAAATGGTGCGCTTGGACGTGGACTTTTCCGATGGCCAAGTGACCGCGGCTGTAGGTGACTTTGTGGTGCAGACGTCACAACCGAACGGGAGACTGGCGTGCTACCTGCTGGAGCCGGAGTCCAACGACGGATTGGTAACTTGGAATTTTCTCGACGAAAGTATCGTTGAGGGCAAACCGTTTCCGATTCATCGCGTGATGAAAAAGGTCGAGTTCAATGTGATCGAAACGAGGAAATAGCCTGCCGTTATTTTTTCGCGGGCCGATTGTTTTGCACCGAGATGAAATGCCAGCCAGACAGGAACCATCCCTCGCCGAATGGTCGGCACCATTGGCACTCAGCCAGAAATACAGTTGGTCGGCCTTCGAGCGAGTGAATGGTCAAAATGCCAACGGCACCTTCGCTAAAAGCGTCCTCCGATAACAAGGCGACGCCTGTTTCTGAAATGTTTTGGCTGGTCGTTTTGACTTGTTGTTGGCTGTCGCGAAGTCTTACGGAAACGGGGCGGGCAAAGGGAGTACGAAACAGAGTCCGCCGTTCTGCATTCAAGAATCGTGAAGTTTCCGCTTCCATTTGTTGAATGGATTTTTCGATGAGCCAATTGGCCGCTCGTGAGGAATGGTTCAGCATTGAGTTTGACAATCGACGTGAATAAATCAGAAACTATATTGGGCATTGGAACGCTAGGTCACGAATTTTACGATTTGATTGAGCCAGAAAAATAGCTTTGACAAACGCCTCTTCTTCGGGTCGGATTATGAGGAAAATTCCGTTCCTGCAGATCAAAACGGCATTACTTTCGGCTTGTGAAAGATCCGGCTGCTTGGGCCATTAGGTCAGTTGTTGCCGCTGGAGCACCGCACTATTATGGTAGCCTTGGATGATTCAACTTGGCGGCCTTCGGAATGCAATTGTGAAGAACTACGGTTTCATCATTGACAATCGTCGCTGCATCGGTTGCCACGCCTGCACTGTCGCTTGCAAATCGGAACACAATGTTCCGGTCGGCGTGAACCGAACTTGGGTAAAGTACATCGAAAAAGGAACTTTCCCGGATACTCGCCGACTTTTCTCCGTGATGCGATGCAATCACTGCGACAACGCACCTTGCGTCGAGATTTGTCCGGTGACGGCATTGTATCGACGTGATGATGGGATTGTTGATTTCGACAATCGTCGCTGTATCGGCTGTATGGCATGCATGCAAGCCTGCCCGTACGATGCTCTGTACATTGATCCGGAGACGAATACAGCGGCCAAGTGTAATTATTGTGCGCATCGGATCGACGTCGGTTTGGAGCCGGCTTGTGTGGTCGTTTGTCCAACTCAGGCGATCATTAGCGGCGATCTTAATGACCCGAATTCGAAAATTTCTAAATTGAAGAGCCGCCATCAGGTTTCGGTCCGCAAAGGCGAGAAGGGAACTTTGCCCGCGCTCTATTACATCGATGGCGACACCGCATCGTTGGATCCGCTTGCGACCTCCGCGATCAGTGAAAGCATGTGGGGGCAACAAAATTTGGGTGTTGCCCAGCACTCGCCAGACTCCAGTCATGAAGGGCATCCGCTGGACCGCCTCTCGAGTTTTTTGTCGTTCGGTGAAAGTCCGGAACGACGGGCGGAGTTGATCGAACAAGTTCGCGAATCAACTGCGGGCGATAGCCGCCGCGTTTACGACGCACCGCAAAAGGGAATCACTTGGGGAGTGCCTGTCGTGGCCTATTTATGGACCAAAGGCATTTCGGCGGGAGTGGTCGTTATCACCACTCTTGCAGCTCTTCTAAAACTCAGTGCAGTTACCTTTGGACTCCATGTTGTCGCTGCAATGATTGCCGTTTTTTTTCTAGCGTGCACGGGATACTTGTTGGCGGGTGATTTGCGCCAGCCGAAGCGTTTCCTGTATGTCTTACTTCGACCGCAATGGCGCAGCTGGTTGGTGAAAGGGGCATTTATCATTACGGCCTTTGGGTTTTTGCTGCCGATTTATTTTCTGCTGGCCGTTTTTGGTGTTTCGAGCGGCTTTGTCAATTTTTTGATCTTTGGCTTGGGTATCATGACGGCGGTCTACACTGCCTTTTTGTTTGCACAAGCAAAAGGTCGGGACTATTGGCAAACTCCGGTTTTGCCGTTTCAGATGCTCACGCATTGTCTGCTACTTGGTGCAGCCGTGTTTTCGATTCTCGGCCCTTTTTCAAACGATTTCGAATGGACGACCTTTTCCGCCGGCAGTTGGGCGACGTACACCGCTTGGGTGTTGGCAGTGTCCGCGATGATGCATCTTAGCTGCGACATGATTGACTTGTTCATAACCCATCCCTCGGTTGCCGCTCAACGAACCTCACACGAGATATTCCGCGGCAGATATGCCCGTCTGTACTGGATCGGAAGTTTTCTTTTGGCAGGGCTGGTTCCGATCGCGTGCTTTTTGAGCGGAGTCGGCGGTTTGATGCCGCTAGCCGGAGTTTCTGTGATGGTCGGCGTCTACATTTCGCAACACATTTTGGTGTTTGCTCCACAACAATTACCACTTAGCTAGAATATTTCGAACAAGGCCCAGAGACTATGAGCAATAGGAAACGCCACTGGATTGAACGAATGGCGACGTCATTCGGTGTGATCCCGGATTTGCAATTGGGCAATGGGGAGAACGCCTTGCCGGTGCTCAATCAGGCTTCGCTCTCGACCAGCCCGCCGCCCGAGCGTTGGGACGATTGGGTCGAGTATGAAGCCCAAGACTGGCCCCGCCAAGTCAAGAAAGAATATCAAATCGTTCCGACGACTTGCTTTAACTGCGAGTCGGCATGCGGTCTGCTGGGCTTCGTGGACAAGGCCACTGGTGAAGTTCGCAAGTTCGAAGGAAACCCTTATCATCCTGGTAGTCGCGGACGCAACTGCGCGAAGGGACCGGCAACGATCAACCAGATTCACGATACTGATCGTATTCTCTACCCGATGAAACGCAAAGGCGAACGTGGGGCAGGAACTTGGGAACGGGTGTCTTGGGATTCGGTGCTGGATGACATTGCGGGTCGAATCGCCAAGGCCTTGCGAGAGAAGAGGAACAACGAAGTCGTCTATCATGTTGGTCGTCCTGGACACGAGAACTACATCGAGCGCGTGCTGCAATCCTGGGGAGTCGATGGCCACAACAGCCATACGAATATTTGTAGCGCTGGGGCCAGATTCGGTTACGCGATTTGGCACGGTTTCGATCGCCCGTCGCCCGACCATGCAAACGCCAGCTTTATCCTGCTGATCAGTGCACATTTGGAATCCGGACATTATTTCAATCCCCATGCTCAACGGATCATCGAGGGGAAATTGAAGGGAGCCAAATTGTGCGTGCTCGATCCGCGCTTGTCCAACACTGCCAGCGCTGCCGACTATTGGCTGCCAACCCAACCAGGCAGCGAAGCCGCGGTCCTGCTCGCAATCGCCAAAATATTGCTGGACGAAAATAAATTCAATCAGCAATTTGTTCATGATTGGGTAAATTGGCAAACCTATTTGAAGGAATTGCACCCAACGAAGCCACTGACCTTTGAAGTTTTTGTCAATGAATTGCGCAACGAGCTGGCGGAGTTCACTCCCGAATTCGCGGCGGCTGAGTCGGGCGTAACCGTTGAACAGGTCGTGACTGTCGCGCACGAGGTCGCCCGCGCAGGAACACGATTGGCGACTCACAACTGGCGAGCTGCCGCGAGCGGAAACCTTGGGGGTTGGGCAGTCGCACGGGCGCTACATTTCTTGAACGTTTTGACGGGCAGCGTCGGCACGATCGGAGGCACGTCACCGAGCGGGTGGAGCAAAGTCAAACCGACAGTCTTCGATACTCCGCCGGCTCAAAAATTCTGGAATGAATTGCACTTCCCGAAAGAGTTTCCGCTGGCACATTATGAGATGAGTTTCCTGTTGCCACACTTCCTCAAGGAGGGCGGCCGGGGGCATCTCGACACTTACTTTACTCGCGTCTTCAATCCGGTTTGGAGCTACCCCGATGGATTTTCGTGGATTGAAATGCTTTCGGATCCAAACAAAATCGGTATGCACATCGCGTTGACCCCCACCTGGAATGAGACGGCCTATTTCGCTGATTATGTTTTGCCGATGGGACACGCCAGCGAAAGGCACGATTTCAACAGCTATGAAACCGACAGCGGGCGTTGGATTGCGTTCCGCCAACCGATTCTCCGTGAGGCTGCACGTCGACGCGGTCAAAACGTACAGTTCACCTACGAAACAAATCCGGGTGAGGTATGGGAGGAGGACGAATTTTGGATCGAACTCTCCTGGCGTATCGATCCCACGGGTGACTTAGGGGTGCGTGAGCATTTCCTCTCGCCCTATCGTCCGAATGAGAAAATTACGATTGACGAGTACTATCGATTCATCTTTGAAAAAACGCCGGGATTGCCAGAAAAAGCAGCAACTGAAGGGATGACGCCGCTCGATTACATGCGGCGTTACGGTGCCTTCCTGCTCGAGGAAGGTGCGTACGAAAAACATCTCTCGCCACTAGCCGAGGAGCAATTGGCCGGAGCCGAAATCAATGCCAACAGTGGATTGATTACAAAGAACAACAAGACACTGGGAGTGCACGTAGCCGGCAATTCCGTGGTGGGCTTTAATTCGCCATCGCGGAAACAAGAAATATATTCGCCCACCATGCGAGATTGGGGTTGGCCGGAATTTGCGACGCCCGTTTACATCCGTTCTCACGTCCATCAAATCCAAATCGATCGAGATCGGAATGAATTCGTTTTGGCACCGACCTTTCGACTGCCAACTCTAATTCATTCCCGAAGCGGCAATGCCAAATGGCTGACAGAAATCTCGAATCGAAACCCGCTTTGGATTCACGCGTCGGACGCGGATTTAGTGGGCGTGAAATCCGACGGATTGGTGCGTGTGACGACCGAAATCGGTTACTTCGTCGACCGAATTTGGATCACTGAGGGAATTAAGCCAGGGATTGTAGCCTGCTCGCATCACTTGGGACGCTGGCGCCGTGAGCAGGACCCGTTGGCCAATCGCTGGGCGATGAATTTGGTCGACATTACCAAGTCCGACGGCGTATGGAAAATGCGATTGAAACAAGGGATTCAACCTTACGCAAGTGCTGACCACGACTCTTCACGTATCTTCTGGAAGGATGGTGGTGTCCATCAGAATCTGACGTTTCCAGTTCAGCCGGACCCAATTAGCGGGATGCACTGTTGGCACCAAAAAGTCCGCGTGGAATTGGCTCAAGCCGAAGATCAGTACGGAGACGTTTCGGTCGACATCAACAAAGCTCACGATGTCTACCGACGCTGGATGGCAATGACGCGTCCAGCTCCAGGACCAAATAACTTACGACGTCCGCTGTGGCTGAATCGTCCTTTGCGCCCCACTGACGAGACGTTTTATTTTGATTCTTGATTCGTATTCGTAAGTCATCTTCGACCAATGAATAGCATGCAACGGATTCTTGTCATTGGTTATGTGGAGCCGACAAGTCAACGTTTACAAAGGCGCTTTCGTCGAGGACAGGTCTCCCGTTGCTCCATCAGGTTCGCCATTACTGATCAGGGATCTTGAAACGGCTCGAGAACCTCGGTCGGAACCCGTGAGCAGTCGTTTAGCGTTCCTCGCGAGAGGTGGCTGCTTTTCTCGCTCAGTTCGACCCCAAGCCCAATTATTCGTAATGATCGCTCTTGTCCGCACAACACCTATCGGCGACGTCAAGCCAACTCAAAAAACTCGCTGTTCTCTTGGGTTTTCGCCCACAATATTACTTTTTCCAGCCTAGCCTTGTCGACCAATGGTCTGATTTTCTTACGCACCAAATGTGCCCCCTCCCTCACGGAAAAAATCATGAGTCGCTCACCAGAATTTTTTGACTATTACGAGCTGTTGGAAGTCAGTCCAAACGCAAGCATCGAAACCATTGAAAAAATGTTTCGTTTCCAAGCTAAAAAATATCATCCAGATGCCGGTCCTTCTGCAGACGTTGAAAAATTCAAATTGCTGGTGGACGCTTGCCACGCATTGGTGAACCCGGCGGTCCGTGCGAGCTACGATGTGGAGTACCGACAACATAAAGAACAACTCACGAAACTTGTCAAAGAATCCAACGAAATCGGCAACGACTCGGCCGATCGCCGCAGACTCTTGTCCCTTTTTTATACCCAACGACGTCGTGATCGAAAGACACCGGGCATTGGCGGAGCAACCTTGGAACACTTGATGCAATTGCCACCTGATATTCTTGAGTTCCATCTATGGTACTTCCGTGACAAGGGCTGGATCATGCGCGAGGAGAGCGGACTTTTGTCAATCACTGCCTTGGGGGTTGATCGAATCGAGTCAATGCTGGAACAGGCAGAGGCCCAACAGAACAAACGCATCGAAAAAACTCAATTTGTTCTTCCTGGTCCGGCAGCTTCCGGAAATACGCAACAACAACCATCCATGTCGACACGTTAAGCCAATTTCTTGACTTGGCCATTATCTCGAGCGTCAGGCTACTATTCAAGTAAGAAATAGCCGGTCAAATATCGAGAACCAGCTAAACGGTTCTTTATTTGCAGTCGAACGTGCGGGAGTATGCGAATGGATTCGAAGAGTATTCCAAAATTGGCTCTTGATTCCTGCCTGCCCATTCTGGCAGGACCATTGGCAGGATGGATCGCGTTCCTTTTATTCTCCCACTATGTACCCACTGCAGAATCGACTGCGGGGGCCTGCCTATTTGTGACGGTATGGATGGCGGTGTGGTGGATGACCGAAGCTGTCCCGATTGAAGCGACCGCTCTGCTGCCGATTGTGCTGATGCCACTGCTTGGGATTCAGAAAATTGCTGCAACAACTGCGGAGTACGCTGATCCCAATGTTTTCTTGTATCTTGGTGGCATTGGGATTGCATTCGGAATCGAGAAAACCGGTTTGCATCGCCGCGGGGCACTCCTGGTTCTGCGAGTTGTCGGGACAAGTCCGGCGGGAATTGTCGGCGGATTCATGTTTGCGACGGCGTCCTTGAGCATGTGGATCAGCAATACGGCAACGACGATCCTTATGTTGCCGTTGGCCCGAAGTGTCATTTTGATTTCTCGTCGCCCCAATCAACCTGAGCAAATTGGTTCGAATTTGCTTGCATGCAGTTTACTATTGGGGATTGCCTATGCCGCCAGTCTTGGAGGTCTTGGAACTCTCGTTGGCACACCGACAAATGTCTTCTTTCGCGGCTTTATGGAAGAACTGGGGCAACCCATCAGTTTTTTTTCGTGGATGGCGATGGCGTTGCCGCTGGTTTTCATTTTGCTATTGGCAGCATGGGGTTTGTTGTCATTTGTGTTTTATCGCCAGGCCAGTTCGTTCAACCTCTCGCGCGAATGGGTTCGTGAAGAGCAAGCGAGACTTCCGCCGTGGTCGATTGCCCAATACTGGGCACTGGCAGTTTTTTTGTTTGCCGCATTGTCTTGGAGTCTACGAGAGTTGCTGTTGGCCCAGGAATTTGTTGCACGCTCGACGCCGTGGTTGGGTAATGTTCACGATTCGATGATTGCAATGGTTGGCATGTTGCTGTTATTGATTGTGCCGGTCCCGCAGGGAAATAGTGACAATGTAAACGCCGAACGGAACCCCCGACATTGGGAATTTCGCCGAGTGCTCGATTGGGATGATCTACAGAAGGCACCGTGGGGAATTTTATTGTTATTGGGCGGCGGATTAAGTCTCGCGAAAGCCATTCAAACTTCAGGACTCTCAGATGCAATCGCGTCCGGCGCAATATTTCTAAAAGGTGTTCCGATCTGGCTACTGCTCCTCGTAATCATTTCTGCTGTCGTTTTTCTATCCGAGTTAGCCAGCAATGTGGCAACCGCCACTACCGTTTTGCCTATCTTGTCGGGCGTGGCACAAGGGATTGGCATCCGCCCAGAAATCTTTTTGTTGCCGGCCATCTTGGCAGCAAGTTGTGGGTTCATGTTGCCAGTGGCGACTCCACCCAACGCGATTGTGTTCGGGGAACGCCAGATGACGATGCGCCAAATGATGCATTCGGGAATTGTGCTTGACCTTATTTGCATCGCTGTTATTTGGCTATTCGCCTTGACGTTGATCGACAGGTAGCCGGCAGGTTACCTACCAGCCTACTTGGCGTCGCTCGCCGGCTTTTTCGCGGCTTCGAAGATCAAGTAAACCTGAGTGCCTAATGCCGGAATTTTGTCCGGATTGGCCTCAAACAATAAAGCATCCGAAGAGTCTGAACTTTGAACAGGCACGTCGAACATTGCATCAGGGAAATTCGAGAGACACACGAAGCTACCTTGATTCGCTGCATAGGTTTGGGTCTTTGAATCCGGATCTTCATAAAAAATACTTCCTCCGAAAACCCACGGCGAGGTCATTTCTTTTTTGTCACGGAACGATCGCACCATCTCTTGGGATCGAACTTCTTTGACACCATTTTCACTCATCCAGCGAACGCGGATCTCAATCTCTGGACCTGAGGCTGGCTTAAATTCCGGATCGTACTGTACAGGCTTTCCTGGGTTGATGTCCAAACTCAAAAGACCGGCATGAACTAATTCCGGCCGTAGCCCGATCACAACAACCGACTCATGTTCCTTGGAGTGTTTTGGACAGGCAAACATTTCTAACTGACCCATACGCAGACAAATTTGGCCAGCCACGATGACCTGTTTTTTGTCGACGTCGATCCAAATTGGGTGCTTGGGATCCATCCGCGTCCAACTTGGCTCGGCATCCGGCAGCCTATTTTCGACCGCGACCTCGGTAGTTTGATGGTGTTCTTTGGTGGAGTCTTGGGGAGGTGGAACATTTACATCGTGCTTTGGCTGGGAATCAGCAGGGTTTGCGACAGCGGCGGCAGGTATTTTCTTTTCCTTAGGGGACTCCGGAGCGGCTGGTGGAGTCGGCGCGTCTTGCCCCGGCAATTTTTGCTCGCCAGAATTAGATGATTTGACAGTCCCAGCATTCTCCACTTTTTGGGCAACTGGGACGGCTTGATCGCAGCTGGTTAAAAAGAACACGGGCAATAGGACCAGCAGACGAATTTGAGATGTCATGATTGACCTGATTTGTGAATGGTTTTATTCCAATCTTAACCGAACATCTGCAACAGGAGCAAGCGAATTTGATCTGACTTGACTTAGGGGAAGAAACGCCCCCAGGAAGTTGGTGGAGAATTAGGGATATTCAGTGGCGTAACCGAAAGTCGAGCGTCTAAACAACGCATTTCCTCGTCGAGCGTTTTCATCAAGCTTCGAAAGTCGGGAGAATTCATTATATCTGGATTCTGTCGAGACTCTGCAGCGTAAAGCTGACGGACTTGGGAGAGCTGTCGTCGCGCCAGGGCAACGAGGTCTTCGAGTTCCGCGGTCCCTCGCCCCGTCGGCCACAGACCTGGTCGACAAAAGAGAATAACAAACGCCGCCGCAGCGCGAATTTGCTGTGGAAATCTGCGCGGCTCGTTTTCCAACGTACGAGCGATCATTGACGTGAATAGCTCCCAAGGCCTGGAGTCTTTCAGCCAGATTTTCGCCTCTCTGTCATTCCACGGGGATAATTCGCTGATATCCACAAAACCTCCTAATTCCAAAACCGCTTCCAGGAGACGGGTAGAGTCAACTTATTGACTCGTTTGGAGATCCCGCTTCGGCGACGCAACATTTCCAGTTCCACATCCCAATCCGCATTGACCACAGTCGCAGCCTTTTGGTCAATGGACTTCAGGTTTAGTTTTGCCTCCTCTCGAGTTTGTCGCGCAAGGGAATGAAGACGCGACGCACAAACCTTCAAGACTTCTTGTTTCTCCTCGGGCCATAATCCTGGATGCCCCAACACGATCAGTAGCATCGCCATCAAGCGTTGTTGTCCCATCCCAAGCGGTTCCGTAGGACTTTCGATCACTGCCGCCAAGGAATCAAGCAGATCGGACTTCCGCAAGATCAAGGCCAGCCACTCTTGTGCCTTCGGATGGGCCCAAGGGGCCAAGCTTTCGTCGGGAGTTTCCATTAGCCACCTCAATAGTTTTGCGGAATTTACTTGATTGCCCTAGCGCCATTCTGCATGACAATCATTACAGGACTGCTCGACTTTGTTAATTGCTTGCGACACCGCTTCGAAATTATCAAGCTCGATGGCCTGTTTCACTTCGCGTGCGGCGACCAGCATCTTTTGAGCCAACTCGGCGTAGCCTTCGTCGTCGGCGTCGTCGACATCCGGTTGAATCAGGACTTTGGACATCGCCGCGATCAAGCTGGCGTCGTGCAAGACTTCGTCTTTAGCCGCATCAAAAGCGCCTTTGCTGCCTGAGTTTTGTTTGGCGCGCTCCAAACATTCCTCGAGTTTCTTCATGATTGGAATGCGGTCCACGGCGGATGCCCAGTCGACTTCAGCGCCTTCCTCTCCACCTCCGGTAAACGCCCCTCCCCGAACCAATTCGCGAAGTTGGTCTTGCGCACTTTTTGCACCTTGGAAAGCCTGATCGCTCACAACCCGACAATTTGCAGCAGTTTTTGCAAATAGCTGTTGAGCCTCCGGCGCGACCTCCTGCCAGCGAACCTTTTCCTCATGCTTCGCAACAACTGCGAGCCACATCGACAGGTTTACAAACGAATAGCGAACGTTTTGAAACTCTGTCTTGAATTGAACCGGCGTCGTGATTTGACTTTCGAGCGCATTTTGTAACCGCTTGATTTCGTCCTCAAGAACTTCGGGAGAAATCAGATCTTTCCAATCTGTCGCAGTGTTGGTCGCTGTTTCTGCCGTTCCCGTCGGTATTGAACTTTGCGTTGGAGCGGTGGGCGAAGGCTGAGCATTGGGTACTGCGGCAATTTCTTTTTTGCTGAGATCGGGAGGTTCTCCCACAAGCCCGTCGGTAAACAGATTTTCAAAATAGGTCCCTTGCCACTCGCGTGCGATGTACCGAGGACGTTTCGCGCGACGGACAGGTTTCAACTTTTCTTTAGTGCCGGTTTCCTGTAGAGTGCCTTCCAGCAAACCGCCGAACAATATTGCCGGTAAAATGAGTAAGCCAACAATCAAACGCACTCGAATACCGCTCATCGTGCGCAATCCTATTCCGTGTAAAATAAAGAGCGTCTATTTTCCGAATTCGCTTGGCGCTCATTGTTGGTGAATGTTTTACCTGCTGCGCCAAATCGATGATTCTATTGTAACCCATTTCAGCAAATGTCTGAGCCAGAAAAAGCCAACAGTCGACGCGATTTCATTACAGGCCAGTTTGGTATGCGCGTGGATTCCAGGTTGCCCGCGGAGGTCGCTCTGAAGGGTGTCGGAGCGAGTAAACGTTCGTCTTCGCCTGAGTGCAACCTGTTGCAACATTTCTCGCGTCGAGCCATGGCTTGTGATTTCCAGATTTTTTTCGAGTTGGCTGACTCGCGAAATCATGGCGCTGCTGCGATGAGGGCTTTTGCCGAGATCGAAAGGTTGGAGGATTGCCTTTCCGTCTATCGTCCTCACAGCGAATTGTCGCGGATTAACCGCGAAGCTGCCCAAATGCCAGTACCTGTAAGCAGCGAAATCGCTCAAGTTTTGTCGCTGGGGTTGGAGATTTCTGCGGAAACTGACGGGGCATTTGATCTGACTGCCACGCCACTCAGCCGCGTTTGGGGATTTCATGATCGTCGACCACAGGTACCATCGAATTCGGCTCTTGTGCACGCTCAGTCACTTGTCAATTGGCGACGAGTGATACTCGATCGTTCGGAAAACTCGGTTCACTTGTCTCAAGCCGGTATCGAACTCAACTTCAATAGCATCGGAAAAGGGTTCGCGATCGAAAAAGCTGCCGAGGTCCTTGGTCGAATTGGCTACGACCGTTTCGTAATTCATGGCGGACAAAGCAGTGTGCTCGCTCGCGATTCCAGCTCAACGGCCGACGGCTGGCTGATTGGCCTGACGCATCCGTTGATTCCCAATGAACGCGTTGGCGAAATCCGTTTGCATAACGAATCGTTGTCAACCAGCGGCACGGCCAGGCAAGGTTTTTTCCATGGCGGAAGGCGACTGGGTCACATCGTCGATCCGCGGACGGGTTGGCCAGCCGATCACCACTTGTCCGTCACAGTAGTTCACCCGGACGCGGCAACGAGTGATGCGCTTGCGACCGCCTTCTTTGTCATGCAGACCAATGAAGTTGTGAACTATTGTGCAGCGCACCCGGAGACCAAAGCGTTAATCTTCCTGCCAGCAATCCAAACCAATCGACCTTGGGAGACGATGCACCTTGGCTTTCCTGAAACTCAACTGACAATTTTTTGAATCGACAAATGGTTAATTTCATCAGCGATGCAATTCCCGATTGGCCAGGCGTCATGCCGGAGGTGAACGCGTCTGTCAACGCTGCTTTGGACAGCGGCAATTGGGGCCGTTATCAAGGTCAAAACCTGGCAGACCTCGAAGTATTGTTGCAGACAAATTTTTTGCAAAAGTGGATTACGCTGTGTTCAAGCGGGACGATCGGCGTGGAGTTCGCGTTGCGGGGGGTCGGCGTTGCCGCCGGTGACGAAGTGATTCTGGCAGCATACGACTTTCCGGGTAATTTCCGTTCGATCGAGGCTTGCGGTGCAACACCGGTGCTGGTTGACGTTCGTGAAAACGGGTGGACAACAACGCTTGAACATGTCGTTGCGGCGAAGTCTGAACGAACGAAGGCTGTGTTGCTGTCGCATCTTCACAGTGAGTCGTTTGACGCGATGAGCGTGCGAAATTGGTGCGATGAGGTCGGTGTTGCGTTGGTAGAAGATGCTTGCCAGGTCCCAGGCGCAAGTCGCGGTACCATGCTATTTGGCTCCAGTGGACATGTCAGTGTCTTTAGTTTTGGAGGCAGCAAGTTACTGTCGGCTGGAAGGGGAGGGGCGGTCCTCACGAATGAAGAAGGAATTCACCAACGTCTGAAGGTTTGGCGCGATCGCGGAAATGAGGTTGCTCCGCTCAGCGAACTTCAAGCCGCCGCACTTCTCCCGCAGATTGCAAACCTGCCGCTATGGCACGCACGACGCCTTGTTGCGGCTCAACGGCTGGCACAATTGATTAAGGACGGCACGGATCAACTTCAATTGCCTTCATGGAATGTGGACGAGTCGCCAGCGTTCTACAAATTTCCGTTGCTGATGTCCGAAGAATTGTTATCGCACACATCGAGAATACAACTCTGTTCGCAGTTGCAACAAGCAGGAATTCCAGCATTCGAGGGCTTCTGCAGTTTCGGGAAACGCTCTTCACGACGGTGCCGCATCGCCATGCCACCCAAACACAGCTTAATTGCCGGCGACCGCACGATCCTTTTGCACCATCCAGCACTCCTCACGGCGCCGGAAACCGTTGAACAAATCGGCAAAGAAATCGTGGCGATCGTCCTCGGGCAAACTTAAGAAACGGTCACGGGTGGCAGGCGTTCCCAGATTAGGCGCTCTGCCAGTGCATAATTCACCTTCGTCAAATCCTTGTCTTCGCCAATCAGTTGTTCCATAATTTCTTCCTGGATGACGCCGCGTTGTTTTACGCTGTCGTAAGGAATATTGTGAAACATCACCATCGAATAACGCGGAATAAAGCGGTCCGGAAACCGTTGCTCCAAATCAAAACCAAGCAACTTTTTCAAGTGGAATCGCTGATCCAACACAGTGTCACGCATGATAACGTAGTTTTCGAGTGCCATGTCAGCAATCGCATCTGCATTCGCCACGCGAGTTGCTTCGAAAGCCAGCATCGTCGTCGGCCAGTTCCAGTCGTTGGCTCGCAGCAGTTCCAACAAAACTCGACAGTCCTCGAATCCAGCATTCATTCCTTGACCATGAAACGGAACGATGGCATGGGCGGAATCGCCAAGCAACAACGCATCATGCCCATTCGTCCATCGGGAACAACGAACTGTTCCCAGAACGCCCGTTGGGTTGGTGAAGAAGTCGTCGTTCAATTCCGGAATTAGATCTAAGGCATCTGGAAATTGCTCGCGAAAAAAAGCCTGCAGCCTTTCACCATCCGGCAAACGCTCAAAACTGGGATCGCCGGTTTTCATTAGAAACAGCGTCACGGTGAAGCTTCCGCCCAAATTTGGCAACGCAATCAACATGTAGCCGTGCCGCGGCCAAATATGCAATGCATTTCGCTCCATCTGATAACAGCCATTCCTGCCAGCCGGAATCGTCAACTCCTTGTAATCGTGATTCAGCCAATCCGTTCGCCATGTTCCGCCGACTGATTTGACCACTGCGTCACGTACCACCGAATTGGCGCCATCCGTTCCCAACAAAATATCGTACTCCTCTCGGGTTCGGCCTCCCGTGTTGTGACAAAAGAAATCGGTATGACGATGCACCAAGTCAATCGCTGTGCATTCCTGATTGAACGTGATCGAAACGTTCTGAGTCTTTTCAGCTTCAGTCAACATTGTTTTGTTCAGCTCGCCACGCGACACTGAATAGATGACCTCGTGCGGCCGTTGACCATATGGTGAAAACTCGAGCTGAGCATTTAACGGGTGCAACATTCGTCCGCGCATCGGAATCAGCAAGGGCTCAACATCGTCGAACAACTCGGCAGCCTTCAGCCCTTGAATTCCGCGCTCAGCGAGTGCCAGATTAATCGATCTTCCCGCCGAAATTTCCGTGCGACGCATGTCCGGTCGCTTCTCAAAAACTGAAACAGCATGCCCGGAACGGCCAAGCATTACCGCAAGCATGGAGCCCACCAACCCGCCGCCCACAATGACAATCCGTTTTTTCGCTGACGTCATGGGCTTCCTAATATTTCGGCCAGGCGATTCACAAAAGACTCGACTTCCTGGAACTGGTTGTAAAGAGGAACGGGTGCCGCGCGAATCACATTGGGCTCACGCCAATCCGTCTCAATCCCGGATAAATCAAGTTGTTCCTTAACCGAATTTCCAGGCACTTTCTGATCGATGACCTTGAGGGAAAGCTGACAGCCACCGTTTTCGGGAGTCAATATTTCGATTTTTCCAGCCAATTTTTCGCTCAGCAAATGCCGGAACAACTGGTTCATGGCTCGTGACTTTTCCGTTAGAGGCTCCATTCCCCCTGCCCGTCGAAACACATCGAGCGAAGCTCGGATCGCTGCTAACGACAAGATCGGCGGGTTGCTGAGTTGCCATCCTTCGGCTGTTGGAATCGGTTCAAACTGGTTGCCCATACGAAATCGCGTTTGCTTGTTGTGACCCCACCAACCCGCCAACCGTGGCAGATCCGGATTCGTGACGTGCCGCTTATGCACGAAACAACCGCCGACGGAGCCAGGACCACCGTTCAAATATTTATAAGAGCACCAAACTGCGAAATCCGGTCCCCAATCGTGCAACTGCATTCTTAAATTCCCAGCCGCATGCGCCAGATCGAACCCAATCAACACTTTGTGCTGGTGTGCGACCTCGGTCAAACGCGCGATATCAAAGACTTGGCCCGTGTAATATTGCACACCCGGCAAAATGACGAGAGCCAATTCATCGGCTTCCGCTGCAATGATTTCGCAAATGCGATCCATGCTGAGAGTTTCGCGACCAAGCTCGGGCTGCAGCACAAGCATCGCATCGCTTGGTTCAAGGCCGTGCCAGCGAATTTGCGATTCAACAGCGTAATGATCGGATGGAAAAGCATGTCCCTCGATCATGATCTTTCGCTTCTTCCCAGAGGGACGATAAAAGGTGGCCATCATCAGGTGCAAATTGGTAGTCAACGAATTCATCATCACCACTTCTTCATCTCGCGCTCCAATCAAGAAGGCCATGGTGGAAGTTAAAAACTCATGGTAGGGCATCCAAGGGAATCGACCGAGGAAATGCCCGCGCACACCAAACCGACGCCAGTTTTCCAACTCTTCGTTCAGGAGTTCTGCCGTCTTGATCGGCTGAAGCCCCAGTGAATTTCCCACAAAGTAAATTTGAGATCGACCATCGTCGCAAGTAGGCAGGTAAAACTCGTTGCGAAATCCGCGCAACGGGTCCGCTGCATCCATTCCAGCAGGCGTCAAGTTGAGCAAGTTGTGATTCACGGTGATCAAACAGATGGGTGATGCAAAAGTTCTTGTATAGGATACACAATTGGACGCGAGGGGGCGGCGTCCAGATTCCAAGCCGGAATTTGCAGGTTTATCCAATAGGCTCCATCGGCGACCTCGTCCGGAACGAAAATCATCTCTGTAATCGTCCGATTTAGACCGGCACCGTCGATGATTTTTCGGGTCCCAATCTCAACGCCGAAAAACAAACAATGGCTATTCAGGCGACCATCGTCCAACATTCGATCGACGGACGGTACGTCGACGAGTAGATGCTGAAATCCTGAATTTACAATCCACCGAATTGCGTCCGATGTGAAAAATGGTACAGGGTCAGTTAGTTCATACTTTCGCGATCGCTTTTGCGGTGAGTTAGGTTCTGTACGCATTACCAAATGCGAGATTGATTGTTTAGGGATCGATTGTTTGGCAACCGCCGCCGTAAATGAACGCTCCAATTCTTTTTCCGTTACAACGAAGTCGGCTATTCCCAGAGGTGGGTCGTAGCCTTCCGTTGTAAGCCCGGCGGAACAGGGTTTGACGCTGACAACGATTGCCAAGCCGTTCGCATGATGAAGTTGTTCGCCGATAGAGTGTTCACCAACGACGATATGGCCCACGGTTTCAGTATGGGTGCCATTGCAATGCGGGATCAGCCAGATTTCGTCAAAGTTCACGCTGCCGCCTTTCCGCATGTCGCCGACGAAACTGCCCACGCACACGGGGCTACGTTTGGCTTTGGGGACCGCGAAGTGGTTCGGCTGGTCGTCGCCAAAGGTTTGCGGGATGGCCAACGAAGTCCCTTGTTCCGTCAATACTAAATAGGACCTGTTGTCGATCGTAATGGTCAACGTTGGCTGGTTGGACATGACACTTGAGCTACAAACGAAAAACGAGGCGGACGACAACGACCACTGCAAAAGAAGCGTGAAAACGTCTAAATTAACAGCTTCTTACGAATTAGGGGAGCCAGATGAATTTAGATTTGTCGAATCGAAAGGCCATCGTATGCGGAAGTTCTCAGGGTATCGGGCTGGCCGCCGCTATCGAGCTGGCTCAATTGGGCGCCACGATTACGTTGTTCGCTCGGAATTCCGATCGCTTGACGACCGCTTGCAATAAGTTGCCTCGACTGCAGCGACAAAACCATCGAATTCTCGTCGCCGATTTCTCGGATATTCATGCGATCCAAGCGGCTGTTCAGAACTGGATCGCAGAGGAGGGTGTTGCTCAAATTTTGGTCAACAATACCGGTGGTCCACCTGCAGGGCCAGCGATTTCTGCACCAGTCGATGAGTTCATCCAAGCGTTCCGAAATCACTTGGTTATCAACCACACCCTCGTTCAAGCCTTGGTTGACGGCATGAAGTCGGCCCATTACGGACGCATCATCAACGTCATTTCGACCAGCGTCAAGCAGCCGATCGAAAACCTTGGAGTTTCGAACACTGTTCGCGGCGCTGTGGCAAATTGGAGCAAGACCCTGGCGATGGAACTGGCACCCTTTGGAATTACGGTCAACAACGTTCTGCCAGGAGCAACCAAAACGGCGCGCCTCGAATCGATTATTGCCAACACGGCAACTAAAAATCAGAAGTCGACCAACGATGTCGAAGGCTCCTTGTTGCGAGCGATTCCAGCGGGAAGGTTCGGCGAGGCCAGCGAAATCGGTGCCTCGATCGCTTTTCTAGCATCACCTGCCGCCAGTTACATCAATGGCATTAACCTACCTGTCGACGGGGGCCGAACTCAATGTCTGTAGGCATTCAAAAAGACAATCGCATTCGCTCCTTCATCGACGGTGAGTTTTCCGAGCCTGCAGAAGGGAAATGGTTGGATAATTATGAGCCGGCGACTGGAGAATCCTACTCTCAAGTTGCGAACAGTTCTTCCGCCGACGTCCACAACGCGGTGCTGGCGGCAGAAAAAGCTTGTCCGACTTGGTCACGACTTTCAGTTGACGAACGAGCAGGATGGCTTCACAAGATCGCTGATGGAATTCAATCGAGATTGACGGAGCTAGCGATCGCCGAGTCCCGTGACAGCGGCAAACCATTGAAGTTGGCACTCGACATGGAGATTCCTCGCGCAGTTCAAAATTTTCGCTTCTTCGCCGGGATGATTACCGGATCGTCGACTTCTGCCCACGATTCGCCATCAGGCCTCAATGTAACATTGGAGCAACCGTGGGGCGTCGGCGCAACGATTTCTCCATGGAACCTGCCGCTTTACCTCTTTACATGGAAGGTCGCACCGGCGTTGGCCGCGGGAAACTGCTTAGTGGCCAAACCCTCAGAAATGACGCCTCTCACCGCAATGATGCTGGGTGAAATCTGTCAGGAAATTGGGTTGCCTTCTGGCGTCTTGAACATCGTCCAGGGAGCCGGCGGAAAGACCGGTCAAGCGATCGTTGAACACCCTCGAATTCCTGCGATCTCTTTTACCGGCGGAACGGTTACCGGAGCCAAGATTGCCACAACTGCTGCTCCACACTTCAAGAAAGTCTCGCTAGAGCTAGGAGGGAAAAACCCCAACCTGATTTTCGCCGATTGTGATTTCGACAAAATGTTGGCGACGACAATGCGTAGTTCCTTTCAGAACCAAGGGCAGATTTGTCTTTGCGGCTCGCGAATCTACATCGAACGTTCGCTTTATCCAACGTTCATCGATGCTTTCGTCGAACGAACGAAGAGCTGGAAAGTCGGCGATCCCAACGACGAGTCCGTCAACATGGGGGCCGTTGTGAGCGCCGCCCATCAACAAAAGATTCTCGCGGCCATCGAGCAAGCGAAAGTCGACGGTGCCAAAATCTTGACTGGAGGCGAAGCCCTCAAAATCCCGGGCCGCTGCGCGAACGGCTGGTTCGTTGCACCCACCATTATCGAAAACGCAGGGCAGGCGTGCGCGGCAAATCAGAGCGAAATTTTCGGTCCAGTAGTTACAGTTCAACCATTTGATGGAATTGACCAAGCGATTGAATTGGCCAACGGCGTCCAGTATGGATTGAGTTCAACAGTTTGGACGACGAATCTAGATCGAGCAATGAAGGTGGCCAGAGAAATCCAATCAGGAGTCGTCTGGATCAACGGTTGGCTCATTCGGGATTTGCGCACCCCATTCGGTGGCATGAAAAATTCCGGTGTCGGACGTGAGGGCGGCCTCGAATCGTTGGGATTCTGGCAACAAAAGAAGAATGTATGTATTTGTCGGTAGCTTGGGAATTGGCACGCCGTTTTTCAGCCGCTGCGATTCGCCAACATGCCGTTTATTTTGGATCGTAGAGGCACTAAATCCAGGTATTGCAAACAGTCGCGTTATGTTGCCCAGGCAATTAACTTAGAATAAGTCATCGCACTCGCAACCAATGGACTCGGCACCGATAAAAACGGCCTACCAATGAGCACAAAAAACTTCGACTCAAAGACGGCACCGGAACCAGTAGGCGCCTACCCACATGCGAAACGAGTCGGGAATCTGCTTTTTATGTCAGGTGTTGGACCGCGGAAACGCGGATCCAAACAAATTCCCGGGGTGACGCTCGATTCGAATGGCCAGATCGCCGACTACGACATCGAGCAACAATGCCGCAGTGTATTCGAAAATGTCCGCACCATTGTCGAAGAAGCCGGCTCATCTTGGGACCGAATCGTGGACGTGACGGTGTTTTTGACCAACATGCGGGATGACTTCGGCAAATACAACAAGATCTACGCGGAGTATTTTCAGGACAATCGGCCTTGTCGAACAACGGTCGAGGTTCGCGCTCTGCCCACGCCGATCGCTATTGAATTGAAGTGCATCGCCACGATTGACTAAAGGTTTCGAAATTGGACACGACCGCCTTCCCAAAGAACCCGGTGATCGACATCCACACGCATATCTTGCCGCGCGAATGGCCGGATTTGGCGGAACGTTATGGCTATGGTGGATTTGTGCAATTGGTTCACGATCAACCGGGTTGCGCAGACATGGTGATCGACGGCCAATCCTTCCGACGCGTGTTCGAGAATTGCTGGTCCCCTGCTTGTCGAATTGAAGAATGTGATTCCTGTGGTATCGATGTCCAAGTCCTTTCGACGGTTCCAGTGATGTTTAGCTATTGGGCCAAGCCCGAACATGGACTCGATCTGTCACGACTTCTGAACGACCATATTGCAGAAGTAATTCGCGCAAACCCAAACCGATTTGCCGGGTTGGGTACAGTGCCAATGCAACATCCTGGATTTGCAATCAAAGAAATGGAACGCTGCGTTGGAAGCCTTGGCATGGCCGGCATTCAAATTGGTTCAAATGTAAACGGGATGAATTTAGATCGCGTGGAGTTCTTCGAGTTCTTTGCAGCGGCGGCCGAGTTGGGCGCATGCATTTTCGTTCATCCTTGGGAAATGATCGGGGGGGAGCGCGTCAAGAAGTATTGGATGCCTTGGCTGGTTGGCATGCCGGCCGAGTCTACATTGGCGATCTGTTCGTTAATTTTCTCGGGCGTTTTGGAGCGACTTCCACAGTTACGAATCGCTTTTGCGCATGGAGGCGGCTCATTCCCCGCGACCCTTGGACGTATTCAACATGGCTGGGAGGTGCGGCCGGATCTTTGTGCAATTGATAACCCCAACCCGCCGATCAAATATGCTTCCCAGATTTACCTGGATTCCCTCGTCCATGATCCGGAGGTTTTGCGATTGCTGATTCGGCTATTCGGCGTGGAACAATTGGCCCTAGGATCAGACTATCCTTTTCCACTTGGCGAACTAACTCCCGGCAAATTGATCCGAACCATGAGCGACTTGAGTGATGCCGAACGAGCCCGTTTGCTCGGTGGAACTGCCCTAGAATGGATGACAGGCAAGAAATCATAGAACTGTTACAATGGGCTGAACGTCGATACTTTATCTGCTAAACAACAATTTAGAAAAGCAAAGAGCGCTTGCCAACGTAAGCGAGTTTATGCAAAAGAAGAAATCGCGAACCCAAATTGGTGCCGAGAAGAAAACGCCGAAAGGATGGATTGCGTTCGGCTCGACGCTCTTTTTGTTGATCTTAGGAGTCGCCTTATGGAGCAAGGACAAGTTCATCAATTCTTCAGCGACGCGCTCGGGCAAAATTCAAAAAGTGGCCCTGACCGAAATTCCCGTTTTGAAGCAACGGTTGTTCGAACTGAACCGCGGGATTGGAAAAGTGAAAACGACGGTTCGAATTGAGCGTTACAACGAGCAAATCGACATTTGCCGTACAATCCTAGTGTCTACTAAAAACGCTTCTGATTTGGAATTTGCGAAGAAAGCTCTTCTCAACGCTCACAGCATCTTATTTACACTCGATGAGTCGCGAAAATTCGACTTGCCTGAGGTCCAAGCGACGATCGACGGAGTGATCGATGAATTCTCGCAAGACAAAAATCCAGAAGTGCGTTCAGCCGCGCAGGAATTGGCATTTCGGAAGCACATGATCTTGATTGGCACCCGTGAACCAACCGAGCAATCGATTACAGAATTTATCAACTTGATCAATAGAATAGCGGACGAGAATTTGAACAACTTGGAATTTGTCTACAAAATTGGCGAATCATGCGACATTTTCAAGCTTGTTCCGGACAAGGCTCCCGTCAACTCGCGGATTCTTAAGGCGATGGCGGATGCTTGGAGCAGCTCTACCAACGCGTCTGTAATTGAATGGACCTCAAGCCTGCTCGACGAAGCCGCCTTAATCGATTCCAACTTTTACGGATATTTTTTGAAAGTCCCAGGAGGGGAACGTTCGATTGGCGAATCAATACTGCAGACTCTTCCTGAACTGTTTCGGAAAAACTTAAGCTCGCGTGGTTTAGATAAATTGCTGACCATGGGCGAGCAATTTGAAATGAACCAATGGTACCCCGAATCCAAGACAGTTTTTGATTCCGTTTTGCATCATCTTGCCGACAAAAATATCGCACGAAAAGACGAATTGGTTACCAAGGCAAATTATGGCTTGAAACGACTAGCGCTGCTCGGCACCCCGATCCAATTTTCCGTGGTAGACATCACCGAAAGGGTGCGCACACATAAAGATTCAATCGGGAAAACGACGTTGGTGGTTTATTTGGATCGTTTGGTCGATATCAATCGATTGGAAAAACATCGAGACCGGTTGATTGCCATGGGAAAATTCGGTTTGCAAGTTTACATCGTCGTTATGCAAGCTCCTAACGATAACGACTTGTTGATGGTGAAGAATGCGGAGAAAACGTTCGCGTTTTTCATCGACCCTGGGGCCCAATCCGACTTTTTCAAGGCCTGTCCGATTTCGGCTGCACCCTATTTTTTTATTGTCGATTCAACCGGCAAAGTTGTCGACATTAACATTTCAATGGATCGGCTTGTAAAGTCTTTGGAAACCTACGCGTTTCGCGATGAATTCAAATAGCGAGTCAATGCCTTGGATGAGTTGGCACATGCAGCAACTTGCGAATCGCAAGTCGGGACGTAATCTTAAGCCGACCAGACACGTGTATCACTATGGCAGTCTCTGTTCTGCCTTCAGGTTGACTATCCAGGTTATCAAGCAATCGTTCGAATTCAATTGTTCATTAATTCGACAGGATGTTGATGTTATTGCGGCACGTTTCAGACTTTAGGTCGATCAATAGCGCAATCGTCCCGCGGTCGTATTCAAGGCAATCAATTCAATCGCATCCAAGGTGGCACGCTCCACTGCGTTTTGCCATCCAGAATCGCTCGCATGACGGAATTGGTCATCAGCGAACGCAAAGATGATTCCGCGTGAACTGTTGATCACGGCTCCTAATCCCTGCGGATCAAAGGCACCGGCGACGTCGGTGGCCGAGCCGCCCTGCGCACCAAACCCTGGAACCAAAAACAACGTATGCGGCATCGAATTTCTAAGTTCGGCGAGTTGTTGTGGGAACGTGGCACCGACAACCGCACCGACAATTCCATAACCGCAGATGCCCTTCGTCTGTGCTGAAAGCCGATCCACTTGCGCTGCGACTTGTTCGTACAATCGCCGCCCGCCGCAGTCCTGTCCCTGTAAATCTTGACTCCCCGGGTTTGAAGTTTTTACCAATACAAACAACCCAGCATCGTTTTTTTGCGCTTGATTAACAAAAGGAGTCAGCGTGTCATAGCCCATCCAGGGATTGATCGTCAACGAGTCAGCACCCCAAGGACTCTTCGGTTTTCTTCCCAGATACGCTGCGGCATAGGCTTCGCCAGTGGTTCCGATATCGTTTCGTTTTCCGTCTAGAATCACAATCAGACCGAGGCGTTGAGCGTGGTCGATGACTCGGCCAAGAGCTGCCATTCCAACCGGGCCAAGTTCCTCAAAGAACGCCATTTGGGGTTTTACCGCCGAGACATATGAGGCTACTACGTCAATGATTCCGCTGGAGAATGTCTGAAACGCCCAAGCATCCGCGTCAGCCTTTCCTTGGCCCGCCTGCTCCCGGCGACTGCGTTCGCTCAGAATTTCTGACGGTAGTTGTGCCAAACGTGGATCGATCCCCACAACCAGCGGCGTCTTCTTTTTCTTGATCTCGTTGATCAATCGATCTGCAAAATTCAAACTAGTCTCCTAAAAGTTTGTTGCCACCCTGCCGAACACAGTGGTTTACTATTTTAATCGACATCTACGGGCCGCAACAGACATCGAGCCAGGCAGCATGAACCAGCGGAAATGCTTGAACTTCCAAACGCAAAAACTCAGATCGTGCGGTTGAGTTTGTAGCATGAACAACTGTCAATTGAATTCCATTTGCATACAAATTTAAGCAACATTGAATTTATCCAGATTTTTCGATTGCCTAAAGTGGGAAATGCTGCGGTTGACGATTCCTTTTGCCTTAAGGTTCCGGTCCACCGAAAATTAGGTGTGCACAACATCCTTTGCACGGAAGTTGGACCGACAAATGTGTCGAAGATTCCTGAGGACCACATGGAAGACCAATTTGGATTTGCATCTCAAAACAAAACGACATTCGATTTCATCAGCGGTTTTTGAAGTTTGCTTTGGTGATTTTCGCGATTTTCGTTGCTCAAAAAATTCCCTCACATTACTCCATAGAGACCAATGCTCAGTGGAGCCGGTACCCTTCTGCGCCAATTGCCGTAGTCGAACGAAAAATCGGTCCCATCGACCAGATAAAACTCTTCTGCTACAATTGTGGCGTCAAAAGAATCGCTCAAAACGCGATTTTTACGGCAACAAATTCGGGGCGTAGCGCAGCCTGGATTAGCGCGCTACCTTGGGGTGGTAGAGGTCGCAGGTTCGAATCCTGTCGCCCCGATTGATGAAATTCGAAACCCTGTGGCTACATCGGCCGCAGGGTTTTTTCGTGCTTTAACCAATGTTCCTCGATCGGCCAAAAGCCGTTGGGCTTGGGAATGGCGATTGCTTTCGTGTGGTCGACTATAATCGAACGAAACAACACCCCCAAGGCAGTCGTGAAGGGAATGGCGTTGGTGTCACGGAACACTTCAGGAAAAACAACTCCTTTCGCCGTGTCCCGTGCGTTGGAATCCGAACTGAATCGACTATGTGAATGAGCCCCAAAGTGAACTAGAATTAACGGCGATTCGCCGAAGTGTCATACGTGGTTGTACCTTGGGAGATGAGTCATGGTCTGCGAAAACGGTCACCCGCTTAGGCTTGTAAAGCACCCTTCGTCCCCAAAGACGACCCAATCTGAACAATTTTGGTTCCTGACACCTTTTGCTTTTCCGAGTACGCGGGCGAGAAATTCAAGTCGATCAGCGGCGTGGCCAAACGGATCACGGGCTCGCACTGCAATGATTATCTCTCCTTCAACCTGAAACGCGGAGGTGACCAGTGGGCCGCAAGCCCAAACCCGCGGAGCCGAAACCGGTCACCGGAGTTCGCGGCGCGATCTACACCCGCAAGTCGACGGAAGAAGGCCTCGAGCAGAAATTCAACTCGCTCGACGCCCAGCGTGAATCGGCCGAGGCCTACATCAAGAGCCAGCAACACGACGGCTGGACCTGCCTACCCGATCGCTACGTAGATGGCGGATTCACAGGCGGCAATATTGATCGTCCAGCGCTTAGATGATTGATGCCCGACATCGACGCAGGACGAGTCGATTGCGTGACCTTTTCGTGACTATTCAAGCAACCCCGACCAGTCTCGCGACCAAACGCTGACTCCGATTTGGCTGATTCAATAGCCCGGCTATGGATCACAGCACCGTCTGTTAAGATCACAACCGAGGGGCTACTGTGGAGAAAGTTTCAAATTGATTCGCGGAACAGGTCGTCGATAATTTTTAGTTTCCTTGTTTCCTATTGGAGTAAATGATCAGTTATGAAGAGAATTTTGGGACTGTTTTTGGCGGCAACCACCCTCGCGAGCGTGGCTGCGGGAGACGTCATGTGGCAACCGACAGTGGCAACTACGAATATGGGCAACTTCGGTGGCATCTTTGCGCCGAGCCAACTAATTAGCCAAGTTGGCTTGACTACTGGGTATGTTTCGGGAATCACCAATGCCGGTACTTACAATTCGACGCACAACAATATTTTTGATGAATGGCAATCAGCTATTGGAAACCCGAGTGGAGTAGTGACGTTTGATTTAGGAGCGGCAGTTAACGTGAAGGGTTTCCGATTATGGAATTCCAGTTGGACAACCGGCGGCGCTATTGATGTAAGGGATTTTGTGCTTTTGTCGGACACCGACAATGATTCCACTAACGGCGTCTCCGGTTCGATGGGGGCATTTAGTGCCTTGAATACCGGGGGGGGCCCTCATGCAATGCAGTCATTCAGTTTCACTGCAACGACGACGCAATTTGTGCACATGCGCATTGCGTCGAACCACGGCTCGCTTTCAGCGTCTGGATTTTCGGAAGCGGCGTTTGTGGTGTCGTCGGTACCAGAACCTACTTCCTTGTTTATCCTGGGAACTTTGGTTGGCTGTCTCGGTTTGGCTCGGCGAAACCGAGCCCGATAATCAAGTCGGCTTTGTTTCAAATCCTTTCGCCAATTACCTTGCGGTGAATGTCCGATAAGAAGGGACTTCACCGCTTTTTCGATCTGCTGTTCTTGTTCTCGCGTTGGCGCGCCCATGGTTGGCGGCGCTTGTAGATCGCGCAACAGCGGATTCTCCGGGACTTGATCAAAGAACGCGAACATCTGATAGTACTCGCGCGTTTTAAAGGGATCATATTTGTGATCATGGCACTCCGCGCATTCCATCGTGATCCCCAACCACGTGCGGGCCGTGGTGTTGACCCGGTCAACGGCATATCGCGCGGCATATTCTTTAGCATCGGCACCACCTTCTGAACTCGTCGGTCCATTTCGATGAAAGGCGGTACCGATCTTTTGCTCCACAGTGGCATTGGGCAGCAGATCGCCGGCCAGTTGTTCGATCGTGAATTGGTCGAAGGGTTTATTTTTGTTGAAGGACTCGATCACGTAATCGCGATAACGCCACATCGAGCGAGTGGTGTCATCGTGATAGCCATCCGAATCGGCATACCGCATCAGATTCAGTCAGACTCGCCATCCGTTCGCCAAATTAGCCCTTCATGTTCCAGCCGCGCGAGAATGAAGTGATCGACCGCGTTGCGCGGCCAATCCGTCTGCTTCACGGCAGGGGTTTGCAATTTTTGAGGAGGCACGAAAGCCCAATGCGGCGCATAGCGGGCCCCTTCCTTGATCCAGCGATTCAGCAGTTCCCGCTGCGCCGGAGCAAGCGAGTGATTGCTGTCCGGAGGCGGCATCACTTCGTCGGGCTCACTCGACGAGATCCGCCGAGACACTTCGCTCCAATCGAGTCTCTCATCACGAACGTCCAGCCGCAGTTCAGCGTGCCGGGCCTTTTCGTCAGGTCCATGGCATTTGAAACAGGTATTGGAAAGAATCGGTTTGACACGGTGAAACCTATGGATCGGTTTTGGTGCTTCGCAGCATCCTACGGGTCTCGCCCAATCGACTATTTCAAGTTACAGGGCGATGTTCCGCCATGGCAGTCATCAAAGCTGTTGACCTCACGGGATCGAGGGTGGCACACTATTTGCAGAGTCATATGTTTGCGATGGACATCAAACATTTGGTCGATGGTCGACCGATTTGACAACGTTGATCAAGAGTCCTGCAAATGGTTAGCTCCATCATTGCACGGCTTTTTTGAGTAAAGATAAATGATTCCCGTTCGATATGATTCTCTTCAAAGTCTACCAAGGCGATTGGTGATGTGGGTTTGCGCGCTGTGCATGATGTGCGTGCCGTGCGGCTTAGGCGCACATGCGGATGTTGTGACGTTTTTTAACAGTTCGCAAGTAGTCACGCCTGTAGCAGCCGGTTCAACATGGGATTCAGTCAGCAGCGAAGGGTATCTGTTTACGTATACGCGGGATAAGTTTTTTACCGGGGGTGGATCGGTTCCGACAGGTCGACCTGTCAGAGTCCAATGGCCAGATGGATTGGAAGCCCAAGCAGTGACTGCCGGGCCCAGTACTGGAAAGGCAAAACTCACGATCGAGCGACTAGATGGACGTGTTTTCGACCTGAAGGCATT
>WBZS01000526.1_pt1 | contig 46514 bp, 28 predicted proteins | sample 5204201 | NCBI WGS metagenome assembly WBZS01 (sample SAMN12344357, study PRJNA552823) | activated sludge metagenome | biome: Activated sludge suspended growth; feature: Nitrification reactor; material: Wastewater; isolation source: activated sludge from nitrification reactor of wastewater...
CAAGCGAAACATTAAAGCAAATTGAAGCGCAGCCGCTAGTGGATAATGCGGCCGATAAAGAAAAGAATTTTACATTTGAAAACTCTAACAACAAGTGGCACTAAAAGAAGGGGAGCCTACAGTATCAGAAACATTTATACTAAACAATACAATGATCTTATAGATAATGTATTTAACTGCTCACTCTTTGTTCAAGAGCAATTTAAGCCTAATGGCAAAATACTGTTTAATTTGTTCCCTGTTATTTAAGGCAAACCGGATAAAATAATGATGTTAATCCGGGAAATTGATTTGCCGCTTCAAGCATTCCACCTCCGAAGCCACCAAAGAGTAATTTCTTTCATGCAAATCATTTCTTTTCAAGCCATGGTTTCAGTTTAGGCTTTTGCTTAGTTCTAAGGCCGTTATTTCCTGTTCCTTTTCAACTACTGGCTTTTAGTAAAAAAAGGCATAACGAATCCAGCCGAAACTATAAATTTGTTAAATATTAGTTTTAAAAATCTTTAAAGATAATTTTGTCTTTTTTGGGAATTCATTCAAATTAATTTAAATTTGTTCATCACTACCTGTTGAACAAGTTTAACTGACGTTAGAAATATTGAGTTTGCTTTGTGATCATTCCGTATCTCTCTTAAACTAAGACCAATTGTAAAAACTCCTTTTTTTGATTTTAAAACACATCAAAGTTTGCCATTATGGTACTTTCGAATGGTTGTTTAAAGGTTTTTTACCCCCTGGCTTGCATTATGTTTTTCATTTCCGTGGAAAGCAATGGGCAGGATATCGAACAAATTAACCTTAAGAAGCCGGTAACATTTCATGGCAACCTCAACCTCCAGTTAGAGTATTATCATGCAAATGGTATTCCCGCAAGACAAAAAGAATTTTCTTGGCTCATCAATGGCAATCCTGTATTGACCGTACTTGGCGTGGACTTACCCTTTTCCTTTGTGTTTTCTAATTTTGATAATAAATTTTACCAGCCCTTCAATCAATTTGGATTGAGCCCGAAATACAAATGGGCTACACTGCATTTAGGCTATCGTAATCTTACTTATTCTCATTACACTTTGGCAGGCCACAGAATGCTGGGTGCCGGATTTGATTTGAATCCGAAAAAATTCAGGATTGGGTTTATGTATGGCCAACTCAGGCGTTCTACTTCTATTGATTCTTCCATGAATGCCAATCCCCTGTATGTGAGACCAACACCGACTTACAAACGACTGGGTATGGCAGGAAAGATTGGCTATGGCACTCAGAAAAATTATGTGGACCTGGTTTATTTTAAAGGATGGGACAAGACTTCCTCGCTCAATGACAAACTGAAAGATTCTATTCAGCCTGCTGAAAATACCTCTGTAGGAATTGTTTCAAAAGTTAGCTTTTTGAAAAATTTTACCTGGAGTGTGGATGTCGGTCTCAGTTCCTACACCCTAAACAGAACAGATGGGCCGGACACTACAGATGTGAAGAAACCATGGCCCAAAACTGTGTTGAGCCTTTTTGCAAAAGACAAACTCAGTACCGATTATTATTTTGCAGGTGAAACAAGATTGGGTTACCAGGAAAAAACCTGGGGCGCACAACTCATTTTCAAAAGAATTGACCCGGGCTATCAATCCATGGGTGCTTACTTTTTTCAAAATGATATCCGGGAGTTCAGCCTGGCCAATAATTTTAAATTAGACAGTGGTAAACTCAATATCAACACCAATATCGGTTTTCAAACTGATAATTTGAAGAAACAAAAAACATCCACTTCCAAAAGATTTATCGGGAGTGCTAATGTCAATTATAATCCTTCCCAAAAATTTGGAATCAATTTTAACTACAGCAATTTCGGAATCACCAATAACCCCTTACAAACTTCACCCGGTGATGAACTGTTCAAGCAGGTTAACAACAGCTTTATGCTGATGCCCTATTGGATGTGGACGAATGAAAAAACATTGAAAAACCTGAACATTGTTGCCACCTACATGTCGCTCAGTACGCCACACAGTTATATCGGCTCCACGCCTGACATGAATTCTTATTCAATTACGACCACTTATAACCATACCTGGATACAAATGGGCATTACGGCTAATGGTTCTTTGAATTACATCAACTCAAAAACTGTTTCAGGCGATATGGGTTCTTTCGGTGGAACAATCGGGGGATCCGCTGCATTGCTGAAAAGAAAATTAATGGTGAATGCTTCAGGGTCTTATCTTCAAAATACATTTAAAGGAAAAGACAACGGGCAAACCATCAGGGCCACATTGGGTTTCACGGTTCCGGTTGGCACTCATCATAATTTTCAATTGTTGGGCAATTATTTAGACAATACGGTAAAAGATATCTCGATTGTACAAAATTTCAATGAAACCAACATACAATTTATTTATGGATTAACCTTTTAAAAAAGCAACGATGAAAACCTTTAGCTTTAAAACACAACTCAAACTAAGGAAAAGTTGCCTAATCCTTTTATTCCTATCTCTTCCTACATGGGTACTGAGCCAGGCCCTGCCAACCCTTACCTCTATAAATGTAATGCTCAAACCACCCTACTCTTCAAACTACAGTGCCTACGAAAATCTGGCTAATCATGCAATAATTACTCTTGTTGGGGGACAAAGCCCAATGGATATTGTTTTGCATGGACAGCTCACTCACCTGCAAGGAGATTGGATGATAAATACTCAACCCAACTATATAGGTGGTATATTTTCACTGGGCATCAACCAAACCAAAGTGCTCATCAATGACATGCCTTCCATGCTTTTTCTGAACAGAAACAATGTAGATCACTCAGGAGTTCCGGATGAAGTATGGTCAGAAATTTTAAAGACGGGACAATTGCCTGAAGGGCCTTACAGCTTATGTGTAGAGGCTTATTATTATGATGTGAATGGCGCACTTGTATTTCTAAAAAATGCTTGTTTTAATTTTACGATCTCGCTGGCACAGGCTCCAATGATCACTTCTCCCGTCAACGGGCAGGAATTGAATCCTCAATTACCCAATACTGTTTTCTCATGGACGCCACCGATTGGTAACATCATGGGGGCAAATATTGCTTACGACCTTTATGTAGTGAAAGTGCCGCAGGGACAGGATCCCAATGATGCGATGAGTGCAGCAGTGAATTACAAAGCCAATAATCCATTAATAAAAACAAACCTTACAGGCAATCAATATGTAACTCAGCCTTACGATTTGAAAATTGATACCAATGCATTGTATGCCGTGCAGGTGGTGGCCAGAGATTTAAACAAGCAGGTTGGCTTTAAGAATTTTGGCCGAAGCGAAGTGGTTACATTTACAAAAGGCAAAGCGCTGAACCTTGCTGTTGTTGTTAATGCAATAAAACCGCCTGAGAAAAAACCTTCAAAGCCATCACCCGGATATACGGTCACTAATTTTGACCCTGTACCCTATAGCCAATTGAAAGGAAAGTTATATTACCGTTTTAAAGATATGGTAAATAGCAATCCTTCAGGAAAGCTGCAGCAGGATAAACCAGGGCAAATCAATGCCCAGCAGGAACAGGTAAAAGCAAATACAAATATTCTTACAGGAGGCAATAAAGAAAATGCCGATAATCTTATTTACAACACAGATAATACACCCGTGGGAGATGCAAAACCACTTGCAGGAATGAAAGTCAGCCTTGTGGTAACTTATTTATTTACGGGATCACTCAATGGTAAGGATATGAATGGAGAACCCGGTATTAGCAATCATGCCGGCTTCGCACCGAAAGACAATGATAAAGTACTGGCTACAACGGTTACAGAATCAGATGGCAGTTTTACTTTCAACTTTGTGAATGCAGAAAAAACATTGGGATTGATTGACCCGGATTTCAAGTTTAAGCATACAGGTGAATTCGGAGATATTGCGAATGGGAAAATTTTTAAAGTGCTGCGTTTGAGAGTGGAAGATAAATATTACTGCAGCCCTGATGTGAATATTAAAATTGATCCCTGGAAAGGAAATGACCTGGGTACCATGATTTCATTTGTGAAAAGCTATACGCTTAAATTAAATGTGGTTTCTACTCCCGGTACTTTTTGGGATATGGCACAAGGACAGCGCAGCCCGTTGCCCGGTATAACTGCTACGATTGTACGAAAGAGCAATCTGCCATCTGTTCCTGTCAATGAGGGTGATGGAAAAGGAACTATTGGTTTCATTTCAAAAGCAGAAAGTGGGAAAGATGGCTCTGTAACCTTCTACCACATGGTGCAACACGACTTGAATAATAAAGGGGATGTGTATTATATAAAATGTACACCGGACAAGATGAAAGGTGACTTTATATTTAAAGAGCAGGAAAAGAGATATTACCCAACATTTGATAAAGACCTTAAGAATTTTCCATTCAATTCAACCAGTACTTACGTTCCAAAAACTAAAGGCGGCCTGAATATGGAGGTGATGTATGGAGAAGATATTACCTGGAACCATCAACTGGAAATAAAAACTTATACGGATAGTGTTTTCCTTTACCCGGATAAACCACGGATAGCCGGAAAGGTGCAGGATGCTACCAATATAGAAGCTAAAGCAATGAGTGGCGTTAAGGTAGTGATGGTCAATAGCTATCAATCTATAAGCGATCCGTCAAAACTTTTTACCACGGTAAAAACAAATAGTTTGGGTCGTTATGAGTTCAATAATTTACCTGTAGAACTTGGAGATTTTGTAGTGGGCCAGGTGTCTTCTGTTGTAGGTCCAAGCCGTACCTTGGTTGTAAAGCCAGATGGATATAAAGCTGGCGTATTGCCAGCTTCAGCTAAGGTCAGCGATTCATTATGGAAAATAAATGATTCCATAATGATTGCGAACAAACAAAAACCATTAAAACATTGCGTTGGTTGCTACCCGCCTTTGAAGTGGGGACAACAGTTATTGAACCAGGATTTCTTCCTTACTCCTGACGGTTTCCTGAGCGGTTATGTTGTGGATGAAAGCGGCAACCCGGTAAGGGCAGATATTGATGTGGATGGTTTTTCTAAAACGTCAACCAAGTTTCAGTTCACTTATGGTAATTCAGAAAAAACAACATTTAAAAAATTAACTGCAAGCCAGAAAGGTCAGCAGAATGTTTCCTTCAATGAAGGGAAACCGGCTAATAATAAAGGGCCGCAAATGTTTATGCCAACCGGAGCAAGAGAATATTTTTCTATGGCAGCCCCTTCGGGAAAACGAAAGGTAACGATAACGCCTGTTGATAAAGATTACTCACTCAAGGATACGGTCTTCATTATTCAAAAGGATAATAAAAATCCGGTTGAAATAAAATTTGTTGTTCTGAAGTCGCAAAAGAGAATTCGATTCAAAGTGGCTGAGCAACCGGCAGAATTTAAAGGAAGATTCAAGCCAGGTACCCAGGGTTCAATGAATGCAAAACCGATTTCTGGTGCTACTGTTCAATTAAACATTCCCGGAAAAACTATTACTCAAACAAGTGATAAAGACGGTTATGTAACTTTTGTATTTAGCAATAGCGGTTTTGACTTTGATTTTGAAATTACGCCTCCGGCAAATGCAGATTATGAAACCGGGAATTATAAAATAACCGGGGTACAGAATACAACTGCAATCAAAGATTACGGATATGCCTATCTGAAGAAAGCAGCGACAATCTCCGGTGTGGTAACTATTGGCGCAGACAAAAAAGCATTGGCAGGCGCTAAAGTTTATATTGAAACCGGTGGTGGAAAAACTATTGAAGCAACAACCGGTAATGATGGCAAGTATGAATTAAAAGGAGTTGCCACATCGCCTGCGGAAAAAACAGTGTGGGCCGGCAAATCCGGAGCAGTGCCCAACATTATCAGCCAGAGCAAAAAGATCAGCATTGGCCAAAAGAATGAACTTGATTTTAATTTAGTCAATGATAATGAACTGGTGATTGAAAATATCTTTGGGTTTGAAGCAGACATTCAAAATAAAACGAAGCAATCAGATGGTACCTGGTTGGTGAGTGGTAATATCATCAATCTTCCATCCAATGATAACTTCTCTCTCCAGGATAAAAAATTAATCATCCCGTTCCAGAATTTGAAAATCAAAAAAAGTGAAGCTACCAAAAATGGAATTCCGGTGGGAGTTCCTGCAGAAAATACCCTATCTACTGATTTAGCCAACATTAAACTCCTGTTGCAGAATTCCTTTGGTATTATTCAAAAACCTTCAACCGGAGATGTGCTGCAAATAAAAGCAGAAAATCAAAAAGGAAGATTGATGGGTAAAATGGCGGTTCAGAAATCATCCTTCCAGTTTACACAGAACTATGTAACGTTCAATTCCGATCCCAACGAAGCCATGCTCCTTACCGAAAAACCCGGATCATTCAATACCGATCTGCCTTCTGTTGAAGCAGGCACATCATCAAAGAAAAAATTCGGACTGGCCAACCTGCAGGGCAAATCATTGAATTATACTTTGCTTGGATTCAGTGCCGATGCCGATGCCGCTAACTCATGGATACAGGATAACAGTATCAGCCTGCAAACGATGATTCATATCAACAGCCTGCCGGGAATGTCGCCTTCCACTCTTGATATCAATGCCGGCAACTTGGTGATTCATCCGGAAAAATTGGAAACACTGAAAGGTGATCAGCCAATCAAATTCAATTTGGAAAAATGGCAATTCACCGGCAATAACTGGCAACTGTCGCAAAGCAACAGTTCCATTCAAATTGCTACCGGCACCATGAAAACGGGAAGCATTGATGTGCCTTTATCGGATATTTCTTTAAAACCTGATCATATAGATATTGGAAATTACGATGTCAATAATCTCACTTTTGGAGGAGTAATTCCGATCAATGTAACAGCCACAAATCCTCAATTTGGATACAACAAGAGTATCGGTTCAGATCAAAAAGCACATTATGAACTCCGCCTGATTGGAGAAAATGGTAACCCGGGTGTTATTATTAAATCATTGCCCGGTATGAAAGCAGGCGATGAAATGAAATTCCAGAATCTTTCTCTTGTAAGCAACGGTGAGCAAATTCTTAATCCGGGGAATCAACCCAACACAACCACATTTTATAGTGTAATGAAAGTAAAACCACTGGCATTTATCAGTGGTGCAGATTATGTGAATATGACCTGTGGCATTGATTTAAGCATTCCTCAATTGCAGGAAACAAGCGGCGTTATTCAGTTTACAAAAGAAGCTGGTAAAATAAAATTGATGTTGTATCCATTGAATGTTTCGTTGAAAGGCCCCGGCGATGTGGACTTCTTTGCCAATGTACAATTCAGTGAACATCCACAAAATCTTACTGAAGGTAAATTCACCGCACTCGGAACGATCCAGGATAAAGAAGGTATCGTATTGAAAGGCGTCCTGAACAAAACAACTACAGCAGCATGGGTACAGGTAGATCCTGAAAATCAAAAATTACCATTGGGTGGCGGCAATGCCAGCCTTGCCAACATCAAGGGTAAGATGGAAGCAGACATGAGCACAAACTTGTGGAAGAATTTTACATTTAGTGGTGATATGCAGGGTTTCAAAGGAATGAAAGGAGATACGAGGAAAACTTTTGTAGTAACTGGTTCTATCAATGCAAGTAATGAAAAAATAGAAGTCAATAATATACCATCAGGCTTTGGAAACATCGGACTTACTTACGACATAGCCAATAGCCGGTTTACGGGCAATCTGCAATTAGATAAAAAAATAGGCCCAATGGCTATTTCCGGCACGGCCAGTCTGCTTGTAGATCCGGGAGGTTGGTATTTCCTCGCCGGTGGAAAGGTGCAGACTCCAGGGTTAGGTGCAGTATCTGCAGGATTGTTGATAGGTGATTACAATAGTATGCCGGGCAATGTATCAGGCACACTCATGCAATATGCTTATGATAAAAATGTACCACCCAGTTTTCAAAATGGTATATCCGGATTTTTCTTTACGGGTATGAAAGAATTGCCTGTACTGAATATTCCTAATTACAGTATTGATCTCGGTGTGATCAGCGCTTCATTCGGAGCACAAGCAGGATTGGACGCAAGGCTTTGGATGGATTTTGGATCGTCAGGAAATGAATACGGAATCGGGGCAATGGTTTTTGCACATGCTTACCTGAAAGGTGCGTCTATTACCTGTACCAAGTTTGGTGCAGAAGCAAGAGCAGAGTTAGGATTAAAAGGGAAATATTCAACTGCTACGGGTGCATTTTCATTGAACGGTTGCGGCAGCTTTACTATCGGTGGTAGCATTCAGCAATGCTTCCCTACACCTTGCTGGAGCGATGGTATTTGTTGTAAAGGTTGTGGCGGTATTGGAGTAAACCAGGGAATCAAAGTGGATTTATTACTGGATTCAAATGGAAATACAGATTTGTCATTTGGATTTGGAAATTGCAGCGGGCAGGCAGTGATGAGCGGGAATTGGTGAGAGTAGAGTTTTGAATTATGAGTTATGAATTATGAATAGTGAATTGCATAAATGAATAAATTATTCAGAATAAAATTTTTGATAATGAAACGCATTCTTGTTTTATGGTCTTTCTTCAGTTTCACCGCCTGCTATGTCTTTGCACAGGATAATGGTGCTGGTGATGTGCCGGTAGCAGTGCCTGTATCACATGGCGTATGGGTATATCTCGGTAAAACGGTTCCGAAAAATATGCAATACAAAGTGGAGCGGAGCAAAGGAGATAGCAAGCGTTTCGAAAAACTAAGTGATGTTACAGCGCCTGCTTCTGAATCAGAGATGAAGGACAGGCAAATGGCTTTTGGAAAATATTTTGAGAAACTGGATCCTGTCAATGACAAAACCATCAACCGCCTCTGGCAAAGTATTCAAAAATATGAGTCAACAGATAGCCTGTTCAGTGACAATCTTCCGGTCATGCACTTGCTTGCAGGTACTGCGTATTTTGATGCATCAGCGGCCAAAGGAGAGGATTATGTTTACAGGGTGAGTTTGATTTCCAGGGATGGCAAAAATGTATCCACCAAAGAAAGCAATGCTTCAGGTAAATTCAGAAAAGGAGAATTACCATCTATAAAGTTTGTGAACAGTAAGTATGCGTCAGGCAAATTGGAATTGAACTGGAGTGTAAAGGATCCATTGAAAATGTCACACTTTAATGTTTACCGCTCCGTATTTGGAAAAGACGAGTATCAAAAAATTCAAATTGAAAAGGGGCTTTATAATCAAAAAGACAATTTGATTTTACTGGCTATTGATACCATTGGCACTCATCCCGCATGGTATGAATATGAAATTGCTGCGGTAGATGCTTATGGCAATGAAGGCGAACGGCAAGGTCACGCAAGCGGAAGCAATGTCCAGGATTATTATGCTCCACCTGTTTCCAATTTCAAAGCGGTGAATACCGGCAGCAATCATGAAGTGAAGCTTTCATGGCGTTTTGATAACAAGAGATACCTGAATGGAATTTCCGTAATGAGAAGCACTATCTATGATTCGGGATACAGGCGAATCGCTACAGTGCCTGTGACGGACACTGCATACACAGACATCCTGCCGGTGTCTGGTGAAAATTATTATTATTACCTGTTGTTGCTGAGCGCTGATAACGATCCTATACCCACTGCAAAAATATTTGTAACCTATACAAATGATAAAGCAAAACCGGTAGCACCCAATGAAATTGATGCCAGCACCATTACCAACGGAATAAAAGTGTATTGGAAATGTGAAGAGCCTTATGCTAAAGGATTTTACGTTTACCGCAAAGCGGATAATGATGCAACCTTTACAATGGTCAGTCCATTGATTGCTTCTGGTGCTGAAGTTTATTCTTTTACAGATACCTCCCGTCAATTGGTGGCTGGCGGGGTTTATGAGTATTTTGTTCGTACGATCAACGACAATAATCAAATGAGCAACCCATCTGATACAGTAAGCGCTAATCCGGGTATTAAAAAATCCATTGCAGCACCCATGAACCTCAGGTACAGAAGCAGCGACGGACAAATATCCATCCTGTGGGATGATATGAGAAAATGGGAGCCTGATTTGCTTGGTTATAAAATTTTCAGGAAAACTGGTAATGGTGGTTTTGTAATTATGGCAAATGACAGTTTGCAACCCGGACGTAATTTTTATACCGACTCGACAATCAATGCAGGAATAGAATATGAATATGCTGTCAGTGCATTTGATATTTCAGGTAATAAAAGTGAAAGGTCAATGATTAAAATACCTGCAGTTGCCGTAGAACTTCCCGGTCCACCACCCGGCATTACGGTGAGCCAGGCCGGTAATGATGTATATATCACCTGGGGGCAGATTTCCGGAGATATCAATGCCATAAAAATTTACAGGTCAGAACCCGGTGTGCAGCCGGCATTGATTGCCACTATTACTGAAGCAGACTTTTTCAACGACAAAAATGTAAAAAAAGGAAAGTTGTATTTCTACCAGCTGGCAACAGTAAGCTTGGCTAATCAAGAAGGGGTGAAAAGCGAAAAATTATCACTCAGGGTAAAGTAGTTCACAACTTTAAACAACCCTATATATTTCTTTTACTGTTATTATAGAAATCAAATTTTTGGCTATTTCAATAAAACCGGTTTAGCCACTATACTTTAATACTCCGGGAATTCGCCTCAGGCTAATAAAGATTCCGCACAGTTTGCCGGGTATATAAATTGGCATCTTTTGCCCGATAGCCTGTAGCATTTGAGATTAGAATAATTGCTGATTCACCAGGTGTAAATCTGCAGAAAACTATTAACAGGACCTTTACCCCGTATAACCAACCAAAGTTTGATCATACGCATGAGGAGGAATGAAAACCCAAAACTCTTTACAAATATTTCAGGAAATACTTCCACCGGTTTTATGGATAAGCATAGAAAAGTACTTCTGCTTTTTACTTTCCCTGTTTTTTATGGAAAAAGTAGTAAAATAATGATGTGCCGATAGAAATTGAATTTGCCTTTTTATCCATTCATCTTTGGTGCTGAGTATAGAATACTGCTTTAATTCATCGAATAGTTTATCGGCCATAGCTTCCGCTCCTTCCCTTCCGAGGTAATCGAGGTCTGCATCACAAATTATACATTCTAAAATTGTTTTGGGCTTTTGAGGCGTTTGGGTAGCCATAATTAATTGGCAAACTAACTTAATCAGCTGTGGAGAAAAACCATATTTGGGTAAAATTTCTTTTACCAATTCACATCCCTTTTCTTCATGCAAATCATAAGAATATAAAAACCCCGAATCATGAAATGCCACAGCAATACGCAATATTTTCCTTTCTTCTTCCGAAATATTTTCACTTGCAGCAATTTGCATTGCAGCATCCATTACATTATTTGTATGCTGAATATTATGGTAGCTAAGTTTTGGCGACAAATTTGCCGCAAGATTGTTAAGCATATACTTCTCTACAGCGGCAAAACCAGGTATTTCATGAGCTTGCGTCATCGCTTAAATCTTAATGGTTATGCTTTTTTAATTTTAAAATACCACCGGTAGCTTCTTTAATATTTTGAATATAAACAAAGGCTTTGGGGTCAATATTTTTGATGGCCTCCTGAATTTGATGGATCTCCAGCCGGGTAACCACAGTAACAATAATATCGCAATTGGTTTTTACGTCAAAACTGCCGGGCAGGTATCCCCTTTCTCCTTTATAAACGGTTATCCCTTTTCCAAATCCGTTTACGAGTAGGTTTTTGATCTCCTCTTCATGTGAGGAAATAATATTCATTGTAGTGTACTGTTCAATGCCATCTACTACATAATCGGCAGCACGGGTTGCCGTAAAAAAAGTAATGAGTGAATACATGGCTGTTTCCAATCCAAATTGTGTAGCGGCTATAGTAAAAATGATTGCATTAAACAGCATGATGATTTCGTTGCTCGAAAAGCCCGTTTTTCGCTTAGTAAAAACAGCAATCACTTCAGCCCCATCAATCACTCCGCCACAGCGTAATACCAGGCCCACACCTGCGCCCATAGTGAAGCCCCCAAAAATGGCAATGAGTAATTTATCCTTGGTAATGGCATTGATCTCAATAAAATATAGGCCTATTGCCAATAAGATGATGGCCAAAACGGTTTGTACGGCAAAGGTTTTGCCAATACGCCTAAAGCCCAGGTAAACCAGGGGAAGGTTAAGAAAAAGGGTAAGAAAACTGATATCCCAGTGGTAAAGCTCATGCAGCAAAATAGAAATACCGGTAATGCCCCCATCTAAAAACCGGTTGGGAATCATAAAACCCCGCATTGCCAAAACGGCCAGGCCAACACCCGCTAGCATTTGAATGAGGCTTCTTGCCGAAAAAATATGCTTCCAATTAATCGTTTCTTTAAATTGCTGTTTCTTCATGAGTATTTTAATCTTTCTGCTTATATATGTATAGGAATACCGGCATTAGTTGATCACCTCATAAATCACCACTTCGCCGGATTTGTTTTTTAAAAACACGGTGCCGATTTTTTTGCACTCAAAGGATTGCTTCACTTTATCGAAGCAGGTATCGGTAATTACAATTTTGTTATTACCTGCAACAGATTGCAGCCTGCTGGCAATATTCACCACATCGCCAATTACGGTATAATCCAGTCTCTTCAATGCTGCAGATCCTATATTACCTGAAATCATTTCGCCACTATTTATGCCCACCGATATTTTAGGAACAAAATTGAGCTCTACGGGCAGGGCACTAATTTTATTTCTTATTGACAGGCTGGCTTCAATTGCCCTGTCGGGGTGAAAAGGCCCTTTAAATACCGCCATTACACAATCCCCTATGAACTTATCAATAATCCCGTTTTGAGCAATGATCTCTGTAACCATAAGATCAAAAAGACGGTTCAGAAGTTTTACAACAGCATCGGGATGCTCTTTTTCACTGATAGAGGTAAAACTGCAAATATCAATAAAGGCAACGGTAGCTTCAATGGACTCATTAGCTGTGAGGGATTGCTCATACTCCTGGCTCACCATAAATTTGAGCACATTTTCATCTACATACATTTTGAGGATATTGTTTTCCCGTATGGCATTAAGGGTTAACTTGGTTTGGTTTACAAAATCTATGGTTTTTTTAATGGTAATTTCCAGGTCGGCAAAATTCACGGGCTTGGTAACAAAATCAAATGCGCCACGGTTCATGGCCACCCTTATATTTTCCATATCGCCGTAGGCAGAAACCATCACTGCTTTTACCAGCGGGTTGATATCTTTCAATTTTCCCAGTAAGGTTAAGCCGTCCATTTCGGGCATGTTAATATCGCTCAAAATCACTTCCACGTCCGGGTTGTCCTGTATTTTTTTTAAAGCCTCGTTTCCATTTGAAGCAAATAAAAAATCATATTGCTGCTCCCTGATTTGCTGCCTGAATTTTTGCCTGATGAGTAACTCCAGGTCGGCTTCATCATCTGCAACCAGAATTTTCGTCATATATTGACATTTTTAAGTTTACTTAAAAGTAAGGTAAAATCAATAGGTTTCGTTAAAAAATCATCAGCCCCAAACTGTTTAGCCATTTGATAATTTTCATCATCGCCGTAAGCCGTTATCATCATTACAATGGGCGGTGGTTTCTCATATTTTTGCTTTATTTGTTTTAAAAGCTCTAGCCCACTCATTCCGGGCATATTGATATCAGACAATATTAGTACGGCTTCCCGGGCATGCTGGCTTAGATAGCTTAGCGCCTCTTCACCGGAATAGGCAAATGCAAAATCCATTTCATGACTGCGAATTTCCCTTCTAAAACGCTGCTCAAATAAATAACGTACATCTACTTCGTCATCAACAACAAGAATTTTCATTGTATTAATTGTTTATGGGTAATTGAATCATAAATTCTGTTCCAGCCTGGCCGGCAAGAAGGCCTTCACCTTTTTCTGCCGGGTCATCCGGGCGGGCTTCTTTTGTAGTTACCTTTAAATCACCACCATGCGCTTTAATGATATCATAACTTAAACTTAAACCAAGGCCTGTACCTTGCCCCGTTGGCTTAGTGGTAAAAAAAGGTTGAAAGATTTTATCGAACACTGACTTAGGGATACCATTGCCGTTATCCTGCACTTTAATGATGGCTTTCCCCGGCTGGTAGCGGGTTACAATATTAACGGTGGGTTCATACCCTTCCGAAGCGGTTTTTCTTCTTTCCGATACTGCATAAAAAGCATTATTGATTAAATTTAAAATCGTTCGCCCAATATCTTGCCCTACCACGTTAATTTTGGGGAGGGCATCATCAAAAGATGACTCAAACTTAGCGTTAAAGGATTTATCTTTTGCCCGAAGGCCATGGTAACTCAGGCGTAAATATTCATCACATAATGCATTAATATCGGTAGGTTCCTTTTTACCTTCGCTTTTACGGCTGTGGTGCAGCATTCCCTTTACAATTCCTTCTGCCCTTTTACCATGATGATTTATTTTTTCTGAATTTTCTTTTATATCATTGGCCAGTATTTGCACTTCACTAAAATTAAGGTGAGCGGCCGCATCTACCAGCTCGGCAACCAATTCTTTATTCACTTCACTGAAGTTATTTACAAAGTTCAACGGGTTTTGTATTTCATGTGCAATGCCGGCGGTAAGTTCACCCAGAGAAGCCATTTTTTCGGAATGCACTAATTGCACCTGTGCTGCTTTTAATTCTTCCAGCGTTTTCTGAAGTTGAATATTCATTTTGCGTTTTTCTCTAAACCGCTTGAAGAATATGAGGGCCCAGATAAAAGCAATCATTAACCCCACTATGGTAATATTTCGTACCAGTTTTTGACGGTTTATTTCTGAAAGTTGCAATGATAGCTGCTTATCCTGGCTGGCCTTGAGCAGCATTTTTTTATTTTGAAATTCCAGTTGATTGGTAAGGCTGGCCAGTTTAGCCGCTTTTTCCAAAGCTGATACAGAATCGCTATACCGTTTAAATTGCAAACCGCTCTGGTAGGCCATTTTATAATTTCCGGTTTCATTATAAGCCATGGCCAAATTTTCATAGATGGCTTCCAGGTTACGGTAGTCATTGCTATCCGTAATAGATATGGCTTGTATTAAAGTGGATTGGGCAAGGGGTAGTTTCTTTTGGTGCATATACACGGTGGCCATGCCCTGCAAAGCTATTGATTGCCTAAATTTATCATTATATACTAAACTTACCTGGTACAAGGTATCGTAATACTTTAAAGCGTTTTCCTCATCCGGGATGAGTTGAAAGTTACTCGCCAGGTCAGAGTATGCATCCAGGATAAAACGGCCGTCTTTAAATTTTTTGGCATAGTCCAACGATTCAAAATTGTAGGCAATGGCTTCTTTATACTTACCCTGCTTCACCAAAATGGAAGAAAGATATAGCAGGTTGCTGCTCAGGTAAGTGTCCAATTTCAACCTCTTCCTTATATTCAATGCCTCTGAAAAATTACTTAAGGATTCATCAAGCCTGCCCAAACGCATATTGGTATTACCCAAATCACTAAAGGCCGTGGCAATATAGCTGGAGTCTTTTATAGCCCTGGCAACCGCCAGGCCTTCCTGCTGGCTTTTTAATGCAGCCGGATAATCTTTAGCCAGCATATATATAAATCCATTGGCGAGAAGGCATTCAATTGTTAATACCGTATCCTTAATTTCTTTTGCAATCTCCAGTGCCTTCAAATTACTTTCCAAAGCATCTCCGTACATAGCCATACCCCGCTGTGTAAGCGAAATGTTGTAATACAAATAGGCAATTTTGTTTCGGTTTTTCAAAGCCTGGTAAAGCCCAAGGCTTTTATTAAAGTTTGCGATGGAGCTTGCATTGTTATTTTGGTTGGCATAGGTTTCACCCATTCTTTGATAGGTTAATGCCAGTTCATCTTTATTTCCGGTTGCTGCATAATATTGTTCTACTATTCTAAAGCTGTCAAGGGCTGCTTTGGTATGGCTGGTCATAAGCGTTGTAGCTAAATTCCCCATAGACCTGGCCCAATACTTTTTACAAATTATTGCATAGGCGGCATCTTTTTTTACGGCATCGCCGGCGAGTAACCCCTGAGATAATTGAAGGGCATTTTCAGCATATTTTTTACAACTGTCATACTCTAGGTTTGTAAAAAAATACTCCGCAAGCTCGTTTAAAACCCTTAGTCTTGTGGTATCGCTAATCTTAACAGCAAGTTTGCTCTTCATTTGCAGCAAATCCTGCCCGGAAGCTCTAAAGCCCAAAAAAAGAGCCAGCAATAATAACAAGCGAAATATTTTCATATAATCTACAATGAACCTATGCTAATTTCCATTATTAAAATGATATAAATTTAAAAACAAACTTCTAAGCAACACAAAAAATAGACTGTTTAAGATACATCAGTTTTGAGAATTTGACAAAAAACGCTGGTACCCGGGTTTACATTTTAAACAGGCAACTGAATAATAAACGCCGTTCCCGACTGTCCTGCAGGCAGACCTACCGCCTTTCTCCCATCTTGCGTTGTCGCTTCGGCAGGCAGGCCGGACCCCTCTACCCCAGCATGCTTCGCAGCTTCGGTAGGCAATGTTTCCACTTTTATCTCTCCTCCATGCGCCTTTATAATATCATAACTCAAACTAAGGCCCAAGCCTGTTCCGCTTCCGGCAGGCTTTGTCGTAAAAAAAGGTTGGAAGATTTTATCAACTATGCTTTTAGGGATACCATTGCCATTATCGCTTACGCTTATTTCAATTTTATCACCTGAATTCTTTGTTTGAATTGAAACAAGTGGTTGGTATTTTTCATAAGCAGTCTTTTTCTTTTCATTCACTGCATAAAAAGCATTGGTAATTAAATTTAAAATTACTCTGCCAATATCCTGAGGCACTACATTTATGTTACCAATAGTTTCATCAAAATCGGTTTTCATTTCTGCATTAAAGGTCTTGTCTTTTGCCCTTAATCCATGATAAGCCAATCGTAAATACTCATCACACAAGGCATTGATATCGGTTGGTTCTTTTTTGCCTTCGCTTTTTCTGCTATGTTGCAGCATACCTTTTACGATATCACCGGCCCGCTTGCCATGATAATTTATTTTTTCTGAATTTTCTTTTATATCATTTGCCAATGCCTTTGCTTCTTTTGTATTCCCCTTGTCAACTTCAACAACCAATTCACTGATCAACTCAAAATTCACTTCACTAAAATTATTTACAAAATTCAAAGGGTTCTGTATTTCATGTGCAATACCGGCGGTGAGTTCACCCAACGAAGCCATTTTTTCGGATTGGATGAGTTGTTTTTGTGTGGCCTGCAATTCGGTTAACGCTTCCTCTGCCCTTTTTCTTGCGGCTTTAATTTCAATCAAATCCTGTTCGGTCTGCAATGCATGTACTTCTGCCTGTTTAAGGTCATTGAAACGGGTGAAGGTGAGATTGAATACGCCAGCAAAACGCTCCAGTAGCTGAATGGTTTCTTCCGGTTGCTCATCCGGCGAAGCCATTCCGATAAATCCTTTGCTGAAATAGGCGAGGTATTGTATGCGCCTCTTTTGTGCAAGACCTCCTTTGAAAGGAACATGAATGCTGTTGAGGTATTTAAAATATTGTTGCAACTCTTCATCTTTCAGGTCTATCACCTGCGATTTTACCTGTTGATGCCATCCGTCAAACATTTTTTTGAACGAAGGGTTATTGTTCAGGTTGTCTTTATATGCCATGCTTACTTTGCTGCCATCTTCATCAGTAATCCAGAACTCAGCATCCCCGTTATCGCCGTTTACAATGCAGATATATAAACGGTTTGGCGAAATTCCCAAACTGATTAATTGATGAAAGAGTACTGCAGAAGTCTCTGAAAGTTCTTCTGAGTGTTGCATGGCAAGGGTCCTGCTTCGCACTTTTTCAAGTGCAATTTCTATCCTGGCCTCCCTGGCCTGGGCTTCCGACTGAGCCATGTCGGCATATCGCTGGTAGGCAAATGCAAATACATTTCTAAATCTTTTTAAAACTGATTTATGATCATCCGTTAGCAAACCAAAATTAGAAATTCCAATTGAACCGTGTCCAAACGAATAAAGGTTGTAGGTCAGTTGCTCAATTTTCCTCAGACGAGGATCTTCTTCTTCGCCATTCTTTAATCGTATATCTATGAGGTCTTGTAAATCTTTCCCTTCCAAAACAAGTTCAAAAAAAGCATCATTGCTCATCTCGGTTTGGCGAACCTGTTTTTCAATAAAAGGATGATCGTAGTACGACATTAAAGTTGCAGTTCTACCCATTTCGGGTGAATAGTCGTAATCCATAAAGGTTTCATTGCTGCTATTGTGTATATCAATGATAGCATTCCGGATATTTGAGAATCCAAGTTCAAACAATTGTTCATACAAAACCTGGGCGATATCAAGCATTTCGTTTGATTTTTTCATGGCAAGCGCTACTACCCTTACTTTTTCTAAAGAAGTTTCAATTTTGGCTTCTCTTGCCTGCGTTTCGGCTTTTTGAAGATCGAGAAAACGGGTATAGGTTTGTTCAAATACTTTTCCAAAGCGAATAAATATTTGTGTTTCACCAAATGGTTTGGTTGTAATAACCATTAAATAACCATATTTAAATGTAATGGCATGGTTTTTCTGCCAGGCCGGAATCGGGTACCCTGCATCAATAAATTTTTGTATACCCTGCTTAAATTCAGGGATCTTCATAAAGGCTTTGTAGTATCGCTGTTGTTTTTCACCTTCATAAACTTCTTCATAATATCCTTCTCCTTTATTCCATGCTTCGTACATATGTTCTTCTCCGGGATCAATATTATAAGGATGTGAGAAAATACCAATGCTGGTCCATTTTTGAACAATGTGACTATTTTTATCGCAGATGGCAAATGCCACACCCTGCAACTCGGCACCAAGTTGTCTTAATTGGTCAAATAATATATCTGCAGTTGGAAGCAATTCATCACTTCTATGCATAGCCATCGTTCTTGCTCTCACTCTTTCCAATGCTGCTTCAATCTGCGCTTCTCTTGCCTGTGCTTCGGCTTTTTGCAGATCGAGAAAGCGGGTATAGGTTTGCTGAAATACTTTTCCAAAACGCATCAACACTTCATTCTCTTCATCCGAATAAGGTATTCCTTCAAAATTTTCAATATAAAGGCCCACAGTGTCAAGCAAAACCGTAGATACTGCAAGCCCCTTACATTCCATATAAAATTTCTTTGCTTCTTCTGGAACGGTAAATAATTTAAAAAGGGATTTATAGAATTTATTTTTCTCTTTGAAATTCAACAGGTCGGTGTGCAAGATTTTTCCTTTTGCTTTGGCATCCAAAAAACTGTTCCAGGTGGGTGTGTCGAAATATGGCAGGATAGCAAAAAAAGGTTCAATGTTTGGGTCGGCAAGCCAGATGTGCATATCGTCATGAACTTTGTAATCAATATAAAACCCAGCATGTTCTGCTTTTATTTTGAGATGAACAAATTGTTCAAGCACCACCCGAATCACCTCCTTCAGTTCATCACTTTTATGCATAGCCATAGAGCGACTTCGCACTCTTTCTAATGCTGCTTCTATTTGAGCTTCCCTTGTCTGCGCTTCAGCTTTTTGCAAATCGAGAAAACGGATATAGGCCTGTTCAAAAACTTTGGCAGCTCTTTGGAATACGGCAATACTTTGTTCATCATAAGTAAATCCGTTCCAGCTATCGAAAAATATAGCAGCATTTTTTTCAACAATCAAACTTCCATAATGATCTTTTGCTTTCAGGATCAGATCCCTTGCTGCCTGGGGTATTGTTTTCAAATCATTGTTTGAAAATACATATTTGAAATACTTGTCCTTTTGCTGCTTATTGTACTTCTTATTATAGTAGCTTTTCCCCGAAAGCCATGCCTGCCAGCTATCCTTGTACATAGTAGCTGCTTTCATCAAATTCTTGTCATAAGGCAAATTGATCTTTTCCGGGTGTTGCAGGTCGGTAGCTACCCAAAAAACAGAATCCATTGTTTGCTTTTCAAACAGCCAGATGGCGACAGAACCCAATGTAACTTTCAATTCATTCAAATTTTCAAACACCACGGCGATCACTTCTTTCAGCTCACTAGAATGATGCATCGCCAGGGAGCGGCTCCTGATTTTTTCCAATGCTGCTTCAATCTTTGCTTCCCTTGTCTGTGCTTCGGCCTTTTCAATATCAAGGTAGCGGCGATATGTTAATTCAAATACACTAAGAAATCGTTTGAATAAATTTTCATCTTCAACCGTTAAGGGTAAATAAGTGGAAATGCCTAATGCTACAGGGCCAAGAGAATACCAGTAATAACTAAGTGAAGAGGCTGTATAAAGATACTTGTCAATAAAAACATTGGTGCTTTTCTGATAAGCAATAAAATCATTTAGTTTTTTTTTCCCTTTAATGTGTGTGATGTAAAACTTTCCTTTTCCTTTCAACATTTGGGCTGCAAAAGCCTTTTGAACCTTGTGATCAGTATAAACCGTATCGGTGATAAAAGTTTTCTTGTGTTTTGCATAAAACTGGTAATTCATATAAGAGCTTCGCTCTTCATAAAAAATTGCGGTTTGAATATTGCGGATTTCTTTTACCCCGAGTTTTTGCAGTTGTTGAGAAATTGTTTTACAAACTGAGAGCATGTCGCCCGGTTGCTTCATCGCCATCGCCACTGTTCTTACTCTTTCCAGTGAAGTTTCTATTTCCAGTTCAGAATTTTTTTCTTCCAGTTCAATAGTTCTTCTATTTACAGCTTCTTTCAAACGGATATTCTCTGCTTTGATCTTATTGATATTCACCTGTTGTCCTTTGCTGGTATTGGCGACCGGCATGGAGCCATGTTCCTGGATAATTTTCCAACCTTTATTATTTTTGGTAAACAAAGTAGATATATGACCTTCTCCATAAAAAGTCCAAACGGAATCCTTCAATACAAAAAAATCACACTCTTCATTCACCAGTATTTCATTGCCTACTGGCCGAACCGTGATCTTCCGGTTTCTCATATCCGTTTTACACGCTACCTGTTTTGCCGTAGATTTATAATATTGGATTGTCTTTTTTTTGTTGTCAAAAAACTCTCCTCTTCCCGAACCGATCATTTGAACCTTGTCATGCAACCAGTAGGACATGGTTTGCATATCACCTTTTAAATAAGCATCCCAATATTCATGGTATGCTTTCAGGACTGCAGCTACTAAAGTTTTATTCAGTTTCATTTTTTATTAATTGTCTGAATCACAGATTGGCACGGATTTATGGATTTCACAGGTTTTGTTTTATAGTACAAGCCTTTTAAAAGTTAAGCTTCTACTTCCAAAGTTAATTAACAGGCCAACTTCAAGTTTGTACGCTTTCAGGTAATTTAGTACTTGTGCAAGGTGTACATCTTCTAATTCAAAAACTGCCTTTAGCTCAACTAAAACTTTTCCCTCCACTACAAAATCAGCTCTTCTTGTTCCAATGGGCTCAGGAAGTTCTTTATAAAATATTTCTTGTTCAATTTCTCTGGCAAAAGATAGCCCAGCTTGTGTTAGTTCCCAGGCAAGGGCCCTTTGATAAATTACTTCCTGAAATCCATTGCCAAGAAATTTATGAACTTCAAAAGAAGCGCCTATTATTTTTTCTGTTATGTCTTTAAATTTTAAATCTGCCATAATTAATAATTCAGAGTATTTCTTTAATCTCGGTCTTGCACTTTTAAGTATCATACATTGTCTGTATCACAGATTGACACTGATTGCAGGATTCCACTGATATTTTACATTACTCTAATCTGTGTCATCAGTGTAATCCAATTAATCCGTGTTTCAGACAACTGGCAATTGTACTATAAATTCTGTTCCTTCTCCTTCTTTCGAATTTACCTTAATCTCCCCACCATGCGCCTTTACAATATCATAACTCAAACTCAACCCTAATCCTGTACCGCTTCCTGTAGGTTTTGTGGTAAAAAATGGTTGAAAGATTTTGTCTTTTATCTTTTCAGGAATACCACTTCCATTATCACTCACTTTTATTTCAACCTTATCATTACTTTTTTTTGTGCTAACATTAACAGTTGGATTATAATCTTCAATTCCTGATTTCTTTTTTTCATTCACCGCATAAAATGCATTATTGATTAAATTCAAGACTACCCTCCCAATATCCTGTGACACTAGATTTATTTTTGGCAGCGATGTATCAAAATCAGTTCTCATTTCGGCGTTGAATGATTTGTCCTTTGCCCTCAACCCATGATAACTCAGCCGTAAATATTCATCACACAAAGAATTGATATCAGTGAGTTCTTTTTGCCCTGTGCTAGTACGGCTGTGTTGCAACATTCCTTTTACAATATCACCGGCCCGTTTACCATGATGATTAATCTTTTCTAAGTTTTGTTTTAAATCATCTGCAATGGCATTGGCATCTTCATAATTTGATTTTGATAATTCTTCTTTCATTTCATCAACCAACTCTGTACTTACTTCAGAAAAATTATTTACAAAATTCAACGGGTTTTGTATTTCATGGGCAATGCCGGCGGTGAGTTCACCGAGCGAAGCCATTTTTTCGGATTGGATTAACTGTGCTTGGGTGGATTGCAATTCTTTATAAGCATTTTGAATTTCTGTTTTCGCTTTTTGTTTCTGCCGAATGCTTCGCAATAAGCCGATGGCTGATATTATTAGCAAACCCAGCACGATGGAAATACTGAGTAAGATGATTCGCTGCTCTTTCTTTTGCTGGGTAAGTTGATTGATTTCGGCCTCTTTTTTAGAAAGGTCATTATTGTGCTTAAGCATAGCCGTTCTGTTTCGGGACTCGGCATTGAGAATGCTGTCCTTAACCATATTATACTGAAGGTTGTACTTATATGCATTGGCATAATCGTGGAGGGCTGCATAGGCATCAGATAAGCCTTTTGCATTGTCTCTCACAAACTCAGGCAATTGATTGTCTTGTGCAATACGGAGCCCAATGCTTGCATAGTAAATGGCGCTATCGGGCATTTTCTTCTTTAAGTATGCACGGGATAAAATGCCATCAATCCATGATATCCCTACTGTGTCTTTGTAAATACGGGCGGTATCAAGTGAACGAAATGCATAGTAAAAGGCCTGGGGTAAACTATCCATTCGGGTATAAACATCAGCAATGTTGCTTTCATACATGGAAATAGATATACTCGATCTGCTCTTTTCAATCGCACCCTGGTAAGCATTGAGTGCCTCAGGATACTTTCCCATGAAGCGGTACATTTCTCCCATGCCATTCAGTATCGGCTCCTGTGCGTAAGATTTTTTTTCCATTTCTGCAAAGTGATTCGCTTTTTTAAAAGCATGCAATGCATTTTCATAATCAGCAATGGCTGAATAAATAAATCCGATGTTGACCCAGTTACGTCTTTGGAAATAAGGACTCTTTTCTTTTTCGGCGATTTGCAAACTCTTGAGCGCATAATCCATGGCCAGGGGATAATTTGTATTTACGTTCAGGTAATAATCTGATACTGCTCCGTATGCTGAGGAAATACCCTGGTAATATCCTGCTTCAGTGAATAATGTTGCTGCTTTTAGTAATTCATCTACTCCAGATTCTTTCCCCTGATCAGTATGAACAATTCCCAGGTTGGTGAGCAAACGGCCTGTAAATATTTTATTATTTACTGTCTTTTCAATGATTTTCAGTTTATTTAGAATCGAGTCTGCCTCAGGTGATCCCGATTCCGGATCTGCATTGGAATAGTAAAATAGCAGGGCATTGCCTTCTCCTAATTTGTATCCTGTTTTTTGGGATATCGCCAGGGCTTCTTCCTGCCAGGACACTTTTACTTTGGAAGCAAATTGAGGCGAATTGATCATTTCAATCAGGATGTCAACCCGCTTCTTGTCCTTCTGCGGATGTTGCTCCAGTTCTTTGAGCAATTCGTCTTTAGACTTTTCCTGTGCCGGTACATTGAAGCAGGCGCAGAACAAAACAAACAATAATAAAATGTATTTCATTATGATATGGGTAATTGTATCTTAAAAGTTGATCCTTCAGCATTTGTGGTTTCCACTTTTATCTCCCCACCATGTGCTTTTACAATATCATAACTTAAACTCAACCCCAGCCCTGTTCCCTGCCCGGTGGGTTTTGTGGTAAAGAAAGGTTGGAAGATTTTGCCTTTGATGTTATCTGGAATACCAATGCCATTGTCCATAACTTTAATCTCAATCTTATTTCCTTCCTTTCTTGTAATTACAGATACCGTGGGCTCATAACCGTCCGGCTGTTGTTTCTTCTTTTCATTCGCCGCATAAAATGCATTGTTAATTAAATTCAAAATCACCCTTCCTATATCCTGCGGTATAACATTAATTTTTGGAAGTGAATGTTCAAACTCGGTTTTGAATTCAGTATTGAAAGTTTTATCCTTCGCCCTTAAACCATGATAAGCCAATCGTAAATATTCATCACACAAGGCATTAATATCTGTTGGCTCTTTTTTGCCTTCGCTTTTACGGGAATGTTGCAACATACCTTTTACGATTTCACCGGCCCGCTTGCCGTGATGATTTATTTTTTCTAAGTTTTGTCTCAGGTCATTCGCTATTTCCTTTGCATCTTCTATATTGCCCTTTGTTATTTCTTCATTCATTTCATCAACCAATTCTGTACTTACTTCCGAAAAATTATTTACAAAATTCAAAGGGTTTTGTATTTCATGGGCAATACCTGCGGTGAGTTCACCGAGCGAGGCCATTTTTTCAGATTGGATGAGTTGCGCTTGCGCTGCTCTTAAATCTGCCAATGACTTCTGTAAGGCATCGTTCGTTTCCTCCACCACTTTTCTTTTTTGCTCCAATTCGGCAATAGTCTCTTCCAAAAGAATAGCCGTGGTGCGTTTTACTTTTTCGGTTCGGTCGAGTTTGAAGGCGGTTATCTCCAGTTCTTTATCTGCATTTTTGATTGATTTGGCAAGTGCCTCTTTTTGTTCGGCACTTAAATTGCCTTCCTGCTGAATAATGGAGAGTATGTGTTGAAGATGTTGGTTCATGTTTTATTTGATGAATAGCGAACAGAACCCTGAAGAGTGCGACGCAACAGGTGATGATAGCAGCACTGCAGCCGGGTTCAAAAAATTTATTTTTCTTTTAAAGCTACAACACAAGTTGTGGCATTGTGCATTTCTAAATTTCCCCCTGTTGCCCTTGCCAGTTCGGCATTGCTGAACATACCTGCCATGGGTACTTTCCATACGTTTTTTATACCTTCCAGCTCTTCATTCATTAAGGGCCCGAATGAAAGCAGCCTTCCGGCACAACTGAACACTACCACTGCATCTGCTTCGGGCATTACGGTTGCTTTTAATTCGTCAACCCCCTTAATTACTTTTTGCATTACATCCCAATCGGGCGGCAGGGAGAACCGTACTTTGGAACCTTGCGGCACCGTGCCGCTGCAATAGAAGGAATGGTCGTTCCAGTCAATGACTAATCCCGGCCGCATTACAGGGTCGCCTTTTTCCCTTTGCAATTGCAGTGGAAAATTACCGGCTATTTCAAAAAGAATTTCGGGGTTATCGGGGCTCAGGTTTTCAATGCCACCATATTTTGCCGTAAGGTCGAGCACAGGAACATCATCAACAGTGTAAACATGGTTGCCTTCACTTTTGGTTACAACTTTTTCAGTGCCGACTGCCTTCCATCCACAAGTGGCTTTGCCTTTAATAATTATTTTTTCTGCATCCAAAGCCAGCACAACAAGCCCTTTGTTACTTTCCCAATTATTGGTAAATACAAATTGCTCCGCAAAAGTAAAATCGTCGCCGGCCATGCATCCAAACACATCTACCTGGGGGCCGATTGCTTCAATAAAACCTTGCAACAGGGCTTCTGCATCGGTATTGGAATTGCTGCCTGCTATAAGAAATGCAGGATTGCCGAAATCTTTTTTTGCCTCCCCGGCAATATTATATGTTATTTCTTTAAAGTTATTGTTTGGATATGCTGCATTATAAAAGCGGAAGTAAGCCGGTTTTAAATCGAGCAGTAATACAACAGTTGATCGTTTTTCAGGTGTTTCATCTGTAAACTCTCCGTTGCTGGTGACACCAAAAACCCTGATGGCCGCTTTGTCGAACAGGGCTGTAATGGACTTTCTATCTTGACTTACCGATAAAAAGACAATGGCCAGGATAGGTTTAAAGCCATCCGCTATTGCTTGCAATAATGCTGACTGAATTTCTTCAGGAGTTTTTCCTTTTATTGATTTTGCCTGCACTTCAATTTACTTTTACTGATAATTTATTAATAATCGAATCTTCAACCGGAGCTTTTAGCTTTATTAAAGTATCCAGCAAATCATTGGGAACTGTTGTCGATAAAATATACTGCTGCACTTTCCAGTCATTACCTTGTTTTATCAGTACACCCGATCCACGACATATTTTCATTTGTGTATTCAGCAATTCATCAAACCATGCAAGCGTACCGGTTTTATCAAAATAAATATGCCGTTCAAGTGCAGTAAAATCCCATGTCCGGCCTTTATCAAATATGGGTTTTGCCCATTGCATAAATTCATTTTTATCCCATCTTTCGGTCGCATCAGTGCCGGTAAAAATGGCATCATCGGTATAAAAATTAAAATAGGTAGTATAATCTGCCCGGGCAGCAGCTACATTAAACGAATCAAGTAGGGCATTGATTTGTTTTCTTGCTGCTGCAGTGTCAGTTGTTGCAGTTTCGGTTTTTCCATTTGAAGTGCAGGAAGAAAGGCATAATAACGATGCAATGAAGAATAGCGTTAATAAATTAAAGAGATTTATTTTCATTGTTTTGATTTAAATTAATTTAATTAAGTAAATCGGTTGATTTTTTGATAAATTTATTTAGCTGCCATTGCTTCCATATCTTCTGCAGACGGGCCATAAATTGATGGGTTGCGTACACCCATGTGCCGGTAGTAGGTACTCAATTGCCCACGGTGATGAATGATATCGAACATAAAACCCCAAAACATACTACCCATCGGTGCATCAAATATTTTATGGCCATTTACCTGGAACTCTATAATTTGACCATCCCAGGCTTTATCATCCACCGTTTTTAATTTTTCTACCAGTGCATTGGCATTTTTTTCAAAATAAGCTGCAGCTTCAGGAATACTTTTAAAAGTTTTACCGGTTTTTTCATTGGCAAGATGGGTGTCAACCGCATCACATAATGCTTCTGCATGAGAAAGCATGTGGCCAATAATTTCATGTGCCGATCTTGCTTTTGCATGGCCACGGTAATCCAGCTTTGTTATATCTGCCGGTAATCCGTTAACGGCAGTTAAGGTTGGCTTCATTTCTGATTGCCAGGTTTGAATAAAGAATTCTTTGTTTGTCATTTCTTTGATTTTGTAATTGTTAATGGATAAAATTTAGAGTGTTTTTCAACTCATAATTAATAATTCATCACTTATAATTCTTTTAAAGCTACCCAACAACAAACACCCGAATGAAAATGTTGTTTACCATTTTTTGCCCTGCCAAATTCACCATAGGTATAAAAACCTGCCATCGGCACCTGCCATAGTTCTGCAAGGCCATCGTTTTCCCTAATGGTTAATGGCCCAAGCACCGGCGGCCGCCCGGCACAGGAAAAAATGACCAGGGCATCAGGCTGCATTTCTTTTTCCTTTTTTAGAGCAGCAGCTTCAGCAATAATCTCTTCAGAAATTTCAAAATCCGGCGGTGTGGTAAAATAAAATTCAGACCCTTCCTGTACTTCGGTATCTAAAACCAATGCCCCTTCGTCAGTATTTACAGTCATGGGCGATATAATGACGGTCTCCCCATCTTCTCTCTCTGCGATAAATGGGAAATGAATGGCCAGCTCTTTGAACATCCCAAATTTTTCATCCCAGCTTTTATCACCCATGCCCAGGTATTTTAAATACATTTCCACGGCAGGTTTATCGTCAATTGTATAAACCAATGTGCCTTTGCATTTAGTGAATTTTCTTGCAATACCTAAGGGCTTCCATCCATGTATCGCCATTCCATCCAGGGATATCTTATCTGCATCAAACACTAAAGCGGCAATACCATCACCTGTTTCTTTTTCGTTGGTAAAAATATAACTGCCTTTAAAGGTCCAGTCGTCGCCGGCCATACCTCCAAAAAATATTTTGTCGTCGCCAATTAAATTAACAAGATATTTTACCAACCCGGGCCCGTCAAAGTATTCAGCTTTACCATTCACTCCGGTACAGGTTAATAAAAATGTAGGGTTCTTAAAGACATTCAAAGCTTCTTTTGCAATTTGAGCTGATGCTTCTTCTAAATTTTTACTTGCCGTATCCTGCAATAAGATGGTATAGTTATTCCGGGATGGGTTTAGTAAAAGAATTACTATTTCACCTTCGCTTTGATGGCCATTAATAAATTCCCCGCAAGAAGTTGCGCCAAATACATCTATTTTTTCTTTTCGGAGCAAATCACATAGAGCTTGCCTGTCTTGTTTTACAGAAATGAAAACAATAGCCAATGTTGGCCTGAAATTATCCTTTAATAAATCTTGTAAAGCTGATTCAACTTCCGTTGTTGAATTTCCTTTGATTGATTTTGCCTGCATTTGATTGAAGTACAAGTAGCCTGTTATGCGTAATTAGCGCAACAGGGCATAAGAATTTATAAAAATTAACCAATCTTAAATTTACGCAAGTTTAAAAGAAATATGCATTTTTTTTTGCAAGTGGCAAAATGCATCTTTTATGGAGGATTTAAATGAATTGGATGAGGCGTTAAAGCTTTTTTATTTGCCGATACAAATTGTTAAGCTAAAATGTAAAGCCTTATAAATAAAGGGTTTCAGGGGTTGCGTATTTATTTGGGCAACAACTGGGCAACAAAACCCACTAAAACAAGTGCAAGTACAGCACAAAGAAAAGAAAAAATGTTGTTTAGTGTAGAGTGTGTTTGTCCTTATCATAAGCAATAAGCGAAGATAAGTTTTTACACTATCTCAATTGACCAACAACTGCTTCCAATTGTAAGCCCATATACTGGCAGAACTCTTCAACGGTAACAACTTGGTGTTGCTGCTTGTTGAAGTACTCTTTAATCCTCTTAATAAGGTATCTACCATATCTGTCGCTTTTGCCTGTGATTATCTGAATGTCTTTCGGATAAATACACAGTCTATTCATTTTTAAAATACTCTTTTCATACTCTATCCATACATCAGGTATAAAGTAAACATTGCAAAGATAATATGTTTTTGTGAGTGGTAAAAGTGTCTTTGTTGGAATAATGTGGCAATAACGGAAATGTCGGAAGTGGTTATTTGTAGAGCCTTATAAAGCGTTATAGTTTTGTATCGTGATGAAGAAATTAATTGTATCGGTTTTGTTTTTAACGGCTTTTACAGCCGCTTTTTCGCAAGAAGAAGCAAGGGTGATGAAAGTTAAGGATGGCGATACATACGTTCTTAAAACGACTGCAAAGGAGCATACAATAAGGTTATTAAATGTTGATGCTCCCGAACTAAATCAACACTGGGGTTTTAACTCTTGGCTCAATGTAAAAGCCTTGATACTTGGTAAAGTGGTAAGGTTTGAAGTATTGAAAACTGATGTGTACGGTAGAGAATTGGCAATGGTATTTGTGGATGGGCAAAGACTGGATGAAATACTTATTGCGAATGGTTGGGCTTGGCACTACATCAATTTTGATACTGATGCAAGGCTTGAAGATTTGATGCGGAAAGCATCAAGCGAAAGAAAAGGACTTTGGGAATGTGGGGCTGAAAAAGTTTGTCCGCCCTGGCTATTCAGAAAGTATAATGCAAGAAACAGATACAGGTTTTGCAAAGGCTGTATCGCAACAAAAAAGTAATTACTAACAATTTAAATAAATAACAAAATGGCAAGATTAAAAGGCTTACTAAAAATAGAAGGTACATTGGATAACCTTACCTTCTACAAAACACAGGATGGACATCTTGTGAAAACAAAAAGTGGTGTATCTGGTGACAGAATAGCCAATGATCCTAACTTTCAACGTACCCGTGAAAACGGTAGCGAATTTGGAAGCTCTGCAAGTGCTGGAAAATTACTCCGCAATGCTGTTCGTAATTTGATGATGAACGCAAGTGACAACCGTGTTACCAGTCGTTTAACGCAAATAATGACACAGATTAAAAACTACGATGCCACTTCTCCAAGAGGTGAAAGAAATGTAGGTGTCGGAATTGCTGACCCAATGGCAAAAGCCTTATTGAAAGGTTTTGATTTCAATGATAGTGCAACTTTGGGAAGTGTAATATTTGCTCCGTTCACTGTAAACACTGGTACTGGTGATATTGCTTTCCCTGCATTCACTCCTATCAATGATATTTACTACCCTACTGGTGCAACTCACGTTAGTTTTAAATCTGCGTTTGCTGATGTAGATTTTGTAAATGAAGTGAGTGCAATTGAATACAGCCCTGTGCAAAATTTGGCAATTGATGGCACTAACACACCATTCAATTTAATTCCTGCTGCTGTTCCAGCCGGTGCAGGTACAAAACTTTATTTCTTGACGATTGAATTTTTCCAAGAGGTAAACGGTATTCAATACTCGTTAAAAAATGGTGCTTACAACGTGTTAAACATTGTTGAAATAGCCTAATAGCTTTCTTTCTTATCGGTTAAATAGAAGCCCTGCCCTTGTGGTGGGGCTTCTTGTTTTAAAGCAATAGCAAAGCCCTAAAAGGGCAATGCTGAAAGCTCACGAACACCTGATGGATAACACCAAACGAAACAACCACAAGGAAGCTGATAAACCTTGATGCCAAAAACTGGCTGATGGGCTAACCGAGACCTGCGGATGTAACGCTGATAAGCAAAAGGTGAAAGCTGCAAGTGCTGATGGAGAACCTGCGGAGTAAAAGGACAAATGCCTAACTGGCTGCCTGCTGAAATACGTGGATGATTTTGCATAATGAAATAATTTATATGCTTCTCACAGCAAGGGGGATAAAAAAACCAAAAGGAAACGGAATAAATGATAGCCTTGTGCGGTGGGTCTGTGTTTATGCCGTAGTCTTTTGGTTTTTTTAGTGTTGGCTTTGTGCGTCTGCCCCCCTTGCTACTTTTGCATATAAATTTTTTATGGTGCAAAAGCATTTCCCCAGGTTATGGCAGCCAATACGGCTACCTTTTAAAGTGCCTGTACATCATTGCTTTTTTTACATCGGCTAAGAGTGCCAATGTTTCGTACATCTGTTTTTCTTTTCGTTCTATCAGCTTTACTTTATGGACATCCTGCACAAAGGCGTATTTATCTTTGCTGACTGCTTCGGCTTGTGCCTTGATGGTGTTTTTAAAATCGCTGATGCGGATAAATGGAATAACTGAACCAGTAAGGAATTGATGAAAATGCTTTGCTTTCCATAAGCCGAAAGAAAGGGTTTTGTAAAAATCCATATCATCTGAATTTTTGCAGGAAATTACAAAGCAATTGGGGCAAGGCTTTTCAAGTGGTTTGCCACTATTTAAACCTTTGCATAAAATGTAAACATCAAAATCGCTTGTTTGATTTTTTGGATTGAATGTGTGAATTTTTGGACTGTGCATAATACTTGCTTTAAAGTTTGTATCTGCTTTTGCCCTTGCCTGTGCTGTGCTTCGCTTACGCTCCGCAACACATATATAATTTGACAAAGAAAAAAAACAGAAAAAAAAAGAAAGCATTCTGATAGGTGGCGTGGCTAAAAAACCAAAAGGAAACGGAATAAGTCCCGAAGGGTGAAAGGCAAATACCAATAAAAAATAAAAGATTATTTGCCTTTCATTATGCCGTATTCTTTTGGTTTTTTTATCAGCGTGGGCTTGTGTGAGCCACCTAATTTTGCTGCACTTTTTATTTTTATTTTTTTATCCTCTTTTCAAAACTGTATTTAGGATTTCAATAAAAATTTCATTGATAAAAACCGATTGGCTTAAATCAAAATCAATAATCAAAAAATGAAATGCCTTTAGTGCGTTGGATTGGGGCTATATGTCGCAGAAAAAATAAAGCATACCATACTGTGGTAGCGTAGGGAAAAAGCAAGTGTATGACTGAATGGAATGTTGCAAAAAGTGTGGAGGTGCTTGGAGTGGCTTGTAGCTTTTGCTTGTGGGTGATGGCGTTTTTTGTAAATTATTTCAACACAAAAAACATTGTAGCGTAGGAAAAGCAAAAGCCAAGACACGGAAAGCAAAGGGTTGGTTTTGCAATATGGAATGAGGGAATACTCTTGCTGTGCGGTGCAAAATAAATGGTGAAATGAATGGAAGTGTAATGTAGTGGAAGGTAGTGTAGCGAAGCGAAACGCTGTAACGAAATGGAACTGAAATGAATGAACCTTTTATTGCACATTGCCAACAACAACTAATGCTTTATTTTTTTCTGCACCGCTGAAAAGGGTGGTTGGGGTGTGTGGCTTCGGGGGGCTGTGCGTTGGGAGAAAAGACGGCTTCCATTTTATCAAAATGGCTATGGTATTGGCTATTTAACATAATGTTATTATGTGACAGCCTGTGCGGTTGGATGCTTGCATAAGCGATGGCAAAAGGCTGTGCGTAGCGAACACATAATGCCACATTATGTTATTTAGCTTCAGGCAGTTTTTATACTGGCATAAGCGGAACGGTGGTGGTGGTTGGAGTGTAGCGTTTTTTTGTTGCTATGCTGTGTGTTGGCTTGGCTCTTTGGCTGTGGAGCAAAGCGGAACAGGCAATGTGCCAAATGCTTGGGGAGCATAGCCACAAAAAATATGACAGTTAAAAACTGACTGCAATACCATAGAGTGCTTTGAAGCTTTTGCCTTGTGTGGTGGCAAAGCACTAAGCCGTCTTTTCTGTGCGATGGGTCGGGGGGATTTTGAAACGAAATGTAAGTTTAAATCGGAATGACTTATTGAGCCGATACTTCTAAAAAGGTCTTTGCCTTTGTCTGCTCAACTTTTTCAGCAATTGTACTTACTTCCTCTGAATTAACTACTTTGAATAAAGGGTTGTTAATGATGTTCTCCCAGGTGTTATGTTCCGGTGAGTTAATCACTGTAGGTTCATCAGCAATTAAAAAGAAGTTATTGTTTTTAACGTCCTTGTTGTACTTGGTAGAAAGCAAAGAAATTAAGGCAATGTAATGGCTTATGTCTTTATCTAAGGTTGGTACTGACTTGTTGAATGGAATTGATTTTGCACCAACAAATGCACCGTTTAAACCTATGCAGTCCATCTCATATTGAAAGTACATTGATGGAAGTGTAGCTGAATTAATATTAACCTTTGTATGTATTTTTTTCTCTACTTTTTTGATAAGGTTTTTATTAATTGCTGCATAAAACTTTTCGTTTGCAGTATCTTTTACTTTTGGCTCTCTTTCAATGTTCTTATCAATTAATAAAGCAAAGAGTTTTAAAAATTTTTCTTCGTTGATAACATCATTCAAAAAAGATGGTTTTGAAAATCTCAACAAGCCATTTGAATAGTTATTGAGGTAACTAAAGTATTCTGAATTTAAGAGAGAATTAAGCGGAAAAAGCTCTGTATTTGATTTGATGATTTCCTTATTCAATTTCTGAATATGTAATGAAATTTGCTTTACAATGAAGTCAACTGCATCAGCATTTTCATCCATCAAACGCTTTGAAGCATTCTTTCTTTCCTCCGAAAATTGCAACCAGTATTTGCGACCATCGCATACCAATAAACCTATGGACAAACAGTCGTCTGTCATAGTATTTGGTGCTATTTTTATTATGGTATAAAAGGTCTGCATTATCTTAATTTGTATTCAAACTCATTGTAAACTAATTTGTTACGTTCATCATCAAACAGAAAATCGTACAGTTTTGTTTGATGTTCTGCTGTAAAACCCCAACTGGGAGGGATATTGGCGACAATGTTAGCGTATTCTTGCTTACAATTTTGTACGCAAAGGTAAAAATAATCTCTGTTAATCGGTTGCCATTTTTTGTTTTTCTTCTTATACCTCTTCAAACTGGCTCCTAAACTGGACACAAAAATGTTCTCATTTTCAATGGGGCTGAATGTTGCAGGGTCTAAATCCCTGTAATTCATTGTACTGAAAATGAAGGAATGGTCTATTGGAATGATGTTCTGTTTGCCATTTATGGTTTGAAAAAGAAGGTTATGATTGGTAGGCTTCCTATCGTCATTTTCTACCCAAATATCAAACAAACCAATTTTAAATAGGATTTCAGGGTTATTAAACTTATCGTAGTCCTTTTTCTTGTTGATTTCAAACATTATAGAACTGTCCACCGAATTGTTTATCCATTGAGAGGCAAATATTTCATTGTTGTAATAATGAGGTCGGTGGTTATTAGAATACTCAGGTAAAAGATGTGCTGGGTCAATTGTTATTAAGGCAATATCAGGGGTTGGCACTTCCCACAGTGTTAGAAAGTAGTGAGCCAACACCTCATTGATAATATCAGTAGCTGGGTTTTTATTCTTACTGTTTTTAGCAACATACATATTGTAATCACTTCCAATAACCTTTATTGGGCTATTGCCTGTTGTATGCAATTCCTCCTTTAATGAAGTGGCTGTGATATGTCTTAGTGGTGCTACTGCCAAAATATTATGCTCTGTTTGTTATTTTCAAAAGTATTATAAAATGATATGTTTCATATTTTATGCGTTGCTTCCTTTCTGGTTATCGTCTTTTATAAAAACCAAAGATTGCTTTTGCCAAAATCTGGTAAGTTTTCGTTTTCAAAGTGAGGATAAATTTCTGCCACCATTTCGGGGTACTTGGTTGTTACTGGTAAATTCTGTTGGCTGATGCTTTTCCAATACATACGGCTGAACTGATATACTTGGTCTATCAATTCTCTTACTACTTCTACATCTTCAACCAATTCTTCTTTTGTGGCTGTTATTGAAACCTTGATTGGGAAATGGTAATCTTTCGGGAATAGCTTACTATCTTCTGCATATCGTGTATTGTTGAATAGCAAGTAAGAATTGTAGCCAACTTTTACATATCGACCACTACGAGGCATTTTACCCGGACTGCCTAAATCAAAACCTAATAACTCTTTGCTATCGGTTTTATTAATGGTTACAACAATTACTGGCAAATCCTTTTCACCCAAATTGTCTAACATTTTAAGGATGGGTTGTAATTCCTTCTTATCGGATATTTCTTTGTAAAAATGGATGATTACTCTTTTGGCTGTTTGGTTCTTCTCTATGAATTTCTCAACTGCATTGCTTATTGATCCTGCCAATAAATCTGTTTCATCTTCTCTAAAACAGTCGAAGTTTTCAAATACTCCTTCATTACTGAAACAGAAAGCACTACCTACAAACCTGTGTGCTGAACCTTGTGGTTTAAATGCTCCTACACCTATTATTATTTCATCTTCCTTTACTCTTGCCAAACGCCACGGAATACCGCCTATTTTAGCCAATAAAGCCACATAAATATTAGGTATGAAGTAGTAGAAATCCTCTTTGCTTAAATGCTCTTTGTAAAGCACCTGTGAGGATATTCCTTTGTTCAATAACAGTTCTTTGATTTTGTAATAAGCAAAGTGCTGTGGGTGGTCTTTTTCTGTTTTTGATATTGGGCTAATGTATATGGCCACAAATCTTGAACTGGTATCGTTAAACTCCTTTAATTGCTCGGCTACTTCTTCAAAAATAGTTTCCTTATTTTCAAATACTATTCTTTTAGTCTTATCTATGCTTAGGGTTTGATTGATGTAATTTTGAAGGTTTGTTATATGCTTTTCAACCTTATTTACAGGCTTATGCCAACCGTTTATAAAGTAATCATACAAGGTGTCTTTTATGTATTCGCCATCGTCTTTGTGATAGATGAAAAACAGTTTAACGTGGTCTTCTGTAAATGCTTTTAATGGCTTGTGTTTCCAAATACCATAACCTGGGTTTACTTCTGTTTTACCACCTTTAAACTCCAATAGGTTTGAGTTCTGGTGTGTTTCAAATACTTTGTTGTTAGGCACTTTGTAGAAACCATCTTTATTGAGCTTGAACATTGCTTTAAAAGCATCTGTATTGAGAAAGGCACTATAGAAGTTCTCTAAATGCTTTAAGTAGATTGGGAAACGGTTTTCTTTTTTCAGTTCCTCTTTCTCAATGATAAATTCTTTCTTTAGTGTATTGCTTAAAATCGGGTACAGTGTTTCTTGGTTCTGCCTTAAATCTTCTGGCATCTTCTCATACTTATACACTGTGCCGTTACAATTAACAAGGTTGTATTTGGTGGTATCAAAATCTGCTATTTCGGAAATGCTTTTATGTAATATCTTAGATGTGCCATTGTAAGCCACTACAAATTCATAACTGTTGGCTGTAACTTGGTTGAACTGGACTTTGATTGTGAAATTATTGTATAGCTGATATACTTTGTTTTTGTGCAATGGGTCTTTAAACCATACTTCAATATCATCTACATAATTCGGAAACACAATTGCACCTTCAATGCCTTTGAAATAATTAAATACCAAATGGCGGAAATAATGGAGTGAAAAGTTTATAGCATCAGCAAACTTTATTTCTGTGGTAATTGCTCCTTCTCGTGGTGCTTGGAAATCAGTATAGTAATTCTTTAACTTTGCTTCTCTGCCTTCGGGGAAGGTTTCCATAATTTTACCCCAGTAGATAGGTGCAAAGCCTCTTTGCTTCTCACCATAGAATGAGAAAGTGCCTTTACTTGTTACTGGTGTAAACGGAATGATATTTAATTGAATTTGCTGTGCCAATTGAATACTTTTAAATGTTAGGTTGATTTTGTTTCCAAACTTTATCAAATACAAAATCTAAATACTGTCTTTTGAAATCAGCATCATCAGTAAACTTCTTGTACAAATCAGTATAAGTAAAAATTACATCTTGCATTAAGTCTTCTACCTTTTTATCAGAAGTGATTTTTGCATTTTGTTTGTCGGAATTATTTACAGAATTAACCGTTGCCTGGTCTTTTGCAAAATCGGCTGGCAATTGTTGAAATAGAAATGCTTTTATTTTATCATCGTCTGTCCAATTATCAATACCAAAACGTGTATTGAAATCATTGATGATTGCTTCTAAAGCATTAAATTCATTTTCACCTTTCTTGCCTTTCATTATTGGTGGGGTTGGGTCTATTTCTTCACCACCTTTTAAGCCAATATTATCTGTTGTAGTTCTTGTTAAGCGGTAACTATCTAAATCAATAGCCTCAATAATACCTTTTGCTAAATCCTCATTTTCTTTAGGTTTGATTTTTGGCATTAGAAATTTTAAGAACCAATACAACCTTTCCCAATAGGCATTTTTGAATGACAAAATTTTAGAAAGGAAAGCATAAGTACGATAGAATGATTTTGCCTTTACAAAGAAATCTATTTGTGCATCTTCGTTTAACTCTGATTTGAAATTAGCAACACAGGCATCTATTATTGGGTCAAGTTCTTGCCTATCAGCATTGTTAAAATAAAGATTAGTAAAGTTGTGTACTTCTTCAGAGGTGTACACTTGTGCATTATCCAAAATGTCTTGCAAATCATTCAACTTGTTTGCGTCTGTTTCCTCACTTAATACAGTAGTTGTATAAAAAGGCTCAAAGGCTTCTTTTATTTCATCTGTACTATTGAAAAAATCCATTACAAAAGTATCTTCCTTGTATGGTTTGTAAGCCCTGTTTAACCTTGATAAAGTTTGCACTGCCTGAACATCCCTCAACTTTTTATCTACATACATTGTATGCAGTAATGGTTGGTCGAAACCTGTTTGAAATTTATTGGCAACAATTAAAAACTTATAGTCTTTTTTCTTGAACTCTTTTGGTATGTCGTTACTTGGAAAGCCATTTAATTTTGCCTCGTCTGTTTCTACTCCTTCAATTTCTCTGCTGCCACTAAAAGCAATAATTGCTTTGTAGGGTGAGTTGATTTCTTTGAGGTATTTTTTAAAAGCATCGTAGTATTTGATGGCGTTGTTAATGCTTTTACAAACCACCATTGCTTTAGCTTGCCTGTTGATTTGTTTGGCAACTTCTGAATTGAAATGGTCTATCATCACCTTTGATTTTTCCATTATGGAAAATGGATGACTTTCTACATAAGCCCTTAGTTTTTTATTGGCTTGGTTTGTTTCAAATTCTGGATTGTCTTCTACTGCTTTATTGAGTTTGTAATAAGATTGGTAAGTAGTGTAATTTTTAAGCACATCTAAAATAAATTCTTCCTCAATGGCTTGTTTCATTGTGTAAGCATCGAAAGCCTCAAACTTACCTTCGGTAGTTTTTGTACCAAAGGTTTCTAAAGTTTTGTTTTTAGGTGTAGCCGTAAAAGCAAAGTAGCTGGCATTTTTCAGCATTTTACGTTGCTCTATCATTTGGTTTATGGCATCTTCTGATGTTTCAGGATCTTCGTCTTGTCTGTTATCGTCTTCACCGTAAGGTGTTTCTTTATCAGACAACACCCAGTTCATTTTACTGGCTGTTTCACCGCTTTGGCTACTGTGAGCTTCATCAATGATGATGGCAAATTTTTTGGCTTGTAATGTGCCTATTTCATCAATAATGAATGGGAATTTTTGAACAGTGGTAACAATTATTTTCTTGCCATCTTCTAAGGCTTCTTTGAGTTGCTTACTGCCTTTTTCAATGGCTTCTACTACTTTGTTTACTTGGGCAAATTGTCTGATGTTATCTCTAATTTGTTTATCCAATATTTTTCTATCGGTTACTACTATTACACTATCAAAAATTGCATCTGAATTTTCGTTATTGTGTAAACTGACTAATTGATGTGCCAACCAAGTAATTGAATTTGATTTGCCTGAACCTGCTGAATGTTGAATTAAATATTTTTGTCCTACACCGTTTGTTTTGGCATCTTTCAATAATTTGATAACTGCTCTTATTTGATGGTATCGAGGGAATATTAATTTGCGTTTTATCTTGCCTGTATCTTCGTCTGTTTCTTCTACTATTTGTGCATAGTTCTCTACTATATTACTAAGGCTTGCTTTGGTAAGCGTTTCTTTCCAGAGGTAGTCCGTTTTTAAACCATTTTGGTTTACCGGATTGCCTGCACCATCATTTACACCTTTGTTGAATGGCAAGAAAAAAGTATTGTTACCTTTTAACTCACTTGCCATATACACTAAGTTGCTATCTACTGCAAAGTGAACCATACATCTGCCAAAGGCAAATAATGGTTCTTTGGGGTCTCTATCTTGTTGGTATTGGCGTATTGCATTTTTTACCGTTTGCCCTGTCCATTCGTTTTTCAGTTCAAAGGTTATAATTGGTAAGCCATTAATGAATAAAACCATATCCAACGAATTGCTATTGGATAGGCTGTAAAACAACTGACGAGTAACTGAAAATATATTGGCTTGGTAATTATCTTGTGCTTTTTGGTTGAGGTCGGAAACGGGGTTTTTGTAGTACAGATTTATTTGAAGGTCTAAATCCTTAATTCCTTTACGCAATATTTCAATGATGCCTTTGGCTTTGATTTGCTCTGCCAGGCGTTTAATAAATTTATCTTCGCCACGTTTTACGATGGTATCAAAAGCTATGGGCTGGGTTTGCTTGATAAACTCAAACAATAAGCGTTTGTTTATACAAAGGTCTCTGTCATAGTCGGCACTATAACTTTGGCGAAAGCCACACACTTCTACTAAGTGCTTTTCTATGATGGTTTCTAAACCTTTTTCTGATGTATCTGTACTCATATATTTTCTAAATAAAGCTGTTAATGAAATCTACAAACTCAATACATTTATGATTGGCTTGTATTTTTGCCAAATTCAAATAATCTGTTTGCCCAATGCAGACTGTATTTGAACCACCTGACTTTTGCAATTGTCCGATTACTCCAACTATTGATTTTTGTTCGTCATACTTTAGTTTATCACCCACTCTAATACTTCTTACTTCTGTAGTTACTCCAGCATTATTGCTAAGTTTTAATGGAAATAATCTTGCATCATCAAAATGAGTTTGAAGGTATGCTACTGCATCATCATAAATTTGCTCACTACCGTCTCTCATAAGTGGCATTAATATATCTTCGAGCTTACCTGTATTGTTATCAGCCCCAGTAATAATGTGGCAACCTATCTTTATGTTTTCTACAGTTGCAAATGTTGAATTAGCAGGAAAAATATTTGCCGTTAATGCTGGAAACACTTCTTTAACTTCATTAAGCACTTCGACTAACCTTGCAGCTACTCCCTTATTATCTGCATCAAAAATGTACACTACCGAAAACTGTGTATCGTCATTTCCTCTATCACCTTTGATTTCACCAGCTTGCCTAATATTTGCTTTGAGATTATTGATAATGGTTTTTCTATCCTCTCTTTTGCTGTCGCCACCCATAGAATAAAGAAATACCCAATTATCTTCTTTTTGCAGTGTATGAGTAGGCAAAACTCCCTTTCTTAACTCTTGTAAGTTAAGTTGCTCAACATCAGTTTTAATAAACTCACTTGCCATTAATTTATCCATTGGCGTAGGAAACTGATTAAGTTTCTTTTGCTCGTTACTTATAAAACCTGTTGTCTTTAAAATTCGGTTTATGAAGGAAACATCGTGTGGGCCTTCACAAAGTGCTATAATTATTTGTGTGGCCATACTATCTTATATCTATGTTTATTGTTTCAACTAATTGTTTCAGTTTATTACCCAACAAGAAATTGCACTCAATTTTCCCTTCTGCATTTTCCTCTAAAGCATAGGCGGTTAGTTCATCATCGGGAAATTCGTTTTCTACAAATGCATCAATACATTCTTTGCTGTGGGTTGAAAGAAATACTTGTACATTAAACTCTTTTGCAATTTGCTGAATGAACTCTGTAAACTTGATTAATAAACTTTTGTGCAATGCACTATCAATTTCATCAATACACAGAATACCATTTTTGCAATAACCCAATAACAAGGCAATTTCAAATACACGTTGTAAACCCTCACCGTATTTAGTAATGTCTATTGCTTTTTCTACACTTGTTGAGGTAACTCTAAATCTGTTTTCGCCTTCGTCATTTACTAAATCTATCTTTTCAATGGTATCATCTAAATTGGTTTTAATAAACTGGATCACTTTATCGAAATACCTGTTTTCAATAGCTAATTTGTGAGCAGTGTACAATAGCTTTTCGTTGTAACGGTATGGGCTTGTAAAAGCAGACTGACAAAGAATTTGAGATTTGGTATATCTGTATTCAGGCTCTTTGTTTGAGAATAAATGTATATTACTATTCAAGTTTGTATTGCCTACATAAGCCTCTGCTACCAATGAATTGAGGTAGCCTGTTTTGTCCATATCTTCTTCAGTGGCTTCTTTCTTAATTAGTAAGCCTGTTTCTTTTGTGTTGAAGATTGCTTTTAAATCAATTGAGGAAATGAAATTTTTATCCACCCATTTTGCAGGGAAATCTTCTAAAAATTTACCTCTGTATCTTTCTAACTCAATGTATGAGGGTAAGTCGTTTAATTGCGAAAGCAAATAAAAGGCTTCTAAAATGGTTGTTTTTCCTTTGTTGTTACCACCTGCAAAAATGTTTACTCTGCTGATGTTTTTTATAGTAACATTCTCTAATTTTCTGTACTTGTTAATCGTAGCATCAGAAAAATGACTGGTAATTTCTGTAAAATGTAGCTGTGCCTTTTTCTCGTTAATAAAGAACAGTGCTTTGCTTATTGGCAATAAGTTTTCAATTTTTTCTTTTGATTTTGTAAGCTCCTCATAATCGGAAGAGGTGATTAAATCTCTAAAATTATAGGCTAATTGTGTGGCACTTTTAATTGTCTCTAACGCACCTCTTAATTTGGCTTCACCAACCGATTGACTAAAAGCATAGCCCTCTGCAATGCTTCTGCTTTCTTCCATTTTAGAAAGTGCATTTTCATCGTTTATAAAATTGGCTATTTCTGCAATTTGCCTGTATTGCGTAATGATAGGGTCTTTAATTTTTGTGTCTTTACGCTCATTCTCAACTTCTTCTTGTATTTCTTCGGTTCGTGAAATCCAACCAAAAAGCCTATCCAAGTTTACTTGGTTGTATGCTTGAAAATCGTCATTATCCCAACCTATCCATTCTTTCATTACCGGGCTACCAATAACCGATTGGAATATTGAGAACATCTCGGTTTTAAACTGGTCGCCATAATCACTTAACTTATATTGCTGAATTAAAGAAAGTGTTCTGGTGTTTCTTCTTAGTGCATATTTTGAAATACCCAACTTATCGCAAACTTCATCTTCGGTTAAATGATATTTTTCAATTAAATCGGATAACAGTTGAGCTTCATTTACTGCACTCCATCTTTTTTTACCGCTAATGTGGTGCAAACCCATTGTAATTAGGTGTTGCACTGGGTTTTCGTTGATAATTTCAACAAGGTTTACGCTTTTAAAATCGGCTTCTGTGAGTTTGCCTACATCATTGCCTTTTTTAAATTCATCAAATAAATATTTTAATGTTGCGGTTCTTCTGTTGCCTTCTAATACCAAATATTTATCGCCAACTGGCTTTACTTGTATTTGGTCAATATCTAAAAAGCCATTGGTAGTAAAGCTGCTAATGAGGTCTTTTACATTGTCTTGGTTTTTACCCAAAATAAAATTGAGGGTACGCAATTGTATTCTATCATCGGCTACTTGGTCATCGGGTACTGGCTTGTAATCTGCTCTGTCAATAAAGCGATAATTATTGGGGTCTAATAATAGACGGTCAATATGTTTTACTATTCTATTGCTTGCCATTTTATTACTTATTTGCTTGTTTATTAAAATTTACTTTCCCCATCACTGCCTCGGCTATCATAGCTTCTTTGTATTCTTTTATCAGTTCTATTTCTCTTTCGGTTTTGGCTATGGCGGTGTCTATGGTAGCGGTTTCGGTTTTGATGTGGTTAACTATTTGGGTTTGTTCTTCTTTTGTATTTGGAATAAAAATACTTAACGCACTTAGCGTTGTTGAATTAATTGCTGGATAACTTACACCATAAGAGTTTTTATTTACTGCATCTATAAAATTATTCCCTCTTAATGCATAATTTAAAAATTCAACATCAACATTTTTTTTAGGTCTTAATACAGCAAAACCAGTTGAAGCAATTAAATTTTCATCATCTTCATTAATTAAAGTAATTGCTTGTAGATAAGTTCTTACAGTTGAAATTATAATATCGCCTTTTTTTACAATTCTTCTCGCCCTTGAGGGTGCATTTTTAAAAGTAAATTCTTGAATGTCTGTAATACTGCCATTAGAATTTACATTTCCAATATCAATATATCTTAGCAAATAGTTATCGTCTGTACTTTCACCTAAAGCCTCATCATTCGTGGTTACAATATTTTTTAATCTTGTTCTCGTACCCTTTTTTACAGCCTCATTTATCACACTTTGTCTTTGCTCTTTGAGCACTGCAATAAATTGTTGCTTTTTGGCAATGAAGTGGTTTATTTTTTGTGATTGGGTTTTTATGTATTCAACAATTTTGTTTTGTTCTGCAACTGGTGGTACAACAGAAAAAATGCTGAAAAACTTATCGCTGTACAAACGCAAACGGCTATCAATAATGCCTGTTGATTTTTTACGAAACTCTGTTTTTAATAAGTTGGTGGCAAACAAGTAACCAAAATATTCAGGGTTGTTATTTTCTTTGGCTCTGTACACACAATAGGCTGGGCTGGTAATGCCATCAAAAGGCGAAATGCCTAAGCTGCCATTCCAAGCCAACATTATATTTATAACTAAGTCGCCTTTTGCAACTCGTTTGTAACCCTCTAATGTTTCGGCATTGCTTATAAAATCATCTTCGTTTTCGAGGCTGTCTCTTTTAAGGGTAACGCCTGTATAATGTGAAACAGACAATAGTTCTTCGTTGCCACTGGTGCTTCTATCTTCTATTTCAGAAAATATGTTTTTAATCCTTAGCACTTGCCAATGTGCAGGATAGTTGCCCAACCAAGCTGATTTGTTATATGTAGCGGTAGTGGTCATTTATGCTTCAATAATTTCTTTTAATAAATTTTCTGTTTCCTGCTCAATAGCCAAAATGTCTTTTGTTATTTCGGTCAATTTTCTTGGTGCTTGGTATTGGTAGAAGTATTTGGCAAAGTTTACTTCGTAGCCTACTTTGGTTTCTTTGGCATTGTACCAGGCATTTGGAACAAATGGCAATACTTCGGTTTCAAAGAAATCATCAATACTATCTTTGAGTGGTATGTTTTCAATATCCCTCAATTTGCCATCGCTTTTTGGTTTGCCTTTGCTATCCAACACTATATTACCTTTCTCGTCTTTCTCCGGCTGATGCACCGTTATTTGGTGATAACCAAAATCGGTATTATCTAAAATGATGCTGTACTCGTTGGGTTCAAAATCTAAGAATAGTTTGGTAATGGTATTGATGTGGTTGGCATCAAACTGTACTCTTTTTTTGCCCAATGGCTTACGCATTTTGCTATTGAAATGGTCGGATGTTACATTTATCAATTGCAGCTTTCCTTTGCGTTTCTTGTCCTTTTTGTTGGTAAGAATAAATATGTATGTAGGAATGCCTGTGTTGTAAAACAAATCGTTTGGCAGGGCTATAATGGCCTCCAGTAAATCGTTTTCAAAAAGGTACTTGCGTATTTCGCTTTCGCCTTGCCCTGCATCGCCTGTAAACAAAGCACTACCATTATGAATAGTTGCAAAACGGCTTCCCAATTCACTATCCTTTTTCATTTTGCTTACCATATTCATTAGGAAAAGCAATTGCCCATCGTTTACTCTTGGTACTCCAATTTTAAAGCGGTGGTCTATGATTTCCTTTTTATCCACTATGGCAGGTTGGTCTATCTTCCAAGTTTTGCCGTAAGGTGGATTGCTCAACATAAAATCAAACTGCAAGTTTGAAAAACCATCATTGCTTAATGTTGAGCCGAAAGCGATTTTATCTGGGTCTTCTTCTTTAATGAGCATATCTGCTTTGCAGATGGCGAATGTTTCGGGGTTTACTTCTTGCCCATACAAATGAAATGTTGCCTTAGGGTTTATTTCTAAAGCAAAGTGTTCTGCTTCGGTAAGCATACCACCACTGCCACAGGCAGGGTCGTAAATAAGGTAAGTGCCATCTTTAATTTTGCCTTTGATAGGATCAAAAATTAAATGGGTCATTAACTTAATAATCTCTCTTGGCGTAAAGTGTTCTCCAGCTTCTTCGTTATTTTCTTCATTGAATTTTCGTATCAATTCTTCAAACACATAGCCCATACCTAAATTGGTTAAGCCTTCCATCACTACATTGCCGTCTTTGTCTACAACTGGCTTGGGGCTTAGGTTAATGGTGCTGGTACAAAATTTTTCTATCAATGGAAAAGTGATATTGCCTTCTTCCATTGTTTCTAATTGATTACGCAATTTGAACTTGCTGATAATATCCTGCACATCGCTACTGAACCCATCTAAATAGGTTTCTAAATTTTGGCGAATGTTGCCCGGTTCGTTGAGTAGTTTTTTAAACGTGTATTTTGAAGTATTGTAAAACACATAGCCACTTACTTTGCGAAGCTGTGGGGCTTGGTTATCTATCTTCATTGTGTTTAGCTTTTCGTGCATTTGCAGCACTGCTTCTTTGGTTGGTTCCAGAATAGCATCTAAACGCCTTAATACTGTAAATGGCAAAATAATGTCTCTGTATTTACCTCTTGTGTACACATCACGGAGTACATCATCTGCGATGCTCCAAATAAAATTGACGATTGTATTATGTTGGGCTTGGTTCATTACTTTGTTTTCTTAATTTGTTTCGTTACTGATTTCAATGCTTCGTCTGCCATTGGTTCGCCTTGAACCATATTATACAATTGGTCGGCAAGCCAAAGGGTTTGCAATTCTTCTACATCAGCTTTGAGTATTTGGGCTAATAATGGGATTTGCTCTTTCTTTAATTGCCTGTCGCCTCGTTCTACTTTGCTAATAATAGAAGTGTCCACATCCAATTGAGAAGCAAGCTGCCGCAGAAGCAAATTTTGCTTCGTTCTTAATTCTCTAATTCGTTCACCAAACTGTGTTGCCATTATAATAATATTGTCTTGACAAATATTGGCAAATATAAGAAAGAAAAAACAACTAAAAGAAGAAGTGAGTAAAATTTGAGAAAGTGGGGAAATGAGGATTTGAGGAAAGGCGGTTTACCGCTTCCTCATATCCTTAAATCCTCAAATAGGAACTATTGAGGATTTTTGGCGTTGGGGTTGGTGTACTGGTCGTGACCATCGTACTGGATAATATCAGCATCTTTAAACTCCTTGATGTAGCGTTGTGCTGACTTGTCTGTAATGCCCAAACTTAGGGCTGTGGCTACATAGGTTTGGCGGTTGAAATGGTAAGGCAGGTTTTCTAAAAACTGCTCTTTCTTGTGCTTTGGTTTTGGCTTGTAGGTTTCCTGGGCCATTTGAGAATACACATAACTGCTGTGCTTTACCAGTATGGTAATCATATCCAACGTATTTTGAAAGTCGGTATCGTTACAAATTAGGTTTTGAGTAATTTCTCCATCTTCCATAATACGGAGTGCTGAAAAAATCATCATTATACGGTAGGCAATTAA